>Ga0207675_100004973_pt1 | contig 12806 bp, 10 predicted proteins | sample KBSSwiS42_FD_184305 | JGI IMG/M metagenome (GOLD analysis project Ga0207675, IMG submission 184305) | Switchgrass rhizosphere microbial communities from Kellogg Biological Station, Michigan, USA - KBS Switchgrass S4-2 (SPAdes) (version 2) | ecosystem: Host-associated > Plants > Roots >... | reverse complement strand
AACATCGCGACGGCAGCGGCGCTGGCGGCGGCTTCGACATCGCCGCCAAGCGCGACCTCTCCGCCGATCGATGTCAGGTTGAGCAGCGAGCCAAAACCCTGTTGCTGCAGGATGGGTCCAGCGGCTTTGGCAACGCGGAGCGCGCCCGTCAGATGCCCCGCCAGCGCACCGCCGCCGACACAAGCGGATTCGTGGCTTCGATTGCTCATGATCACGGCATCCGCGCCAACCGCATTCACGATTCCGTCGACGCGGCCGAAGCGGCGCGCGATCGCGGCGATGGCTTCCGCCATGGCGTGCTCGTCCGAAATGTCGACGGGGAGTGCGACGCATCCGGTGATTGTGGCGGCCAACGCGGCCAATTGCGTGCCGTCGGCATCGAGTGCAGCCACAGCCGCATCTTCATCGGCGAGCGTTCGGGCCACCGCCTGGCCGAGCGAACTGCAGGCGCCGACGACAATGTGGGTCGGCCGCCCGGACGGCGCCGCGTCGCTGCCCGATTCTCGCGCGGCGCCACATCCGCTGCCCAATAACGATCCACCGTCAACGAGAAAGGTGGAACCCGTGAGGGACGATGCGCGAGGCGAGGCCAGAAAAGCGATGGTTGCGGCGATCTCCTCGGGCACCGCCATGCGGCCGAGCGGAATTCGACGGGCCACGGCGACCGGATCGATGCGTCCGCGCGCAATCAGCGCTTCGACGAGCTCGGTGCGGGTATAGCCTGGCGCGACCGCGTTGACCCTGATGCCATCGCGCGCCCACGCGCAGGCATGGTGCCGCGTCATCGCCAGCACACCCGCTTTGGAGGCGCTATAGCCGTTCCGGAACGGCACCGGCCGCAACGCCGCACCGGAAGCGACGTTGACAATGGCGCCTCCGCCGGAGGTCCGCATCACCGCCGCGGCCTCCTCTGCGGCGATCAGGCTGCCGCGCAGGTTGACCGCCACGAGATTTTCAAAGACGGAGACCGGCTGATCCACCACACCGATCCCGTCAGTGTCGGTACGCCCTGCATTGTTGACGAGGATATCGAGACCGCCGAGCCGGCTGACGCAATACCGCACCATCTCTGCGACCTGCTCCGGCTGCGCCATGTCGACGCCGAAGAAGCCGTGCGCCGCGCCAAGCTCGCCGGCACGGATCGCGGCCTTGGCAGCGTCGATGTCGGCGATCAGCACCCGCGCGCCCCGTGCCGCAAAGCGCCGCGCTGCCGCCCAACCGATGCCGGCCGCCGCCCCCGTGATCAGGATGACACGTCCGCCCAATTCAGCTTCCCGCTCAGCTCGCTTCACAGCCGGTCCTCGCGACGCATGTGTGCCGTTGCGCTATGCGATGTTGGTGGTGGTAACGCCGCCGTCGACCGTCAGCACCTGTGCCGTCATGAAGCCGCTGTCGTCGCCGGCCAGGAAAGCGATGGTATTGGCGATATCGTCCACGGTGCCGAGCCGGCCCAGCGGCGTCCGCGCGATCCGGCGCGCGTCGAGCTCGGCGTTGCGGTTTCGCATCGTCCCTTCGGTCGGAATGGCCGATGGCGCCACCGCGTTCACCCTGATCTTGCGCTCGCCAAGCTCGGCGGCCGCCGCGCGCGTGATGCCCATGATGCCCGCCTTGATACCGCTATAGACGATGCTGTTCTTGGCCGAGATCAAGCCGGCAACGGAGGCGACATTGATGATCGCGCCACCACGCTCGGCATCCATCGCCTCGGCCGCGGCCTGAATTCCCCAGATGATCGCCTTGAAGCCGATATTGAGCATGCGCTCCACGGTTTCCGGGGCGATGTCGGCCACCGCCTGGTAGCGGACCCAGGCGGCATTGTTGACCAGGATATCGAGACGCCCCTGCTGCTCGGCAACGCCAAGCACCACGCGGCGCATTCCGTCGCGGGTCGAAACGTCCTGCGTGACCGCGACCGCCTTGCCGCCGGACGCCTTGATTGCATCCACCGTCGCATCGACGAACTCTCCCTTGAGGTCGTTGATGCCGACGATGGCGCCGCGCGACGCCAGCAGCATCGCGGTGGCCCGCCCGATCCCGTTCCCTGAACCGGTCACCAGCGCAACACGACCTGCGAGGGTTTTGTCTTTTGTTTCCGTCATTGCGGCTTTCCTTTTTTATCCGGACACTGCGGCATCGGCCGCAGCGATTGCACCGACATAGCGGCGGCCGAGCGCGGCCAGCGTGGCGCTGGCATCACCCTGCGCCTGCAAGGCGCGCACGCGACGCAAGTGCCGGTGCAAGGGTACGTCCCAGGTGAATCCCATGCCGCCATGGATCTGCAGCGCACCTTCGCTGATGGCGCTGCCATAAACTCCCGCAGCGAGGAACGCCGCGTCGCGCTGAAGCGCGCCGGCCTCGTCGCCCACGCTGCGCGTGATCGCATGCCTGATGCCTTCAAGTCCGAGTTTCTGCCGGGCCAGTGCGTGCCGTATCGCTTGATTGTAGGATAGGGCGCGACCGAACTGACGGCGCGTCGAGGCATGCTCCTGTGCCAGCGTCAGGCACGCTTCGGCAGAACCCAGGATCGCGGCCGCGCGCAGCACGCTGGCGTCGGAGCACAGCACGTCCCAACTGCTCTCGGGCAAAACGCTGGTCGCCGGTATGGTGACGCCCTGCAAGCGGACAGTATGTTCCGGCACCGTCAAATCCAGGCCTGTCGCCTCCTCGACGATGACCCCTTCGCTGTCGGTTGGAACCAGTGCGGCGCAGTTGCCGGTCCGCACCAGGAGTGCGTCGGCCTCTTCGGCGCAAGCCGCCCGCCCAACCCAGCCGTTGAGCACGACGGATTCAGCTTCACGCTCAGCGCTGACGCTGCCCTGCCAGGCGATCGTTGCCAGCATCTCTCCGGCGACGACGGCTTCGGCTGCCCGCGGCAGCGATGCCTGCAACGCCCGGCCAAGCAGCAGCGCTTCCATCAGGGGAAAACCGAGCAGGCCTGAGCCTGCGGCCGCGACCACCGGAACCGCAAAGGCCAGCGGCAGATCCAGTCCACCGACGTCCTGCGCCGCAATCACCCCGAGCAGACCGTCATTGGCCAGATGCTTTGCCTGCTCGCGCAGGCTCAACGCCGCACAGTCCGCGACCGCGCGCGCCGCGGTGACGGCGAACTCGCTCGGCTGCAACCCTTCGCCGGTCAAATTCATCACTTTCCTTTCGACAGCTGCAGGATGCGGTCGGCGATGATGCCGAGCTGGATTTCGGTGGTGCCAGCGTAGATGGTCTCGGCCCGCGCCTGCAGATAGATCGCCTCGAAGCGACGGCGCGCCAGTTGCACGGCCGCCAGCGGCGGCAGTGACGCCTGCGCCAGCAATTCGAGCGCCAGCGCTGCAAAGCGCTGGTGCGCCTCGCTCCAGTGCAGCTTCGCCAGGCTGCCGCGGGCGCCGATGCTGTCGCCGTTCGCAAGCGCGTCCACGGCCGTCTCGACATGCGCTTTCAGCACCTCGATATCGACGACAATTTCGCCGAGCCTGGCCTCGTAGTGGCGCTCGGCGACCATTTGCGCCAGCACGGGGTCGCTCTTGCAGGCCGAGATCAAATGGCGAAGCTCGTTCTCAAAGCGCCAGGACCGGTACATGCGGTTGGTCGCCCGCTCGATCTCGAGCACGCGGATCGCGGCGGTCCAGCCTTCATCTGGCGCGCCGAGCGCATCGGATTGCAACACCTCGACATCGTCGAAGAAGACCTCGCAAAAACTCTCACGCCCGTCGATCGACTTGATCGGCCGCACGCGCACGCCCTTGGCATCGAGCCGCACGGCGAACATGGCGAGGCCGCGATGCCGGTCCTCCAAGGGTCCGGTGCGCGCCAGCACCAGGCAGCGCTGGGCACGGTATGCCCCGCTGGTCCAGATCTTCTGACCGTTGATCCGCCATGTGTCGCCGTTTCGGGTGGCGCGCGTCCGCAGGCCCGCCAGGTCCGAGCCGGCTTCGGGCTCGGAAAAGCCCTGGCACCAGATGTCGCGCATCTCGAGGATCGCCGGCAGGAAGCGACGCTTCTGCTCCTCGGTCCCGACCGCGAGAATGATCGGGCCCGCGAGTTCCTTGCCGATCGAATTGACGCTTTCGGGCATCGCGAGCGCACCGATCTCCTGGTTTGCGATCAGGTGCTCGCGCAAGGTCCGGCCGTGGCCGCCATAGGCCTGCGGCCAGGTGATGCCGGCAAGCCCGGCGCGATACATCGCGGCCTCCCAGGCAATCGACTGCTGCAGCGTCGGCGGCGAAAACGCCGCGTGGTCGCTGCGAAAGCTCGCAGGCAGATTGGCGCCGAGCCAGCGACGCATCGCGACCCGATACGCTTCGCCGGACAGAGCACCGGTCGTGGCGGCTTCGGGCCGCGCTGTTTCAATCACTGTCATCATCGACTTCCCGCTTTGGCTAACTCTACAGGGGGCCGAGACCGGCCGAACATCGACCGCGTCGTTCCTCCTGATCATTTGCTCATTGCGATTTGAGCAGATCGCACGCGCTCTCCGAGGCAGGCCGCCACGCGTCTTCGGCGGCGATCGTCCCCGTGATCTCGTAATAGTCGAAAGCGTATTTCGACTCGGGCGGCGCCTTGATGCGCGCAACGTAGAGCGGACGCATGACCTGGCCGTCGGCGCGGATGCTGACATTCTTCATTTCGAAGTCGTTGATGGGCGTGCTCTTCATCCGGCGCACTACCGCCCCACCCTCGTCGGTCCCTGCCGCCGCGACCGCCCCGAGATAATGCGTGATGGCGCTGTAGGTCGCCGACTTCGCTTCGTTCAGGATCTGGCCGTTGGCCGCCTCCGAGAACCGCTTGGCAAAGGCGCGGCTGTCGGGGGTCATGTCCCAGTAGAAGGGCGTGGTCAGACGCATGTTCTGAAGATCTTTCAGGCCGATACCGTGGGCCTGATTGATCATCAGCCCCAGCGGAACGAGCAGTTGCTTCGGCGTCAGCCCGAACTCCCTCGCCTGCTTGATGGAATTGGCAAAATCCGCGCCGGAGTTGGCGAGCGCGATCGCTTTCGCACCGCTCGCTTGCGCGGTCAGCAGGAACGACGACAGATCTGACGAATTGAGCGGATGCAGCACCGAGCCCACGACGGTGCCGCCGCCGGCCTTGATGAAGTTCGTCGTATCGGCCTGCCAGACCTTGCCGAAGGCGTAATCGACCGTGAGGAAGAACCAGCTATCCACGCCCTGGGCCAGCAAGGCCTTCACCGTGGCCTTCGGTTGCGCATAGGTGTCGACCATCCATTGCGTGGTCATGGGCGAGCATTTGTCGTTGGTGAAGAACGAGCCTGCCGTGCCCGCAAGAAGATAGGGCTTCTTGCGCACCTTCATGATGTCCTGCACGGCGAGTGCAATCGAGGAGGCCGAGCAGCCGACGATGGCGTCGACGCCCTCATTGTCGAGCCATCGCAGCGCGATGGCGACCCCGATGTCGGGCTTGTTCTGGTCGTCGGCAACGACGATCTCGATCTTCTTGCCGTTGACGGTGCCACCGAAATCGCTGACCGCCAGTTTCGCTGCGGCCACCGAACCCGGCCCGCAATTGTCGGCATACGGACCGGTCTGGTCATTCATGATGCCGATCTTGACCACGTCGCCGGAAACGCCTTGAGCACGAAGCGGCGGCGCCAGGACCAACAGAGCTCCCAACATCACGGCGATGTTGAGAAGGCGGGTATTGAGCTTCGTCATGGGTTCCTCCCTGCAATCATTGAGCCGACTTCGCGGTTCTTGTTGATCGATGTCTCAGCGGTGATGCGTTGTTTGTCCGGCGTGCGGCACGAGTAGTGCGTCGAGCGCGACGGCGCCCTCGCCCTCCGCTTTCAGTAGCAGCGGGTTGATGTCGATCTCGGACACCGTGTCCGCATGCGCGACAGCAAAACGCGACAGCGCTGCGATCGCCCGCGCGGCGGCCACAAGATCGGTGCGCCGCCGTCCACGGGCACCGTCCAGAACCGCGAACGCCTTGAGCGATTTCAGCATTGCCGTGGCCTGCGTCTCGCTCACAGGCGCCATCTGGACTGCGGTGTCCTGGACGATCTCCGCGAAGATGCCGCCGAGGCCGACCATGACGACCGGTCCGAACACCGGATCGACCCGGCTGCCGAGAATGAGTTCGGACAAGCCTTGCACCATCGGGGCAACGATGACGCCGTCGATCACCGCGCCGGGCGCTTTCGCACCAACTGACGCCAGCATCGCGGCATGGGCCTGCCGGACCTCGGCCTCGGAACGAAGCCCGATGGCGACACCTCCGACCTCGGTCTTGTGCGGCAGATCGGGTGAGGCGATCTTCAATACGACGGGATATCCGATTTCGCTCGCGGCGCGTGCTGCTGCATCCGCAGTGGTCACCAGACGCTCGGCGAGCACCGGGATGCCGGCATCCGCGAGCGCGCGCTTTGCACCAAGTTCATGGCGAAACGCATCGGCAGCGAGCGGTGCGGCTTTCGCAATGGTCGGTTGCCCCGCCTCCCTTGGAGCCTTCGCAGCCACCTCAAGGCGCATCAGCGCGGCAACGACTGCGCAGCAGCCGTCAAAGCTCGCAATCGTCGGATAGCCCAAGGAATGCAGTTCAGCGAGCGCATCCGGCGGGCCCTCGACACACAGAATGACGGGTCGATCGGGATACTGCGCACGGATGTAACGCAAGGTCTCCATATAGACCGAGCGCAATCGCGGCATGTGCAGCGAGAACGGCAATGGTAGCACGACCGCGTCGCAGCGATCGTCAGCCACGACCGCCGACAGGATCTTCTGCAGCATATCGGGCCGGCTGGACATCTGCGCGGTGGCATCCACCGGATTGCGCGCCGACGCAAACGGCACGAGTTCGAGGATCGTGCGCTGCGTCGCTTCACTCAGTTCGGGCAGCGACAGCCCGACGGCCTGCGCCGCATCGGCGAGCAGCACGCCAAAGCCGCCCGATGCGGTCACGATACCGAGGCGTGGCCCCTTCGGCAGCCGATCCGGCAACAGGATCGAAGCGGCATGACCGAGATCGATCAATTCCTCGATGCTGCGCACCCGAACCGCGCCGTAACGCGCCAGCAACGCATCAAACACCGCGTCCGATCCCGCCATGGCCCCGGTGTGCGACGCCGCTGCGGCCTGCCCCGCCTCCGACGTGCCTACCTTCAGCGCAATGACCGGCTTTCCGGCATCGCGCGCCTCGGTCAGCGCGGCGATGAGCCGACCGGCATCGCGGCAAGCCTCGAAGCAGCACAGGATGACTTTGGTCGCGGGATCGCGCGCCAGCCAAGCGATGCCGTCGGCAATGTCGATGTCGCACTCGTTGCCGGTGGTCATGAAGCGGCTGATGCCGGCGCCGCGATCACTCGCCATGCGCATCGTGTAGCTGCCGAGATTGCCGCTTTGCGATACGATACCGAGCAAGCCGGCCGCCGGCATGCTGTGCTCAATCACGATCGAGAAGGTGGCGATGGCCCGTTCGGGAATGCTGACCGCGCCGAGGCAATTCGGCCCCAGCAACCGCATGCCGGTCCGGCGCGCGGCCGCTTGCAACCGATCCTGCATCGCCCGCCCCTTCTCGCCGAGCTCGGCGAAGCCGGAGGAGAACACGACAACGCTGCGGACGCCGCGGGCCGCGCATTGCTCCACCGCTTCGGGCGCCTTCTCGGCGTCGACGGCGATAATGGCCAGATCGGGCGCCTCCGGCAGCGCGTCCACCGACGCGTATGCCTGAAGCCCTTGAACCAGCGCGGCCTTCGGGTTGACCGGATAGATTTTTCCCGCGTAGCCGTAGCGGCGCAGCAGATCCACCGGCCGGCCGCCGATCTTGGTCGCATCCTGCGATGCGCCGATGATCGCGATCGAGCGCGGCTGCATTAGCGCGTCGAGCCCCTCTCCCGGCCGCATCATCAGCGTCCCTTGAACACCGGCGCGCGCTTCTCCAGGAACGCCATGCGCGCTTCCTTGGCGTCTTCGGTCTTCGACAGCGCCATGGTGATGTTCTGCTCGAACCGATACGCATCGCGCGGCGGCATCAGCTCGACCATGTTGGCCGCATTCTTGGCGTACTCCATCGCAATCGGACTCTTGGCAGCGATCTCGCGCGCGATCTTCATCGCCTCGGGAAGGAGATCCTCCTTGCTCGTGCAGGCCTCGATGATGCCGAGACGATAGAGCTCGGCCGCCGGCACCCGGTAGCCGGTAAAGAACATCCGCCGCATCAGCGAACGGCCAAACAGCGTGTTGAGCATCGCGGCACCGCCGGCGAGCCCGACATTGATCTCGGGCATGCCGAACACGGCCTCTTCGGAGGCGTAGAAAATATCGCAGGACGCCATCAAGCCGACGCCCGCGCCCAGCGCGACGCCATTGATCGCCGCAATCACCGGCTTGGAACACTCGCGGATGCAGTTGCCAGTCTCGCGTGTGATGCGGTTGTGGTCGTGGAACGCGCCGACCTTCGTCGGGTCCGGACGGTCCTTGAGATCAGCGCCGCTGCAGAACACCTTGCCATTACCGGTCAGGATCGCCACGCGGACGTCGCTGCGCTCGGAGATCTCGTCAAACACGCTGACGATGCGATCGCGCATCGCGCGATTGAGCGCATTCACCGGAGGACGATTCAGCGTCACGATTGCGATGTGGTCGGATACTTCGAGCGTCACGATGTCATCGGACATGGCTTCCTCCTGGCTTTGTTTGATCTTGGCGTCGTGGTCTTCGACGTCGTGGTTTTCAGCGGCGGCGGCTTTTTCTGCCGCCTGACCGATCGGTCAGTCGATTGGCTGATAACACCAAGAATGGCGGCTTGCAATAGCCGCGACGACAGACCAGTTGACTGACCGATCGGTCGGGTCGTAGATTTCGCCAACCGACCAACAGATACACCGGGAGAAATCGCCATGGCCCAGATCAGCCGGCGTCAGGCCGCGACCATCATGGCCGGCGCCATCATCGCGCCGTTTGCCGCGCCCGCAATCGTCAGGGCACGCTCGTCACAGACCATCTTCATCATCGTGCCCTACGCCAGCGGCGGCTCGATCGACAGCCTGATGCGCTCGATCGCCAAAGGAATGTCGGAAGCGCTCGAGCAGCCGGTTCTGGTGGACAACAAACCGGGCGCCAACGGTATCGTTGGATCGCAGTATGTGGCGCGCGCGCCAAAGGACGGCTCGGTCCTGCTGGCCGGCGGCACCGGACCGATCTCGTTGAACGTCCTGCTGCGCAAGGCGCTGCCTTACAAACTGGAAGACTTCGCGTCCGTCGCCATGCTGTGCCATGGTCCGCTATCGCTGACGGTGAACTCGAAGACGCCGGCCACGGACGTCAAGAGCTTCGTGGCCTACGCCAAGGGCCGCGACAAGCCGCTGTTCTATGCGACGCTGGGTCCCGGCAGCGTCACGCACTTGTTCGGGATCATGATGGGCAAGTCGATGGGATTTGCGGTGACCGACGTGGCCTATCGCAACAATCCGTTGTCGGTCATGGAGTTGCTCTCCGGAGAATGCGACCTCAATTTCGCAACGCCCGCCGCTGTCATCGAGCATACAAAATCCGGCAAGCTGCGCATCCTTGCGGTATCCTCCGATCAACGCATGCAGAACCTGCCCGATGTGCCGACATTCGCCGAGTCAGGCCATCCGGAGTTGACGGCCTCGTTCTGGACGGCCCTGCACGCCCCGGCAGGAACCCCGGCCGACATCATTGCCCGGCTAAACGCGGCCGCCAACACAGCGATGCAGAAGCCGGAGATCGCAAAGCAACTGGAAACCGACGGGCTGCAGGTCGATATGGGCAAGCCGGAATTGCTCGACGCCCAGTTGAAGCGTGATGCGGCCCTGTGGGGGCCGGTGATCAAGGCGCAAAATATCGTGCTGGAATGAGGGGGGCGCTTTCCGCCTTGCTGCGCAGGGCGCCGGCTAGCGCGATTTTCGCCGGGCAGCCTTGAGTCCGGTAGCCTTGAGTCCGGTAGCCTTGGGACGGTCGGCCGTTGGAAGCTCCGTCAGCTCACCGGTTCGCAGACCGTTGAACAGCATGTTGAAGAAGATGTCGGCAATCTGCTCGGGGGTTGCCGATTTGTTGGGATTGTACCAGCGATGCATCCAGTTGAGCGACGACAGGATCAGCCGCCCCGCCATCGGGACATCGACGTCTCTGATTTCACCGGCATCGATGGCTTCCTGAATCAGGCCGCGCAAGAAATTTTCGAACCGGTCGCGGCGCGTGAGCCGCTCCTTCTGTCGGCGAATATCGGGATCATTCCAGAACGCGGTCGTCGAGGCGATCCAGGCCCAGCGATAACGGCGGAAATATTCCGCCGTTGCGACCATGAAGGCGCGGATCTTCTGCGACGGCGGACCGTCGGGGATGCGATCGCGCACAAACAGGTACAGTTCGAGCGTGGAGCCGACGGCGACGCGCGCGTAAATTTCGTCCTTGTTGGAGAAATGATGGTACAGCAGCGATTTGGAAATGCCGCAGGCGACCGCGATGTCGCGCATCGAGGTCCCCTCATATCCCTTGCTGGCGAACAGCCGTCCGGCTTCAGCGAGAATCTGCAAGACGCGGTCGGAAGCCTCGGCCGTATTTGCGATGCCGTCCTTCGTGGTCGATAACTCAGCCATCACACCTGCAATCTGGCCCGGCCTCTGGAGCAGCGAATACCGCCGTCCCCCGCGAACGAAACTAGTTATTTACCGACCGATCGGTCAAGCCCGCCCGCTGTCGAACCTGAAATGAGGCGATACATGTCTCCGGCTCCATTGATCACCCGCATCGGCGTCACCAAGGACCTGCTCGGCGAGAGCCCGGTCTGGGATGTTCGCACGCAATCCCTGTATTGGATCGACTCCCTGGCGGGCTTGATTCGCAAACGGAACACCGCAACAGAGGCGATCGAGGAATTTCGGGTTCCGGCTCCGCTCGGCTCGATCGCCTTGCGGCGCGACGGCGGCGCCGTGCTGGCGCTGCGCCACGGGTTCGCGCATTGCGATTTCGCCAGCGGTGCCTTGACCCCGGGTCCGTCGATCGGGCTCGATCATCCCATGCTGCGATTGAACGACGGCAAGGCCGATCCGCAGGGACGATTCCTTGCCGGCACCATGCACGGCGGCAGGGCTGCCGATGAGCCGCCGCTTGGCGGCCTCTATCGCCTGGATGCCTCCGGAGGCCTCGAACTGCTCGAAACCGGACTCGGCGTAACCAACGGGCCGTGCTTCAGCCCGGACGGCCGCACCTTCTACGTCGGGGATTCCGCAAGGCGAATGATCTGGGCCTATGATTACGGCGCGAACGGCCCGCTGGCGAACAAGCGCGTGTTCGTCGACACGGACACCCTGAATTCGGGTCCCGACGGGGCAACCGTCGATGCGGAGGGCCATCTGTGGTCGGTCCTGGTGCGTATCGGCGCAGTCGCCCGCTTCGCGCCCGATGGGCGGATCGTGCGCTCCATCGAAATGCCGGTCCGCCACCCGACCAGCATTGCTTTCGGCGGGCCCGATCTGGACGTGCTCTTCGTCACCTCGATTTCCCGCAGCACCCATCTGTCGGACGACCATCCGGACGCCGGCGGCTTGTTCGCTATCGAAGGGCTCGGTGTGAAGGGTTTACCGGCCCACAGGTTCGCCGCGGATTGAACCGAACCTGCTTTACCTGTGGCTCGATCGCCTGATCCGCAGCGGCACCTGCTCGGCCATGTAGTCGACAAACACCCTGATCTTCTCCGGCAAATAGCTGCTCTGCAGGAACGTCGCATAGATGCCTTCGTCAAAGCTGGAATTGGTTACCTGGAAGCCGGGCATCAGGCGAACCAGCTTTCCTTCCTTCAACTCGCCGGCCACCGTGTAGTCGTCGAGCAACGCGATGCCGTGCCCCCGCACCGCGAGGTCGCACAGGATGATGCCGTTGTTGCTGCCGAACGAGGACGGCACGACGATTTCGCTGAGCCTGCCCTTGCGCATGAACTTCCAGACCACGTCGTCAGGGCCCATCCAGTACGTCAAGCAGTTGTGCGCGGTCAGATCATCCGGCTGACGCAGCTTCGGCATGCGTGCAACGTAGTCCCGCGACGCCACCAGAATCCGCTCGCTTCGCAGCAATCTCCGCTGCATGAGACCGGGGTCCTTTGGCGCGGCGATCTGAAAGTCGACATCGAATTCCTCTTCCCGCAGTTGCGCCCGCCGCTCGCTCAGCCGCAGTTCCAACTTCAATTCCGGATAGAGTTTCTGGAACTCGGGCAGCAACGGCGACAGCACCTTGATCCCGAACATGGTTCGGGAATGGACCCGCAACGTGCCCCGGGGGGCGCTCTGCAGCGCGAGCGCCGCAGCCTCCGCATCCTCGATGCCGTGCAATACCTGCTCGGTTCGCTGGAAAAAGATCTTGCCGGCTTCGGTCAAACCGAGATGACGGGTGCTCCGGTTGAACAGCTGCACCCCGAGCTGCGCCTCGAGCTCCCCAATGTAGCGCGACACCGACGCCGGCGAGAGGCCGGCCCGGCGGCCGGCCGCAGAAAAGCTGCCCTCGCGCACCGTGCCGACGAACAATTCCATGGCCTGCAGACGGTTCATCGATCTTTTCATTTTCTGCAAAAGAGATGATCAGACTACGCCAATTGTTCGAAAAAGCTCAAGCCCATAACTTTGCCTGAAGCGGCCGTACAGGGCCGGACCACAAATGGCGAGGACACGTCTCAATGGAATTCGGCGTATTCATTCTGGCGCAACAGCGCGGCTATCACCAAACCTCGCAACAGGTCATCAACAACGCCGTCGAACAAACCATTGCCGCCGAGGCCGCCGGCTTCGATACGGCCTGGTACGCCGAGCATCATTTCAACAATTACAGCCTGTGCCCCTCGCC
>Ga0207675_100004972_pt1 | contig 12807 bp, 5 predicted proteins | sample KBSSwiS42_FD_184305 | JGI IMG/M metagenome (GOLD analysis project Ga0207675, IMG submission 184305) | Switchgrass rhizosphere microbial communities from Kellogg Biological Station, Michigan, USA - KBS Switchgrass S4-2 (SPAdes) (version 2) | ecosystem: Host-associated > Plants > Roots >... | reverse complement strand
CGGATCCTGGAGTGGAGCGTGGACGGCAAGCTCACGACCTTCCTTCAGCCCGCCGGTCGCAGCAACGGGATGTACTTCGACCGCGACGGCAGCCTCATCGCCTGCGCGGACGAGAAGAACGAGCTCTGGTCCATCGCCAAGGACGGCAAGGCGCGCGTGATCTGGAAAGAGCACGAGCACAAGAAGCTGAACGGACCCAACGACGTCTGGGTCCATCCCAGCGGCAGCCTCTACTTCACCGATCCCTTCTACAAGCGGCCCTGGTGGACGCACGACGCGCCGCCGCAGGGGGGACAGCACGTCTACCGGCTCTCCCCCGATCGCAAGAAGATCAAGCGGGTGACGACCGACCTCGAGCAGCCGAACGGCATCATCGGCTCGCCGGACGGCAAGACGCTCTACGTCGCCGACATCAAGGCGGGCAAGACGTACGCCTACGACATCCAGAAGAACGGCATGCTCGCGGGAAAGCGATTGCACGCCGCCCTTGGCTCCGACGGGATGACCCTGGACGAGGAAGGCAACCTCTACCTGACGGGCAAGGGCGTGCACGTCTTCGACAAGACGGGCAAGGAGATCCAGGTCTTCGAGATCCCCGAGGACTGGACGGCGAACGTGAGCTTCGGCGGCGCCGACCATCGCACCCTCTTCATCACCGCCAGCAAGGGGCTCTACGCCGTCCGCCTCCGCGTCAAGGGCGCGAACGCGGCGAAGTAGCGGGTGTAGACTCGACGGGAACGGAGCCCACCATGGCCAAGAAGAAGATGGGGCGTCGGCAGTTCCTCGCCACCGCGGGCAAAGGCGTGGTGGCGTCGTCGGTCGTCGCGGGCTTCCCCGCCATCGTTCCGTCCTCGGTCTTCGGCGCCACCTCCCCCGGCAATCGGATCAACGTCGGCGCCATCGGCACCGGACGCATCTCCCGCGGCCATGACCTGCCCGGCATCTGGCAGCACGACATCGCGCGCGTGATGGCGGCCTGCGACCTCGACCGCAAGCGAATGGAGGACGCGAAGACCCTGATCAACGGGTACTACTCCAAGCAGACGGGCAAGCCCTACGACGGCGTCGCCGGCTACACGAACTACCACGACCTCCTCGCGAACAAGGACGTGGACGCCGTCGTCATCAGCACGCCCGACCACTGGCACTGCCTCATCGCGATCGACGCCGTGGAGGCGGGCAAGGACGTGTATCTGCAGAAGCCGGCGTCCCTCACCATCGCGGAGGGGCGCGCGCTGAGCGACGCCGTCCAGCGCTCGGGCCGCATCTTCCAGATCGGCAGCCAGCAGCGCTCCACGGTGCAGTTCCGTTACGCGGCCGAGCTCGTGCGCAACGGACGCATCGGCCAGATCAAGACGGTCGAGGTGGGCCTGCCCGGCGACCCGTCCGGCGAGGTCGAGCCGGAGATGCCCGTCCCCAAGAACCTCAACTACGACATGTGGCTGGGTTCGACCCCCGTCGTGTACTACACCGAGAAGCGGGTCCACCCGCAGGTCGGGTACGACCGCCCGGGCTGGCTCCGCTGCGAGCAGTTCGGCGCGGGCATGATCACCGGCTGGGGCGCGCACCACATCGACAGCGCGCACTGGGGCATGGACACCGAGCTCACGGGGCCGGTGGAGATCTGGGGCACGGCCGAGTTCCCGAAGTCGGGTCTCTGGGACGTCCACGGCCCCTTCAAGACGGAAGCGCTCTATGCGAACGGCGTACACATGATCGTGAGCGGCGACTTCCCGAACGGCATCAAGTTCATCGGCACGAACGGCTGGATCTTCGTGTCGCGCGGGAACGAGCGCGTCACCGCCAGCGATCCGGTGGCGAAGCTGAACGACTCGACGGCCCTCCAGTCCAGCGACCCCAAGATCATCAAGTCCGTGATCGGCCCGACCGAGATCCACCTGCCCGAGAGCAAGGAGCACCACCTCAACTGGCTGGAATCCGTGAAGTCGCGGAAGCCGCCCATCGCGCCCGTCGAGGTCGCGCACCGGTCGTGTTCGGCCTGCCTCCTCCATCACGCGGCGATGAAGCTGAAGCGGAAGCTCTACTGGGATCCGGCCAAGGAGCGCTTCAAGAACGACGACGAGGCGAACGCGATGCTGTCACGGCCGCAACGCGCCCCGTACGCGATCGGAGCGTCGTCCTAGCCGGACAGCCGTAAGTGATCGAGGCCCGAGAGTGTACGCTCACGATCCCGGCGACTCCGCGGTGATGTAGCGCGTCAGCACTCTCTGGACGTCTTCGTGGCGCGGAGGCTGGCGGATCAAATCGTCCATCCCCGCTTCACTCCAGAGCTGCCGGCTGGCCCCGGACGGCTCCGCCATCGCCACGATCGGCGTGTGGGCGCCCGCCCCCTCCTGGCGGCGAATGAGACGCGCGGCCTCGTATCCATCCATGCCCGGCATCTCGCAGTCCATGAGCACCAGGCCATAGGAGACGCGGGCCGCCGCGCGCACCGCCTCCGCGCCGCTCCGGGCGACGTCGCACTCGAAGCCCGCGCGCTGGAAGAGGCCGACCGCCGTCCGCAGGTTGAGCGGGTTGTCGTCCACGACGAGGATCCGGTTGCGCGCGCGCGCCGCCTCTTCGATCGTGTGCGCCGTGACGAGGGTGAGCGCCGGCCGCGGGCGCTGGCCGGAGCCTGCGCCCATCACGGCCGCCACGGCATCGTGGAGGACCGATTGCTTGAGGGGCTTGGTGAGATAGGCCGCGAATCCCATGTTCATCATCCGCGCCGCGTCTCCGTGCTGCGGAACGGAGGTCACGAGGATGAGCGGCAAGTGCGCGATCTGCTGGTCGCGCTTGATCTCCGCCGCCAGCTGCCCGCCGTCCATCTCGGGCATCTGGAAGTCGATGAGGACGAGCTGGAACTCGCGTGAAGTGCCGGCGGCCGCCCGCAACTTGTCCAGCCCCTCCCAGCCGTCCGCCGCCTCCTCGAAGGCACACTCCCAGGCCTTGAGCATCTCCCGCATCACCTGCCGGTTCGTGGCGTTGTCGTCGACGATCAGGACACGCAGCCCCCGCAGGGAGACGGCGGGCGCGGGCACGGAAGCGGCCTCGGTGACGGTCGGGAGCTCGGCCGTGAACGCAAACGTGGAGCCCCGGCCCTCGTCCGTCTCGACGGTGATCTCGCCGTTCATCAGCTCGACGAGCTGCCGGGAGATGGCAAGGCCGAGGCCCGTGCCGCCGTACTTGCGGGTGGTCGAGGAGTCCGCCTGCGAGAACGGCTGGAACAGGCGTCCGCGCAGGTCAGCGGAGATCCCGGGCCCGGTATCGGTGACCAGGAACCGTATTTGCCCGTCCGCGGCCGGCTCCGCCCGCAGCAGGACGTGGCCCCGGGCCGTGAACTTCACGGCGTTGCTGCCCAGGTTGAGCAGGACCTGTCGCAGGCGAGCGGGATCCCCGTTCACGCGCGAGGGCAGCGCGGGGTCGACCGAGAGCGTCAGCTCGAGCCCCTTCTCCCGGGCGCGCATGGCCAGGATGTCCGACACCATCTCGAGGCACGCGCGCGGGTCGAAGTCGATGCGCTCGAGCTGCAGCTTGCCCGCATCCATCTTGGAGACGTCGAGGATGTCGTTGAGGAGGGCGAGCAGCGCTTCGCCGCAGCGGCGGGCCGTCTCCACCCAGTCCCGCTGGTCGTCGGTGAGGGCGCTCCCGGAGAGAAGGTCGGTCATGCCGATCACGCCGTTGAGGGGCGTGCGGATCTCATGGCTCATGGTGGCGAGGAATTGCGCCTTGGCCCGCGCGCCCGCCTCCGCTTTCTCGCGGGCCTGCACCAGGGCCCGCTCGGTGAACTTCCGGTGCGTGATGTCGGTGGCGATGCAGACGATCTCGCGCTCGCTGCGGCCAGGCAGCGCTCCCGCGGACACGGTCACGGCTACGGCTTCCTCGCCTGGCCGCGCCAGCTGGAGCTCGACCTCGTGGACCGCGTCGTAGCGGAGGGCGGGGCCGAGCACCAGGGTCCGGAACGTCTCCTCCCCTTCCACGAAGAGGAGACCGGCCCGGCGACCGATCAGCTCCGCCTCCGAAGCTCCGGTCAGGCTGAGCAACGCGCGGTTCGCCCTCTGGAGAACGCCGTCCGCGTTCACGACCATGAGACCGTCCGCCATGTGGGAGATGATCGAGTCCACGTATTCCTTGGCCACGAGCTGGGCGCGCTGGGCCTTGAGGTCTTCGACCATGCGATTGAAGCTGACGGCCAGCGAGCCGATCTCGTCGCTCGAGTGGGGCTCGAGACGCACGTCCAGATCCCCGGCGGCGACGGTCCGCGCGAGCGCGGCCAGATCCTGGAGGGGCCGGCTGCCCCGGCGGCTGACGACGATCGAGATGAGGACGATGAAAAGAGCGAGCGCGGCGCCCAGGCTCAGCTCGACGTTGCGCAGCCGGTAGACCGGCGCGAACGCAGTGGTCGTCGCTTGCACGACCAGGGCCGACCAGCCCGATATCGTCGGCGAGTGCGAGTAGCCGACCACGTATTCGCGTTCGCCCAGACGCTCCACGAGGAAGCCCGTGTGTCCGGTTCCGGCCAGGGCGGCGGCGATGGAGCCGGACTGGATCAGGTTCCGGTCGAAGGCCCAGTCCGAACGGCCCTGCGGGGCGGAGACGACCACGCCATCTCCACGCAGGAAGATGAGGTCGGCGGGGGCAGAGCGTGGTTCGCGGTCGGTCTGCAGCCGGCGAAACACCGGTCCGAGGTCCCAGGTGACCCGCAAGGAACCCAACACCCTGGTTTCGTCGAAGAGGGCACGGATGGGAAAGGCGCAGGTCAGCAGGGGACTCCTCGGATCCGAGCTCTGGCCGCTCTCGTCGCCGCACGGCGAGGCCGTGGATGCCCCATGGCCTCGAAGTTCCGGGACCGCCCGGCCCATCCACTCTGGGCTGCTCGCGGCGACCACTCGGCCGGCCACGTCGGTGACGACGGCCCGGGCGAGCATGCCGTGGCCCTGGCGCTGCTGGAAGAGGAACGACGATATGCGGCCGTCCGGGTCGTCGTTGAGGACGTCCTGCATCAGCTCGAGGCCAGTCCAGGACTGGGTGGTGCTCTGGAGTTGGAACGACTCGCGGTCCAGGGCCTCCACGGCGCGCGTCGCGCGCAGCTCGAAGAGGTTTCCGAGGCTGTCCTCGATCGCTTGGCGGCCGCTGCGGTACGCCATGACGCCGATGAGGGTCAGGGGGCCGAGGGAGAGCGCGAAGAAGATGATGAGGAACTTGGTTCTTATCCGCACGCTGACGGCTCGCGGCTCAGGGTGAAGGCACGGCCAGGGCGTATCCCGGCTCCCCGGCCTTCAGTCCATCGATGCGCAGGGCCTTCACCGTGGAGTCCACGGCCGCGGCATCGATGAAGGCCAGCGCGTTGGGAGCCTGGGCCACGATCCGCTTGGCCGCCGCGTTCGAGGCCACGACGCGCGGGAAGGCGGCGATCTCGCCCCGGAAGAGCTTCGCCAGCCAGAAGTGTTTCAGCTCCACGTCACTCATGAGGTAGACGCGCTTGAGGAGGAGGGCACGCTCGGGAGTCCCGGATTCCTGGAGTATAAGGTAGATCCTCTCCCCCGCTTTCCAGTGCTGCTGCTCCGCCTTGAAGATCGCGACGACCTCGGCCCAGGTCAGGTCCGCGACCGGGTTCTTGGGGTTCACGATGAGCGCGACGTCCCCCGCGCGGCCCACGGCGGGGAACAGGAGCGTGACGGCCAGCGCCGCGACGCAGAGGTGCCTCATGCTCTCGCGCTCAGAAGGTGAAGGCGACCTGCAGGGTGGCGGCGCTGAAGCTGGGGCCGGGATCGGGCGCGTCCCGGCTCAGCTCCACCTTCACTGCCGCCGAGGACCAGGGATCCGCGCGGAGCCCCGCGATGTGCCGGCGCAGGTCCGCCGAGGACGGATAGTAGGGATCGTCGGCCCCTCGATCGAGGCCTTCGAAGCGGTAATACGGCGTCAGCCGGCCGAAGCGATGCGACGCCTGGACGTAGAAGCCGGAGGTCCCGAACTCACGCCCGGCCCCTCCTTCTTCGCGATGCCTCAGGGCGAGGACCTCCCCCAGGACCTCGGTCCGGCGCCGCTGGTAGGTAAAGAAGCCACCGACGATCCGTTCCGTCATGGAGACGGCGCGCGCGGGGTCGGCCGGGTCAGGAGGAATGCGATCGGACCGCACGACGCCGCCGAACTTGAGGCCAGGCAACGGAGCGGGAGTCAGGGCCAGCCAGGCCGTGAAGGCCTTGCTGCGGTTGAAGTCCCGGAAGTTCTCGAAGGTGCTGGCCACGGGGCCGCGGCCGTTGGCCAGGCTCACGCTGTACTCCATTCGATTGCGGCCGAAGGCCCGGCTCCCGAACATCCGCAATCCGAGCTCGTGCACGGGCAGCACTCCGCCTTCGTCCTCGAAACGATAGACCTCGGGGCGAAAGGCGGTGGTCTGGAACCAGGTGCCGTGGTGGTAGGCGTGGTTCCAGTGGCCGAGCATCGTGTGCATACGGCCGAGGGCGACGTTGAACAGGTCGGAGCGCGAATACTGGATCTGATAGCGCTCCACGTCGACGACCTTTTCCTCGTCTCCCGGCTCGAACACGATCTCGGCCAGGAAGGTGAGGTTGTCCGTCAGGGCCGAGGTGACGAAGAGGTCGAGCTGGCCCAGCGAGAACTCGAGCGTGCGAGGGCCGTCGAACTCGTCACGGAAGTCGACGTTGCCGAAACCCTTGACCACCAGCTTGGGAGGCGGCGCCTCCTCGGGCGCGGCTTCGTCCGCGGGGGGGGGATGGGGCTGGGCCATCGCCGCCGCCGGAACGAGAAGCACGCAGGCGGCGAGGAGATGCCGGGCCCTCCACATCATCTTGCCGACCCTTCTCACCGAGAACGGGGCGCCGCAGCGGGACCGGAGGGAAGCCAGAGTTGACAGAGGTTATGAATTCCACCCGTGGCTGTCAAACATTGGTCGGACCTACCTCGTCGCGTGTTCGCCTGCACTTCGTCTTGACAATCGCTCCCGGACTTCTGTAGATTCACGGCTCCCTCCTGACAGGCCAGCAAATGGGCTCAAGCCCAGGCAGGCGTCGTCGGCCAGGTTCTCCTGCGCGCGACACGAGCTGCGTAATGCGCGCCGGAGCGGTGTGGACGCGCAATGGAGTCTCGCCATGAACGACTCCCTTGTCCGCGCCTCCCGCGCGGGCATCCTGCGCCGGCTCGCCTCGATCGAGCAGGCGCCGCTGTTCCGCGGCGCTTCGAGCGAAGACAAGAGGGAGCTGGCGGCGCGTGCGCGGGATTGGCACGCCGTGCGCAAGGAAACGTTCATCCGTGAGGGCGAGCCCGCGGAGGCCTCCTTCCTGCTTTGCACCGGCCGGGTGAAGCTCACGCAGCTCTCCGCGGAGGGCGAGGAGTTCATCGTGCGGCTGGTGGGGCCTGGGGAGCACTTCGGCGGCCTCGGCCTCCCTCCCGGCAGCCCCCACACGGAGACGGCGGGGGCGCTGGAGGCGAGTGACGCCCTCGTCTGGGATCGCCGCACTCTCGACACCCTCATCGAGCGCTCCCCCTCCGTTCAACTGAACGCGATGCGCATCGTCGCGCAGAGGCTGCGCAGCGCGGAGGAACGCTGCCGGGAGATCGCGACGGAGAAGGTGCCCCAGCGCCTGTCCCGAACCCTGTGCCGGCTGGTGGGCCAGGTGGGGCGGCCGTCCGAAGGGGGCGTCCTCGTGGCCCTGACGCGCGAAGAGCTCGCTCAGATGACGGGGACCACCCTCTTCACGGTGAGCCGGCTGTTCTCCCAGTGGGAAGAGCAAGGTGTCATTCGGCCGCGCCGCGAAGGCGTGCTCGTCGACGACGCCGCCGGCCTCGTGCGCATCGCCGAAGAGCCCGGCGGGGCCCGCTCGGCGCGCTGCCTTTGACCCTCCTCCCCGTGCGCCGCGCCTAGACCGCCCTCCGAAAAATCACCTCCGTCCTTGCGAAAGCGCAAGGACGCCCGCCCAAGCCCGCGCCTAGACTCGCACGCGAAATCTCTATTTGGACCGTTCCAGCGGGTGGGGGGCACCGCCGCACGCGACGCCGAACTCAGACCCACATTGACGAGCCCGCATGCGCGCGGGAGAGAGGACCTCACGTGCTTGGTGGTCGCCGGTGCCGAGTCGCGCTCTGTGCCGTCATCCTGTGGTCGCTGGCGGCCGCGCCGCGCCCCCTCCTGACCGCGGCCGAAGCCGCGCCGCCTGAACTCCATTTCCAATTCCCCGTGTCGTTCGACACGGGGGAAGCGCAGCCGGCGGACATCGAGCGCGCCGACTTCGACAACGACGGCGTGCAGGACGTCGCGGTCCTGACCAAGCAGGGAGGCGGCAAGATCAACCTCCTCCTCGGAACGAGCGCCGGGCAGCTCCTGTTGGACAACACGGTCGTGGTGGCCTACGCGTCGGGCCTGGCCAGCGGCGACTTCGACGGGGACGGCATCCTCGACCTGGCCGTCACCCAGACCGCGAACAAGGTCTCGGCCGACATCTGCGGGCTCACGCCGAGCACCGTCGTCCTGCGCGGTCTCGGCGGAACGCCCGCCCTCTTTGCGGACGGACGAGAGGGCCGCGCGGTCCCGATCTGCCTGCCGGGGCCGGGCGCCTACCTGAACGACGTCGTGGTCGCGGACTTCGACGCGGACGGCCATGCGGATCTGGCCGTGGCGGACAACGGGGCCAAAGGGATACGCGTCTATCTCGGCGCCGGAGATGGGACGTTCCCGACACCGGCGAAGAACGCCCTCGGGGCGGCCAACCTGCATGTCACCGGGCCTTTCGCCACTCTCGACCTGAATGGCGACGGCCGCCTCGATCTCGTCGCGGGGCTCAGCGGGGGGGGCGTCGTGACCTTCCTGGGCGACGGGTCCGGGCAGCTCGCGTTCGCGTCCGTGGCGAATGCGGCGAGCTCGGGCCTCTATCAGAACCTGGGGGTGCTGTCTTTTGCCGTCGCCGACGTGAGCAACGACGGGTACGCCGACATCGTCGGGGTCGTGCGCGGCCGCGCCGACGCGGCCTCGGCCCCGCAGAACTTCTTCTTCGTCTCGCTGGGGAACGCGGCCGGAGCGTATGCGCCCCTGGCCGAGGCCCATCTCCTGCCCGGCGCGAACGCCGGCGGCGTGGCGGTGAGGGACTTCGACAAGGATGGGGCGGTCGACGCCGTGGTGGCAGACCCCGACGACAACTCGCTCCATGTGTATGTTGGCGCAGGTGACGGCACCTTCTCGGACGGGCCGGTCCTGCCCGCGGGCGTGCGGCCGACTCTGGCTGCCGCCGCCGACGTCAACGCCGACAACTGGGGCGACATGGTCGCCGTCGACAACCCGACCACCGGGGACAATGCCCGGGCGTGGTTGATCCGGCAGCAGCCGGGCGCCGGAGATGCCACGGGCCCGGCCGTGACCTTGATCGCGCCCTCCGCCAATGCCGTCGTACAAGGGTCGCTGGTCGCGGTGACGGCAGCGGTAGTGGACGACGACGGCAGTGGCATCTCGCGCGTGGAGTTCTTCGGCAGCAACGGACGGATCGGCGTGGCGACGTCTTCTCCGTACAGCGTCTCGTGGGACGCGAGCCGCTGGCGGAACGGACCGTATACGCTGACGGCGAGGGCCTACGACCGGTTCGAGAACGTGAAGACGTCGGCCGGCGTCCCCGTGACCGTGGCCAACCCGGACACCGTCCCCCCGGAGGTCGATCTCGCTCCGCTCGCCGGCCCCATCCTGAGCGGCGTCGTCGCCCTCTCCGCCACCGCGACCGATGCCAACGGCGTCGGGAGGGTCGAGTTCTACGGCGGGGCGACGCTCATCGGCACCGACGCGAGCGCGCCCTCGCCCTTCACGCTCTCCTGGGACACCGCGACCGTTCCCGCCGGCACGTACGCGTTGACCGCGAAGGCCTATGACACCGCCGTCCCGCCGAACGTCGCCACCTCGTCGCCGGTCACGGTGACGGTCGATCAGCCCCCGAGCGCGACCGCGAGCGGTCCCGCGAGCGTCGTCGCCTTCACGGCGGCCGGGGCGACGGTGCCCCTCACCGGGAGCGGGACCGATCCCGATCTGGGAGATGAGCTGTCCTACCGTTGGAGCGAGGGAGGGCTCGAGCTCGGCACGACACCGGTCCTCAGCCCGGTGGCCGCGCTGGGCCCCCATCTCTTCAGGCTCACCGTGACCGACAGCTTCGGCTTGGCCAGCACGGCCGAGGTGCCGGTCCTGGTGCTGGACACGACCTCGCCGGTCGTGACGGCGCCGGCCTCCGTCAGCGTCGCCGCGACGCAGGTTCTCGGCGCTACTGGAAATGTCCCGACGTCGGCGGCGTCGAACCTCTTGAGCGGCTTCCTGGCCGGCGCGACCGCTCACGACGACGTGGACCCGTTGTCGGTGGCCGCCCTCCCGACGCAGGCTCCCCTCGGACCCGAGGGCCTCTTCGTGGACGTCGGCGTGAACACGCGCTTCCCGGTCGGTACGACGCCCGTCTCGTTCCGCTTCGCGGACTCGAGCGGCAACGTCGGCATCGCGACGGCCTCCGTGACCGTCCTGCCGCCGATCGGCGGCGTCGTGGAAGCCGGCGGTGCGGTCGTGGTGGCGACCGATTCCGCGAACGCGCCGCTGCCCGTCACCGTCTCGTTCGCCGAGGTGACGCAGCCGGGACTCCTGACCGCGGTGCTGCTGCCCGCTCCGGATGCCCCGCCGCTACCCGAGGGCATCGCCTTCGCGGGCCCCGTATTCGACGTCGTGAGCACGGCCCTGGCCACGCCGCCATTCCTCGTCTGCCTCCAGGGGAGCTACGACGAGATGAGCGTGCTCGTCCACTTCGAGAACGACACCTGGGTCGGGCTCGTGCCGGAGCCGGGAGCGTCCCCGGGTGAGCTCTGCGGCTACGCCGAGTCGCTCTCTCCGTTTGCGGCGATCAAGGCCGCCCTCGCGAGCCAGACGATCACGTTCGGTCCGCTGGCCGACCGGACGTTCGGCGACCCGCCGTTCACCGTGAGCGCCACCGCCTCGTCCGGACTGCCCGTGTCCTTGAGCATTGTCTCCGGGCCCGCCACCATCGACGGCCACATCGTGACGATCGTGGGCGCCGGCGTGGTGACGGTGCGCGCCTCGCAAGCGGGTGATGACAGCTATGACGCTGCCACCGATGTCGACCAATCGTTCACGGTCGGCGCGGCGGCCCAGACCATCACCTTCGGCCCCCTCGCCAACCGGACATTCGGCGATCCCCCGTTCGGGGTGGCCGGCACGTCTTCGTCCGGCCTGTCCGTGGCCTTCAGCATCGTCTCCGGCCCTGCGACCATCGACGGCAGCATCGTCACCGTCACGGGTGTCGGAACCGTCGTCGTGCTCGCCACGCAACCGGGCAACGGCAACTACGCCGCCGCCCCTGACGTCGATCGGTCGTTCACCGTCGAGGCGGCCGCCCAGACGATCACGTTCGGCCCCCTCGGCGACAAGACGTTCGGCGACGCGCCGTTCGGCGTCAGCGCCACCACCTCCTCCGGGCTGCCCGTCGCCTTCAACATCGTCTCCGGGCCCGCGACCATCGACGGCTCCCTCATCACGATCACGGGCGCGGGGACGGTGACGGTCCGCGCCTCGCAAGCGGGCATGGGGAACTACAGCGCCGCCGCGGACGTCGAACAGTCCTTCTCGGTCGGAGCCGCCGCCCAGACCATCCTGTTCGGCGCCGTCGCCGGGCGGACGTTCGGCGACGCACCGTTCACCTTGAGCGCGACCGCGTCGTCCGGCCTGCCCGTCACCTTCAGCATCCCCTCCGGGCCCGCGATCGTCACCGGCAACGTCCTCACCCTCACGGGCGCGGGAATGGTGACCGTCCGCGCGTCGCAAGGGGGCAATGGCAACTACGGCGCGGCCCCACCGGTCGAACGGTCGTTCACCGTCGCCGCGGCCATCCAGACGATCACCTTCGGCACCCTCGCCAACAAGAGGCTCGGCGACCCGCCGTTCAGCGTCAGCGCCACCGCTTCGTCGGGGCTGCCCGTCAGTTTCAGCATCGCCTCCGGCCCGGCCACCATCGACGGCAACCTCGTCACGATCACGGGCGCGGGTCCGGTGACGGTCCGGGCTTCGCAGGCGGGCGACGCCAACTACCATCCCGCCCCCGACGTGAGCCGCTCGTTCACCGTCGGCCTCGCGGTCCAGACGATCACCTTTGCGCCCCTCGTCAACAAGAGGCTGGGCGACGCGCCGTTCAGCGTGAGCGCCACTGCGTCGTCGGGGCTGCCCGTCACTTTCAGCATCGCCTCCGGCCCGGCCACCATCGACGGCAACCTGGTCACGATCACGGGCGCGGGCACGGTGACGGTCCGGGCCTCGCAGACCGGTGACAGCACCTACGCGCCCGCTCCCGATGTGAACCGGTCCTTCACCGTGGGCTACGCGGTCCAGACGATCACGTTTCCAACCCTCACCAGCAAGCGGATCGACGACCCGCCGTTCGCGGTCAGCGCCACCGCATCCTCCGGCCTGCCCGTGACCTTCAGCATCGCCTCCGGCCCCGCGACCATCGACGGCAACCTGGTCACGATCACGGGCACGGGCACGGTGACCGTCCGGGCCTCGCAGGCCGGCGACAGCACGTACGCGCCCGCTCCCAATGTGAATCGGTCGTTCACGGTCAGCCTCGCAACCCAGACGATCACGTTCGGCTCCCTCACCAGCAAGCGGATCAACGACCCGCCGTTCAGCGTGAGCGCCACCGCCTCCTCCGGCCTGCCCGTCACCTTCAGCATCGCCTCCGGGCCCGCGACCATCGAGGGCAACGTCATCACGATCACGGGCATCGGGACGGTAACGGTCCGCGCCTCTCAAGCCGGCGACAG
>Ga0207675_100004968_pt1 | contig 12815 bp, 11 predicted proteins | sample KBSSwiS42_FD_184305 | JGI IMG/M metagenome (GOLD analysis project Ga0207675, IMG submission 184305) | Switchgrass rhizosphere microbial communities from Kellogg Biological Station, Michigan, USA - KBS Switchgrass S4-2 (SPAdes) (version 2) | ecosystem: Host-associated > Plants > Roots >... | reverse complement strand
TGGCGTCGCCGAGGATGGGGTGGGGCCGGCGGGAGTCAAGGGCCCTGGCGTACAGCGTCAGGAACAGGCTGTCCTCAAGCGCCGTGAAGGCCGGAAGCGTGACCGACATCGGATACCTCCTTGGTCTGGTGACCGTCTCCTCGGCAGTCTGGCGGCGTGGCGGGTGAGGGCGAATCCACCGGCGGGTGGAGAAGCGGGGTGGAACCTGCGGCCCGCGTCAGTCCAGGAGCTGGAGCTCGCGGGCGCGGGCCACCGCCTGGATGCGGCTGTGGACGCCCAGCTTGCTGTACAGATGGATCAGGTGGGTCTTGACCGTGCTCTGCTCCACGAACAGCTCAGCCGCCATCTCGGCGTTGGAGCGCCCGGCCGCCAGCAGCCGCAGCACCTCCAGCTCCCGCTCGGTCAACGGCTCGACAAGCGCGGTCCGGTGCGGCCCCGGCTCCTGGCCGGGGAAGGCGGCCAGCATGGTGTCGAGGTGGGCGGGCGACACGCCGCCCGCCAGCTCGCGCCCCTCCCGCGCCGCCACGCGCAGGTCGGCCAGGAGCGCGGCCATCGGCCCCCCTTCGTCGAGGAAGGGGCGGATGACGCCCTCCGGCTCGGCCTGGGCGACCGCTCCCGCCAGTGAGCCGAGCGCCACGTCACGGTCGCCCCGGGCGTCGGCGAGCAACGCCCGGAGGATCAGGACCCGTAGCCGGAGCCAGCCCAGTCCCTGCCCCTCCGCCAGCTGCCAGGCGGCGTTCAGGTGACGCTCGGCCTGCCGGAGCATGGCGGCGTCGCCGATGACCCTCCCCTGGGCGACCAGAATCCGCGCCGGCGTGACGCCCGCGGCCTCGACGCCAGCGACGCCGAACCTGAGCGCGTCCGCCAGCGCCATCGGCTCGACCGGGACGGCCCAGGCGACGGCGGTGGCCCAGGCGACCACGGCGCCTCCATCACCCAGGGCGAGGCGCACCCGCGCCTCGGCCGCCTCCAGCAGCTGCGCCACCATCGCGAACGGCCCGTGCTGGACCAGCGGCCGGACCTCGGCCAGCACGGCTCCCGCCGCGGCCGCGTCGCCCTCGGCCAGATGCAGCCGGACCATGGGAAGGCTCGCGAGCAGCACCAGCGGTGGCGCGTTCCCGAACTCGCGCGGGGCGGCCAGCCCTTCGGTCGCCAACGGAAGGGCCGCCGCCAGGTCGTCCTCGTCGAGCAGCAGGTCGGCCAGCACCGTCCGCAGCCGCCCTAGGGTCGAGGGCACGACGTGCTCGCTGGCCCAGGCCAGGGCCGCGCGGCCGGTGGCCAACGCCTGCCGGCGGGCGCCGCGGAGACGCTGGACGTTGACCTGCTGGGTGGTTGCCGTCAGGCAGCCCTGGACCAGGCCGGCCGCCCGCGCGGCCGCCGCGACCTCCGCGAAGGCCCGTTCGGCCCGGTCGAGCTGGCCCAACGCGAGCGCGGCCTGCCCCAGGCTGATGCCGGCGATGCCGCGGTAGGCCACGTCGTCCGGCGCGAGGTCGGCCAGGGCCCGCTCCGCCCACGCGAGGGCATGCTCCGGCGCCGTGTCCGGCACGACGGTTGCCATATAGGCGCGCGTGGCGGCGACCGCACCACGTGCGGGGCGGGCGTCGTCGTCGGCTGCCGGGAGCGCGCGTGCGGCCGCGTCGATCCAGGCGGCGGCCGGTTCCAGCTCGACGCGGTGGATCAGGAGCCAGGCCTGCGCCAGGCAGAGCAGCGGCCGGGTGCGTACCAACGGCTCGGGCAGTGCCGCCAGCCAGGCCGCCAGTGCCTGGTGGATGCCCATGGTCGCGAACATCGAAGGCGTCAGCGCCTCGATCCAGGTCGCCGCGTCCTCGGCGGCGTCGCCGGCCAGTGCGTGGCCGATCGCCTCCGGCAGCAGCCCTTCCCGGCCGAACCAGGCGCCGGCCCGCTGGTGGAGGGCAGCCACCGCATCGGCGCCGGCCTCACGGGCTAGGCGGGCGCGCAGGGCGTCGGCCAACAGGTGGTGGTAGCGGAACCACACCCGCTCGTCGTCCAGCGGCACCAGGAACAGGTTTGCCCGCTCCAACTCCTCCAAGAGCACCTGGCTGTCGCCGGCGGCGGGACGTGCCATGTCCGAGGCGTCGGCGTCGGAGGCCAGCAGGGCGTCGCACAGCGGGGCGCACAGCCGGTCGAGCACGCCGGTGGCCAGCAGGAACCGTCGAGTCGAGGCCGGCTGGCGGTCCAGCACCTCGGCCGTCAGGTAGTCGGCCACCAGCCGGTGCCCACCGGCGAAGGCGTCCACAAACGCCGCCTGGTCGGGCCGGTCGCGCAGGGCCAGCCCGGCCAACTGCAGCCCGGCCGCCCAGCCCTCGGTGCGCTCCACCAGCGCCGTCACCTGCTCCCTGTTCAGACGCAGCCCCGGGCCCGCGCCCAGCAAGGCGCTCGCCTCATCGACGCTGAAGCCCAGATCGGCCGCCCGCACCTCGACGAGCTGGCGGCGGGCGCGCAGCCGCGGCAGCGGCAGCGGCGGGTCCTCACGGCTGGCGATCACCAGGTACAGGGTCGGCGGCAGGTGATCGAGCAGGAAGGAAACCGCGGCGTGCACGGCCGGGGCCCGCACGAGGTGGTAGTCGTCCAGGACCAGGACACTGGGAGCGGGCAGGGCGGCCAGGTCGTTGACCAGCTCGGTGACCACGACCTCGGGCGATGGTGGCTGTGGGGCGTCGAGCCAGGCCAACGCCCGCCGCCCGCAGGCGGGTGCGATCGTCTGGCAGGCAGCGACCAGGTAGCGGAGCACCTGGTCGGCCGACTGGTCGCGCTCATCCAGAGTGAGCCAGCCGACCGGCCGATCCAGGCTGGCGAGCCAGGCGGCCAGCAGGCTGGTCTTGCCGGCACCGGCCGGCGCCGAGAGCAGCGAGCACCGACCCACGTCCAGGCCGGCGTCGAGGTGGGTGAGCAACCGGGGCCGTGGGACCAGGTCGGGGCGGGGTCGCGGCACGAACAGCTTGGTCGCCAGCAGGGGGAGGCCAGCGGCGCTTTGACCAATCCGGACAGGCGGCGCGCCAGGGGCGGACGGGGTGTCCACGATCCTGGCGGCAGCGACGCGCCCGGCCAGCGCGGCGGCCGCCTCGGCTAGGCGCTCGTGCGTGAGCTCCTCAGCCTTGCCCAGGTAGACCTTGTGCTGCCGGCCCGCAGCCGTGCGGTACGCGACCCAGTAGGAGCCACCCCGCTGCCGGCGCTCTTTGCGCGCGGTGTAGGCCCCCGCCGGTGACCGGAACGAGAAGGACCGGGCGGCGTCCTCGACCAGCCAGGCGAACCAGGCCGGTGAGCCCACGCCCACGCCGGCCGCCCCGTCGGCCGTGGTCCCCCGCAGCAACCCGTCCGCCACCGAGGGAATCTGCGTCATCGCCCTACCCCATCCCGATATGGCGCACGACGTACCCAACGTACCCAACAGCATCCTGACGGTCCAGTCTCAGACGGACGCTCGAGCGCGGCGATAAGCGTCGGCTAGGCTTGCCCGCACTCGCGGGGGAACAGAGGGAGGTGCCAACGTGTCCAGCGCCAGCTCCAGGACCTTCGAGGACGTGAAGGTCGGCGTCCGATGCAAGATCGCGGCCCTGTGGATCGCGATGCTCTTCCTGTTCGCCTACGGCGACATCTTCGGATTCTTCAGCCCGGGGCAGATCGAGGAGGTGACGGCGGGCGAGATCTCGGGGATGGCGATCACGCAGGTCTTCCTGTTCGCGGTCTCGCTCTACATCGCGATCGCGAGCGTGATGGTGTTCCTCTCACTGGTCCTCATCCCGACTGTCAACCGCTGGGCCAACATCGTCCTGCCAAGCCTGTACGTCGTCTCCATCGCGGCGTCGGCGATCGGCGAAACGTCGGCGTGCTACTGGTTCTTGAGCATCGTCGAGAGTGCCCTTCTGCTGCTGATCGTCTGGTACGCGTGGACATGGCCCAGACGGGACGGAGCACCCTGAAGGCCGCGATCCTGCCCATAGCTGCTCGGTCGTCTCCAGGCCGTGTCGCCCCGCTGGAGCGCCTCGGGTCGAGGGCTCGACGGCCAGCCCGAAGTTAACCAATCGACCAAGTCGTGGTAGTCTCCCACTCCTCCCGATTAGGACGGTATGCGGTGAGCGGCCGAACATGACCTACCGCAATGATTCCGAGCTTCGCCTCGACCGTATCGAAGCACTTGCTTCCGCGGCTGGGCTGGCGATCGACGAGTACCTTCAGGCGGCTCTCGCCGCCCAAGCCCGCCGCAACCATCAGCAACACTCAGAGTCATCGCTGTATGTGCGGATCCAGTACGCCGGTGGGCTACGGAGGCTGGTCGACAAGCTGTACCCGCGGGTGCTGGCCGATCCGTCGTTGACTGTCTATTTCAAGCACCTGGACGAGGAGCACCTCAAGGGCCTGCGCTGGCACATGCTGACCCTGCTGGCGGTGGTGACCGGCGGGCCAAGCAAATACCAGGGTCGGGACCTCCACCAGGCTCATGCCGAGCTCCAGATCACCGGCGAGGCGTTCGACCGGGTGGCCGGGCACCTGCGGCACACGCTTGAGGACCTTGAGGTCCGGGACGAGGACCAACAGGCCATCCTCGCCGCGGTGCAGGCACGGCGGCAGGAGATTGTGACCTTCGAGGCCTAAGAGGCGGCGACTCCGGACGGCTGGAAGCACGAGAAGGCGTCTGAACCTGGGCGAACGGTCCTCACTCGCTGGTAGATGGCGGCTGCCCCTGTCGCCGGCCTCGGAGCCACCGGGCGCCGCGGGTACGTCGGGTGCGGAGCGGGACGCCGGCAGCTGCGTCCACCTCGGCAGGGCGGTGGGCGGGCGGTGGCGGGACGGCCTGGCCGTGCTGGGCCTTGATCCGCGCGGCCCGCTCCAGCTCCAGGGACCGCAGGATCTCCTCGATGTGCGCCACCTGGGTGTCGCTGGCGGCGGGCAGGGCGTAGGCGTCGCGGACGAACCGCACCATGTCGGCGCGGTAGTCGTGCCCGAACGAACCGAACTCGCCCGGCACCGACACCATCGCGTTCGCGGCGTCCATGGCCGTCTGGACGAAGGTGACCAGCGGCCGCCACCGCATCTGTTCGGGAACGCCGCGGCCCCGCTGCCCGTCGGCCAGCCAGGGCGGCCGCTGCACGATCAGATCCGGACCCATCACGGCGATCGGGTCGTTGTCGTGGGACAGGATCACCGCCCGCAGTCGGGCCCGCTGCTCGTCGGTCAACTCCTGCAGCTGCTCGTGACGGTCGAACACGCCCACGGTCCCCTCCGGCACCAAAGTCGTCGACCCCCGGGTCATGCCGCTGCGCGACCACTTGGCCAGCCACGGCAGCCCCACCCACAACGCCCGGTCGATGCCGTAGTGGTCGAAGCCGTCGATGCCCTGGAACATCACCACATCCGAGCTGGTCCAGGCGCCCAGGCTCTCACCGAACACCAGCACCTTGGGCCGCCGCTCGGGCGGACGCTCCTCCAGCCGCTGCTTGATCCCCCACAGCAGCAGCCGGAACTGGCTCTGTCCCAGAGCGACCTTCTGCACCGACAGGAACGACGGGTACCGGCCATACTGGACACAGCAGGTGGCGATGTCCCCGCGGGTGAGGAACTCGGCCGTCTCGATCAGCGTGTGGTCGACCCACCCGGTCCCGGTCGGCGACACCAGCAGGAGATAGGACCGGTCGAACGCACCGGTGCGGGCCAGCTCGGCCAGGGCCAGCTCGGCCCGGCCGGTCTGGTACAGCGGCTCGCTGTTGAACCCCACGTAGGTGCGGATCGGGTGGGCGACCGCCTTCTCCCCCATCACCTGCTCGATCAGCTCAGGTGTGACCACGTCGGTGACATAGCGGCGTCCCTGCTGCCCGAGGTCGGCGAACGGGAGCAGGCTCTCGGCGCTCCCCGACACCAGCGGGCTGGCGGGCGCGGTCGCATACCCGGGCTCGACCTTCTCATTCGCCCGGCCGACATAGGCCACCCCGGCGTTGTAGGCCGCGGTCGCCGCCCCGGCCCACACCCCGGCGTTGACCAGCCGCGCCACCATTCGCTTGGTCGGTCCGGGCCCGAAGTAGGACTCCAACGCGCCCCGGGTGAAGACATAACCGCGGGTCAGCCCCGTCCCGACCGCCGTGACCACATACGAGGTGGCAAGGGTGGCCGGGACGGTGGTGGCCTGCGGCAGCGGCCACTGCTGCACGGCCGCCGCCCGGGCCGCCAGCCGCCGAGCACCCCAGTACAGCAGCCCAGCCGACAGGGCCGCGCTGACCGCCACCGGCCGGATGGCCCGCTGCGCCGGGTAGCGCTGCTGGAGCCCGCGGCCCAGGTCGTGGATGGCCCCGCCGGCGGCGCCGGCCCGCAGCAGCAGCCCGGTGGACCGCAGCGATGCCATCCACAACCGCTCGTCGTCGCGTTCCGGCAACGCCGCCAGCACCACCCCGGTGCCACCGATCGCCGCCCGGGCCGCCAGCCGCCGACCCAGCGACGCCTCGGCCGGGACCGCCGTCCTGGTCAGCTGCTCGACCACCCCGGTGGTCGCCCGCGCCCCCAGCACACTCAGCCCCATCGAGATGCCCTGGAGCCTTGAGGTCCGCGGCATCAGCGACGGCTCCAGCGCAAACATGGCCGCCACCGTCTCCAGCGGCGCCGCCGGCGACGCCACCACCGGGTTCTGCCACTTCGCCAGCCGAATCGCCTGGTCCCGCCACCGGATCCCACCGAACGCGGCGGTCAGTCGTCGCATCACAATGCCTCCCAGCGCAGTTCGATCGCACGAGCAGCCTGCCCGACGCGAGGGTGAGCCGTCCTCACCCTTCGGAGATGAATCCGTGGTCGGCCACCCAGACGCCGCCGGTCTGCCCTGCTGGAACACTCACCCGTATCGTCCATGCCACGACCAGGCGGCCTGCATGGTCGGTGCGGCGGCGTGAGCGTACATCACCCGCTCCGGGTGATACCGGCGGCGTCGGAGGCCCCCACCTGGCCATGCCGGTCCAACCCCCCTCCAGCCACAGGAGGTGCCATCCAGTCTGGGCGTCACGGGAACTGGATATCGTCCTGCGAGCACCCGGGATGACCCGAAAGGAGAAGCGATGGACCAACGGCTGAGCCTCATCACCCTCGGCGTCCGCGACGTGTCGCAGGCCCAGACGTTCTATGAGGCGCTCGGCTGGCGGCTGGACGGAGGCGTCGACGACGACAGCGACCACGTCGCCTTCTTCCAGGCCGGCGGGCTGATCGTCGCCCTGTGGGACCGGGGAAAGCTCGCCGTCGACAGTGGCGTCACCGACACGGGCGGCTGGGGCGGCGTGACCCTGGCCTACAACGTCCGCTCGCCCGAGGAAGTCGACGCCGTGCTCGCCGAGGCCGGGGCGGCGGGCGCGACGATCGCCCGCCCCGGCGCGGCCACGTTCTGGGGCGGCTACTCGGGCGTCTTCATCGACCCCGACGGCCACCCCTGGGAGGTCGCGCACAACCCCGGCTGGACGGTGCACGAGGACGGCCGAACCACGCTCCCCCAGAGCTAGTTCGAGCGGCGTCCACTTCCACCGGGCAGCGAACGGTCCCTGGGCAGCTCGATCACCAGGGTCAGGCCGTTCGCAGGGCCTCGATCGGCGCCGTGGGGACGACCGCTTCGGCCCGGCGTGCCAGGTCGGTGTCCAGGGTGACGAACGCATCCGCCTGTAGCTGTGTGAGGGCGAGGTACTCGGCGTCGTAGGTCTCGGCCCAGCCCAGCTGGTCGGCGAGGTCCCAGGCTCGGCGGCGGAGGACGGCGTCGCCGAGGAGGCGGATCGGCAGTGCCCGGATGCGGGTGAGCTGGTCGAGAGCGACCTCCGGGTCCAGCTTGCCCTGGTGGACGGCCTCGTGCAGGGCCGACAGCGTCTGGGAGCGCAGGAGTGTCGGCGCAAGCAGCTCGTGCTCGGGCGGGACCTCGAACCCCTCACTGGCCAACTGGAGGACGACGTCGCAGTCGACGACGAATCTGGTCATGTGGCTGTCCACCGTAGCGCACCCCCACGGGGGCGACCACGACGGTCATTGCTGAGGACAGGTGGCCTCGAACGACTTGCGCAGCGCCTTCAGCTGGGAGAGGAACCGGAGGTCGCCGCCCTGGGAGGGGGCGGTCGACAGCTGCCGCTCCACCTTGTCGAGATGGTCCTTGGCCTGGGGACACTGGCGTTGGCCCAGTTCGGCGCCGGCCCAGGCGATCTCGGTGAAGGTGTCGGTGTACCAGATGAAATAGGAGTTCCTCGTCGGGAACCGCTTGAAGACGTTCAAGGCCTCCTGGTAGGAGGCTCGTCCCTGGTCCAGGTCGCCGGCGGCGAAGGCCGCCTGCCCAAGGCTGCGGGAGCTCGGTCAGCTGCTGAATCAGCTCCCGCAGCTCGACCTTGGCGTTGTGGATGTCGGCTTTCCTGCTCTGCTCGAGCGGGAACCGTTCGGGAGCGGGGCGGGCCGGGTCACCTCGGCAGGTCGAGGATGGGGCTGCGGTCGAAGAAGCCGACTGGCCGCAGGGTGAAGCCGCAGGTCGCGACCGGCATCACCGGCCAGTCCTCGGGCCGGGGGAAGTGGGTCATCCCGAAGGTGTGCCACAGGACGATGTCGTGGCCGTCGATGTCGCGGTCGGCGGCGACGTAGGCGGGCAGCCCCGCGCCGCCTGGATGCTGGTTGGGCAGGTCGCCGGCGGCGTAGCGCTCCGACGGGTCGTACCGGGTGACCCACAGGTGCCTGGTCGCGAAGGTCGCCCGGCTGGTGACGGCGGCACCGGCGTCGGCGGCGAGCAGCGGCGCGGCCTGCGGGTCGAGCGCGTAGGCGACCGGCTGACCGAGCCGGTTGGTGCTGGCCGGGTTGACCACGTGCCAGGCCCGCCCGACCGACGCGTCCGCGGTGCGGGCGCCGTCGGACTCGCGGGCCAGCCGCGTGGCCCGCCGGGTGAAGGCGTTGCCGTAGGAGTTGTCCGGCCCCAGCGGCACACGCTCCAGCTCCACCTCGTCGACGGCGTTGTCGACGCCGTCGACGGTCATGTCCAGCCTGGCGCTGAACATGTGCTGGTGGTAGGGGGCCCCCAGACCAGGCGCGACCTCGGTCGCCCAGCGGCTCCCCTCGACGTAGGAGGAGGTGAACATCATCCCGGTGGCCTTCACCTCCAGCTCGATCCTGCCGTCGAGGTACAGGTACCAGAAGAAGCCGTAGTCGTAGTTGCCGATGGCCACGAACGTCGAGATGACCAGGCGCCGCATGCGGCGGGTCTCGGCCGAGCCGGTGAACAGGTCGTTGTGCTTCCACGCCACCCCGGCATCCTCCTCGTGCATGCAGATGGCGTTGGGGACCTCGCGCGGCTCACCGTCGGGGCCCGGCAGGACCACGTCGAGGTAGCGGATCTCTCCCAGGCAGTCACAGCCGAGCATCAGGGAGACGACCTGCTGGCCGAGGAGGTACTCGCCGGCGTCGAAGTAGTTCTGCCAGAACCTGGCCGGGCCCGGGTCGGCGTAGGGGACCATCATCTCGGCGACGGAGGCGCGGTAGACGACGGGCCGGTCCCGGAGCGAGACCTGATGCAGCGTCAGCCCTTCGCGGGCGTCGAACCCGATCCGGAGCCGCCAGCCCTCCCAGGCCACCTCGTCGCCGTCGACCGTGAAGCTCGGGCCCTCCGGCTGGGTGATCTGGATGGGCTTGAGCGAGGCCCGCGCCGGGCCGACGGCGGCCGGGTCGTCGAAGTTGCCTTCCTCCTCGGGGATCGGCAGGAGCTCCTGGTCGATCAGGTCGACCACGCGCCGATCGATGAGATCCACGTAGGCGACCAGGCCGTCGACGGGGTGCGCCCACGGGTGGTCCTTCTCGTGGTGCTGCACGAAGGACAGCACCCGCAGCATGCGCCGGCCCTCCTCGCCGGCGATGCCGAACGACCCGGCCGACAGCGGGCAGGGGCGGACCAGGTGGAGGTCGGTGACGCCGCGGCGGGCCATGGCCTCCCGCCAGCCGCGGTCGGCCTTGACGATCTCGTCGACCGCGAGCAGGTCCTCCAGCATGATCGGCGGCTGCCCATGGCGGGCGGTGTCGAGCGCGACCGAGGAGTCGACCGCTCCACGGGTGAGCGAGGCCACGACGTCGGTGGCGCCGCCGGTGGCCGTGTCGAGCAGGATCGCCCGGACACGCCGGTCGACCGGCTCGCCGGGCCGGAAGGCGAGCACCTCCGACTTGGGCGGCTCCTCGAGCCCGAGGTAGGCAAAGCGGGTGTGCTCGCTGACCAGCCCATGCTCGGCCAGCACCGTCCTGGCCAGGCGGATCTCGTCGGCACCGAGCCGCTGCAGCGGGTGGGACGGCCCGGGCGCCCGCCGGCCGCGGTCGCCCTGGGCCGGAGCTCGAAGGGTCATGGTAGGACTCCTCACCGTCGGCGTTCCGTGCTGTCACGATCGCAGGTTCAGGCGGCAACGGCAGCGTCGTGGATCCCCACGGAAGTACCACAGTTCGTCCCGAACTGATCGGAGCTCGGTGGAGGACCTGGAGGTCGTAGCAGCGGCAGGCTGCTCAGGGCGATCCCGGCCAGGATGGCCGCCGCCCCGGCCGCCAGGGCCAGGCCGAACGGGTCGCCGAAGACCAGGGCGCCGGCGGCCGCGCCGACGAGGGGCTCCAGGTTCACGAAGGCGCCGGCGACCTCGGCCGAGACCCGGGCCTGGCCGTAGGCGAAGAGGGTCGAGGCGGCAAGTGTCCCCAGGAGCGTCAGCCCGGCGGTGGCCGCCACGGTGCCCATGCCGGCCGGGGCGACGGGCGGGCCCTCGGCGACAGCGGCCACGGGGAGGGCCATGAGCGCCGCCCCGACGAACTGGACGGCGGTCACGGCGACCGGGTCGCGGCCACGGAGCAGGCGGGCCTGGGCGACCGTGAAGGCGGCCGAGAAGGCCAGCGACGCCAGGACCAGGGCGTCGCCGGTGAGGGTCGCGCCGGCCCCCCCGCCGGCGGCGACCAGCGCCACGCCGGCGAACGACACCCCGAAGCCCGTCCAGGCCACCGGAGGCGCCGCCCGGCGGTGCTGGACGGCCGCGACACCCGCCACCAGCACCGGGGTGGCGCCGACGAGCAGGGCGGCGTGGCTCACGCTGGTCCGGGTGATCCCGACGTTCTGGACCAGGATCGACCCGCCGTAGCCCACCGCGCCCCAGGCCAGCACGGCCGGGCTCCAGGCGCCGCGGACCCGGGACCCGGCGACCCCGAGGAGCACGGCGGCGGCCAGGCCGAACCGGGCCACGGTGAGCCAGGCCGGCGGCAGCCATTCCAGGGCGAGCTTGGTCAGGGGCACGCTGGTGCCCCAGAGCAGGCCCGCGCCGGCGAGCACGGCCACGGCGGTACGACGGTTGGTGTTCATGGGACCAGCGTGCGCGACGCTGGCGGAATCGTTGCCACTTCGGGCCAACTACGAAATAATCAATCGTAGGATGGCCGTTCTGCTTGACGATGTTGACATCCGGCTGCTGACCGCCCTGCAGGGCGACGCCGACCGGACCAACGTCGAGCTGGCCCGGCTCGCCGGGCTCTCCCCGGCCGCGACCCTGCACCGCGTCCGGCGGCTGAAGGAGTCCGGGGTCATCCGGGTCATCTCGGCCCGGGTCGACCCGGCCGCCGCCGGGTTCCCCCTGCACGTGTACGTGGCGGCCAGCCTGGCCCGTCACGAGCCGCGGGCCACCCTTGCCTTCGAGGACCAGGTCCGGGCGATGCCGCAGATCACCGCCGCCGACAACGTCGCCGGCGAGATGGACTACCTGCTCAGCATCGTCGCCCGGGACGTCGCCGAGCTGCAGCAGGTGCTGGCCCGGCTGGCCACCCACGGCGGGCAGCGGCTGGTGACCTACCTGCGCCTGGAGGAGGTCAAGCCGCCCTCACCGCTCCCGCTGGCCCCGACCCCGCCGGCTGTCCGCGCTCGCCGTGCCCGCTAGCCCGACTCTGCGGGTGGCAGGCGCAGCCAGCGGTACCCGTAGCCGTCGAGGGCCAGTGGCCGGCCCGCCTCGACCGGGTCGTCGCGCCGGTTGGCCAGGACCTCGGCCAAGAGGCGGCCTGGCTTGGCATCGTCGAGCTGGACGGCGACCCGGACCGCCTCGGGACCGAGGTTGTGCAGCACCAGGACACCCTGTCCCAGCCAGTCGCAGCGGTGGGCCAGCACCGACGGCTGATCGGTGTCCAGCACCTTCCAGGTTCCCCAGCCCAGCTCGGGCAGCTCCTTGCGGGCCCGGATGGCCCGCTCCATCCAGTTCAGCAGCGACTCCGGGTCGCGGCGCTGGTCGGCCACGTTCACCTTCTCGGGCGCGAACGGGCCCTCGGTGACCAGCGGCACAGCCGGGTCGCCGGTGGTGAAGCCGGCGGCGGGGCCGGCGGTCCACTGCATGGCCACCCGGACGGCGGCGCGGCCCTCGACCCGCTGGTCGTCGCCGAGACCGATCTCCTCCCCGTACAGCAGCACCGGGGTGCCGGGCAGGGTGAGCAGCAGGCTGTAGAGCAGCTCGATACGACGGCGGTCGCCGTCGAGCATGGGCGGCACGCGGCGGCGGATGCCCCGGCCGAAGCTGCGCATGTCCGGGTCGGGGGCCAGGGCGGCGAACACCTCCTCGCGCTCGGCCTCGGTCAGCTTGTCGAGGGTCAGCTCGTCGTGGTTCTTGATGAAGTTGGCCCACTGGTTGGCCTCGGGGATCTCGGGCTGCTCCCGGAGGGCGGTCACGATCGGCGCCGGGTCGTGGCGGACCAGGGCCAGGAACAGGTGCTGGTTGAGGATGAAGCGGGTCCTCACCCCGTTTGTGGTCGGTGCCTTCCAGCTCGATCACGAACGGGGCGGCGTCGACCCGGAAGCCGGACAGGCCCAGCTCCAG
>Ga0207675_100004967_pt1 | contig 12816 bp, 12 predicted proteins | sample KBSSwiS42_FD_184305 | JGI IMG/M metagenome (GOLD analysis project Ga0207675, IMG submission 184305) | Switchgrass rhizosphere microbial communities from Kellogg Biological Station, Michigan, USA - KBS Switchgrass S4-2 (SPAdes) (version 2) | ecosystem: Host-associated > Plants > Roots >... | reverse complement strand
CGCACGAGCTGGAACCCGTGGCCCGCATCGGCGTAGCTGTCGGCCAGCTGCTCGCACAACCGGTGCACCACCGACGTCGACAGCTCGAGCAGCTGGGCGAGCATGTCGGCCGGCACCGGCTCGACGGCGACCAGGAGGATCGCCTCGATCGCGCGAACGGAATCGGCGTCGGGGATGCCCGGCTGATGGGCGGCCGCGGCCGGTTCGTCCCCCGTGGGCATGTCGTCGGTCGGGTGGTCGAGGGTGTCGTCGGTCGGATCGTCGGGCATGTCGTCGGTCGAGTCGTGGGGCAGGTGGTCGGGCAGGTGGTCGGACATGGGTCAGCCTTCGTAGTCGTCGATCGCGTACGCGAATTCGCGTTCGCCGGCGCGGCCGTCCGCACCATCGGTGTCGCCCCCATCGGGGGTCCAGATGACCTCGATGTCGCCGAACCGCTCCGGCTGATCGAGCTCGACCCAACCCTGCTTGAACAGCTCGAGCAGGGCGAGGAAGCGCACGATCACCTCGAGCCGTTCGACCAGGCCGGCGGTGAGCCGGTGGAACGAGATCCGCCCGACGCGAGGCAGCTCGTCGAGCAGCTCCTCCACCGCATCTGCCACGCTCGCCCGCACCGGGTTGACGTGGAACAGGTCGACGCGCGGCACCGGCTTCGGGGTGATCGCCCGCAGGTACGCGCTGTGCAGTCGCTTCGGCGTGACGCCGTCCATCAGGTCGGGGACGAGCTCGGCGAACCGCTCGTCCGCGCCGGCTTCCCGCGGGAACGATCGGTCGGCGTCGTCGACGAACCGGGCGAACACCCCGGCGACGTCCTTGAACGTCTTGCACTCCAGCAGGCGCGCGAGCAGGAGGTCGCGCTCTTCCCACAGCGCGAGCTCGTCGTCGAGATCGACGTCGTCACGGCCCGGCAACAACCGCCGCGCCTTCAGCTCGACGAGGGTGGACGCGATCAGCAGGAACTCCGTCGCCACGTCGAGATCGAGCTGCTGCAACCGCTCGATCTCGGTGAGGTAGGAGTCGACGATGCGGGCGAGTGACACCTCGTAGATGTCCACCTGCTCCTTCAGGATGAGGTGGAGGAGGAGATCGAACGGCCCCTCGTACACGGGGGTCGCCACGTCGAATGCCATCGCGGCGAGGTTACCGTCACCACTAGCCTCGGTTCTGTGACCCGTGTGCTGTCCTGCATCCAACCGACCGGCGATGTCCACCTGGGGAACTACCTCGGCGCGTTGCGCAACTGGGTGAGCGGGCAGCACGAGGCCGACGTCTTCCACGGCATCGTCGACCTCCACGCGCTCACGGTCACCGAGGAGCCGGGCGTGGTCGGCACCAGCACCATCGACCTCGCCGCGTGGTTGTTCGCGGTCGGCCTGGACCCGGACGTCGCCACCATCTTCGTGCAGAGCCACGTGCCGGAGCATTCGCAGCTGGCCTGGATCATGGAGTGCAACGTCAGCTTCGGCGAGTTGAGCAGGATGACGCAGTTCAAGGACAAGTCGTCCAAGCGCGAGAGCGACTTCGTGTCCGCGGGCCTGTTCACCTATCCCGCGCTGATGGCGGCGGACATCCTCCTCTACGACGCGAACGAGGTGCCGGTCGGCGACGATCAACGCCAGCACGTCGAGATCACCCGCGACATCGCGGTCCGGTTCAACAGCCGCTTCGGCACCACGTTCACGATCCCCAGGGCGGTCATGCCGAAGGCAGGGGCGCGGGTGATGGACCTGCAGGAGCCGACGTCGAAGATGAGCAAGTCGTCGTCCACCGACGCCGGCATCGTGCTGATGAACGACGAGCCCGCGGTGATCATGAAGAAGTTCAAGCGGGCCGTCACCGACAGCGAGAACGAGGTGCGCTTCGATCGCGCGACGAAGCCGGGCATCTCGAACCTGTTGGAGATCCTGTCGGCGTGCACCGGCGACGCGCCCGAGGTGCTGGCCGAGAAGTACACGCAGTACGGACCGCTCAAGCAGGACGCCGGCGAGGCCGTCGTCGCCCTCCTCTCCCCGATCCAGCAACGCCACCGCGAGCTGATGGAGGATCGTGCCGAGCTGGCGACGCTGCTGCACCGCGGCGCCTCGCGAGCCGGCGCCGTCGCCCAGGCCACGCTGGCGCGCGCATACGACGCCATCGGCCTGCTGCAGCGCTGACCCGCCGCCCGCGTCGGCCCGTACCGCGTTTCCGCTTTGGGCGGCGTTCTTCTCAGGTCTGGGCGGGGTCCTTCCCGGGACCCGAGAACTTTGCCGCCCGGATCGCGTGGTGCGGCACGGAGCGTACGATCAGTCGCCGTGGCGTACGACGAGGAGATCGCGACGAGGATTCGGGAGCTGATCGGCGACGAGCTCGATGTCACCGAGAAGCGGATGTTCGGCGGTCTGGCCTTCCTCGTCCGCGGCAACATGGCGATCTCGGCCAGCGGCAAGGGAGGCATCCTCGTGCGAGTCGACCCCGAGGAGTCGGACCGCCTGACCGCGTCGTCCACCGCGGTGCCCGCCGTGATGGGCGGCCGCGAGATGGCGGGCTGGCTGCGCGTCGACGCCGACGAGGTCCGCACCAAGCGCCAGCTCGCGAAGTGGACGCGGATCGGCACGGCCTACGCTCGCTCGCTTCCACCCAAGTAGCGATCGACAACTCGACCTGAGGAGGAGCGTCAGCCGTAGGAGCCGACGACTCGGGCGGCGGACGGCGCCGGCTGCACCGCGCATCGGTCGGCGATGTTGGCGGTGAACGCCTGGAACGCGGGCACGTCCTGGAGCGAGTCCCGCTCGGCGACGGCATCGTCCTCGACGACGGTGTGGATGAAGCTGACGCCGTCCGCGAGCCGCACCACCTCGTACGTGAAGCCCGTGGGCCGGCGCTGATCCAGCTCGGTGAACACCGCCTCGATCAGCCGCTGGTTCTCGTCGCCGCACTCCGGCTTGGTCTGGTACCGCACCACGATCGCCTTCATTCGCCTACCCCGTTCCATCCTGTCGTCCGTTCACGGAAGGGGACGCAACGCGGACGACGAACTCATCGCCGAGCGTCGGGCTCACACGTCGTCGGCAGCTCGCAGTGCCGGCGCGGCATCGCCGAGGCCGCGGACGAGATCGATCGTCACGGGGTCCGAGCCGGCTTCAGCGCACCACTCGGCACCGATCGACTCGTGGTCGTGGTAGCGGCGGAAGCGGTCCGTGCGGGGACCGACGATCGTCGCCACCACCCGCCCGACCGTGCCGAGCTGGCTGTTGATCTTGCCGATGTCGTGCAGGAGTGCCCCCGCGACCTCCGCCCGCGTCGCCTCCGGGCGGCCGGCAACGAACCTCCGCGCGACGGCCACGGAGTGCCGTTGATCGGCCGGGCCGAACCGCTCCCACATCGCCCACTCGGCAGGCAGCAGCTGCCGGCGGACCCACGCGAGATCCGCACTCACCGGCCGCTTCGTCGACAGCGAACCAACGAAGCGCCGAGCCAGATGCCCGGCGTGCGCGACGCGGCTCACGTCCGGACCCGGCGGCCGTGCGCGCGCGGGTGCGCGTCGCGGTACACCTGGAGCAGCCGCTCCTGGCTGACCTTCGTGTACACCTGGGTCGTCGAGACCGAGGCGTGCCCGAGCAGCTCCTGCACGACGCGCAGATCCGCGCCGTGGTCGAGGAGGTGCGTTGCGCACGAGTGACGAAGCACGTGCGGCGACAGATCGCCGGCGGGGATGCCGGCCCGCTCGCCGTACCGCTTCACCATCGCCCACGCGACCTGTCGTGCGAGTCGAGCACCACGCTGGTTGAGGAACACCGCTTCCGAGTCCGCTCGCCGTGCCCACCGGTCCGGCTGCAGGTGCGGTCGCCCATCCGGCCCGAGCCAGTCAGCGAGCGCGCCGGCGGCAGCGCGCCCGAACGGCACGAGCCGCTCCTTCGCGCCCTTGCCGTACAGCCGCACCATCCGGTGGGTCAGGTCGACGTCGCCGAGGTTGAGCCCGCAGACCTCGCTGATCCGCGCACCCGTCGCGTAGAGCAACTCGATGATCGCGCGATCACGTCGTGCGACGGGATCGCTGCCCAGCACCGCATCGAGCAGCTGCACCACCTGGCCCTCGGACAGCGGCTTGGGCAACCCGGCGGGCACGGCCACACCGTCGAGCACCGATGTCGGATCGTCGGCGCGCACGCCCTCCTCGGCACAGAAGCGGTGGAACATCCGGATCGCCGCGAGCTGGCGGGCCACGCTCGCCGGCGCCGACTGCGTCCGCCGCTCGCCGATGAAGCGTTCGAGCTCGGGCGTGGTGACCGCGTGCACGTCGAGGTGCGCTGACCGCAGCCACGACACGTAGCCGACGAGATCGCGCCGGTACGCCGCGAGGGTGTTGGCCGAGCGGCCGCGCTCGGTCGCCATCCACGACAGGAACTCCTCGATCTCGATCGGCAGCAGCGTGCCCTCATCGACCGCCGACGGTGCCATCAACCGATCACCCCGGCTCGAGGGCAGTACCGACGCGATCGTCGTGGTCGTCGTGGTCGACGTGATCCGCGGCGCGCAGCCGACGGTCGACGAGCAGCAGACCGATCACGGTCTTCGCATCGTGGATCTCACCGCGATCGATCATCGCCAGCGCCGTCGCGAGCGGGAGGTGGACGACCTCCGAGTGCGCCTCTTCGGGACCGTGGGTTTGCCGCTCGACGGGTTCGAGATCGGTGGCGAGGTAGAGGTACAGCACCGAGTTCGTCATCCCGGCCGACGGGTAGAAGTCGATGAGGTGCACGAGCGTGCCGGCGCGCAACCCGACCTCCTCGATCAGCTCACGCGCCGCGGTCACCTCGGTCGGCTCGTCGGGCACGTCGCGCATCCCCGCCGGGATCTCCAGGACCACCGCGTCGAACGGCGGCCGGTACTGGCGGACGAACACCACCGACGGGTTGCCCTCGGCGTCGAACACCACCGGCACCGCTGCGACGGCCCCCGGCGAGCGGACGATGTCGCGCTGGAACTCCTCGCCCTCGGGTGACACGAACCGCGCCACGGCCACGTGCCACACGTGCCCCTGATGGACCAGCCGATCGTCGAGGTGGCGGAAGCCGGTCACCGGTTCACGCGACGATCGTCGACGGCACCGCGCTCGGCAGCGGGATGCCGCTCGCAGGCGTCTCGAAGTCGGCGAGCGTCGCGTCGTTGGCCGCGTCGCGACCGGCGCGCAGCTGCAGCGCGGCACCGACGAGCTCACGGAACAGGGGGTGCGGGCGATCCGGCCGGCTCTTGAACTCGGGATGGGCCTGGGTACCGACCCAGTACGGGTGCTCGGTCAGCTCGATGAACTCGACCAGCCGCCGATCCGGGGAGATGCCGCTGCAGCGCAGGCCGCCCGCCTCGAAGCGCGCCTTCCACGACGCGTTGAGCTCGTAGCGGTGCCGGTGCCGCTCGCTGACCACCGGCTCGCCGTACGCCTGCTGGACCATCGAACCCGCCTCGAGGATCGCGTAGTACGAGCCGAGCCGCTGGGTGCCGCCCTTGTCCGAGACGTCGCGCTGGTCGTGCATCAGGTCGATCACGGCGTGCGGCGTGAGCGGATCCATCTCGGTCGAGTTCGCACCGGACAGGCGGAGCACGTTGCGGGCGAAGTCGATCGTCATCGCCTGCAGCCCGAGGCAGATGCCGAGGCACGGCACGAGGTTCTCGCGTGCGTATCCGGCAGCGGCGATCTTGCCCTCGAAGCCGCGCTCACCGAACCCGCCGGGAATCACCATCCCGTCGAGCTCGCGCAGGCGGCCGGCAGCGAGCAGTCCCTCGACGTCCTCGGCCTGGATCCAGTCGATCTCGACCTTGGCGCCGTGATGGAAACCGGCGTGCTTCAGGCTCTCGACCACCGACAGGTACGCGTCGGGCAGGCTGATGTACTTGCCGATCAGGCCGATCCGCACGGGGCGGATCGACGACTCGACCTTGTCGACGAGCTGCTGCCACGGCTCGGTGTCGACGACGCTGTCGAGGCGGAGCACGTCGCAGACGACGTCGTCGAACCCCTCGGCGTGCAGGATGAGCGGCAGCTCGTAGATGTTGCGCGCGTCGGCTGCGTTGACCACGGCGCGCTCGTCGACGTCGCACAGGTTGCTGATCTTCACCTTCAGGCTGTGCGACAGCGGCTCCTCGCTGCGGCACACGATGATGTCCGGCTGGATGCCTCGGCTGCGCAGCTCGGTGACGGAGTGCTGCGTCGGCTTCGTCTTCTGCTCACCCGACGGCCCGATGAACGGCACGAGCGTGACGTGCACGTAGCACACGTTGTCGCGGCCGACCTCCTTGCGGAACTGGCGGATGGCTTCGAGGAACGGGAGGATCTCGATGTCGCCGACGGTGCCACCGACCTCGGTGATGACGACGTCGACGTCCTCGGTGGCGAGCCGGTGGATGCGCCGCTTGATCTCGTCGGTGATGTGCGGGATGACCTGCACGGTCTTGCCGAGGTAGTCGCCACGCCGCTCGGCGGCGAGCACCGCCTGGTAGATCGAGCCCGTGGTGGCGTTGGAATCACGGGTGAGGTTCTCGTCGATGAACCGCTCGTAGTGGCCGAGATCGAGGTCCGTCTCGCCGCCGTCGTCGGTGACGAACACCTCGCCGTGCTCGAACGGGTTCATCGTGCCGGGGTCGACGTTGATGTACGGGTCCAGCTTCTGCATCGTGACCCGGAGCCCACGCAACTTCAGCAGCCGCCCGAGCGACGACCCGGTGAGGCCCTTGCCGAGGGAGCTGGCAACGCCTCCGGTCACGAAAATGTGCTTGGGCATCGGGCCAACCTCCGTTGTAGACGAACTCACAACGGGAGCACAGCATATCGTGCGACCCCGCGGCGACCGGTGGATCCACAGCCCGGATCGCTCGAGCGACTCATCGCGCGCGTCGCTCGGGGAGCGTCCCGAGCCGATCGATCCATCGCAGCGGCGGCGTCGCGTCGATCACGCGGGAGAAGCTGACCCGTTCGCTGGCGAGGTTCAGCCCGAGCAGCACCGCCACCGCGACCCACTCGCCGGCGCGGTTCAACGACAGCGCGAGTCCGAAGCCGACGGCCGCGCCGAGCACGTTCGCACCGGTGTCGCCCAGCATGCAGTCCTCGCGAAGGTCGGGCACGAGCATGCCCGCGCCGGCGCCGAGCACGAGCATCGGCCCGGTCAGCCACCACCCCGGCGCACCCGCGACCGCGACCACGATCGCACCGAGGACACCGAACTTCACCACCCGTCCAGGTGCACGGTCGAAGAGGTTGGCGAGGTTGGCACCGAGCGCGATGAGCAGGCCGCCGCGGAGCATCTCGACGACGCCACCGGTGCCCGAGGTCGGGGCGGCGAGGAGCGCAACGACGCCACCGAGCACGAGCTTGACCAGCCCGGTCGTGACGGTGCCGTGCCGCAGGGCGCGGACGTGTCCCGCGAAGCCCTTCGTCGCGGTGGTACCGGCGAGGTCGTCGAGCAGACCGATGAAGCCGAACCCGAGCGAGCAGGCCCGTGGCGCGACGGCGGCGTAGGCCGCGCCGACGAGCACTGCCGCCAGGACCACCATCACGCCCCCGGCGATCGGGAGCGGGTGATCGCGGTAGTTCGTCCGCCGCAACGTCGGAACGGAGCGCCACTCGCTGCGCATCAGCCGCCAGATCAGCGCGCTCGCGATCGCGCCGGCGACGAACGCGGCGAGCGCGATCACCGTCCCGCCCGAACGGTCGGCGGGAACACGATCGCGACGATCCACGGGATGCCCACGCCCAACATGATCGCGGGGATCGCGATGCCGCTGTCGTTCGTGAGCAGGCCCAGCAACCCCATCGCCGTGAACCCGATCGGGAAGATCCGCAGCGCCGGGCGTCCGGCGGTGCGCTCGACGAGCCACTGCCACCGTCGCCACGCGAGCACGGCCGCCATCAGGAAGATGCCGAGCAGCACGAACGTCCAGAAGCTCGACGTGAGGATCGCGAGGTTGCCGCGCAGCTTGCGACGCACGATCGTCCACGCCTCGCCGTGCACGACGTCGTCCGCGAACCTGCCGAGGTGCGTCCGCGACGACGCCGGTCGGGCAAGATCGGCGGCCGCGAGTCCGCAGACCACGACGACGCCCAACACCACCGCGAGCACCAGCCGGCGGATGCTCACCCGCCGACCGGTGGCGACGAGCGCGACGATCGCGATGACGGGCACCAGCGTGAGCGTGCCGCCCACGTCGCTCCCGAACGCAGGTGCGCCGACGACGATCAACGTCACCGCCGCGACCCATGCCATCCACAGCTGCACGGCTCTCGGCGCGACGTTCGAGCCGTCGACGCGAGGTGTGCCCTGATCGGCGACGAGCAACGGCAGCACGGCAACTGCGAGCGCTGTCGACGAGACGAGTGCCGAGGCGAGGTTGCCGTACCCCTGGAACCGTCCGGCGATGGTCGGCGTGTAGCCGAGCACCGTGTTGATCTGCAGCCGGCCGCCGGTGACGATGTCCACGACGAGCACGATCCAGAGCAGCGCGAGCAGCGCGGTCGTCGGCGCCCACCGCCCCCACTTCGACCAGCTCGCGGTCGCGACCGCGCCGGCCAACATCGCGGTCACCGGGACGGTGACGACGACGAAGTCGAGCGGCAGCCGGTGCACGTCGACGAGCCCGGAGAGGAACGTCACCGTGGGGTAGGCCGCGGTGATTGGCGCGAGCAGCCTCGCCACGCGACCGCGCCGGGCGAGAGCGAACAGCCCGCAGAACGCGATGAACGCGACGAACACCACCGCAACCGGACCGACTGCCCGGTCGCGGAACTCGATGCGATCCGAGAGGTCAGCGAGCGACGCATCGCTGCCGTCGTCCCCGATCGCATCGGACACGGTGCGGATCGGCGTCCCTGACATCTCGTCGGGGATCGCGATGCCGAGCGCAGTCAACACGGTCGGCGCGATGTCGGGCATCGTGACGTAGCCAGCGCGACGGGTCGTGCTCGAGGAGGCGAGCCCGGGCTCGTCCGGCGCCTGGCGCGCCGCCACGCCCAGGGCGGACGCGCCGAACGCCGTGACTTCGGAGCGATCCTGCGGTGCGGCCGGGGCGACGACGAGCACGAGGGTGGACAGCGGCGGTGGCGTCAGCGCGGCGATCTCGGTGTCGATCTCCGCGAGCCGCGCCTGCCGGTCGCGTGCGGTGAGGTCGCGCTCGAGCCCCGAGAGCTCGACCAACGTCAACTCGGCGTCGGGCGGCGCCGAGCCTGCCGGGTCGTGGACGTCGACGCAGCCGTCGGCGCCCATCAGCGCGAGCACGGCCGCATCCGACCCGACGACCGCCGTCGTACCACCGGCGGCGCGCACTGCCGCGCCGAGCGCTCCCGGCTCCGCACCGCTCAACTGGTCCTCCGCCGAGTCGCGCGCGTCATCGAGGATGGCCGGATCGACGCAGCCGTCGCGCACCACCACCTCGGCAGGCGTGGTGTCGATCGCGAGCCGGTTGCCCGCACCGACGGTGAGGTAGCCGTCGACGGTGGATGTCTCGGCCGCGACGGTCCGCACGCTCCCGATGGCACGCACCGCGAGCAGCGCGTCGAGGTGCGGTGTGACTGAACCGTCGAGATCACGCCACTGCAGACCCGGGATGCTGATCAACAGCACCCTCGGCGCGCCTCCAGCCGTGAGCGGCACGGTCGAAGGCCCGCTGCTGCCGACGACGCCGACGAGTGCGAGCGCGATCACGCTCACGACGCCCGCCACCACTGCGGCGATCGCTGCGCGCCGGCGCAGCGCTTCAGAGGGCACGCCGGCCCCGCGGGAGCAGTTGCGCCGGACGCACCCCACCGAGTGCCGCCACCAGCGCGACGAACACCACCGCGCCGGCACCGCCGGCGACGAGCACGGCGCCCAGTGCCGCGCTGCGGTCCGTGCCGAACGGCGACCGTGCCGCGCTGATCACCACGCCGGCCGCCACCGCCGCGAGTGACGCTGCGGCGATGAGCCGTCCCGAGGCCCGCCACGTCGGCGCGCCCGTGAGTGAGCGCACCCGTGCGGTGAGCAGCACCGCCGAGACGAGTTGGGTGATGCCGTAGCCGAGCGCGAGGGCGGCCGCACGATCCCGCTCCTCGAGCGCAACGCTGGCGATCACCATGGAGCCGACACCGATGACGGCGCTCGCCGAGACGAGCAGCGAGGCGGCGCGCACGTCACCGAGGCTGAACAGCGCGCGCGTCATCATGAACGCGATCCCGTAGCCGACGAGACCGCATCCGAACACCGCGAGCGCGTGCGCGATGGGCGCGACGCCTTGCGCGTCGGCATCGCCGAACGAGCTGGCGAGGCGCCCGACCGGCCAGGCGAGCGTCAGCATCGCCGCGCCCGCTGCGAGCAGTAGGGGCACGATCACCTGCACCGACCGCTCGATGAGGCGCTGCACCGTCGCGCGGTCGCCGCGCTGCCACGCGTCGGCCGCTCTCGGTGCCATCGTCGTCGCCACGGGGACGGCGACGAGCGCGTGCGGGAGCACGAAGAACGCGAACGTCATCGTGAACACGGCCACGCCGCCCGGCGCGTCGTAGCCGAGGACGACGGCCGCCGCGGTGGGGGCGAGCGTGCCGGCGACCGACAGCATCGCCCAGCCGAAGGCACGGCGCACCCGAACGACGACGTCGGCATGTGGGCTCCACCGGGGCCGCCAGCGCACGCCCTGCGCGCTCAGAACGAGCGCCGGAACCGCGGTGAACACGACGACGGCGATGCTCGTGCCGGCGGCGATCAGCACGAACTGCCAGGGCGTGAGGTGCAATGTCGGCGAGGCGCCGTGCAGGCTCCATCGGTAGAGCAGGTAGCAGCCGATGACGATCACGTTGTTGACTGCCGGCGCGAGCGCGGCTGCCATGAAATGCCGGCGAGCGGCGAGCGCGGCGGTCGACACCATGCCGATCCCGTAGAACACGATCTGCGGCACGAAGACGAGCAACATCCGGCCCATCAGCACCCGCTTCTGCTCGGCGCCACTCGCCGAGTCGTGCACGAGGAGATGCGTGATGATCGGGCTCAGGGCGATGCCGACGAGCGCGATCGCGGTGAGGAACGCGGTGAGCACCGACGCGACGAGCGCGGCCGCGCGTCCGAGCTCGGCATCACCGCCTTCGCGCCGCGCGGCCACGAACGTCGGCACGAGCACGGCCTGCAGGACGCCACCGGCGACGAGCTCGAAGATGATGTTCGGGATCGTGTTCGCCGCGGCGTACGTATCGCCGAGCAGATCGACGCCCAGACACGCCGCGGCCACGAGCACGCGCACGAAGCCCGTCATCCGCGACAGGAGGGTGCAGATGGTGACCACCATCGCGTCACGACCGAACCGCTCGTGGTGCTCCTGCGACGCTTCCGCGTCGGTCATGGGACGACGCGTGGGATCGGCGCGTCCGCACCGTCGCGGAAGCCGTACTGGCCCACCTGTCCGCCCTCTGCGGCGACGAGGCCGAGGACGATCGCGATCCAGCCGAGGATCGTCTCGGCGTTGTCGACGGTGCTGAACTCGTCACGTAGCCGTCCGCTGTCGCGAATCGAACCGACGAACGACGGGACCGGTTGGTCGTTGTCCTGAGCGATCCGGCCGACCTCGGCGACGAGGTACAGCGGCGTTGCCGCAGCGTCGGCGGGCACCGTCATCATCGACTGCAGGACCGTGGCCGGATCGTGCGCGAGGTTGCGGTCGGTCAGCACGACGATGTCGAGCCGTTCGCCCTCCACCTCTCGCGTCGTCACCCGCAGCAGGTCGACGAGACCCGCGTCCTCCAGGTCGCCGAACGCGGTGTTCATCGCGGCACCGACCTGCCCGCTCGGCGTGGACGCGGCGACCTGGTCGAGCAGGCTCGCGACCTGGTGACCGAACTCGGTGCCGACGTCCTGCACCTGATCGTCGGTCGGCTCGGAATCCGCGGTGACGAGGTTGCCGGCGCCGATGTCGCCGGCCACACGTGCCGCGGCCTCGGGATCGAACACGGCCGCGTCGAGGCGCAGCTCGCCGACGAACCCGGTGGTCGCCACGCTCAGCGAACGCACGACGCCGTCGACAACGTCGCGATCGACATCGCCGGCCACGACGAGCAGCACCGGCGACGAGCCCAAGCGACCGGTGAGGAGCTGCGCGGGGCCCTCGGCGCCGAGATCGTCGAGCTGCGCGACCTCGGCCGCGAGCACGTCGTTCTCGGAGCGCTCGTCCTCGATCAGCTTCTCCGCGCTCTCGAGCCGCGCCCGCGTGCTGTCGAGCAGCGGGCCGCGCACGACGGTGGAGCCGGCGGCGATGCCGATCGCCAACGCGACGAACACGGCCACGAGGCTGAAGATGTGCTGACGCAAGCTGATCATGCGTTGATCATCCGATTCACCATCCGATTCACCATCCGACGCGTGCGCGGATCCACAGCCACAGGCTGCGGAACCACAACCGCACCGGCTCGCTGACGGTGACGACGAGCGCGAGCGACATCAGCATCGCCGCGACGAACAGGACGATGTCGCGGCCCTTGACGACCGGGTGATAGAGGTTGTTCACGCCCTTCGCGTCGACGAGCAGCCGGCCGACCTTCAGCCGCACCAAGAAGGTCGACGCCATGCCGGCGCGGCCCTTGTCCAGGAAGTCCTCCATCGAGTTGTGCGAGCCCACCGCGACGATGAGCTGCGTACCTCGCTCGTATGCGAGCAGCATTGCGATGTCCTCGCTGGTGCCGGCACTCTCGAACACGAGGTACGGCAGCTTGAGTCGGGCCAGCCGTTCCGCGCCTGGCGCCCGCCCACCCGGGTACGCGTGCACGATCAGCTCCGCACCGCAGCGCAGGGTGTCCTCGCCCACCGAGTCGAAATCCCCGATGATGATGTCCGGACG
>Ga0207675_100004964_pt1 | contig 12822 bp, 10 predicted proteins | sample KBSSwiS42_FD_184305 | JGI IMG/M metagenome (GOLD analysis project Ga0207675, IMG submission 184305) | Switchgrass rhizosphere microbial communities from Kellogg Biological Station, Michigan, USA - KBS Switchgrass S4-2 (SPAdes) (version 2) | ecosystem: Host-associated > Plants > Roots >... | reverse complement strand
GGGTGCATGAAGGCGGCATCGCCAGCCCGCTGATCGCGTCCTGGCCGGGTGGCATCAGCCGTCACGGCGCAATCACTCACGAGAACGGGCACGTGATCGACGTCATGGCGACGAACGGTGTGAGGGCGAGGCGCACACCGCAGCCCGGCCCCGCCTCGAGTCTCGGCCGCGGCTTTCCCGGAGGTGCCCCGAGAGCTCCGAGCTTCCACTCGAGCACGAGCCGAGGCGACCTCCCCGCGCGACCCAGCGCCACCCCCGCGCGGGGCTGCGCCGCGACTTTTCGCAGTGATCTTCACCCTTTCGAGCTCGCGAGCGCGGCCGCTGTCGGGCCCCTGTTCGCCAGCGGAAGCGCCCGGCCATTGGTTCTCTGGCTTGACCCCTGGAATCCCGGCGGGTAAGCCCCGGCCCATGATTGCCCTCCTTTCCTGTCTTTCGCGGGCTCGTCGCTGGCCCACGGCGACCCAGCTCGCCCGGCTCGCGGCGACCCAGCTCAACCGGCTCGCGATGCCCCGCGCCGTATCGCGCGGGGTGGCGCTCGCGGTTGCGGCGTTCTTGCTCACGGCGGCGCCCGGCGCATTTGCCGAGATGCGCGTCGCGGTCGTCGACACGCAGCGTGCCGTGATGGAGACGGAAGACGGCCTGCGCGCGCAGGCGACTTTGAAGAAGCTCTTCGACAAGCGCCAGCGCGAGCTCGATCAGAAGCAGAAGGATCTGCAGAAAGAGCGCGAGGAGCTCGAGAAGAACCGCGACAAGCTCGCGACCGAAGCGATGCAGAAGCGCGCCGAGAACTGGCAGCGCGAGATGGCGCAGGTGCAGTCGGTGTTCGTCGAGTACAACAAAGAGCTGCAGCAAAAGCAGAACGAGCTCACTGGACCCATCGTGCAGAAGGCCGTCGGCATCATTCGCCGACTGGCGACGCAAGAAGGCTTCGATCTCGTGCTCGAGCGCCAGGCGGCTACCTACTTCCGCAGCGATCTCGATCTGACCGACAAGGTGATCACGCTCTACAACCGCGACAACGGCGGCGCGCCCGCAGCGCCGAAGCCGGACAAGCCACCCGCAGCGAAGCCGGACAAGCCGCCCGCGGAAAAGCCCGCCGACAAGAAGTAAGGAAGAGGAGAGAGAGGGCCGGGCCTGCGACGAGCGGACAGCCTGCGACGCTTCGGGGCCCTGCGCGCAGCACGTTGCGCGCCGTGCTCGGTGACGCGCAGCCGCCTACGAGCCTTCAGACCCGCAGAAACTCTCGCACGAAATCGGAGGCGGGCTGTGCTGCCAGCTCTGCCCAGCTGCCGCTCTGCACGCTGCGCCCCGCCTCCAGCACGACAATTTGCTGCCCGAGCGCGTGGGCGTCGGCCGCGTCGTGCGTGACGATGATGGTGGGTATCGCCAGGCGCCCCAGGTAGCTCGCGAGGAAGGCGCGCGTCAGCCGGCGCGCGGCGATGTCGAACGCGGCGAGCGGCTCGTCCAGCAAGAGCGCGCGCGGTCGCACCGAGAGAGCGCGCGCGAGCGCCACGCGCTGCTTCTCGCCGCCGGAGAGCGCAGCGGCGCGCCGCCCGGCGAGCGCTTCCAGCTGCAGGTCGGCGAGCGCTGCGCGGGCGCGCTCCTGGACCGCGGCACGAGGACCGGCCAGCCCTGAGCTGGTCAGCGCAAACTCGATGTTCTCGCGCACGCTCAGCTGCGGAAAGAGCGCATAGTGCTGCGGCACGTAGCCGAGCTCACGCGCTTCCAGCGGCACGTCCACGCCGCTCGCGCTGTCGAACAGCACGCGCTCGCCGAGCTCGATGCGACCGCGCTCGGGTTGCAGGGCGCCGAGCAGGAGCAAGAGCAGGCTCGTCTTGCCCGCTCCGTTCGGGCCCACCACCACGAGCGGACCCGCGCCGCACTCGAGCTCGATGTGCAGCGGCAGCGGGCCAACTCTGCCCTCGAGCCGTGCGCGCAAGCGCGGCGCCGTCATCGGGACGCTCCGACTCGATCGAAGGCGGCGAGCAGGGTGCGCACCCCGACGAGCAGCACGAGCGCGAGCAGCACGAGCACGATCGAGAGCGACTGCGCCGCGCGCAGGTCGGCCTCCAGCGCCGTGTAGATGGCGAGCGGCAGGGTCTGGGTTCTGCCCTCGAGATTGCCGGCGAACATCAGGGTCGCGCCAAACTCACCGAGCGCACGCGCCCAGCTCAGCAGGGCGCCCGCCCAGAGCCCTGGCGCCGCCAGCGGCAACGCCACGCGCCACAAGACGCGCAGCGGGCTCGCGCCAAAGCTGCGCGCCACCAGGATCAGGTGCGGATCGATGCGCCGGAATGCGCTGCTGGCGGCCTGCACGAAGAAAGGCGCCGACACGAAGATCTGCGCCAGCACCACGGCCGTGGTCGTGAAGGTGATCGACCAGCCTGCTGGATACAGCGCAGCGAGCAGGCTGCGGCGCCCGAACGCCAGCAACATGGCGATGCCCGCCACGGCAGGCGGAATGACGATCGGGAGCTGCAGCACGGTCTCGACCAGCCGCAGCCAGCCGCGCTCGGAGCGCGCCAGCAGCCAAGCCAGCGGCGTACCCAGGAGCACCACGCACGCGAGACTCGCGGCCGTGGTCACGAGGCTCAGCCGCAGCGCGGGCCAGACCAGCGGATGCGCGAGCCCCGCCAGGAAATCGGGCCACGAGGCGGTCGTAAACAGCCCGACGAGCGGGGCCGCCATGAACGCAAACAGCAGCGCCGCGGCGAGGCCGAGCAGCCCGTGCTCGAAGCGCTGGCGCCGGCGCAGCGCGCGCTCGCGGGTCGCGCGCTCGCCGTTCGCGGCCTCGCGCGCCGTTCCCTCACGGGTCGCGCCTGCGGGGAGCGCGCCCTCGCGGATCGTGCCCTCGGGGAGGACAGAGCGGGTGGGATCGAAAATCACTGTGCGGGTGCGGGGGCAGGTGCGAGGAAGCCCGCCTCGCCGAGCAGCTCCTGACCCGCTGGCGAGAGCACGAACTTCAGCCATTCGTTCGCGGGCGCAGCGTGCGGCGCCGCGGCCACGACCGCGATCGGATACTGTGCGATCACGTTCACGTCCGCCGGGATGCTGACGACGCTGACCTTGTCCTTCGCCGAGTTGGCGTCGGTTCGGTACACGATGCCGGCATCGGCCTCACCGAGCGTGACCTTGGCGAGCACCTGGCGCACGTCGAGCTCGCGCGACACGATCTTCTTTTCGACCTTGCTGGAGAAGTCTGCGCCCAGGGTCTCGTTGGCGTTGTTCAGGATCTGCGCCGTGTAGCGCCCGATCGGAACGTCTGGCACGCCGATCACGAGCTGGTCGAGCTTGGGCAGATCCGCGAGGCTGGAGACGGCGCTCGCGCGCTCTTTGGCCACCACGATCACCGGCTCGTTGCGGGCGAAGACGACCGGTTTGCTGACGCGCCCGGCCGTCTCGAGCTCGTTCATGTTCTCTTGGTCCGCCGAGGCGAACACATCCACGGCCGCGCCGTGCTCGAGCTGCACGCGCAGGTCCTGCGTGCCCGCGAAGTTGAACGTGACGTCCACGGTCGGGTGCGTCTTGCCGAACTCCGTCTTCAGGCTGCCGAAGGCGTCGCGCAGCGAGGCCGCGGCGAACACCACGAGCTCCTGTTTGGCTGCCGGCGCGGGCGAGGCCGCGGGCGCTGGCGTGGCCCCGGGAGTGCCTCCTTCGGAAGGAGCCGTCCCGGACTCGCTCTGGCAGCCCCAGAGGCCGAGCGGAGCCATCAGCCACAGGCTGCGACAGCGAGACAGGAGTTGCATCAGCTTGGTCATTTTGATCCCGTCGTCCCGTTCAGGCGGCAGAGAGCTCCGCCACCCGCTGGCCCGCAGCTCGAACGTCGTAACCGAGACAGGAGAGCTCGCGCTGGAACACCGACGAGCTCAGCGTGTCGAACAAGCGCTGCAGGCGCGGATCGCCGAACGTGGCTCGCGGCACCACGAGGTCGTAGCGCTCCTCTGCCAGGGGCACGAAGTGCAGGCCGAAGGCGAGCGCCGCGTCGCGCGTGGCCATGCCCGTGTCCGCCGCCCCCATCGATACGGCCAGGGCCACCTGCAGGTGCCCGTTCGCGTTCAAGGGTGCCTCGCTCGCCAGCTCGCGCGGCAAGCTGGCGCGAGCGAGCTCGCGATCCAGCAGGCGACGTGCCCCGGAGCCCACCTCCCGCACCACGCAGCGCAGCCCGCGGCGGCCGAGATCCAGAGCCGAACGGATCTGCTTGGGGTTGCCCGGCGCCGTCACCAGACCCGCCTCCCAGCGGGCCAACGTGATCAACGTCACCGCCTCGCGCCCGACGTGGCGGCGCACGTCCGCGACGTTGGGCTCGCCCGTCTTCTCGTCCGTCAGATGCACGCCCGCGAGATGCGTCTGGCGGCGGGCGAGGGCGGACAGCGCCTGCGTGCTGGAGCGGCCGAGCCACAGGAAGCGGCCAGCGCCCGGGCGCGAGTTGAGCCGAGCGGCGAGCAGCCCGAGACCAGCGGCGCAGCCCATCAGCACCAGGTTGTCGTGCACCTCTTCCAGGGGGCGCACCGGCTCGACCGGCACCGAGCCGCGACGGGTCGTCTTCGAGCGACGTCCGCTGGCCGCGCTCGCGGCCCGAGCCTCTGTCGCGGGCAGCAGCAAGCCGTCCGCCGCCGTCCACATCGCCTCTCCCTGCAGCTCGTAAGAGAGCCAGCGGCCCGCGATCTGTGCCAGAGCCACCCGCTCGGTCAGCGAGCTCGACGTGGGCTCGGTGTGCAGGGGTGTCTCGACCCGGGGCGATCCGAACAGCTCTTCCACGCTCGACTCGAGCACGGCGGCGATGCGCAGCGCCACGTCCACCGCCGGAGTGGTACGCCCCGCCTCGATGGCGCCGATGCTCTGGCGGCTCAGGCGCGTGGACGCCGCCAGCGCCGCCTGGGACAGGCCGAGCGCCACGCGCGTGCCTCGCACTCGGTTCGGGCCACGCTCAGCCATGACAAGTATGCTTTACTACATGCCCATCACGGCTGTCCACCGCTCGCAGGGCCGAGCCCACCGCTCAGCCGCGCGCTCGGACCTTGCTGATCAGGAACGCCGCCTTCACCTGGCGCAGCAGGGAATCCTCGTTCCCCTTGTTGATGAAGGTGCCGTCAAAGCCCAGGGTCTTGGCCGTGGCCGCCAGGCTCGGATCGGACGTGTACAGATAGAAGAGAGGCTTCTGCACGGTGGTGGCGGCCGCCGCCCGGAAGGATTTCAGCACCTCGCCGCCGCTGATGCCGGGCATGTGCCAGTCGATGATCACCAGGCGCGCGGCCAGCAGGTGACGCGCCGCGCCGACCGTCTGGGTGGTCGTGATCACGCGATAGCCTCCCTCTTCGAGCCGGAGTCGGATGCGCTCCAGCAAGAGCTCGCTGTCATCGATGATCAAGATGACGGGTTCGTCGCTCATGCGTCGCCTCTACGAAGCTCGAGGCGCGCGGGCGCAGTCGACACGCCCTCGATCGGCACTGGCTCGGGCCGCTGCAACGCCTCGATGCGCACTCGCGCTCCCTGGCCCGGCTGTGAGCTCAGGCTCACGCGGTACCCGACCTGCTCGAGATCGTCGCGCACGGCACCCAGGCCCACGCCGTGTCCCGCCAGATCGTCGGGGATCTCGCGCGTCGAAACGCCGGCCAGGAACGACAGCTCGATCTCCGCTTCAGCGCCCTGTCCGTGGCCTGCGGCGCGCCCGCGCAGCGCCTCGAGATCGAATCCGGCGCCGTCGTCGCTCACTTCGATGCGCACTCCCTCGGCTGCCTCCTGGCACGAGAGCTGGATACGCCCCGCATCCGGCTTGCCGAGCGCGCGGCGCTGAAAGGGCGTCTCGATGCCGTGCGCTACCGCGTTGCGTAGCAGGTGGCTGAGCACACCGCCCAGCCGCTCGCAGAGCGCCGCCGGCACCAGCACCTCGCGCCCCTCGATCTCGAGCTCCAGCCTCTTCCCCTCGCGGCCGCTCCAGCGCAGCAAGTCCTCGGGCAGCGTCGAGACCATCTCACCGAAGGGTCGGGACGCGAGCCGCGCCGCCAGTCTGCCGAGCATGTCCGCGCGGTTGCCGAAGCGCCGGAACAGCTCGGTCACGTCCTGGCGCGAGACGGTCACCTGATCGAGCACGCGCCGGCCGATGGGCGAGCTCTGCACGAACAGCTGCTCGGCTTGTTCGAGCTCGAGCGCCAGGCACGCGAAGCCCTGCCGGAGCTGGCGCGCGGCCGCGACACGCACCTCCGACTCGAGCGGGGCATGCCGGGCGCCGGAGAGCGCGAGCTCCAGATCCGAGACCAGCGTTTCGACGCGCTCGAGATCGAAGGAACGCGCCTCGGCCCGCAGCGTGTGCACGAATCGAAAAGCCTGCTCCAGCACCTCCTGCGTGAGCTGCGCGTCCTGTGCCAGGCTTTGCTCGGCACGGCTCAGGCGCTCGCGCGCGGAGACCAGAAAGCGCACGAACACCTGACCGCCGCCGGCGAGCAGCCGCCGCATCGCCGTGAGCTGCTTTTGGTGCTGGCGTGCCTGAGACTCGGCGCTGCGTTCCAGCCTGCGTTGCGAGGTGACGTCGCTGGCGAGCAACATGAAGCGCTGGCCGGCGCCAGCCAGAGGCGCGCGCCGAAACTCGAGCTCCAGCAAGCGCTCGTTTTCGCCTGCGCGCAGGCTGGCCTCTCTCGGTGCCAGCTCGACGAGCTCGTCGAAGTCGCGGGCGCTGGTCCGAGCGGCTTCCGCCAGCCAGACGCGAAACGCTTCCCGCTCCAGCTCCGAGGCCAGCGCGGCCGGAAACAGCAGATCGACGATGCTCGTCTCCGGTCCGGCGGCGTCCCCAAAGATCTGCCGCGCCAGGCGCGAGCGCTCGATGCCGAGGCAGCCGCTCTCGTCGAACACGAGAATGGCCTGGCGCATGTTGTCCAGTAGCCCCTGCAGGCGCGCGTTCATCGCCGAGATGCGCTCCTCGCGTTCTCCGATCGCGCGGCCCATGCGATTGAAGGTGCGCCCGAGACTGCCGACCTCGTCGCGACCGCCTTCCATCACCAGCAGCAGCTCACCGCGTGCCAGGCGGCGCGCCGCGCGCTCCAGCTCCCCGAGTGGCGACACGATCATGCGCCGCACGACGGCGACGAGCAGGCCAGCAACCAGCCCGGATAAGCCAAAAGCCAGCCAGAAGATGCGCCGCCGCGCCGAGGCAAAGGCGTGCCGCTCCTTGGCGAGCGACACGCGCACCGCCAGTGTGCCCAGCTGCTTGCCCTGGGGGCTCAGCACCGCGCGGACGATGTCGATGTGCTGGTCGGCGATCTGGATACCCTGGATCGGTCGATCGGGCAGGCTCTCCCGGGCGCCGTGGGCGAGGCGGGCCAGCGGCTTTTGCTCGCCCAGCGGCCAGACCGCCGCGTCGATCACTTCCGCGTTGTGAGAGAGCATGTCGAGCGCCGAGGCGAGCCCGACGGCATCGCCGAAGTCGAGCGCGGGGGCGACCGCCGCCCCCAGCAACTCTGTCAGCATCTCCGCGGCTCTGCGCTTGGCCTCGATGTAGTACTCATGCTCACGCCCGGCGAGAGCGAGAGCGATCACGAAGGAAACGCTGGCCACCAGCGCAAAGATCATCAACGCCAGACGGCTCGCCACGGAGACGAACCGCGTGTCCTTCGCGAGGGCCGCTGGGCCCGAGTCGGACGCCGGAGTCCCCATGTCCTGTCTGCCAGAGACGGCAGACCGGAGCCCCGCGTTAAGTATCCAGGTCGGATGCCGTAGCACCCCCGTGAGCCCGCCGGATTGTCGCTAACACGTCCCTGGAGTCGCCGGGCCCTGCTCGGTGCAGGGCTTGCCTGCGCTGTGGCGTTCTGGCCACGGCCCGCTGCCGGCCAATCGTTGGAGGTGCCGGTGCGCCTGCAGGCCGCGCTGCTGGCACGAGCCGTGGAATACGACCGCGCGTTTGCTGCCCGCGCGCGGGCGCGCGTGCTCGTCTTCATCCTGGTCCGACCCGAAGACTCCGACTCCGTGCGCGTGGGCGAGCAGATCCGGCTCGAGCTCGGCGCGATCGCTCAGATCGGCGGGCTGCCGCACAGCGAAGAGATCGTGCCCTACGGCTCGGCGCGCGAGCTCGCGGAGCGGATCGCCAAACAGGCGCCGGCCATCTTGTACCTGAGCGCGGGGCTGGGCGCCAACGTGGAGCCGATCGCTCGCGCTCTGGAGGGACTCTCGATCCTGAGCGTGGGGGTGAGCGCATCGTACGTGGCCAAGGGCGCAGTGCTCGGCTTCGATGCCGAGTCGGGGCGACCGCAGCTCTTGGTCCACCTCGGGCAAGCACGCCGCCAGCAGGTCGAGTTCCGGTCGGAGTTCTTGAAGCTCGCAAAGGTCAGCCAATGAAACGTTTCCGACTCCTGCCGGGCCTGTGCTGGCTCGCTTGCTCGATCGGAATCGCGCGAGCGGCCGAGCCCAGCAGCCTCGAAGAGCTGCTCGGGCAGTCGATCGTCTCCACGCCCTCCAAGGGCGACGAGACGGACACCAGCGCACCCGCCACCTCCAGCGTGATCACGGCCGAGCAGCTCCGGCGCTTTGGCATTCGTTCCCTGGACGAGGCCATCGACTACCTGTCGCTCGGCATGGCCACTTCGAGCCCCCTGCATGCGGTCGAGATCGGGGCCCGCGGCGTGCTGATCGATGGCGACTACGGCAACCACGTGCTCTTGCTGGTCGATGGCCACGCGCTCAACGAGCCCTGGAATGGCACGGCCTACTTCGAGCGCGGCGCCGGCGTGCCCTTCGACCTGATCGACCACATCGAAGTCATGCTGGGCCCGGGCTCGGTCCTGTATGGCTCGCAGGCGATGCTCGGCGTGATCCATATCGTGACCAAGCGGGCCAAGGACGCGACGGGCCTGCGCCTGATCGTGGAAGGCGATACGACCGTGCCAGCGCGCAGGGACGGCGCGCTGCGGGGCCCGGCGAGCGCGCACTTCGGGCGAGATCTGGGCGCTGGTTACCGCCTGGCGGGCAGCTACGGCCGCGAGTTTGTGCTCGGGCACTTGCCCTCCGAGCTCACGCTCGGGCTCGACTACTACGAAAATCACGGCCCCACGTGGCACGTCGGACCTCAAGCCTACGGCGACGACTTCGTCACGGGCGCGCCCAAAGACTTCGGGCCACGGGGCATCCCCGGTGTGTGGGGCGGCGTGCTGCGCAAAGCCGACTCGCTGCAAGTCCCCGCGGGCTATCTGCGCTTCTCGAGCGGCGACTTCAAGGCCGCGCTGCGCGCGTCGGCATTCCAGCGCAGCAGCGCGTTCCCCGACGGCCTGGTGGCCACCTCCGCGGACTTCGATGACCCGTTCAACCGCGAAAGCGACCGCTTCCTGAACCTGGATCTGAGCCAGCGCATCGCCGCCAGCTCGCGGCTGGAGCTGATCCTGCACGGCTATGCCGATCTGTACGATTACCACTGGCACAATCGCACGCGCGCGGCGGAGGATTGCCCAGAAGAGCTCTCGAACGGCTGCGAGCGCGCGCTGAAGGGCGTCGGGCGTTCGCTCGGAGGCGAGCTGCGCGCCATCGTGCAGTGGCCGCTGCTGCGCGCGTCGACGCTGCTGGGGCTGGATGCGAAGCTCGGAAACGTCGAGCACCAGCTCGACATCCAATCCCTGACAGGCCTCGAGCATGCGGCGCCGCGCGGCGGGGAACGCACCGATGGCCTGGTCGCGCCCTACGTCGCGCAGTCGTTCAGCCCCGCCTCCTGGCTCGACCTGAACCTCGGGCTGCGGCTCGATCACGACACGCGCTTCGGCAACAAGCTCTCGCCACGCTCGGCGCTCGGCGTCACGCCCTGGGGCGGCGGACGGCTCAAGCTCATCTACGCGGAAGCGTTTCGCGCTCCGTCGCCGTACGAGATCACCTATGGCGATCCGAATTCCGAGCTGCCTGCGACGGGGCTGGGCCCGGAGAGCGTGCGCTCCGTCGAGGGCAGCGTCGAACAGCGCTTCGGCTCGCACCGGCTCTTGTTCGGGCTGTTCCGTTCCTGGTGGAGCGGCATGGTCGGAACCGAAGCGCTCAGCCCAGAAGAGATCGAGGCGGGGGTCGCTCGCGGCGACCTGGTAGCAGGGGTGACGGACGTCGCGCGCTACAGCAACGTCGAGCGCATCGACAACTACGGCTTGAACGCGGCCTATGACGGCGCCGCGCTCGACGGGCGCCTGCGCTTCGGACTGAACGTCACGGCCGCCACCTCGCGCGTCGACGCCGGCGACGGCAGCAGCTCGCAAGTGCTGGCGGTCGCGCCGCAGACCTTCGGCAACGCGCGCGCCTCGTACGAGATCGCTCCTGCCTGGCCCACCGTGGCGGCCGCGTTGCGCTTCAGCGATCGCCGGCTCGCCAATCGCGCGTACGACGGCGGCTTCTCTCCCACGCCCAGCGCCCCGCCTCTGCTCGCGCTGCGCCTGGCTGCGAGCGGCACGCTGAGCTCGCTGCCGGGCCTCGGCTATCGCGTCGGTGCCGAATACTCGTTCGCGAAGGTCGAGCCCTACGTGATCGGCGCCGCACAGTACGCCAACGACAACGTCACGCAGGCGGAGCTCGCACCCATCCCGCGGCTCGGGGGCTTCATCGGCCTCGAGTACAGCTTCGAGGCAGCGCGAGGTGCAGCGCTCGATCCGTGAGGGCCGAGGGCCTGCCGCGCAGGAGGGCTGCGTGCCGCGTGCTGAAACAGCACAGCGAGCGCAGTGGAGTGGCGCCCATGGTCCAGGGCCGCAGGTAAGACAGGGCCGTACGTAAGACAGGGCCGCATGTAAGATAGGGCCGAGACGCGAACACGTACGTTCCGCGCTCAGCCCGTGTCCCCGGCTGGAACCGGCGCGAGCCGCACGCTATAACGGTGGGTGGCTCAGGAAAGCGTGCAGGGACGAGACCTACCTAGTCGCTGGGAGGGTCGCGTCATCGATCGGCGCTACCGCATCGTGCGCCCGCTCGGAGCGGGAGCCATGGGCGCGGTGTTCGTGGCGGAGCACCTGACGCTGCACAAAACGGTGGCGCTCAAAGTGGTGCACGCCGAGCTCGCGGGCAACCGCGACCTGTTGGCTCGCTTCGCGCGCGAAGCGATGGCGGGTTCGCGCATCGACCACCCGAGCGTGGTCGCGGCGCTCGACTACGGCGCGCTCGAGGAGGGTGGCGCGTACCTGGTCATGCCGCTCGTGCCGGGGGAAAACCTGACCGACGTGTTGAAGCAGCGCGGTCGGCTGCCCTGGGCGGAGGCGGTCGAGCTCGGCGCGCAGATTGCCGACGCGCTGGCTGCCGCGGCGGCACAGGGCTTCGTGCACCGCGATCTGAAGCCGGACAACATCCTGATCGAGAAGCGCGAGTCGGGCGCACCGCTCGCGCGCGTGATCGACTTCGGCATCGCCAAGCTCTCCGAGGACCTCTCCGAATCGGGTCTCAAAGCGCCGAGCTCGGGCCAGCAGCTCACCAAGGAGGGAGCCATCATCGGCACCCCGGGCTACATGGCCCCCGAGCAAGCGCTGGGGCGGGCGGCCACCGCCTCCGCCGATCTGTATTCGCTCGGCGTCGTGCTCTGGGAAGCGATCGTCGGCAAGCCCCTGTGGCTCGGCGACAGCATCCAGGCCGTCCTGCGTGCGCAGCTCGAACAGACGCCGCCCAGCATGCGCACGGCCAACCCTCATGCCCAGGTCCCGGCTGCGCTCGACGAGCTGGTGCTGCGCATGATCTCGCGCCGGCCGGAGCAGCGCCCCGCGAGCGGGCTCGAGGTCAAGAGCCAGCTGCACAAGCTACTGCGCGGCAGCACCGAGCCCAAGCCCGCGCGCAGCTCGGGCGCGCGCCAGATCTGGCTGGTGCTGTTCAGCATGCTGGCCGCCGGCACGGTGCTCGGCAGCCTGATTGCGCTGGCGCCCATGAGCTCCTCCTCGGGCGAAGCCAGCGCGTCTGCGGCGGCGGAGCTGGAGCCCAGCCTGCGCGCTCTGCTCGACGACGGCTCTGCCTCGGCGCGCGAGAGCGCCGCCCAGCGCTTGCTTCAGGCCGGCGCCGCTGGCGTGCCCGGCTATGCAAGAGAGCTGGCCCGGCTCGAGCTCGGACGCAGCTGCAGCGAGAAGCGCAGCGCGCTGCGCGCCGTCCTCGCGCTGCACGACACGCGCGCGACGCCCGCGCTGCGCCGGCTCTCCAGCGAACCCTCGACCGGCTGCGGCCCGCGCAAAGATCAAGATTGCCTCGGCTGCCTGCGGCGCGAGCTGCGCGCCGCCATCGGCTCGAACGGATAACGGCTCGGAGCTCGCCGCTCGCGGGCCGCCGGCGACATGCTAGAGGGAGCAGCATGAGGCGGCGCTTCGTGCTGTACGCGGGGTGCTGCCTGGGGGCGCTGATCGCGGCCGGCATCGTCGGGGCGTGGTCGGGCTCGCGTTCGCCACTGGCCGGCACGCCGCGAACGTCCCCAGCGCCTCGCGAGCGCCGCACACGCCCCTTGTCTCTGGCAGCGCTGCCGCCCCCTGCCGAGCGGGAGAGCGAAATCGAAACTGCGCTGCCCACGAACGATCTCGACGTGCCCGATGCGGGCGGCGCCGCTGGCGACGCGCCGTCGCAGCCAGCCCCCTCGAAGGCAGTGACGGCAACGCCCGCGCCCGAAGACAGCGCGCCCGAAGACAGCGCGGCGACGGCGCCCCACCCCGGCTTGCCCGACGATAAGGCTCCGCCGGACGACACGGCACAGGCGCCAGCGCGGCCAGCGCCGCGGCCCCGCGAGGTGCCGCTGATACGCCTGCGGCTCTGGTCGCAACCGGGCATGTGCGCCGCGCCCGGCGACGCGCTCTCGGCGCGCGAAACCCTCGCGGCCCGCTTCCAGTACTGGGATGGCGGCGAGCGCGGGAGCCGCCA
>Ga0207675_100004962_pt1 | contig 12827 bp, 7 predicted proteins | sample KBSSwiS42_FD_184305 | JGI IMG/M metagenome (GOLD analysis project Ga0207675, IMG submission 184305) | Switchgrass rhizosphere microbial communities from Kellogg Biological Station, Michigan, USA - KBS Switchgrass S4-2 (SPAdes) (version 2) | ecosystem: Host-associated > Plants > Roots >... | reverse complement strand
GCACGCTGGCGCCTGTGTAGTCGCGGTCGGAATCCATCGAGTCACTAGCCACCTCCATTTCACATGGGCCTGCGCCTTGGATCGAGGTGGCCCGATGTGAATCGGACGTCGATTCCGGCGGTCCCGCTGTCATGGAGTGCCCAAGTTCGGGCGGCTCTTTAGACCGGTGACTTTGCGTCGCCACCTTTCGGCGGCTTTGCCCTTGTCGCTAATCGCGGCGGACTTTGCCCGCACGATCGAGCAAGGCGGTGTGACACACGTCTCGTTATTTTTGGACAGAGCGGGGATGCGTCGCACTTCCTTTCCCCGATATTTCATAACCAGCAACGGCATCGGGATTTTCCTCGATTCCGGCTTATCGACCTTCCGTCCTTCGAATTGCTCTTTCGCGAAGTCCAGTCGTGTTTATGTCATGACAAAGGCGCTTTATGTTACAGCCGCGCAAAATGCACTCGCACTGGACCCTCCTCGATCTGCGCGACTCCCGCTGCTTCGCGTCGGGCTTGGAACAATCCCCCTTGAGGGATTGCAGACGGCGAGCGGGAGACAGGAAATCACGTTCGGCGCACGCGGGTTCAATCGCCAATGAGACGAGCATCATGCCGGTCGTTCAGTGCGCGATGTCTGGATCGATGTCGACGCCGAGTGGACAGAGAGGTTCGATCGGCGGTCAGTGGGCCGGCCGATTGCTATCGGCTACTGAGGTACGCCTGTTCTCCCCGATTTGGCGCTGTCAAGCAGCCCTTCCCCCTACGCACCCGGGATCTACGCAGCGGTCGCTGCGGTAAATACATTCAGCACGGCCCCATCTATGTGCGGCGTCGAACGGTGTCCGCGAACTTCACGGTAGATAGTCATCGGTTCGCGGCGCCATGCGAAGCGATCGCTCGGAGTGTGAATCGACAAGGCTTGTCGGGCGCTTCGAGCTTTTAATGGATAGAGGACATCGCATGAATACGTTAGAGCATCAGCCCGCGATCTCTCGATGGAGCATCGCGCTGCTCCTGGCTACTCTGGTCGCGGGATGCGGATCGAAAGACCCCGTGCTGGGAGCCGACGGGATCGCGGTGCTCGCGCCACGAGTAACGCAGGCAACGCCCACCGAAGGGGCTACAGGGGTGTCCGTCAACGCACCGGGGATCACCGCTACGTTCAACGAGCCGGTCGCGCCGTTGACTGGTTCTGCTTCACTGCTGGTCACTTGCGCGGGACCCTGCGTGAATCCTACGGGCACCACCACTCTCAACGCTGGGGGGACAGCCGCGACCTTCACGCCCGCAGCGGGAACAGCGCTTGTGCCTCTCACTCAGTACACGGCCACAGTCACCGGTGTACGCAGCGTTGCCACTGGCCTGGTGTTGCCGAGCCCCTATGTATGGCACTTCACCACCGGTCCGGCGCCGGATACGACGCGACCGCGCGTCACCGTCACCGTCCCTGCGACGACGAGTCCCGGCCCGACCGCCAACGTGCCGGCGAATCGCGCAGTGGTTGCGACCTTTACCGAAGACATGCTCGCCGCGTCGATCACCGGGACCAGCTTCACGGTGACGTGTGCTGCGCCGTGCGTGAACCCTCCGGGCGCGGTGACCTATGGAGTCAGCAACAGGAGTGCAACGTTCACTCCGACGGCGCCGCTTGCAGTCGGCACGACATATACCGCAAGGATCACTACCGCAGCGACTGACGTTGCGCTGAATGGTCTCGCAGGCAATCAGGCCGCGCTGCCTGCAGCAAGCGACTACGTGTGGGCCTTCACGACCGGCCTGACGCTCGATACTACGCGCCCCACCGTTACGTCGACCGCACCTGTCACGACGACTCCAGGTCCGACGACGGGCGTGCCGGTCAACGCGGCGATCAGTGCAATCTTCAGTGAGGACGTGGCCCCTGCAACCATCGCCTCCACCAGCTTCACAGTGACGTGCGCAGCCCCCTGCACCAATCCCGCAGGGACCGTTACTTATGTGACGAGCAGCCGGACTGCTGTCTTTACACCTGCCGCTGCGCTCACAACGGGAGCTACCTACTCGGCAACGCTTACTACGGCCGTGACGGATCTTGCGAGCAATACTCTGGGCGGTAATCAGGCGCCGGCGCCGGCGGCAAGCAACTACGTGTGGACATTCACCACGTCGGCGGCCGTGCCGCCCGCAAACGTATCGATTGCTTCGACGAAGCCCGCGACCGGCGGCTCGGGCGTCTGCCCGAGTGCCAGTGTGAATGCGACGTTCACCGTGCCCTCCAATACGCGGATGGATCCCTCGACTGTGACTGCTGCTACGTTCACCGTTACCGGGCCAGGCGCAACAACCGTCAACACCGCCTCTGTGTCCCTGGACACAGCCACAGGCACGATCGCTACCTTTGCTCCGCAAAGCTCGCTCGTCGACGGCGTGAACTACACGGCGCGAATCCTGGGCGGCGCGACAGGTGTCCGCGACCTTGCAGTTCCTGCAAACACGATGGCGACTGACTACACATGGACCTTCACCGCGGGGCCGGCAACCGGCTCCTGCACACTGCCGCCGACATTGGCGTCCGCACAGCCCTACGGCATCTTCGGTGGCAGCGCCGGCATGACCAACACCGGGATCAACACCGTGATCAACGGCGAGATCGGGACGATCGCGACCGGAACCTCATCGATCACCGGTTTCCACGACACGGCCGGAGATATTTACACCGAATCCGTGGGAGCGAACGTCGGCTCGGTGAACGGCATCATCTACACCTGCACGAACTCCACTACCGGTCCGACATCCACCGGACCGGATGCACCTAAATGCTCGCTGGCAACCCAGGCGAGACAGGATGCGCAAGCGGCCTATCTCGTGTTGGCAGGAACTCCCTCGAATCCCGCGCCAGGCGCCAACCTCGCATCTCGCACGCTCGCGCCGGGCGCCTATTCGGCTCCAGGCGGTTCGTTCCTGATCGAAGGCGGCGACCTGACGCTCGATGCGCAAGGAGACACGAACGCCGTGTGGATATTCCAGATGGCCTCGACGCTGACCGTCGGCGGGCCGGGGGTCTCGGCGCCTCAGAACATCATCCTTGCCGGTGGCGCGCAGCCGAAGAACGTGTTCTGGCAAGTGGGCACCGCGGCGACCATCAATGCGGGAGGCGGCGGCACCATGGTCGGAACGATCATTGCGAACTCCGGAGTCACGTTCTCCACTGCCGGCAAGGTCGCCATCACGACGCTGAACGGCAGGGCGCTGTCGCTGTTGGCATCGGTGACGATGGTGAACACCGTCATCAACGTACCTGCGCCTTAGTCGGCCGCCGTCATCCCTGGAGAAGAACATGAAAGTCCATACAACACCCGGCGCGCTCGCGCTGACGACGATTGCCGTGCTCGCCAGCCCGATCTCCGTCGCGCAGGATTCCGGCTGGTACGTCGGAGTCAACGCAGGCCAGGCACGAGCGAAGCTCGACGAGAGGGACATCGTGCGAGGCCTCGTCAATAGTGGCTTCAGTACCACCGAGTTCACCGACGACGACCGCCACTTCAGCTACAAGGGCTTTCTCGGTTACCAGATCAACCGGTACTTCGCACTCGAAGGTGGCTACTTCGATCTGGGCAATTTCGATTTCTCCGCGCGGACCGCGCCTGCCGGCAGACTGACCGGGAACATCGAACTCGATGGCTTCAATCTCGATGCGGTGCTGTCGCTGCCGTTTACCGAGAAGTTCTCCGCCTTCGGCCGCGTCGGCGCGAACTACGCGAAGACTGCCGACAGGTTCGTCGGAACCGGCGCCGTCAACGTGCTCGACCCGAGCCGCAGCAAGCACGCAACCAAGGTCAAGGCCGGCGTGGGGTTGCAGTTCGATTTCACGCCCTCGTTCGGCATGCGCCTGGAAGGCGAACGTTACCGGGTGGACGACGCCGTCGGTAACACGGGCGATATCGATGTCGCCACCCTGGGCCTGTTGTATCGATTCGGCAGGCATGCACCTGTCGATGCCGCTCCTACGGCCGCCGCAGCGCCGCCCCCAGCGCCGACAATGGCGCCTGCGCCGGCAGCGACCGAAAAGTACTGCAGCATTCTCGACTTCGAATTCGAGATCAATCGCGACGACATTCAGCGCGAGGAGAAAGAGAAACTCGCGGTCCTGGGAACCTTCCTGGTGAAGTACCCGGACACGACTGCGGTCATCGAAGGCCACACCGACAACGTGGGTTCGCCGGAGAACAACCAGCAACTGTCCAAGCGGCGCGCGGACAGCGTCGTAAGCTACCTTGTCGCCAGCTTTCCGATTGCCGCATCACGCCTGACTTCCGCCGGCTATGGCGACACGCGCCCCATCGGCGACAACAACACCGAAGACGGCAAGAGAATGAATCGCCGCATCGGCGCCATCGTCGCCTGCGCTACGGATATCGAAGGGCTCCAGGTACGTCCCGCCAGGATGACCATGGCCATGCTGATCGAGTTCGATCGTAACCAGGCCGATATCCGGCAGCAGGATTACGACCAGTTGCACAAGCTGGCCATGTTTCTCAAAGCCAACTTCAACGTCACGGCCACGGTGGAAGGCCACACCGGCAATCTGCAGGCCACGCCGGCACTAGCGCAGAAAATCTCCCTGCAACGCGCACAGAACGTTGTCGACTATCTCGTCGACAAGGAAGGCATCGCACGCTCGCGGCTGTCGGCGCAGGGTTACGGGCAGACTCGGCGCGCTTCGTACAACACTACTGCCGAAGGTCAGCAGGACAATCGCCGGGTCAACGTCATCATCGACTATCCGAGGTGACGGCATCCATTCCGCGAGAATCCCCGCTCACTGTAGCGGCGGGGATTGCACACGGTTGACTCGGCCCGACGCTTTCAGTTCGACAATTTGCTTTCGATTGTCTGCGCCTGTTTCAAGTGGTCGCGCAACGTCGGCAATGTCTTCTTTGCATAGCCACGCAGGTCGGAATCCAATTTCGCATCGTCGGCCGCGGTCTCGAACAATTCAATGCCGATCTTGTGGTCCTCGACCATCTGCCCGATGTAGTCTCGGTCGAAACTCTTGCCCGCGTCCTGCTGCCGGAACTTATCCATCATCGCCTTATGCGTCGTGCTTTGTGAAGATGGCACTTGCAAGCCCTTGCCCCTGATCACGGCAACAAGCTCCTCGTTCGCTTGGGTATGATCTGTCACAAGTCGCTTGGCGAACGCCTTGACCTGCCCACTCGTCGCCTTCTGCGCGCCGAGCTCGCCCATCTCGACTTCCGCCAAGCCACCTTTTCCGGCCTTCTCGACGAATTCGGTCGCGGAGTTACTGGGGTGTGGGCCGCCTGCGGTCTGTGCTATCGACGTAGTACTGGCTGCGCACAGAAATATCGCGACCAGAATCGGTGAGCTTTTCATGATGTCCTCGCTTGTACGGAATACGAGCAACGAACGTACCGCAGAGACGTCCAGTTCCTCAGTGTGTATTTGAAAAGGGGCTGAGCAAGTCTACGTTCTGCCGAATTTCTCGAAGCGACGCGTTGCGGACGCGTCATGCGAAAGCAGCGGATGCAGTACGCAGCAACCGCGTCGACTCCTCGGCTGTCATCGGCCTTCCAAGGAGGTATCCTTGTCCCTCCGGGCAGCATTGCGTTCGCAGAAATCCCAGCTGCGCAGCGGTCTCCACGCCTTCGGCGACGACGCGCATGTTCAAACCCTTGCCCATGCCGATGACGGCCGACACGATGCTGGCATCGTCGGGATCGGTTCCGAGATCGCGGACGAACGAACGATCGATCTTCAAGGTGTCGATTGGAAAGCGCTTCACGTAGCTCAGGCTCGAATAGCCGGTCCCGAAGTCGTCGAGCGCCAGCTTGACGCCCAGATCTTTCAGCGTGTGCACAACGGTGGCGGTCGCGCGAGAGTCCTGCATGAGGAACGTTTCCGTCAGTTCCACTTCCAGCAGACCCGCATCGAGGCCAGTCCGATTCAGGATTGCCTCTACGTGTTCGACGAAGTCGCGACGGCGCAGCTCGGCTGCGGAGATATTGACGGCAATGCGTGGCAATAGCAGCCCAGCGCGCAGCCAGGCACAGGTCTGGGCGCATGCCTCGCTCAAAACCCAGTGGCCGATCTGCACTATGGATCCACACTCTTCTGCGGTCGGAATGAACGAGTCGGGAGTGAGAAACCCACGTTCGGGATGATGCCAGCGGATCAATGCCTCCATGCCGGTAATCTGTCCGCTGTTCAGGTCCATTTTCGGCTGGTAGTAGAGGGCGAATTCGTGTCGTTCGAGCGCGTGCCGCAGGCTGGATTCCACTGCTTGACGCTGCACGGCGCGAACGTTCATGCCTTCGGTGAAGAACTGGTAGCCGTCGCGGCCCGAGTCTTTGGCGTGATACATCGCTACGTCCGCGTTCTTCATCAGGACGCCGGGGTCCATCCCGTCGTCTGCGTAGATCCCGATGCCAATGCTCGCGGTGATATGAATTTCATGCTCGCCAATTTTGCAGGGTTCGCGCAGCGCCGCGAGAATATTGCTCGCGGCAAACGATACATCCCTGGCTCGCGTCACCTCAGAGAGCAGGATGACGAACTCATCGCCCCCCTGGCGACTCACCGTGTCCGAATTCCTGACACAGGAAACCAACCGCTGTGCCACTACCTGCAGCAACTGGTCGCCGACCGCGTGACCCAGGGAATCGTTCGTATGCTTGAAGCGATCGATGTCCATAAACAGTACCGCCAGCTTCTTGCGACGGCGGCACGCCAACGCGATTGCCTGACTCAGCCGATCGTAGAAAAGCACGCGATTCGGCAGATTGGTCAGGCTGTCGTGCCGAGCGAGGTGAGACATCTCATTGGCCTGTGCACGCACGCTGCTGACGTCACGAAAAACCATGACCGCGCCGATGACCTTTCCCCTACGATCGTGAATGGGGGTAACGGAGTCCTCGATAAACGCCTCCGCACCATCGCGGCGGATGAGAATGGAATTGGGGGTGAGCGCGCCCGCACGGTTCTCCAGGATTGCCTTCACCATTGGATGACTGATCGCTCTACGCGTGGAGGCGTCGATCACCCGGAACACCTCGTCCACTGAATGGCCCACGGCCTCCTCCCGAGACCAGCCGGTCAGCCTCTCAGCGACACCGTTCAGATAGGTCACGTCTGAAGCAACGTCAACGCACATGACGGCATCGCCGATCGAGTCGAGCGTAACCTGGGCGCGCTCCTTCTCTTCGAAAAGCGCTTCGGAGTTGGCCGTGCGATCGATCATGCTACGAATCGCCTTCGGCAGTACGTAGTTGTCGATACAGCTCTTCAGCAGGTAGTCCTGCGCGCCACGTCGAACGGCAATCCTAGCGGCAACTTCCGTCTCCGCCGTGCAGAGCACGAGAATCGGCGTATGGGGCGCTGCCCGAGAGACGCGCTCCAGGCTCTCGATCCCGTCGACGCCTGGCAGAGAGAAGTCGAGGAGCACGCCGGAAACATAGCTATTGGAACGAATCGCTAACGCACCCTCGCTGGCAAGCCGGTGCATTCCCTCCTCGCAGGTCCGCACCCACTGTAGGTCGAAGACCGTAGCGCCGTGAGCACTCAGTGCATCCCGAACTGCCGCGGCGTCCGCCGGTGCCTCCTGTATAAGAAGTAGAGTGTGACCCATACGACAACCTCCCTGCTACGCGCATCTTTTATCCGAGTACATCAACTATTCGAGTACATCAACTTCACCGATAGAGAATCCGTGCGCTATCGTACATAGACGGCGTCAATGCCATGACGCATCAGAATTTTTCCCCTATCTACACGATAGACCTGGATGTGATTCTGTCTATGTCCATGAAACTAGTATCGACATCCAAGTCAAGAATAGATATCCAACGCTACTGTTGACGCGGCAATGGATGCTCGATTGGATGATCCGCGATCTCGCACGATCAAGCGCAGGCCACCCTGGCGTCTTTTACGATCACGCTCGGTGATCTTCAGTTGCAGTCAACCGGTCGCGTCGACACCGCGCCGGGTGGTAAATACAGCGGAGTGCCGGTGAAAGCCTGCGTATCATGCAAATCTCAGTCTAGGCGAGTTTGATGCAGAGCGATCGGCTCGCAGTTCAATCGCAGGCCTCACGAAGCGGGCAGGCAGCGGCTGAGATCGCGAGCAGATTACCGATCTGGTGGTCGGTGCGTGGCGAGACGTTTAGCAGCTTTATCTCCGATCGCTGGTAACGGCAGCGTGGTCGCGCTATACGAGCGCAGCTTGCACACTCATCGTGTGCAATTTCCATGGCCCGACTCGTCTCAGGCTGTGCCCATTGCTCTGCTCCGCCCGATAGTTTGCTCGAAGCCCTCGCCACGTAATGAATCGCCACGTGCAACTACGGAGGGCGTCCATGTCAACACCGCCTGGTCCGGGACCTACTCAACCGCGCCGAGAGATAGATGACCCGGTGCAGGTCGTCCCCGAATCGTGGCGTGAGGACCTGGCGCGGGCCAATCACATCGTCGAGGCCAATGAGCAGCTGATACTGGCGTCCCTGAATGCGGAAAGAATCGCACAGACAGCCGTCGACCGATTGGATGCACTGACCCGCGCGGGCCAGCGTGATGTACTCACCGGCACTCCCAATCGGCAGCTGATGCAGGATCGACTCGACCATGCGATCGCCGTCGCCAAACGCAACGGGTCCGGTATCGCGGTACTCTTTGTCGATCTCGACGACTTCAAGCGGATCAACGACACGCTCGGACACGTCGTCGGCGATGAGGTGTTGATAGCGACTGCACGCCGGCTCGAATCTGCCGTCAGGCAGGCAGACTCCGTCAGCCGGCACGGCGGCGATGAGTTCCTTGTCCTTCTGGAGATATCTCACCCCTCGGCCGCAGCCGTAATCGCCAAGAAAATGCTGGCGAGGTTGACGCCCCCGCTTCACGCCGGCGCCGGCCTTTTATTTGTCTCAGCCAGTATCGGCATCGCTGTATACCCGGGCGACGGCGAGGACGCCGGGGAGCTGATCCGTCACGCGGACACTGCAATGTATTGGTCCAAGCGGCGAGCCCACGGGCATTACGCGTTTTATCGAGAGGCGGTGAGCAAAAGTGTCGATAGCGCCGCTGGGTCGAGCCGGTCAATGCCCACCGCCCGCCATCCGAAGTCGGCCCGCTTCGAGCAATATCAGCGACAGCAACAGAGAAAGGAACGCGAGTTCGCGCAGATGTTGCAAAGACTTCGCGATGAAAACGCCAAGCTCGTTGCTGCGGCAATCGCGGCAGAACGGACAGCGCCCGCAGGGCCGACCAGTGCGCAGTTGGAACTACAGACGGCATTGGCGCGAGAATTTCGCAGTTCCTTCACGCCAACGCAGCAGCTACTCGAGCACCTCAACGAGATACATACCAGCGAGCCCTTACTTCAGGTCCTGATCGAACGAGAAGTGGCGCAGATATCGGCCGCAATCTGTGCGCCCGTCAGCTCGAACACTCCTTCGGCGTCTTGCGTTCGGTATGAGACTCGCAAGACGCAGACGCTAGACGCGATCGCAAGTGACGGCTCGCACTACACCATCCTGGAGTTCACTGTGACTGCGCAAGGTGGCGCATCGGATCAAACACGGCGCGCTTCGATGCAGAAGTCCTACGGACTCTCGAACGGCGATCGCGTGATACGCGGCGGTCGCACCGACTTTCACATCGAAGAGACCGGCGTGGCACTCAGCATTGACGCGCATCGCTGATGTCGGGAAAAACGGCAGCGGCGAACCTTCGTCGCGTGTTGGGCGTCAGTCGGCCTGCGATACTAGACTCGACCTTCTGCGCTGTTCAGTAAACCAGAAATCCAGCAGGCGCGCTTCCGCATCGAGCCAATCGGCTATCTCATGGCCAGGGACGAAGCCACGCCGCTCCGCGCTCGAGTAAGCGGAGCGTTCGATCTCCTCACGGGAAATCGCATCTTGCATTCGGACTGCCGGCTGGTGGCGATGGACAGGCTGACGTGCTGCATTACCACCAACGCTGCCTTGCTCGTCACGCGTGCTTTCCGGCGGCTCTAGTATCGATCTCACGGCGACGTTCATTCTGACACCTTGTGTAGTTGTCTAAGGCAAACCATGAATCGCAACTGCGCTCCGGCTGTTACGGTCCTGACTCACCGCCGCACGCTCCGAGTTCTGCTCCGACTATACGCGCCATCTGGATGGATGCTGTGCGCTAACCCGCACTGAGCGACAACGCTTGCTTTCAGTCGCATGTAAGGATTATTCGACACGGGCGCACTGCCACACGACGCCGACGGCCATCTTCAGCACCGGGACAATCGCAAGGCTCGCAGGGTGAGATGGGTGAACCCTGCGGAATGCCGCGCCGCTTATCCTTGGCCTCCGTGTTTCGCGTTCTCCTTCCTCGATCATCGGCTTCTTCCACGGCGCAGACTGATCCGGCCGACAATGGTTGTCGGTCAAACAAATCGATTGTCCGCTCCTGGCGAGTGCGACCGCATCCGGCGCTGCGTCGCTGGGCGGGCCTGCGCTGCGGTTCTCTCCGCACGTACGACGGCATTTTGAACCCTTGTCGGCGGCTGCCTAGCTGCACGCCAGTTTCTTCTGGACACACCCCGCGGACGGGCCAGCCCCATTTCTTATCAGCAACTCAGGAAAACCCATTAGGGGCCTGGGACGCCTGCCCGTCATAGTTCACTGGGACCGAACTTCAGGAGCCGGGAGACGTGACACGATGAATCTGGTGCAACTCGCCTTGCGGCGACCCTTGACCATTGTCGTGTTGGTGATCGCGGTATCGCTGGGAGCGGGTGTCGCTTTGCAGCGGATGGCACGCGATATCTTCCCGCCCCTTGGCGTGCCGACCATCTATGTCGCCCAACCGTACGGCGGCCTGGACCCGGCCCAAATGGAGGGCTACATCACCTACTACTACGAATATCATTTCCTGTACATCACGGGCATCGAGCACGTCGAGTCGAAGTCGATTCAGGGCGCGAGCATCATGAAGCTCCAGTTCTACCCCGGCACGGACATGTCGGCGGCGCTCTCGGAAACCGTGGCCTACGTGAACCGCGCTCGAGCCTTGATGCCGCCGGGCACTCCCGGCCCGTTCGTGACGAGATTCGACGCCGGCAGCGTGCCCGTGGGCTATCTCGTTTTCTCGACCGACAATGAAAGCCGCACCGTCGGCCAGATGCAGGATGCGGCGCTCAACCTGGTGCGGCCGATTTTCTCCACTCTCCCCGGCGTATCGGCGCCACCGCCTTTTGGTGGCAGTGCGCGCACGATCCTCATCAACGTCAAGCCGGACCGCATGCATGCCTACAATCTGTCTCCCGACGAGATCGTGACGGCAGTTTCGCAAGCGAACACGCTCAGTCCCTCGGGCAACCTGAATCTCGGCGATCGCTATCCCATCGTCCCGACCAACGCGATCGTGAAGAACATCAAGGATCTCGAGGGCACGCCACTTCGCACCACGCCCGAGGGCGCCGTGTTTCTACGCGACGTTGCGACCGTGGACGACGGCGCGGACATCGTCACGAGTTATGCACTGGTCAATGGCCGGCGCACCGTCTATATCCCGGTCACCAAGCGCTCCGATGCGTCGACGCTGTCGGTGGTCAGCCTGGTCAAAGAGAACCTGCCCAAGTTCCAAAGCGTTCTGCCCGATGACGTGAAGGTGAGCTACGAACTCGACCAATCTCCCGTCGTGTGGCGCTCGATCGACAGCCTCGGGAAGGAAGGCCTGCTGGGAGCATTCCTGACGGGAGTGATGGTTCTGCTGTTCCTGCGCGACTGGCGCAGCGCCGTGGTCGTACTCATCAACATCCCCCTGGCCCTCGGCGCTGCACTCTTCGCCTTGTGGATCACCGGCCAGAGCGTGAACCTCATGACGCTCGGCGGCCTAGCCCTGGCCGTAGGCATTCTGGTGGACGAAGCCACGGTCACGATTGAAAACATGCATGCTCATCTGGAGCGAGGCGCCTCCATCGCTCGCGCGGCCCGGGATGCCACGGTGGAAACCACCGCGCCGCGACTGCTGGCCATGCTGTGTATCGTCGCCGTATTCCTGCCGGCTCTCTTCATGACCGGTGCGGCGAAGGCGCTGTTTATCCCGCTCGCACTCGCCGTCGGCTTTTCAATGATCGGTTCGTATCTACTGTCGAGCACCTTGGTGCCAGTGCTCTCGGTCTGGCTCGTGCGACGCGGGACCGGTGCCGCGATCGGGACCGAGCCTCACGCGAGCAAGGCATTTGAGCGGGCACGAGTAACGTACGCGCGATGGCTAGGCAACCTGATGGCTGCACGGTCGCTGCTGGTATTGGGCTATTTCATCGCCGCCATTGCAGTCATTTGGTTGATTGGAAGCCGGCTCGGCGTCGAGATTTTCCCGAAGACCGACGTCGGCGAGTTCGCATTGCGCCTGCATGCGCCCGTCGGCACGCGCGTCGACAACACCGAAGCAATTGCGCTTCACGTGCTCGACCTCATCAAGAGCGCAGCTGGAGAAGGCAATATCGCCCTGACGATGGGACTGATCGGCGTGCACGCGCCGAACTACCCGATCAACTTGATTCATCTGTGGAATGGTGGGCCCGAAGATGGCTGGCTGGCCGTGCAATTGAAGCCCGGCTCGGGTATTCGCGTCGAAGAGCTGAAGGAAAAGCTGCGCGGCGTATTCGCACGGGAGCTGCCGCAAGTGCGCTTCTCGTTCGAAGCCGGCGACATCGTCAACCGTGTGATGAGTTTCGGCTCGACGACACCGATCGAGGTGGCGGTGAGCGGTCCCAATCTGGCCGTGAGCCGCGAACATGCCGAAAAACTGTACGCACGACTGCAGCAGATTCCCTCGCTGCGCGATGTGCAATTCGCACAAG
>Ga0207675_100004960_pt1 | contig 12829 bp, 5 predicted proteins | sample KBSSwiS42_FD_184305 | JGI IMG/M metagenome (GOLD analysis project Ga0207675, IMG submission 184305) | Switchgrass rhizosphere microbial communities from Kellogg Biological Station, Michigan, USA - KBS Switchgrass S4-2 (SPAdes) (version 2) | ecosystem: Host-associated > Plants > Roots >... | reverse complement strand
GTTCAGGTAAACATGAAACTCCCCTGGCTGGAGCGTTAACGGTTGAGCGGACCCCGTCGCCACAATAGTATTCCCGTTAAGATAATCGAACCACGTGCCGGCAGTTGGAAAAGTAACAGATGCGTTTTGGCTCGCTATATCAAAGTTGCCGACCACCAGCAATTGTGACGAGTCTGTTGCACTGCGAATTGTAATGGATTTGATTGCGCCCGACAAGTTTCTTGTAAGTGTAATATTATTGGCAATAAAGACATCGCCGTACAAAGCATGATACCGGAGCCTATTCAAATTGCTGTACAAATCATACAACTGTTTTCGCCCAGTTTTTTGTAAATAATCCCAGCGAATAGGTTTTGGATCTAATTTGGTATCACAATCTCCGTTTTCGCCATTTGTCGATTGGTAACATCGTGAGAAGTCATATCCCAGTTCCCCGAATTCATAGATCATTTTTGGACCCGGTATGGTAAGCAGGAACGCCGCATTCAATTCCATCCGCCTTAAAGCAGTTGCCGTATCCTTAATATTATAGCCGCCAGATGAATTCCCATATTTAATATTCTTAAAGGTGACGCGTTCTTCATCATGACTTTCCATAAAAGTTACGAGGTGGGGATGTTGCCAGTTTCTGACCGTGTGAATACCTCTTTCAAAATTTGAGTTAGGCAGGTATCCCATTGAGGCTTCCTGGTATTGTGTCCACACATTTGACCATAGCAAAAAGCCGTCGTCTGCGAGTTCCTTTTCCTCCTGGTCATCACAAAAATGCTCCAGTATGATATAAGCATCCGGATAAATTGCTTTAATACTGTCAGCATACCGATTGATGATCGCAATGCGGCTTGCGTCATAAGCCGAAAAAGCTGCATCATTTGCGGAAGGTTTTTGAGTAAGGCCTTTAGAAAAATCAAGGCGGTAGCCGTCGACCTTATATTCTGTAAGCCAATGCTGCAATACGCGACTGAAAAAATATTTTGTTGCCGCACTTTCGTGGTTAAAATCTTCGCCGAAACCAAAAGCGGTTGGGGCTACCGCGTTGTACCACGGATTGTTGGCCGCAGGCCTGTTGTTTGTGGCGTCCCAGTACAACTGCGCGAGTGGAGAAGGCCCATAGGTATGATTAAGGACCATATCCATGATGACGGCGATGCCATTTTTATGACACGAATCAATAAATTCTTTCAGGCTGTTCTTTGGTCCATAATATTTATCGGAAGCAAAAAACTGATATGGCTCGTACCCCCAGCTCAGGTTGCCCCTGAATTCAGTAAAAGGCATTACTTCAATAGCGTTTACACCGAGCGATTTTAAGTAATTGAGTGTGTCTTTTAATGTTTTCCAGTCATGCAATGCGATGAAATCTCTTACGAGGAGCTCATAAATAAAGAGGTTTCTCTTATCAGGCCTTGAAAAACTATTGACGGCCCAATTGTACGATGGAGGATTAGTTTGCAATACACTTACAATTCCCGAAGTCTGGCCCACCGGGTAAGCTTTTAAAGCGGGGTAAGTAGCCGCTGGAATAAGTGCGTCATTTCCTTCATCAAGAATTTTCTCAGCATATGGATCAGCGATTCTCAAGTTGCCATCTACTAAATATTGATAAGCGTATTCCGTTCCGGGAGTAAGTCCTGTAATCGTCAACCACCAATAATTTCCGTCAGGTGTATTTTTCATTAAATATTGCGATTGTTCCGACCAATTATTTCCGGCAAATTCTCCAATTACTGAAACCCTCGTTTTTCCCGGCGCATACAACACAAGTGTTGCCTCCGTATTATTGGCCGCATAGTTTATACCATCCTTTACTCCCGGCGGAAGCGGAGCCACCGTCACGGCAGGCGCTATAAAAAAGTTTAAGGTGTCTCTTTTTGTAACTATTCCCGCTTTTGCTTCCAAAACAATCTCTGTATTCCCCGCTGTTGCAATGGTCGGGCTCGACGAAATAGTAGTAACGCCGATAAGTGAATTAATTGCAGATCCGTTCAGGTAAAGTTTCATATCCGAAACCTGGCTGGCCAGGCCCGTTATATTAATATTATCGCCCGGCTGTTTGATAATGGGTTCGGGTATTGGCACATACCTTGGCTCAAAGGGCGGCTCCGAGAAACGGACAGCGAGATTATTATCATATACCGGAATATACATATCACTGCCGTCGCTGTTTCTCTGCACAATATTGCCACCCCCGTCACGAAAAAGGATAGCAATATTCTTTATTGTTTCACCTGCCGGTACATTAAAAAAGCTGCGGATATTATTAATGGTGTATTTCCATTTATTTATCCCATCAGGAATCGTTTGAGCTGCAGCGGTCGTTGAGGCCCATGCAAACGGCACATGAAGCCAGTTTGTTCCGCTCGTGCTAAGATTTGTTATTACACCAATGTGCACGTAGACGTTGCCTGAAAATCCCATTAATCCATGATTACCTTTAGTAGCATCTACCGTCATGGTAATATTATCATTGTCTTTTGGAAATGCAGGTGACCAGGTCAATAATTGAGAAAAGACAGGAACAGAAAAAAACAAACACCCAAAAGCAGCCAGCAATCGTTTCATATTATTAATTTGACACGTCAGCCAAATGTAAGATAACAATTATGTACTTACAACACATTCTTTTTTGTTCGAAATTCCACCCGCATAAAATTTTATAAACGGGTAGCTAACTTTACGTAGAAACCACTAGCTATGTATTCAAAAGAAGAGACACAGCAACTTCAGAAAAAAGCCATTGCACTGATGAAGCAAATAGATAGCGCTGCTTTTAAAGTCAGTGAAATTGAAACCTTAAGGGACGTGCTACGGTTTCACGAGTATCGTTATTATATACTCAATGATCCCCTCGTTTCCGATTTTGAGTATGATAAGCTGTTTAAAACTTTGGAAAAAGCGGAAGAGGATAATCCAAAACTTATAACCTCCGATTCGCCGACCCAAAGAGTTGCCAAAGGACTGACTAAGGATTTCCCAACCGTGCAACACCTGGTGCCTATGCTTTCTTTGGATAATTCATACGACGCCGACGACCTTGTTGATTTCGACAGGAAAGCACGGGAACTAACGGGAATAAAAGAAATTGAATATTGCGTCGAACCAAAATTTGATGGCGGCAGTATATCGCTTATTTACGAAGACGATATAATGGTGCGGGGCGCTACGCGGGGCGATGGCGTTGAAGGAGATAATATTACCACCAATATAAAACAAATACGAAGTATACCATTGTCCGCGAGGTTTTCTGCATTCGGAATTCAGCAGATTGAGATCAGGGGCGAAGTGCTGATCAGCAAAAAGAATTTTGCAAAATATAATGAACAAATAGTGGAACAGGGCCTGGCGCCGCTGGCGAACCCCAGAAACGCCGCATCAGGAACCCTGCGTATCAAGGATCCAAAAGAAGTAAGCAAACGGAATCTTGAAGCGTTTGTTTATAACATCAGCGATTTTACTTTGTCGCCGAAAAAATCTTTGCCCCGCCAATTAAAAACACACGCAGGATCTCTTGAAATGTTGTGGGACCTTGGTTTCAGAAGTCCTCAAAAAGAAAAAAAGGTATTGCATGGTATTGATAATGTTATAAAATACTGTACTGATTTTGAAGTAACGCGGGATGACCTTCCGTACGAGATCGACGGTATGGTAATTAAGGTTAACGAGGTAGAATTACAGGAAAAAATGGGAATGACTACCCATCATCCCCGGTGGGCCATTGCTTATAAATTCAAGGCAAGGCAGGCAACCAGTAAACTTTTGAACGTCGAGTTCCAGGTGGGTCGTACAGGGTCAATCACTCCGGTTGCTAAAATAAAACCAGTTCCTATTGGAGGGGTTACGGTTTCTTCCATTTCTCTTTTTAATGAAGACGTCATAAAGGAAAAAGATCTCATGATCGGGGATTCGGTCCTCGTAGAAAGGGCAGGCGATGTAATACCATACATCGTAAAGTCGCTGGCAGAGCTGAGAACCGGTAGTGAAACAAAAATAAAGTTTCCAAAAAAATGTCCCGTATGCAACAGCCCCCTGGCAAAGGAAGAAGGAGAAGCGGTCTGGCGATGTATCAATATTGAATGCCCGGCGCAGGTCGTCGAACGCATCATTCATTTCGCCAGCAAGGATGCCATGGACATTCGGGGATTTGGTGAAGCCAACGTGAGGAAATTCTATAACCTTGGATTTTTAAAGGATATCCCGGGCATATACGAATTAGATTTCGAAAAAATTGGAAGCTTAGATGGCTTTGGCCAGAAGTCGATTGACAATCTTGGGCAGGCTATTGAGCATTCAAAAAAACAACCTTTACATCGTTTGATCTTTGGTTTAGGTATTCGTTTCGTAGGAGAGACGACCGCCAAAACTCTTGCACACGCTGTAAACCACCTGCTCGATTTTAAGAAGATGACCCTTGAAGATTTCCAAAATCTCGAGGATGTGGGTCCCAAGGTCGGCGGAAGCATATTTCACTTTTTCAGCAATGAGGAAAACATCAAAATATTATTAAAACTCGAGAAGCTCGGACTGCAACTTAAAAATCCGAAGAAAGAATTTGCAAGCGGGGGTAATCTTGAAGGTCTGAGTTTTCTTTTTACGGGAACGCTGCCCACGCTGAAACGCAGCGATGCAGAAGAGATGGTGGAAAAAAATGGCGGTAAAATTGTAGGCAGTGTAAGCAGCAAGCTCAACTATCTTGTTGTGGGTGAAGATGCCGGAAGCAAACTCGACAAAGCTAAAAAACTCAATTCAGTGAGGATAATAACAGAAGCAGAATTTCTTAAAATGGTAAAATGATTATTCATGCTGCAAACGTCAACACTTAAGTTCTTAAAAGACCTGAAGAAAAATAACAACAAGTCATGGTTTGACGCCAACAGAAAGCGATATGATGAGGCAAAAAAGGATTTTGAGCTTTTCATTCAACAGGTGATCGACCTGCACGGCAAAAAAGACAAGACCATTTCATCTCTGAAAGCAAAAGAATGCCTGTTTCGCATTAACAGGGATATACGCTTCAGCAAAGACAAAACCCCGTATAAAACAAACTTTGGAGCAAGTATCAATAAGGGAGGCAAAAAAGCTTTTTCTACAGCAGGTTATTATTTCCATTTGGAGCCTGGAGAAGCCTTTGTGGGTGGGGGCATATATCAGCCCATGCCTGAAGAGTTAAGAAAAGTGCGACAGGAGATAGATTATAACTTCAAAGAGTTTAAAAACATTATTGGCTCAAAGAAGTTCAAATCGGTTTATGGTGATCTCGACAAAAGCAATGAGTTTTTGCTTAGCCGTGTACCAAAAGGTTATGAAGCCGACAATCCTGCGGCAGATTATTTAAGGCTGAAAAGCTATATCGCATTCGAGCATATTACAGATTCAGATCTTACTTCAAAAACGCTGGTAAAAAAAGCAGCCGATGCGTTTCAAACATTACAACCATTCATTGATTTCGTTAACGGTTCACTTAGCTAAAAATAAAAGCAATGAACAAATTTGTTTGTCGATTTTATTTCCTCTCTGTCCTCATGGGGTTTTTCATGGAAACGGCTTCCAAGAAATGGGTTGTCTTGAAGAAATGGGCATTATCCTTACCGATTTGTCAAATCCCGACCCCGTTCTCTATATGGCTGCTTTGCCTGCCTGTTTTGATACTTGCCTGCAATGAACAAAAAGCCGATGCCTTGCCAGATCACCTTACGCTAGTTGATGTTGGCGCCAACATGCAACTACCGGAAGGGTTTAGTGTGGAAGTTGTCGCCGACTCCACTTTAATTGATTATCCTATGTTTTGCAGTTTGGATGAAAGCGGTCGCCTGTTTGTGTTTGAAGCCAGCGGGAATGTGTATGACAGTGCGAAAGAGGTAGTGTCCGATCCGCAGTTTAGAATTCGAATGCTTCAGGATATAGACCATGACGGCAAGTACGACAGCAGTACTATTTTCGCCGACCGCGTAGGCTTTCCTCAAGGGGGCGTATTTTATAAGGGAAGCTTGTACGCCACGTCCGCCCCGGATGTATTAAAGCTTACCGATACGGATAACGACGGAATGGCTGACAAACGAGAAGTATTGGTATCCGGATGGAATCTCTGGGTGGGTGCTAATAGTATCGTTGGGCCGGAGTTGGCGCCTGACGGCTACCTATACATGACCAGTGCCATTCATGGCTTCGATGTGACCACAAGGGAAGGTAAGCGATTGATAGGAAAAACATCTCGCATCTGGCGTATGCATCCCGATGGGTCGGGCCTGGAATGGGTATCGGCAGGTGGAATGAACAATCCAGTTGAGCTAACTTTTACCGAAGCCGGAGAACCCATTGGCACGGAGACGTACTTTACCGATCCGCAGGCCGGCCTTCGCGATGCGCTGGTTTATTGGACCGAGGGCGGCGTTTATCCAAAACCTAACGAAAACATTGCTCAGGACAGTCTAGTGAGAACCGGCGAACTTCTGCCGGTTATTGCAAAGTTCTCCCGGGTGGCGCCATCTGGCATCACGCGGTACAGAAGCCGTGGTTTCGGGGAGGGCTTTGCCAATAATCTTTTTACCGCTCAATACAACACGCACAGAATACTCAGGCATAAGTTTTCGCGAGAGGGAGCATCTTTTAAGACGCAGGATGAAGTGTTCTTTGCCGTTAAAAACGAGGATTTTCATCCAACCGATGTTTTGGAAGACGCTGACGGCAGTTTGTTGGTCATTGAAACCGGCAGTTGGTATATGGAAGGTTTGTATTGTCCATTGTCTCTGGTCACCAACACCGTGAGTAAAGGAAAAATATACCGAATCAAAAAAAAATCAGGGAACCCTGTTGCGGATCCGTATGGCAATGATATTAAATGGGCAAGTTTAACACCGCAGGAAGCGGTGAATTATTTGAAGAACGATCGCCCTTTCGTAGTCGCCAGGGCTAAACAGCACTTAATTGACATTGGAGAAAAGTCCATACCGGCATTAGAAGGCGCATTCAATAATTCATTCCCCGCACCGGCACATACACAGGCAGTCTTCGCTCTAAACGGCATAAAGAGTGCAGGGGCCCTGCAGGTCATCACGCAAAAAGGATTGCAGGATAACGACATTGAGGTGCAAATTGCCGCGGCCCGATGCTTGGGCATAGCACAAACGACATCCGCTGTGCCGTCGTTGCGAAACCTTTTATCCCGCACAACCTCCGCCCCGGTAAGGCGTCAGGTGGCGACGGCACTGGGGCAGATTGGAGACGCGGCTGCGATCCCTGAATTGTTGGCAGCCGCAGACACAGCCAGCGATCGTTTTGTTCGCCATGCTATTATTTATGCGTTAGTCACCATCAATCAACCCGGCCTTGTTAAGCAGGCATTGAACCATCCTTCGAAACATGTGCGGGAAGCGGCCCTGATTGCGCTTGATCAAATGGAGGCATCTACATTGTCAGCAAATGATTTGATCGGTTTCTTAAACCAGTCTGACTATCAATTGCAGCAAACAACATTGTGGATTGCCTCGCTTCACCCGGAATGGTCATCGCAAATTATCGCGTTTGTTGACAAGAAGCTTAGCATCGGTTTGCAAACAGAAAATGAAGGCATCCTTTTTAAGGAATTGCTTATTTCATTTTCCTCAAAAGAAGATGTTCAAACGTTTATAGCGCAAAAAATCAGAGTATGCTCCGGAGAAAAGCAGCTTTTCTTTTTGGATGTAATCGCCAAAAGCAAAACAACTCAATTTCCACCAACCTGGGTGGACGTAATTGGTGAACAATTGGAGCCTCGATCGGAACCTACGATAAAAGCAAAGGCATTGCGTATTGCCGAACTCCGAAACCTTTTTTCCCTGGCGCCGAAAATAAGGAAGCTTGTATTGGATACCAGCTATGCTCCCAATCTGCGCCTTGATGCGATGGCAATATTGGTAAAACACCAGCCGGCCCTCAATGCGGCAGATTTCAGCTATCTCTTCAGCCTGCTTACATCTTCGAAAGATGCTTCGATTCAGCAAAAGGTGGCGTATGTTTTAGACCAGGCTGCGTTATCCGAAGCACAACTTGGTAAAGTTGCCTATCAATTTCTTCCCTTAGCCGACGCAATGATTCTTCCCCGGATCGTTTCACTGTTTTCTGGCAAGCATTCTGTTGCAATAGGACAACAATTAGCTGCGGCCCTCATGCGGTCATCAAGCCTTGATGGATTTACGGAAGACACACTCAAAAGTCTTTTTAGCAACTATCCTGATGCCTTGAAGCCAAGCATTGATAGCGTAATGATCCAACTAAACAAAGTGCGCAGCGAGCGAACGAAACGACTGGATGCCTATGAAAAAGTGATAAGCAAGGGAGTGCTTGACAGAGGCAGGGACTTATTTTTAGGGAAAGCTACCTGCTACGTATGCCATACAATCGGAAAAGAGGGAGGCAAATTTGGACCCGATCTCACGTCCATACAGCGCGACCGGTCAGCTCGCGACCTGCTTGAAGCCATTGTTTATCCCGGGGCAACTTATGTTAGAGAATTTGAAACGTACAAGATAACGACGGCTACTAACACCTACACCGGTATCATCAAGAGTAGAACACCCGACGCAATCATTATCGATATATCGCCGACCAACACAGTGCGAATTGCTACGGCTGATATCAAGTCGTCGCACATGGTCAACACGTCAATGATGCCACAGGGTCTTGATAAGCTCTTGACGGAACAGGAAATGGCTGATATAATGACCTACTTACTCAATCAGGATCAGGATCCCGAAAGGGACAAACTTCGAATAAATTGGGATTAACAAAAAAGTTTGAAACATACCATGCGGCGAAGAAATTTTTTAAAGAATAGCGTTCGGTTAGCCGGAGCAGCAGCTTACGGGAAAGGCGTTATGGCAAGCAATAATCAGTTGCAAGAAACTGATGCTTCTTTGGCAACGCCATCGAACAGCGTGAAACCGTTCAACAGCAAGTTCTCTCCGGATTTTGGTGTTTTTGCCTTGACGCCCCGAAAGAACTTTGCCGATCAAATCAAGTGGGGATACGATAATGGGTTTCGCGCCTGGGAATGCACTATGTTAAGGAATATTTCTGTGAGCGATCAGGAGACGATCAGCAACACGATTCAAAAACTAGGAATGGAGTTCGGACAATTTGTAGGGACGATGGATTTTGAGCGGGTAACATTTGCCGGTAACGACAGGAGTCTGCGCGAAAAGTCATTGAAAGAGATGAAGGAGTCCGTAGAAATTGCCAGGCGGATGAACACTCGTTTTATTCATAATGTTTTGGGCAAATCTCATCCCGAATTACCGTACGAATTTCAGATGGTCAACGCTATTGAACTATTGAAACGGGCTGCGGATATTTATGAACCGCATGGGATGGTTATGGTAATGGAGACAATGAATACCAAAATAAACCACGCCGGAATGTTTCTCCATCTTATACCGCAAGCGTATGCCTTATCAATAGCCGTCGGCAGGAAGAGCATAAAAATGCTTTTTGATTTTTACCACGTTCAGATTGAAGAAGGCAATCTTCTGCCCATGCTGGATTATGTATGGGACGAAGTCGGATACATTCAGATCGGAGACACTCCCGGTCGAAATGAACCTACCTCGGGTGAAATTAACTATACGAATGTTTTGCAGCATGTCCACGACAAAGGATACCGTAGTTTTTTGGGATTGGAACACGGCATGAGCCGTCCTGGTAACGAAGGCGTAGAGGCTGCATTGAAAGCTTATAGGTCCATTGATCCCAAATAATACAACCTCCGTTACTTGCAGACAAGAAAACATACTCTGGACAACAAGACCAACAATTCCTAAAGAATCCGAATTTTCAAATTTCAAATTTCGAAATTCGAAATTCGAAATTTGCCCATTCGTTAGCATGAGCCCAGTGGCAATACGCAATTATCAATTACAATAATCCTTTCTGAACAAGGTATTCCGCAATCTGCACTGCATTGGTAGCAGCTCCCTTACGTAGATTATCCGACACCACCCACATATTTAATGTCCGGGGCTGCGTTTCATCCCTTCTTAACCTTCCGACGAAGACTTCATCTCTTTCATGCGCATCCATTGGCATAGGATACTGCTGAGCCGATGGCTCATCGACCACTACGACACCCGGTGCAGATTGAAGCAAAGATTTTACGTCCGGCAGTTCGAACTCTTTTTGAAATTCGACATTTACTGCTTCGCTGTGACCGCCCATCACCGGGATGCGAACAGTAGTCGATGTTACCTGTATCGAATCATCCCGCATAATCTTCTTTGTTTCATTCACCATTTTCATTTCTTCCTTAGTATACCCGTTATCGAGGAACACATCAATTTGCGGGATCGCATTCATGTCGATCTTGTATTTGTAGGCCATCTCCCCCTGGATGCCCTTGCGTTCATTCATCAGTTGCGTGACCGCTTTTACGCCCGTACCTGTGACACTCTGGTAGGTACTGACGACGATTCTTTTGATGCCATACTTTTTATACAGCGGGTTCAGCGCGACCACCATTTGAATGGTTGAGCAATTGGGATTGGCAATGATCTTGTCCGTTTTCGTCAACGCGTCAGCATTTATTTCCGGCACCACCAGTTTCTTTGTAGCATCCATTCTCCAGGCCGAGGAATTATCAATAACTGTGATACCTGCTTCGGCGAACTTTGGCGCCCATTCCAGTGAAGTGCTTCCGCCTGCGGAAAAAAGTGCCACAGCAGGTTTTGCAGCAATAGCATCCGTCATACTTACTACTTTATACTTCTGTCCCTTAAATTCAACTTCTTTGCCAACCGATTTTTCAGAAGCAACGGGTACTAAGTCCGTAACGGGAAAATTTCTTTCTGCCAATACCTGTAACATTTTGGTACCAACTAATCCCGTGGCGCCAACTACTGCAACTTTCATGATTTAATCCTCCAGCTTCTCACGCAGAGAAGGTTTTAAGTTATAAAATACGACAACAAAAAGGCCTTCCGCTTGGAAGGCCTGCTAAGTCTTTTATATGGTGACATACATAACGCCGCAAACCTCCCGTCAGGAATGTTTCTTTGTGCGCTTTGTATGCTTCGTTGTCATCATGCTTCGCAAAAATAACTCAGCGAACTGTTCGCGCCAAATAAACATGCAACATTTTCATAAAATGATTTGTAAATTAGGGACTATGAAAATTCTGCTGCTGTGCGTATCGATTTTACTTACAACTGTTCTATTGGCTCAAAACCGCTATGATGTCGTAATCGATGAGGTCATGGCTGATCCCACACCGCAGATCGGCCTTCCTAATAATGAATGGATCGAACTGAGAAATACAACCTCAACACCGGTTAATCTTCAGGGATGGAGAATTGGTGACGGCGGAGGGCAAAGCGGTGCCATGCCTGATTTTATTCTCGATTCTGACAGCGTTGTTATCATCTGCACCGGCAGCGCGGTGGCTGCATTATCGCCATTTGGAGATGCTATCCCGGTCACAAATTTTCCATCTTTGAGTAATGACGGTGAGCAATTGTTCCTGCTCGCGCCAAATGGGCAAATCATCCATGGCATCAGCTTTTCATCATCATGGTATAAAAATGAGTTGAAACAGGAAGGTGGCTGGACTTTGGAAATGATCGACACGCATAGTCCATGTGGTGGAAGTGATAACTGGATTGCCAGTAATAACAGTGCCGGTGGCACACCGGGTACCATTAATTCTGTTGACGCTGTCAACGCAGACAATGCTTCTCCGAAGTTGCAAAATGCTTACGTAAAAGATAATACTACTGTCGTCCTTGTGTTTGACGAACCGGTCGACAGCCTTTCTTCTTCAAATGTCGCCAATTACAGTATTGACGGCGCCATATCTTTTACAAATGCGGAACCGCTACCGGTCTTATTCAGTGAAGTACAATTAAAAACAAATAATGTACTCGCTGACAATGTCGTTTACAACATCACCGCAAATAATATCACCGACTGCAAAGGCAACACAATAGGCGCTGATAATAAAGCGAAAGTTGGATTGCCAACAGAAGCGCTGGCTGGCGATGCCATTGTTAATGAGATCCTGTTTAACCCACGCTCCGGTGGTTACGATTACGTGGAGTTTTACAATAAAAGCAATAAGATCTTTGACGCCTCACATTTGTATATGGCCAATCGAAATACCGTTGGCGTGATTAGTTCCATAACACAGGTCAGCACGACCCCGTTTACTATTTTGCCGGGTGACTATTTTGTGATCACCGAAAATCCGGACAATTTGGCAATGAACTACCTTGTACAGAATCCAAAGGCAATATTGGCCGTTAACGCTTTACCGTCACTGCCCGACGATGAAGGGTATGTGTTACTCATCAACCAACAAGGCACATTAATCGATGAAGTGAATTATTCAGACAAATGGCATTTTAAACTGATTGATAATGCCGAAGGCGTTGCATTGGAAAGGGTTGATCAAGACGGTCCAACACAAAGCGCAGGTAACTGGCATTCGGCGGCATCGACTGCGGGATATGGCACGCCTGGATATAAGAACTCTCAATTCAAAAATCTTCAATCGATCAATGCTGAAATTGTAGTAACACCAAAAGTTTTTTCTCCCGACAATGATGGATTTGACGACCTGGCCACCATTCAATATAAAATGGACCAACCCGGTTATGTAGCGAATATCACCATCTTTGATGCCGCGGGCAGGCCAATTAGGAATTTGGTTCGTAATGGTACATTAAGCACGAGCGGCTACTGGAACTGGGATGGTCTTGATGACAAAGGATTGAAACTGGCGATAGGAACTTATATCGTCTTCACTGAAATCTTCAACGAACAGGGTAAAAAAGACAGTTTTAAAAACGTTGTGGTATTGGCGAGGAAG
>Ga0207675_100004958_pt1 | contig 12832 bp, 8 predicted proteins | sample KBSSwiS42_FD_184305 | JGI IMG/M metagenome (GOLD analysis project Ga0207675, IMG submission 184305) | Switchgrass rhizosphere microbial communities from Kellogg Biological Station, Michigan, USA - KBS Switchgrass S4-2 (SPAdes) (version 2) | ecosystem: Host-associated > Plants > Roots >... | reverse complement strand
GTAGTCACCGCTCTCGGCTCGCACCAGCGAACGTAGCTTGCGCCGGCCGCCGATGGGCTCCACCTCTTTGCCCTCGTCGTCACGCTCGAACACGCGCAGACGGCGGATTTTGTAGCGCGGCCCCTCGTCGATGGTAATCGACAGCTCCATGCCGTTGCGATCCGGCGTGAGCATGATGCGCGGCGTGTTGATCGAGACCTGCAGGTAGCCACGGTCGTAATAGAGCGCGCTGATCACGGCCATGTCGCGCTCGAAGGCGTCTTGCCGGAACGGGCCGCCGGAGCCAAAGGCGAAAAAGCCGGGGTTGCCCGTGTACATCGTGGCGCGCAGCTCGTCGCTCGAGACGCTGGTATTGCCGATGAAGGTGACGCGCCGCACGCTCACGCGGCCGTGCTCGATCACCTTGAACTTGATTTTGACTTCGTTGTTCTTCTGCGGAACGACCTCACTGGTCGCTTCAGCGAGGAAGTAGCCCTGCTCCGCGTACTTGTCGCGGATCTTCTGGATGCTGCGCTGGATGGACGGGTAGCTGATGATGCTGTTGGCCTTGACCTCGATGGCCTCGAGCAGATCATCCTTGTCGATCTCGTTGTTGCCCTCGAACTCGATGGTGCTGATGTTGGGGCGCTCCCGCACCACAAACCTGAGCGAGACCTTGCCCCCCGCGCGCTCCAGATCGACCTCGATGTCGTCAAAGAAGCCGGAGTTCCAGAGCTCGCGCACGTCTTTCGCGAGTGCCTCGGGGGAGAACACCTGACCCAGCTTTTCAGTCAGGTAGGCGAGGATGTCATCGCTGGTGATGCGGCGGTTGCCGGCGACCTTGATGCTGCCGATGGGTTGCCCCCGCGCCTGCTCGGCCTCGTCCTCGCTCTCGATCGGTGCCGGCGCCGCAGACTCACCCTGGGCCCAGGCGCTCCGCGACGACGAGCCGAACGGCAGCGTGGCAAGCAGTGTCCAGGTACAGAGCAGCGCGCTGAGGAACACCCACAGCCGGCCGAACGGAACTCCTCGCGTTCTCTGATGAGGCGGAGCGTTGGGCATTGACCGAAGCTATGGACGAGTGGGCCCGCGGAAGCAGTACAGAGGGGGAACCAACCAGTGTGCTCGAGCCCAAATGCGCGCGAACCCGGCGCTTGACTAACCTGAAGCTCGAGGATTCACAAGCATCGTCGGCGAGGTCCCAAGCCCGCTCGCGTTTTCGCGCGAGCGACGCTGGGTTTTCCCGGCGCGGCCCTGCCCCCGCTTTCGCTCGCGCTCCGCGCAGGGGCCCAAGCGCGCTTGCCATTTCGTCACCGGGCAGCGACCGCATTCGTCCCGGCTCTCTTCGCTCGAGCTCAGCTGTCCGAGGGGGGTCTCTCTGGCAGGCCGGCGACGGGGGCTGACTTGCCTGCTCGAGCGCGTCAAGCGAGTAGACCGCGCGATGGTGGGGCGCCGCGCCGCAGGTGGCTGTGCCGATCCGCCCGGGGGCCGGCCAAATAATTGACTCGGTAATCAGATTCGCGCTAGCTCCGGCGCCGAGTAGGCAGGGACTTGGCAGCGCGCAAATCGAAGGGCTCCGGAGATGGGTCCGACAAACCAGGTGGAAGCAACGGGCAAGCTCGAGACCCGTTACCTCCCGAAGATATCGCACTCCACGAGCTGACGAGGGCGCGTTACCTCAACTACGCGCTCTCCGTCATCACGGCCCGCGCACTGCCCGACGTGCGCGACGGCCTCAAGCCGGTGCAACGCCGCATTCTCTATACGATGTGGCAGGCGCACCTGACCGCCGACGCCAAGCACCGGAAGTGCGCGAAGGTCGTGGGCGACGTGATGGGCAACTATCACCCGCACGGCGACGCCTCCATCTACGACGCCCTGGTGCGCATGGCGCAGGACTTCAGCCTGCGCGTGCCGCTGATCGATGGCTCGGGCAACTTCGGCTCGCTCGATGGCGACCCTCCGGCAGCCTACCGCTACACCGAGTGCCGCCTGGCGGCCATTGCGGCCGCGCTGCTCGGCGATATCGCCATGCAGACGGTGCCGTTCCGCCCGAACTACGACGGCACGCGCGAAGAGCCCGTGGTGCTGCCGGCGAAGCTGCCCAACCTGCTGGTCAACGGCTCCTCGGGCATCGCCGTGGGCATGGCCACCAACATCCCGCCGCACAACGCCGACGAGGTGTGCCAGGCCGCGATTCGCCTGCTGGATGCGCTGCAGGAGGGCAAGGAGCTCTCCAGCCGCGAGCTCTGCCGCACCATCAAGGGACCCGATTTTCCGACGGGCGGGCGCATCGTCTCCAGCGCCGAGGAGATCCGCGCGGCGTATGACACGGGCCAGGGCTCGCTGAAGGTGCGCGGCACCTGGCAGTCGGGTCCGAGCGACCGCAGCAAGAAGACGGTGATCATCGACAGCATCCCGCACGGGATCAGCAAATCCGCGCTGGTCGAGCGGCTCGCGGAGGTGGCGATGTCGCGCGCCATGCCGCTGCTCGTGGACGTGAAGGACGTGTCGAGCTCGGACGTGCGCATCGAGCTCGAGCTGAAGAAGACGGCCGACGAGCAGAAGGTGATGGCCTATCTGTGCAAGCACACGCCGCTGCAGAGCAACGTGAGCCTGAACTTCACTTGCCTGGTGCCCACCGAAAACCCCGAAGTGGGCCGGCCCGAGCGGCTCGACCTGCAGTCCATCCTCTGGCACTTCCTGCACTTCCGGCACGAGGTCGTGTCCAAGCGCCTGACCCACGAGCTCGGGCAGCTGAACGCGCGCATCCACATCCTCGACGGCTTCGCCCTGGTGTTCGATGCGCTGGACGAGATCCTGAAAATCGTGCGCGCCTCCGACGGCAAGGCGGACGCCGCGCAGAAGATCATCAAGCGCTTCAAGCTGGACGAGGAGCAGACCGACGCCATCCTCGAGCTGCGCATCTACCGGCTGGCGAAGCTCGAGATCCTGGTGATCCAGGAAGAGCTCGCGGCCAAGAAAAAAGAGGCCAAGCGCATCAAGGGTCTCTTGAATGAGGCCACGGGGGCCGGCATCTGGGCCATCGTGCGCGCCGAGCTGACGGAGCTCAAGGGCACCGGTGGCCCGCGCCGTACGGAGATCAAGAGCCTGGGGGAAGAGGCCGAGTTCTCCGAAGAGGATCTGATCGTCGCCGAGGACGCGCACGTGCTGGTCACGCGCGACGGCTGGATCAAGCGTCAGAGAGAGATCAAGGACCCAGCGCAGACGCGCTTGCGCGAAGGCGACGCCGTGCTGGCCGTCGTGGCGGGCTCGACACGGGCCACCGTGACCTTCCTCAGCAACTTCGGCACCGCGTATACCGCTCGCATCATCGATGTGCCCGCGACGACCGGTTACGGCGAGCCGATCCAGAAGCTGTTCAAGCTGAAGGACGGCGAGAGCGTGGTGGCAGCGTTTTCGCTCGACCCGCGCGTCGTCGGAGACCTGTCCGAGACCGAAGGCACGCTGCCGGAGACGTACGCCGTGGCGGCCAGCAGCGACGGCTATGCGCTCTGCTTCGGCCTGGGCAGCATCGCCGAGCCCAGCCAGCGCGGCGGCCGCCGCTTCGCCCGGCTGGCGGAGGGCGCCAAGATCGTGTCGGCCTACGTCGTACATGGCGACGAGACGCTGATCGCCGCCACACAGCAGTGCCGGGCCCTGCTGTGCTCGGTTTCCGAGGTGAACTACTTGTCGGGTCCGGGGCGCGGGGTCATCCTGATCAAGCTGGGGGACGAGGACGTGCTGATGGGCTTCAAAGCGGCGGTCGACGACAAGGACACCCTGGTGTGCAAGACCAGCCAGGGCGGCGAGCAGCGCATCAACACCGCCAAGTATCAGCTCTCCGAGCGCGGCGGAAAAGGGCGGGAAGTGATCAAGCGCGGCAGCTTCGTGCAAGTCATCTATGACGTGCCGCCTGCGCCCGAGCCGTTCGAAGGGGCGGATGCGGCCGCAGCGCCGCCCAGCTGAGCTTGGCCTACTGAAACTCGAGTCAGCTACGGAAATCAGGCATGTCCTATACAGCCAAAGACATCACCGTTCTCGAGGGGCTCGAGCCGGTGCGCAAGCGCCCGGGCATGTACATCGGCGGCGTCGGCAGCGCCGGCCTGCACCACCTGGTGTGGGAGATCGTCGACAACTCGATCGACGAGGCCATGAACGGCCACGCCAGCGAGATCGCGGTCACGCTGCACAAGAACGGCAAATCCGTCACCGTCACCGACAACGGGCGCGGCATGCCGGTGGACAAGCACCCGCAGCACAAGAAATCAGCGCTGGAGCTGATCTTCTCGACCTTGCATGCCGGCGGCAAGTTCGACGGTGAAAACTACAAGACCGCCGGCGGTCTGCACGGCGTGGGCGCGTCCGTCGTCAACGCGCTCTCCAGCAAGCTGATCGCGACCGTGAAGCGGGACGGCGGGCAGTGGCAGATGGAGTTCAAGCGCGGCAAGCCCACCGGGCCGCTGGAAAAGCTCGGCGCAGCCCGGGGCAGCGGCACCAGCGTGTTCTTCGAGCCCGACCCGACCATCTTTCCGCGCACCGACTTCAATGCGCAGACCATCCGCGAGCGGCTGGAGGTGGCGAGCTACCTGCACCGCGGCGTGAAAATATCCTTTATCGACGAGGCGGCCGACAAGAAGGAGCTGTTCCACCACGAGCAGGGCCTCTCCGACTATCTCGCGCGCGTGGTCACGGAGCGCAAGGCTACACCCGTGCACACGCCCGCGTTCAGCTTCGAGAAGGACAACGGCCTGCGCCTGGAGATGGCGCTGCAGTGGACCGAGGCGACCGACGAGCACCTGCGCAGCTACGCCAACGGCATTCCCACGGCCTCGGGCGGTACCCACGAGAATGGCTTCCGCTCGGCCGTGGCCAAGGCGCTGCGCAACTACATCGAGACCCACAAGCTCTGGCCGCGCGGCCTCGCGCTCTCTGCCGACGACATCCGGGAAGGCATGGTCGGCATCCTCAGCGTGTTCGTGTCGGATCCACAGTTTCAGGGTCAGACCAAGGACCGCCTGAACAACCCCGAGCTACAGTCGCTGGTCGACAACACGGTGCGCCCGGCGTTCGAGCAGTGGCTCAACAGCAATCGCACGGTGTCCGAGCAGATTGTCGCGCGCCTGGTGCTGGCGGCCCGCGCGCGCGAGGCCTCGCGCGCCGCGGCTTCGGCCGTGGTGCGCAAGAGCGCGACCAGCGGTCGGCTCACGCTGCCCGGCAAGCTGAGCGACTGCACCGAGAGCAGCGGCGACACGGAGCTGTTTCTGGTCGAGGGCGACTCCGCCGGTGGCTCCGCCAAGCAGGGCCGCGACCGCACGCTGCAAGCGATCCTGCCGCTGCGGGGCAAGGTGCTCAACACCGAGGCGCTCGCGCTCGGCAAGGTGCTCGACAATCGCGAGCTCGCCGACCTCGTGACGGCGCTCGGCTGCGGCATCGGCAAGACCTTCGAGCTCGGCAAGATGCGCTACTCGAAGGTGGTCTTGCTGGCCGACGCCGACTCCGACGGCAATCACATCACCACGCTCTTGCTCACGTTCTTCTACCGGCACCTGCCCGAGCTGATCCGCGCCGGGCGCGTGTTCGTGGCCGTGCCGCCGCTGTATCGCATCGACCTCGGCAAGGACACGCACTGGGCCATCGACGACGCCGACAAAGAGCGAATCATTGCCGGCAAGAAGGGCAACGCCAAACCCGAGATCACGCGCTTCAAGGGCCTGGGCGAAATGATGCCCAAGACGCTCTGGGAAACCACGCTGAACCCTGCCACGCGCCGCCTGCTCAAGGTCAGCATCCACGACGGTCTCGAGACGGACCGGGTGGTCAGCGAGCTCATGGGCAAAGACCCTTCGTGCCGCTTCCGCTTCATCATGGAGCGCGCGGAAGAAGCGCAGGAGCTCGATCTGTAACGGCGCCGCTCGCGTTGGCAGCTTCGGGGCTCGGCGCGCCGCGTCACCCTGCGCCGCCAGCAGGTGCCCAGTGCGCGAAGTTGGCCTCTTCCTTGCGCAGCTCTTCGACATGCAATGGCGGTGCCGCTCGTTCGCCCTTCGCGTATCCTGAGTGGTTGCGTGTGCTGGCCGGCGGCGCGCTCGGGTGCTAGCGCTGCGTCATGTCCAGTCCCGTCGAGAAGGCCGTCGCCACCTACGTCCGTGCCAGCAACGAGCGCGATCCGGCGCTGCGCGCGCAGCTGATCGAGCAATGCTTTGCTGCCGATGGCCGCATGCTCACGCGCAGCGGCGAGATCCGCGGCCGCGCCGGCATCCTGGAAATGCTGGCACGCGTCCACGCCGATCCACGCCTGTTGCGCGTCCGGTTGCTCAGCGCGATCGACGCGGGCCACACCACGTTCCGCTTTCGCGGAGCCGTCGAGCTTCGCGACGGCACGCTGCTCGAGAGCCTCGACACCGGCGAGATCGATGCGGACGGGCGCATCTCGCTGATCCTGACGTTTGCGGGCCCGCTCGCCAACGCCAGCACGCTCGGTGGCGGACCGTCGACCTGAGCGCACCCGTGCGGCCTGGGGCAGTGCTTGCGTGACGCAGAACATCCGCGCCTACCTGACCAGCGGTAGCCTGCCTGCGACGAGCGCCGCCGGTCCCCGAGAAATGCTGCTTCAGGGAAGCTGCTTGCGCTGCGGCGTTGCCCACGGGGCGCTGCACAGCGTGCAATCGGGACCGAAGAAGAAACGCTTCGCGTCCTGGTCGTCGCAGGCCCAATAACGCAGCCAGGCGATGGTGGGCGCCTGCTCGGCAGCGGCGGTCTGGCAGCTGCCCAGCCCCAAGATGCCGCCGATGCACACGGCCGCCCCTCCGTCCACGACGTACAGGTGACCGGCGTTGCTGTCAGCGAGGGTGGCATAAAAGGTTGGCACCTGCGAGCTCTCGAAGTTGGGCGTGACGTATTGCCGGGCCGTGACGAAGCTGTCTCCGGTGGACGTGAACAGCAAGAGCGGCGCGTGCATGGCCGTGAACGCCGTGGCAACGCGCGGAGGCATGCCGTGCAGTGACACCGTGGCCCTGACGTTGGGACGATCCGCCGTGTCGATGGCAGCGCCGCCGCCCCAGGAGTAGCCGATCGTCACTTCGCGCGTGGTGTCCAGCTTGCCTGCCAGCTCCCCCGCCGAACCGTTCTGTTCCACTAGCCAATCCAAGCCTGCGGACAGGCAGGGCCGCTCCGCCTGCGTGTCGTTGCAGGCGATGATCACGAAGCCGTGCGACGCGATCAAGGAGAGCGTCTTCTGATACTGATCGGGCGTGGTGGAAATACCGTTGCCCCAGGTCGCGATCGGGTGCCGGAAGCCGTTCGTGCCCAGGGATGCGTCGGGGCGAAAGAGCGTGTAGTCGCTGTTCGGGCCGACGTTGCTGAACATGCGCGCGTCAGCGAACGGCCCGGCTGCCGCGTAGTCGCTGGCAGCGGGCAGACTGGTGCAGTCGCCGGCGCCGGGCGGGCCGGCGCTCGCGGCTTCGCTGCCCTGCGCGCCGCTCGGGGCTGGAGCCTGGGTGGGGAGCTCCCCTTGCCGGAGGTCCGCGGGCACAGCAGCTGTCTCCGAGCCGGAGCCCGAGCTCGGCGAGCTGTTCGCCGGCGGCGCGGTTGCCGCGGCCGAGGAATCGGGCTCGGCGGCTCGGGCGCCGGCAGGATCGCTCGAGCCCGGTGGGGTACGGCCCCCCGCGTTCAGGGGCGCGCCCGGCGCCGGGGCACTACAGCCGCCGAGCGACGGCAGGACGAACAGCAACGCGAGCGCAGACAATCGGGGATCGTGCATGGTTTGGCTCCTCGGGGACTCGTTGGACATCAGGGCTCGCCGATCCGTGGGCAGGGCGCGCCGTGTGAGCGGACCAGCGCCCGCGTCGAGTCTTTCACTAGTGCCAGGAAGCCTGCCCCGAGTGGCAGCTCGCGAATCTCGCCGGAGGCTTCGCGCTAGCGCGCCGCCGATCGAACGGGTGCGGACCGAATCGGGACGGTGCCAGGTTCGAGAGCGCGCTGAAGCGAGCGCCGAGTAGCGAAAAGCCAGCGACCTTTGTCGCGCTCGCGACCACTGACCAGACGACGCGAAGCTCCGTTGCGCGAAGCCTCGCGTCGCCATGACCCACACTCGGAGTACGCATGACCAGCGCTGAGCCCAACGAGATGATGAGACCCCATGCGGCCGAAGCGGTGGAGCCGCTCTGGCATGTCCGATTGCCCTCGGGCATGGTCACGATGACCCTCGACGATCTCGATGCTGCATTCCAGCGAGGATCCATCAGCGAGCAGACGCTCATCGCCAGACAGGACGAAAGCTGCCTGCGCCCGCTCGGCGTGGTCGCTGGGCTGTTCGACGAACCGCACCGGGACGACCCCCGCTCGGCAGCGCAGTGGAGTCGCTCGGACGTCTCCGGCGTGCGACCGGCGGCTCACGCGCAGCGCCATTTTCAGGAACCCGCACTGGCGAACGCTTCCACCTGGACGCTGCTCGAGCGCCCTGTTCACGCCGAGCCGAGCCGCGAGCGAGAGGCAGCGGCCCCGTGGCAGAGCGCTCCGCAGCGCTGGCTGCGCCAGGCACCCGCCGCGCTCCGGCCTCTGCTCGGGCACTGCCACCGCTGGTTTGCGGCGCGCTCGCCAGGCCAGCGCTGGGCGCTCGGCGGCGTCCTTCTGGCGTCGCTCGCCGCGGTCTGCGCGTTCTGGCCGGCGCCGGGTCAGCCGTCAGCGCCAGCACTGGGCGCAAGTCCAGCGGAGCCGCCCCGATCGCCCCCGGCGCGTACCGCTGCCGTGGCCTCAGCTCAGAAATCGCCTGTGATGGAGGCAGCCGAGCCCTCAGCAACGCTGAGCTTACCCTCGCGTGCCGTCGCGCTTGGCTCGGAGCTCGATCGGCCCAGCGCGAAGGAACCCGCGCGTCGAGCGAGCGCGTTCGCCGAGCGGCGCAAGCCAGGACGCTCGGAGGGCGGCCGGCGTTCCTCGCGCAGGGCCAGAGCAGCGAAGCACCGAGCGGGACGCGAGTGAAGCCGGCTCGGCTGGACGCCAACACGGCCGGCGCGATCTCCTGCGACCTCGGCTCGGCATTCGCCCACAGCTGGGACATGGAAATCTTCCAAGCTGTCGCTCTGGCCAGATCGAACCAAGCCTGCCCGATCAGACGCTACCGTCGGACGCCCCAGCAGGTGCTGCGTCTCGGTGCCGGGCTCGCGGCAGCTCTGCTGCTCGCTGAGCTCGCTGCTTGCAGCGCGTCCGATGCTGATGCCGACGCCTCACCAGCGCTGCCCGGCGGCTCCGCGGGCGGCAGCAGTGCGCCGCAGAATGCCTCGCGCCGCGACACGAGCCAGAACGTCCCACCGAGCGCCACTGAAATGCAGCCCGGGCGCGAGGAGGGGCAGGCCCTGCCCGTCGCCATCGCGCCCGGTTCTGCTGGGACCGGCGCGCCGGGACAGGCTACCGGCGGAGCGTCCGCTGAAGATCCGTCGGCGCCGCCAGCGCGCCCGACCCGGCTCGAGCCCATTCTCCCCGAGGTGCAAGGACGCTGTCCGGAGTTCGTCACCGGTACCCAGACGATCCTGGGCCTGAGCACGGAGATCGTCGCGGGCGCGCCCGGTGCCGTGCAGGGGCCCTTGCTCTTCACCTGGCACGGCACCGGAGGCAACGGCAAACAGGCCTTGCTCCAGTTGCCTGCCTCCGTGCAGCAGGAGATCGTCGCCGAGGGCGGTATCATCATTGCTCCTTCGGACAATGGCCAGGCACGCGAGGGACAGGACGTGACCTTCGTCCTCGGCGTCTGGTACGACGGCGCCGATCTGAAGTTCGCCGATCAGATCGTGGCCTGCGCCGTGCAGAACCACAACATCGATCCGCGCCGCATCTACGTCACCGGTTGCAGCGCCGGCGGGCTCATGGCGGGGGTGATGTCGCTCGAGCGGTCCGAATACGTGGCCGCCGCGGCGCCCAACTCCGGCGGAGTCGCGGCTCCCTTGTTCCAGCTGGCGGATCCGGCGCGAGTCCCCGCGGTGATGAGCATGTACGGCGGCTCGAGCGATACCGTCATCGTCAACTTCAGCGACACCACCCGCAACCTGACCAACGTGCTCCAGCCGGCGGGCGCTTTCGTGGTCGAGTGCAACCACGGTATGGGACATTGCGGCGCGCCCGCCTCGCTGCACGAGAAGGCCTGGAAATTCATGAAGGCTCACCCCTTCGGCAGCCAGCCTTCTCCGTATGCGAACGGGCTGCCCGGAGACTTTCCGAGCTTCTGCGAGATCGAGTGAGCCGGGGTAGCCCTACGACGCCAGTACGCCCTCGAGCCCCTCGAGCCGGCGCAGCAAAAAGCGCTCTGCGGGCCCGAAACCCTGTTGCACGCTGCGCAACACCTCGAGGTAGTCGCGGAACACCTTCAGGCTCACGCCCGGCGCCGCGCGCACCGCAGGATACAGCTCATCGATGACCTTCGTGGGTGCCAGCCAACGGACCGCCGCGAACAGCCGGAACGTGTAGTCGATCCAGTGGCTCTGACCCGTGGAGCGTGCGAGGCGTACGGCCAGGAACCCCGCCTCCTCCACGTCGCGTGTGTCCGCGTTGGGGCCGGCCATCTCCAGCCGTGCGAGCAGAGACTTCAGAGGGCGCTCGAGAATTCGCTCTGCATCCTGGCCGCGCCCGAGCTCGAACTGCTTCTCCGCGACGCCCGAGAGCATCGAGAAGACGCTGCCGTGGTGCGTAGGCTCGGAATCGGGGTAGAGCCGGGTGCCCGGCGGCACCGACGACGGCCGCCGATCGATCACGGTATCCGCCGAAGGGCGGCTGCTGCGCCCCTCACGCAGCTGTGGGTGTCGGTCGACGGCGGAAGCCGGCACCCAGCACAGCTCCGCGTGGTGCTGGCCAAGCGTGATGTGATCCCCCGGCACCACCACCTGCAGCTCATCCACGCGTGACCCGTTCACCAGCACGCCGTTGGTGCTGCCGAGATCCTTCAAGGTGACCTCGTGCTCGTCGACCACGAAGCAGGCGTGGCGCCGGGAAATCAGCGGGTCGTCCAGAACCAGCTGACAGCCATCACCGCGTCCCACGATCGTGACCCCAGCCGAGAGCTCGAAGTCGCGCTGGTTCTGAAAGCGCAACCAGATACGAGTGCGTGGACCGTCGCCCCCGGTAGGTGGTGAAGCTAGCGAGCGAAAGGCCACGCGGTCTCCTGGTCAAACTCCGATCTGTTCATGCCTGGCCGGTGGGAGATTCGCGCTGAATCTAGCTCCAACTCTGTGCGCGAGGTAGCACGACGGCAACACACGGCTAGCCCTGGCAATCCTACCGCAGAAACGCTTTCCCGGCAGCTCGACGCGCTGGCGCGCGACAGGGAGGTCGAGGTGCGACACTGTCCCCCTGCCACCCCATCAGCGACCGCCCCGTTGCCTGCCGCCCTGTCTCGCCTGCCCATGCTCCCCCCGCGCTGACTCACAGATCGCGCTCCGGGCCCGAGGGGGGGACCACCTGCGTTGCGGGCGGCAAGTGGCTGAGCTGGATGTGCAGCTGCTCGCTAAAGGAGAAGATGCGCTCATCTCGATAGAACTCACCGAACACGATGCGCGTGATGCCGGCGTTGGCGATCAGCTTGAAGCAGGCAAAGCAAGGCGAGGCCGTGACGTAGATGCCGGCACCCTCCGACTGTACGCCGTTGCGCGCAGCCTGCACGATGGCGTTTGCCTCCGCGTGTACCGTGCGCACGCAATGACCGTCTTGCATCAGGTGGCCCACGTCATCACAGTGCTCGAGGCCGCGCAGCGAACCGTTGTAGCCGGTGGCGAGGATCATCTTCTCCCGCACCACCACCGCCCCTACGTGCTTGCGGTCGCACGTCGAACGCGTGGCGACCTGCGTCGCGATGGCCATGAAGTAGTTGTCCCAGTCGACCCTGGAGCGCGCCATGGCCCCTCGTAGTGCTCCGCTCGGCGGGTCGCAATCCAGCTCTTTCGTCGGCCATTTGGCCTGCCGCGCTAGCGCGCCTTGGGCCTGGACGGAGGAACGTCGCCGCTGCCTGCAGGGCCCGCGCCGTTCGTTGCCGATTTGAGCGCTCGCGGGGCTGGGGGCGGAGGCGGCTCGCTCGGCGTCGCACCGCTCGGCGGCGCGTAAAAATCGACCAGGCGAATGCGGCGCGCCGCCAGCTCCACGCGCATCTCCGAGGTCTCGCAGTGGAAGTCTCCACCGATCTGAAAGGGCGTCGGTGGATCCATGTGTAGATCGACGGCTTGCACCAGAAAATCGCAGATGCGCTGCGGGTTCTGATACTCGCCGCGCCAGATCGAGGGGAAGTGCCCGACGAAGCTCGCGGCGGACAGGTTGGCGATGCGCAGGTGCATGCGATCGGGACGCTCTTCTGCGAAGGGGAAGGCACGGAACCCGTAGCCGTAGTAGGGGATGGTCGCCACCGCGGCCAGGCGCGCCGGCCCCTCGAAGAGCACCTCTCCCTCGGCGATCGAGGCGCTCGCCACCACCCCGCTCGGGCCCACGCGGAAGCACGGCTGCCCGCGATTGACGACGCGACAGTGCCCCGGGCGCTGCACGAGGTAGCGCGGCAGCGAGCGTGTGAGACTCGACACGGTGTAGCCTGCTGCGCCGCGACCGAGGCGCGCCAGAGGCGTACCACCGAGCAAGCGCTTGATGGCCTCGTAGTCCTGCAGCACCACTGCGTCCACGCCGAAGCCGCAGAACGGCGCGAGCACGCCGTCCACCTGGACCAAGCCGATCTCGCGACTGCCCGCGTCCCGACGCAGCCGCGCGATGTCAGCGGCCAGATCTCCCCCGCCCGAGCCGCTCGCGCCCACGACGTGGGCCAGCGCGTTGCCGGTCCCGAGCTTCAGAAAGCCAAAGCGCGGCAACGGGCTGCCCTGGCGTTCGGCCTCGG
>Ga0207675_100004953_pt1 | contig 12836 bp, 14 predicted proteins | sample KBSSwiS42_FD_184305 | JGI IMG/M metagenome (GOLD analysis project Ga0207675, IMG submission 184305) | Switchgrass rhizosphere microbial communities from Kellogg Biological Station, Michigan, USA - KBS Switchgrass S4-2 (SPAdes) (version 2) | ecosystem: Host-associated > Plants > Roots >... | reverse complement strand
TCCCATCGCTTTGAAATAGTCGACGCTGACGATTCGCCACGTCGCCCAGGGAACGGCGGCGCCCAGCGCGTCGGGCCGATCGGCTGCCACGATGCCCAGGCCCGTGCTGCCGCGCGCCATCGGGCGCATGCTCACCGCGGCGACGGTGGTCACCTCTGGCAGCCGTTGCAGATTCCGAGGGCAAAGGTATTGGCCTGCATGCGATGGACCCACATCGCAAACAGCGCAGCCGCCACACACAGAACGATTGCTTGAGCCAGCTCGAGAGGGCTCATTGACGCAATCAGCAGCCTGGTAATTTGCGAGAACGATGCGAGTGCTGACGCGTTCTGGTCGAGTATGGCCTGCAGGACGCGATAGTGGGACAGTTTCGCGGCCGCAATAATGGCCGAAATCACGGCAAGACCAATCAACAACCATCGCAAGACGCGAGTCATCCGCCGCGCATCGCGGTATGTGCGAGTGACCGGCTTGGCTGGCGGATCTGCCGCCAGACCACGGCCGCACGCCGTGCAGCGCATGTTCGCGGCATGATTGTTCGCGCCGCACGCTGGGCAAATCACGCTTTGATAGTCCCCCGACGTGAAGCCGCTCCGATCTTGCCACAAGCCCGCCGGGGCCGTCGATGCGCCCTGCGCCTTGATTCCGCCTGCCGTGGCAGCCAGGATGAACGCCTGCGCTCTTTCCAGCGACTCGGGGCCTGATGCCCAGCCAGCCAGCCAATCAGAACGCGCTCAAGGTCGCCGTGGTGACGGGCGCCGCCAAGCGCATCGGCAAGTCGATCGCCCTGCGCCTGGCCGAGGACGGCTGGAACGTCGCGATCCACTACCGCTCGTCCGCCGCCAAGGCCGAGGCGGTGGCGGCCGAAGCCCGCCTGCGCGGCGTCAAGGCGATGACCGTGGAAGCCGACCTGGCCAATGAGCGCGAGGTCGAGGCCATCATCCCCAGGGTCGCGGAGAACCTGGGCGAGGTCAGCTTGCTGGTCAACAACGCCTCGGTGTTCGAGATGGACAAGGCCGAGACCGCGACCCGCGTCAGCTGGGACAAGCACATCGAGACCAACCTGCGCGCGCCCTTTGTGTTGTCGCAGGCGTTCGCGCGCCAGTTCACCGGCGACCGCGAGGGCAACATCATCAACCTGCTGGACCAGCGGGTGTGGAAGCTGACGCCCTACTTCGTCAGCTACACCGTCGCCAAGATGGGCCTGTGGACCCTGACCCGCACCCTCGCGCTGTCCTATGCGCCGCGCATCCGGGTCAACGGCATCGGGCCGGGCCCGACCCTGCCCTCGCCGCGCCAGACGCCGGAGCAGTTCGCGCAACAATCGGCCGCCATGCCGCTCGGCCACGGCGCCACGCCGCGCGAGATCGCGCGCGCCGTCCAGTTCATCCTGGACTCGCCGTCCATGACCGGACAGATGATCGCCCTCGATGGCGGCGAGCATCTCGGCTGGCAGGTGCCGGGCAAGGGCTATCAGCCGCGCGAATAGCGCCCATTCCCCACAGAAACACGGTGAAATTACTGGCCTGTTCGCGGCGAATTCCTTCGCCCGCGGAATAGATTCGCCCCCGGCCGGTTCCTATATTAGGGTCATCGATATGGCCGCTGTGCGGCCCAAGATACCGTCGGCGAGGGCCCCAGGGTGCGGCCCTCCTCACAACAGCCCCAGAGTGCGGCGAGCGTCCGAAAGGATCCAAGCCATCATGTCGTCTCCTGCGGAGAGAGTGACCGTATTGCCGGCCGCCTTGCACGGCCGCACCATGAAGGTATTCGTGCGCGACCTGATCCTGCCCTGCCGGATCGGCGTCTATAGCCACGAGAAAGACGGCGAGCAGCGCGTGCGCATCAACCTGGAACTGACCTGCGTCGAGCACCCGGCGATCAACGACGAGCACCACAACGTGGTCTGCTATGCCGAGGTGGTGGACGGCATCCGCCGGCTGATCAGCGAGGGCCATATCAACCTGGTGGAGACCCTGGCCGAGCGGATCGCCGCCGAGTGCCTGGAGGACCACCGGATCCTCGCCGCCAAGGTGCGGGTCGAGAAGCTCGACGTCATGCCGGAGGCCAGCGCCGTCGGGGTCGAGATCGAGCGGCACCGGGTGAATCGTTAATTTCCGGGCGTCGGAATCGCTTCGCAGGCCTGTAAAATCGCGCCGATTCTGGCGGGAATCCGCCACTTTTTCGCAGGTGAACCCGTCAAAACGGCGGAGTCCTGCGGGATTCCGGGGCAAGTTGTGCACAGAGGCCTTGGAGTCTCTAGGTGTCCGTAAAGAGTCAAGTACTGATTCAAGTCGATGACCGACTGATGACGGATTGATTCAGTGAAATCACATGATTTCAAAGACATAGCTTTTTGTGCCTAGTTTTTGTGCAACTGGCTGAGGCTGAGGGAATCCGAGACTGACACATTTGTGCAGCGGCTTTTTCGACAGACTTATCCACAGGATTCGTGGATATCTGGACTGGTTGGTCAACCGACGACTCCGTTTGGTAAACGGAATGGCGGAATCCTGCGGCTCCGCCCTGTCAAATTTGTCCCCGAGCGACACATTCGCCTGTAAGCGTAACTGTCCGTGAGCAGGATTTGACCGCTGATCCTGCGCGGCGTAATCGACGGACATGAGCACCAAAGCCAAGGCCAACAAACCCGATCCCGTGGAGGCCATCGACGACCAGCCGCAGCCGGTGGAGGCGGAGAGTCCTGGCAGCGGCCCCGGGGGCGTCTTGGGCCATGGGCTGGAGGTCATCCGCGAGCGGGTGAAGACGCTCCCGGCCGCGCCCGGCGTCTACCGCATGATCAACGTCCGTGGCGACGTGCTTTATGTCGGCAAGGCGCGCGACCTCAAGAAGCGGGTCTCGTCCTACACCCAGATCTACCGGCTCGACATGCGCCTGCAGCGCATGGTTTCGGAGACCGCGGCCATGGAGTTCGTCGCGACCCACACCGAGGTCGAGGCGCTGCTGCTGGAAGCCAACCTGATCAAGCGCTACCTGCCGCGCTACAACGTGCTGCTGCGCGACGACAAGAGCTTCCCCTACATCGCCATCACCGGCGACCATGCGATCCCGCAGATCACCAAGCATCGCGGCGCGCGCAACCGGACGGGCGAGTATTTCGGGCCGTTTGCCTCCGCCGGCGCCGTCAACCGCACCATCGTCGCCCTGCAGCGCGCCTTCCTGCTGCGCAATTGCAGCGACAGCATGTTCGCGATGCGCACCCGCCCCTGCCTGCAGTACCAGATCAAGCGCTGCTCCGCGCCCTGCGTGCAGCGCATCTCGGAGGCCGACTACGGCGAGCTGGTGCGCGAGGCCCGCGACTTCCTGACCGGCAAGAGCCGCGAGATCCAGGACCGCCTGGTGCTGGAGATGCGCGGCGCCAGCGATGCGCTGGACTTCGAGCGCGCCGCGCGCCTGCGCGACCGCATCCAGGCGCTGACCCAGATCCAGTCGCGCCAGGATATCAACCTCGCCGGGGTCGAGGAGGCCGACGTGATCGCGATCTGGCAGGAGGCCGGCCAGACCTGCATCCAGGTGTTCTTCTTCCGCAACCACGGGAACTACGGCAACCGCGCCTATTTCCCCTCGCACGACAAGAGCGCCGAATTGCCCGACGTGCTGGCCGCCTTCATGGGCCAGTTCTACGAGAACAAGCAGCCTCCGCGCCTCATCTTGGTCAGCCACGAGCCGACGGAATGCGAGCTGCTCGGCGAGGCGCTGACGGTGCGCGCCGGCGCCAAGGTCGAGATCCTGGCGCCGCAGCGCGGCGACAAGCGCAAAGCGGTCGACCACGCCGTGCTCAACGCCAAGGAAGCGCTGATCCGCCGCATCGCCGAATCCGGCACACAGATGAAGCTGCTGCGCGGCATCGCCGACCTGTTCGGCCTGGACCAGCCGCCCAAGCGCATCGAGGTCTACGACAACAGCCACATCTCCGGCACCAATCCGTACGGCGCGATGATCGTGGCCGGGCCGGAAGGCTTCATGAAGAATCAGTATCGCAAGTTCGCGATCCGCCGCATGGCGCAGGAAAAGACGCCGAGCGAAGCGCCGGCGGTGATCGGTCCCGCGGGCGACGTGCAGGCCGACGAGGCCGAGAGCGAAGCCCAGCGCGCGGCCGTCGCCATGGACGATGCATCGCTCAAGCCGGAGGTCCAGCCCGGAGACGACTACGCCATGATGCGCCAGGTGCTGACGCGCCGCTTCTCGCGCGCGATCCAGGAGGACCCCGACCGCCAGCGCGGCATGTGGCCGGAACTGGTGCTGGTCGACGGCGGCCTTGGCCAGCTGTCCGCCGCCCTCGATGTGTTCCGCGAGCTTGGGCTCGACGACGTGCCGGTGGCGGCGATCGCCAAGGGACCGGACCGCAATGCCGGGCGCGAGCGGTTCTTCCTGCCGGGCCGCGAGCCGTTCCTGCTCGACCCCAAGAATCCGGTGCTCTATTTCCTGCAACGGTTGCGTGACGAGGCCCACCGCTTTGTCATCGGCGCGCACCGCGCCAAGCGCTCATCGCTGATCGGCAAGTCGGAGCTGGACCAGATCGCCGGCATCGGCGCCAAGCGCAAGAAGGCGCTGCTGCTGCATTTCGGCTCGGCACGCGCGGTTGCCCGCGCGGGTCTTTCGGATCTGTGCGCCGTCGAGGGCATCAACGAAACCGTGGCGAAGAAGATCTACGATCACTTCCATGGCGGCTGATGGAACCCAAGCCGAATGCCGGGATTTGACATAAAGGCGCGTTCAAGACTGCGCGAGCCCGCGACATGCCGCCTGTGACACGCTGAAGGCGATTTGCTATTCTCCTCGCCGATCGGAGCCTGAAACACCTGCCATGCTGAATTTCGCCAACATCCTCACCATGTCGCGCATCGCGGCGATTCCCGCGATCGTGGGCCTGCTGCTGATCCAAGGCCTGGTCTGGCACTGGATCGCCCTGGCCCTGTTCATCGTGGCCTGCGTGACCGACTGGTTCGACGGCTATGTGGCGCGGCGGCTGGACCAGGTCTCGCCGCTCGGCCGCTTCCTCGATCCGATCGCCGACAAGCTGGTGGTGGCCGCCGTCCTGCTGGTCCTGGTCTCGATCGGGCACATCGATGGCTGGTCGATCCTGGCCGCCCTGGTGATCCTGTGCCGCGAGATCCTGGTCTCCGGCCTGCGCGAGTTCCTGGCGGAACTGCGGGTCGGCGTCCCGGTCAGCGTGCTGGCGAAGTGGAAGACCGCGGTGCAGATGATCGCGCTCGGCTTCCTGATCGTCGCCAAGCCAGAGAGCGAGCTGCCGATCAACGCCATGCTGATCGGCGAGATCCTGCTTTGGATCGCCGCCGCGATGACGGTGATCACCGGCTACGACTACATGACCATCGGCCTCAAGCACATGGCGGCCAGTCAGCCGCCGAAAAGTCAGCCGCCGAAGCCGGAGCCCCGCAGGACTCCCGACGCCCGTCAGACGCGATGAGGATACTCGGTCTCGGCGGGTGGAGCGGCGCTGGCAAGACCACGCTGCTTTCCAAGCTGATCCCCGAGCTGATCCGCCGCGGCATCACGGTCTCCACCATGAAGCACGCCCATCACGGCTTCGACGTCGACCAGCCGGGCAAGGACTCCTACGTCCACCGCCAGGCTGGCGCCACCGAAGTGCTGGTCGCGTCGGAGAAGCGCTGGGCCCTGATGCACGAACAGCGCGAACCGCACGAGCCTACGGCCGCCGATCTCGCCAGGCACATGAGCCCCGTCGACGTGCTGCTGGTCGAAGGCTTCAAGCGCGAGCCGCACGACAAGCTGGAAATCTACCGCGCGGAAAACAACAAGCCGCTGCTCTCGACCGGCGATCCGACCTATGTCGCGATCCTCACCGACACGCCGGTCGGCGACACCAAGCTGCCAGTGATCGATCTCAACGATGTGGCGGCCATCGCCGACTTCATCGTGAAGCATTGCGGACTCAGGACGAGGCCATAATCTCCCGCGCCAGGGCCAACGTAACCTTGCGCTGCTGTGCCAGCGCGGCCCGATCGATCCGCGCAACGACATCCGCCGCCGCCGCGAACGAGCGCTCCACCCGGCTCGCGACGTAGCGCAGCACGTCGTCGTTCACCTCGAGGCCACGGTCGGCGAATTGCTTGGCCATCACCGCCACCAGCAGGTCGTCGTCGGGCGCCGCCAGCGCCACCGCTGGAATGCTGGCGAGCCGTGACGCCAGGTCGGGCAGCGCGACCCGCCAACGTGCCGGCGGCGTCTCGCTGACGATCAGCAGGTGCCCGCCCGCCTCCCGCAAGCGGTTGTAGAGATGCAGCAGCGCGGCCTCCGGCCAGCCCTGCGGCTCGTCGAGCACGACCGCCTGCGGGGTCTCATCCTCCGGCGCCCGCTCCAGAAACACGGCCTCGCTGCGCGTCTGCCAGACATGCGCGAGGTGCGACTTGCCCGAACCCTTCGGCCCATGGATGGCGAGCGCATGCGACGGCCATTCGGGCCAGCGGTCGATCCAGGCCACGGCATCGCGATTGCCGGGCGCGATGACGAAATCCGCCATGCCCAAGGCCGGCCGGTATGCGAGATCGAGCGGAAGCTGCTGCGGCGCCATCAGTCGCGCGAATCGGAGGCCGTTGAATCGCCGGCGATCGAATCGCCGGCTATCGAATCGTCCGGCTCGACCAGCGACATCGAGGACGGCCTGACGCCGAGATAGAGCCTGCTGGCGCGGTATTGCGCGATGCTGAAGCGCACCAGAACGCCGACCAGCGCCGCCACCGGCACCGCCAGCAGCAGCCCGAGGAATCCGAACAAGGCGCCGCCCGACAGCAAGGCAAAGATGATCCACACCGGATGCAGCCCGACCCGGTCGCCGACCAGCTTTGGCGTGAGAAAGTTGCCTTCCAGCACCTGGCCGACGCCGAAAATCATCGCGACCACCACGATCGGCCACCACTGGTCGAACTGGCCGATGGCGATGGCCATCGACACCACGAAGCCGGTCAGCGATCCGACATAAGGGATGAAGGCGAGGAGCCCGGCGATCAGGCCGACCACCATGCCGAACGGCAGCCCCACGATCACCAGTGAGATCGAGTAGTAGAGCGCCAGGGTCAGGCACACCATCGACTGGCCGCGCGCGAAGCCCGCCAGCGACTGGTTGGCAAGCGCCGCCTGCTGCCGGATCACTGTCGCATGATCGCGCGGCAGCAGATCGTCGACCCGCGCCACCAGCCGGTCCCAGTCGCGCAACAGGTAGAACGCAACGACCGGCGTGATGAAGATCAGCGACAGCAGGTTGGCGAGCGCCAGGCCCTGCCCGACCATGCCTTCCAGCAATCCGACCAGCCACGTCAGTGCCGTGCCGAGGCGTTGGCGCGCGATCTCGTTCAGCTCGGCCGCATCCGGCAGGTCGAAGCGCCGCTGCAGATCGGTCAGGTACGGCAGCAGCCGGTCGTGGGTGCGTGCGATGAAGTCCGGCAGGCTGCTCAGGAAATCGACCGCCTGCTTGATGGCGAGCGGAACGATCAGCAGCAGGAGCAGGATCACGATGACGGCGAAGATCGCCGTGACGATGGTGGTGGCCAAGGTGCGCGAGGTTCCCATCGTCTCCAGACGGTCGCACACCGGGTCCAGCAGGTAGGCGATCGCCATGCCGGCGACGAACGGCAGCAGGATGCTCTTCAGCAGCACCAGCAGCGCGACGAAGACGACCAGGGCAATGGCCCAGACCTTGGCTTGGGTACCGAGGGTCATGCGGCAGCTATTGCGGGACGGCGGGCTGGATCGGCACCGCCGGGTCCGAGCCCGGCACAGCCGGCTGGTTCATCTGGGAGGGCAGCGGCGCCGGTGGCGGCGGCTGGCTGACGCTGGCGTTGGGATCCTGCCGCAGCGTCCCCTTGCTCGGATCGCCGAGCGCCGTCGCGAGCGAGAGATCCTGCTGCGCCAGCGAGCGCTGGAACTGCGGCACGTCGCCGAGGAAGCTGATGTCGAGGATCGCCAGCGTGCGCGTGAGGCTGACCATCCGCACCGACTTGAGCGAAGGCACACCGCCCAGCTGCTTCTTGATGTCGACCCACTGCTTAAGGGTGGTGATCGGCACCTCGATGGTCATGGCGGACTGCTTGCTGGCGTCGACCAGGTTGGCCTGCTTCCACTGGCTCTGGACCCAGGCGATGGTGCGGTCGGCGCTCTGCGCCAGCGACTCGTCGATGGTCGCGGGATCGCCCGAGACGCTGTCGGTGAAGCTCTGCGGCGCTTCGCGGCTGTAGCGCGTGGCGGTGATCGCGAAATTCTGCTTGCCGTCGGCGCCGGGGGGCGCGGCGCGCACTTCCGTCACCAGCACGTCGCCCGCGCCATAGCGCTGCGCCAGCGCGTTCAGGCGCGGCAGGTCGCCGGCCAGCGCCTGCGTTGCCGACAGGGTCTCGGTGTCCGAGACGTCGCCGGTCGGTAGTAGCATCGGCACCAAGCTGATATTCGGCGCCTTCAGGCTCCACGGCGCCAGCCAGAGATTGGTCGGGCCCCACAGATTGCTGTTGCCCGCCTCGTCGGTGTAGATCGGCAGCACCAGCAGCCGCTTGGTCTGGATCTGCGCGAACTGCACACTGTTGCCGGCGAGATATTGCTGCACCGGATCCGCCATGAAGCGGAAGGTGAAGCGGCCGATGTAGCGGGTGGCCGAAGTCTTCTCCTCCTCGATCTCGAAATCCTGCACCCAGGTGGAGATGACATCGTCGCTGGGCAACGTCAGCGACGAGGCGCGCTCGGCCGGCGCGATGTCGGTCAGCACCTTCTGCAGCGCCTTGCGCTGGCCTTCGAGCATCGCCTGGTCGCGCAGGGTCGCGATGTCGCCGGTGATGTCCACGTCGATGCCGGTCGCGGTGTAGACTTGGCTCGATTGCGCCGAGGCCACGCCGGTCGAAATCACCAGCAGAAGCAGCGCCAGAAGCCCGCGGCAGTGCCGCCGGATGATCGTCAATTCCATTGCAACGGGCCTCGAAATCCTTATTGTCCGGGACCGCACAGCTTATAGCCCATCGCCACGGAGGATGCCATAACCCGCCCGCCGCAGGAGACCGGCAAATCCAATGCCGGCAATGGCTTGACCTACCGCGACGCCGGCGTCGACATCGATGCCGGAGAATCCTTGGTGGAGGCGATCAAGCCGCTGGCCAAAGCGACCGCGCGCAGCGGATCGGATGCCGGGCTGGGCGGCTTCGGCGCCTTCTTCGATCTCAAGGCTGCCGGCTATCGCGATCCCCTTCTGGTTTCCACCACCGATGGCGTCGGCACCAAGCTCAAGGTGGCGATCGAAGCCAGCCGGCATGACAGCGTCGGCATCGACCTGGTCGCCATGTGCGTCAACGACCTGGTGGTGCAGGGCGCCGAGCCTTTGTTCTTTCTCGACTACTTTGCCACCGGGAAACTGGATGTGGCGGCCGCGCGGTCCATCATCGCCGGCATCGCCGACGGCTGCAAACAGGCCGGCTGCGCCCTGGTCGGCGGCGAGACCGCGGAAATGCCCGGCATGTATGCCAAGGGCGACTACGACCTCGCCGGCTTCGCGGTCGGCGCGGTGGAGCGCGACCAGGCACTGACCGGCGCCGACGTGATGGAGGGCGACGTCATTCTCGGCCTCGCCTCCAGCGGCGTGCATTCCAACGGGTTTTCCCTGGTGCGCAGGATCGTCGAGCAGTCCGGTCTCGGCTGGACCGAGCCCTGCCCGTTCGACCAGAAGAAATCCATGGGCGAGGCGCTCATGACGCCGACGCGCATCTACGTGAAGAGCGTGATGGCCGCGATCAAGGCGGGTGGCGTGAAAGCGCTCGCCCACATCACCGGCGGCGGCCTGGTCGACAACGTGCCGCGCGTGCTGCCCGACAGCTTGCAGGCCGACATCGACGGCACCAGCTGGAAATTGCCCGCCGTGTTCGGCTGGCTGATGAAGACCGGCGGCGTGCCGCGCGACGACCTGGTCCGCACCTTCAATTGCGGCATCGGCATGGTCGTGGTGGTCGCGCCCGACGCGGAAGCGCATGTCACGCAGACTTTGAAGGATAACGGCGAAACGGTCCATCGCATCGGCAGCGTCGTAAAGCGTGCGGACGGCGCCGAGGGCTGCGTCGTGCGTCACACCGACCGCTGGTAGGCCATGGCCGTGCCGCTCAAAGTCGCTGTGCTGATTTCCGGCCGCGGCTCCAATCTGCAAGCCCTCATCGACGCGTTCGGCCCGAAGGTCGCGGACAGCCCGGTCAAGATCGCGCTGGTGCTGTCCAACCGCCCGGACGCGCTTGGGCTCGAGCGCGCCGACAACGCCGGCCTCAAAACCGAGATCGTCGATCACAAGGCGTTCCAGAGCCGCGAGGATTTCGACGTCGCGATGGACCGTGAGATCCGCGCCGCCGGAGCGGAGTTCGTGGTGCTGGCTGGCTTCATGCGCCTGCTCACCGCCCAATTCGTCACGGCCTGGAGAGATAAGCTGGTCAACATCCATCCCGCGCTGCTGCCGTCTTTTCCCGGCCTCAACACCCACAGGCGCGCGCTGGAAGCGGGCGTGCGCTTTCACGGCGCCACCGTCCATTTCGTGCGGCATGAGACCGATAGCGGCCCGATCATCGCGCAGGCCGCGGTCCCGGTCTTGCCCGACGACGATGAGAGCACCCTCGCCGCGCGCGTCCTGCAAGCGGAGCACCAGATCTATCCCCTGGCGCTGCGCCTCATCGCCCAAGGCAACGTGCGCGTGGAAGATGATCTTGCCATCGTGAGCGATGCGCCGCTCGCTGATCGCGTGCTTTTCAACCCGGCACTCACTTCGTGACGATCCGAACTCCGCGCCGGTGCAGTGTGCCGATGCTAGCTGCATTTGCCCTGGCCGCCTGCGATGACTCCCCCGACATCACCCACTATGTCCTCGCCCTGAGCTGGCAGCCGGCTTTCTGCGAACTCAATGCCGACAGGCCGGAATGCCGCGAGCTCGACAGCGGGGACTTCGCCGCAAGCCATCTGACGGTACATGGCCTGTGGCCGAACGACCGCCCCGGCGGCGGCCCTTCGCATTGCGACGTCGACGCCGCGACCAAGGCGCTGGATCAGCCCAAGAGCTGGTGCGAGCTGCCGAAGCCGAAGCTGAAAGCCGAAACGAGCGCCCAGTTGGCGCCGGCAATGCCCGGAGCGGCATCGTGCCTGGACCGGCACGAATGGATCAAGCACGGCACCTGTTCCGGCCTCGACGCGAACTCCTATTTCACGGACATGCTGCGCCTGGCAGCCGCGGTGCAGGCCACGCCCATGGCCGAAATCGTCGCCGCCAATATCGGGCGGAACATCACGCCAAAGCAGCTGAGCAACGCCTTCGAAGCGTCGTTCGGCGCCGGGTCCAGCCGGGCGCTGACATTGGTCTGCGCGGAGCGCAACGGCCGCCATTTCCTGTCGGAAATCCGCATCGCGCTCGAGACCACGTCCGTGAAGGGTGCCCTGGAGCGGGACGACCTCTATCTCGACGGCGAACCGGCGGCCGGGACCTGCCCCGACACCATCCGCGTCGACCCCGCGGGCCAATAGCGCTGGTCTTGCGGACGGCCGCGCCCTCGGCTAAGAAAACCGCCTGTCGAAGCCACTATTTGCGGAGCTCGCCCCATGGCCAGTGAACAGGACCAGCTTCTTGCCAGCCGCCAGGAAGGCTGGAAGGGTTTTTCGCAGTTCCTCTTCTGGGGCACGATCCACGTCGCCATCGTCACGCTGATCGCGACCCTGTTCTACGTCAACGGGCCGTCGCTCGGCCTCGCCATCTTTTCGGGCTTGTTGTTCCTGATAGGCGTCTTCATCACCGCCATCGCCCTGCTGCGCTCTTAGGTCGCAGGCCAGCCCCCAAAAGCAAAACGGCGCCGGATCATCCGACGCCGTTTGTCGTTTCAGAGGCTATAGGCTGCTTCAGCCAACCAGCTCGGTCCCGCTGAAGAAGAACCCGATCTCGATCTTGGCATTGTCGGTCGAATCCGAGCCGTGCACCGAGTTGGCTTCGATCGATTCCGCGAAATCCTTGCGGATGGTGCCGGGCGCGGCATTGGCCGGATTGGTGGCGCCCATCACTTCGCGATACTTGGCGACGGCGTTTTCGCCTTCCAGCGCCTGCACGACTACCGGGCCTGAGGTCATGAACTTGCACAGATCGTTGTAGAACGGCCGCTCCTTGTGCACCTCGTAGAACTTCTGGGCCTGGGTGGTGCTCAGCCACAACCGCTTCTGGGCGATGATCCTGAGGCCCGCTTCCTCGATCCGGGCGTTGATCTTGCCGGTCAGATTGCGGCGCGTGGCGTCCGGCTTAATGATCGACAAGGTCCGTTCTTTGGCCATTTCATGCTCCTGTTGGCGAAACTGGCGCGGGGTTATATACAGTCCGCCGCCCAGCCGCAACGCGCAACTTGCGCGGCGAAAGCGCCCTGAAATCAAGTAATTGTGCCATGTTAACGATCACCGACCTGACCTGCCGCATTGCCGGGCGCCCGCTTCTGGAGGACGCCAGCATGACCTTGCCCGCCGGCCACAAGGCCGGGCTGATCGGGCGCAACGGCACCGGCAAGACCACCTTGCTCAAGCTGATCGCCGGCGACCTGCATGCCGACACCGGCGAGATCCGCCTGCCCAACGGCACCCGCGTCGGCCGCATCGCCCAGGAGGCGCCGGACGGGCCGCAGAGCCTGCTGGACACCGTGCTGGCCGCCGATACCGAGCGGCAGAGCCTGCTGGACGAGGCCGAGCACGCCACCGATGGGCATCGCATCGCCGACATCCATCAGCGCCTGCATGAGCTGGAAGCGCATTCCGCGCCGGCGCGCGCCGGCGCGATCCTGCACGGCCTCGGCTTCGACGCC
>Ga0207675_100004952_pt1 | contig 12837 bp, 7 predicted proteins | sample KBSSwiS42_FD_184305 | JGI IMG/M metagenome (GOLD analysis project Ga0207675, IMG submission 184305) | Switchgrass rhizosphere microbial communities from Kellogg Biological Station, Michigan, USA - KBS Switchgrass S4-2 (SPAdes) (version 2) | ecosystem: Host-associated > Plants > Roots >... | reverse complement strand
GAAGCGGATCGGGATTCCCTTCATGTCCGCATGGCCGGCGAAGCGGTGTGCATCGGGCCCGCCCCCGCTCCGGAAAGCTATCTCAACGTGCCTCGGATCATCAGCGCGGCCGAGGTCACGGGCGCCGACGCCATCCACCCCGGGTATGGATTTCTTTCCGAGAACGCAGATTTCTCGGAAGTCTGCGAATCCTGCCGCATCACGTTCATCGGGCCTACCGCGGATCAGATCCGCGCGATGGGGGACAAGGCCAACGCGCGCGAGACCATGAAGCGCGCCGGCGTGCCCATCGTGCCCGGGACGGACGAACCGGTGGAGGATGTGGAGCAGGCGGTCGAGGACGGTAAGCGCATTGGTTTTCCGGTGATCGTGAAGGCGGTGGCGGGTGGTGGCGGGAAGGGCATGCGGGTGGTGCGAAACGCCGACGAGCTTCCGGACATGGTGCGCATGGCCGAGAACGAAGCGCGATCGGCGTTCGGTAACGGCGCCGTATACCTGGAACGGTATCTGGAACGCCCGCGTCACGTGGAAATTCAAATCATGGGTGACCGGGATGGGCGCGTGATCCATCTCGGGGAGCGCGACTGCTCGGTGCAGCGGCGCCACCAAAAGCTCATCGAAGAATCCCCGTCCACCGCGGTCACAGAAGAGCTACGGAACCGCATGGGCGAAGCGGCGCTCTCGGGTGCGCGGAGCATTGGCTACGTAGGCGCGGGAACGATGGAGTTCTTGCTCGACGAGGACGGCAGTTTTTACTTCATGGAGATGAACACGCGGTTACAGGTGGAGCATCCAGTCACGGAAATGGTGACCGGGCTCGATCTCGTGGCCGAGCAAATTCGCGTGGCGGCGGGTGAACCGCTTTCGATCTCTCAAGAGGGGGTACGATTCCGCGGTCACTCCATCGAGTGCCGGCTGAACGCCGAGGATCCCGCGCACGGGTTCCGCCCCTCTCCGGGAACGGTGCGGGAGCTTCTCTTCCCCGGCGGACCCGGCGTGCGCATTGACAGTCATCTCTACGCGGGGTATCGCGTGCCCACACATTATGATTCGCTGCTTGCCAAGCTCATTGTTTGGTCTGAGACCCGCGACCAGGCCATTCTGCGCATGCGACGGGCGCTCAAGGAGCTTCACATCGAAGGCGTGCTCACCACTGCGCCGTTTCATCTCAAGGTTCTGGATCATCCCGCCTTCCAAGCCGGTGACATCAACACCAAATTCCTGGAACGGCTCACTGCCGAAGAAGCGGAACTGGAGGCGGTGCCCCAGGAGGTATGAGCCGCCGGCTTTCGGTTCTTCTGTCTCCCCCTGACATTCAAAAAGGTCGCTTCGAGGACACGGTTGCCGTGGTCGTCGATGTCCTCCGTGCTACGTCCGTCATTCCAGTTGGGCTAGCCGCGGGCGCGACTGCATTCTTTCCCGTGGAGACGGTGGAGCAGGCACGCGCGCTTCACGCTCGCATCCCGGATGCCTTGTTGTGCGGCGAACGAGAGGGCCGTCCCCCCGAAGGATTCGATCTTGGCAATTCCCCGCTCGAGTACACGGCGGCCCGGGTCAGTGGACGCGAGCTGGTGTTCACGAGCACGAACGGTGCGCCCGCACTCTTGCAGTTGCGGGCGGCGGGCCACGTGCTGACGGGCGCGTTCGTGAATGCGTCAGCGGTCTTGGATGTCCTGGGGCGCGCTTCGGAAGATGTCGTTTTGGTGCCGGCCGGCATGGCGGGGAAGCCGTCCCTGGAAGACATGGCGTTCTGCGGAGCGCTGGCGGACGGCCTTCTCAACCTGGATTCAACATGCGCCCCGGACTATGCAGCCGTGCTCACGCTCGGCCTGTGGAAGAAACGGCAAGACGACATCTCCGGGCTTCTTGCCACGAGTCCTCACGGCGCGTGGCTGGCGGCCAATGGATTCGCTGCCGATCTGGAATTCTGCGCGCGCCGCGATATCGTCAGCGTTGTCCCGAGGTTAGACAACGACCGCTTGGTTCCGTTTGCGCGTTAAATGAACGAAAAGCCCAAGACAACGACCGCTTGGTTCCTTTTGCGCGTTAAATGAAAAGAAAAGCCCAAGAGCTCCGGCAAAAGTGCTCGCAAGTTCGCATTGCTCTTCACGAGCGCATAGGGTGCTGCGCGTATTGCCTTTCGCTCTTGGGCTATTTCTTTTCATTTAACGCGCAAAGAATCCCAGGCGGTTCGATACGCTCGGGCAGCCGATTCGGGGTCATCTGCATCGAGGATCCCGCTCGCCACCGCCACGCCCGCCGCTCCCGCTTTGTGTAACGCAGGCGCATCGTCCGGGGTCACCCCGCCGATCACGACCGCGGGTATTCGCGTCACGCCGATCAACTCCGCAATTCGCGGCAGACCGATTGCCTGGGCATCGGGTTTGGATGACGTCGCGCGGAGCGCGCCGATCCCCACGTAGGTTGCTCTCGCTTCGGCCGCCTGGCGCAACCGCGACATGTTCCGGGCTGAGACACCCAACCAGCGTTCTCCCAAAACCTGGCGCGCGGCAACGGGAGGAAGATCATCGGGTCCCACGTGTGCACCCGCGGCATCCACCACCACCGCCACATCCGGACGATCGTTGACCAGAAATGGAACACCGCTCTCGGCACACAACGACATGATCTCGCGATAGCGTTCGATCAGCTCTCCGGTTGAAAAACCCTTCCCGCGTCCCTGCACCACCGTGACGCCTCCTCGCACTGCGGCGCGGACTCGATCCGGCTCCAGAGGCGCATCGAGGCGCAATGTGGCTACCAGTAGCAAACGTAGGTCGGGGGTCATTTCGGCGTTCGCGCGACCATGATCACGCCCACGGTAATGAACACGAAATTACCGAGCCATGCCCCAACGAAAGGGGGGAGCGTTCCGTTATTGCCCAACACCTGTCCCGCCCGCACCAGACACCAGTAGGCGAACGCAATCGCAAGCGAGAATCCAAACCCTAGCGCGACGCCGCCACGGCGCATCTGCACGGCCAGGCTCGACGCAATAAGGATCACGATCGCGTTTGCTAGAGGAAACGCCACCCGCAGGTGCAGCTCGGTGTCGTATTCTGAAACGGTGGCTCCGCTTTCCCGCACGCGGTTCGTGTAGTGACGGAGCTGAGGGAACGTCATCTCCTCGGGATGGGTTTCCTCGCGGGCGAAATCGGCCGGGCGTTCGGGAAAGGCCACCGACATCGAATCGAACGGCACCACCGTTTCATTGCCGTCTAGGTCGAACGTACGCTCGAGTCCGTTCTTGAGCTTCCAATTACCCTTGTCGTACACCGCCTGCGCGGCATCGATGCGCCGGGCCAGGTGCTCGCCCTCGAACTCCTGGATCATTGGTTCCACCATCGTCTCCCGGGCAATGTCGTAGCGCCGAATGACATAGAACCGGTTGCCTTGCCCCAGGTACTTCACGTTCACCCGGCTACCCATGTTGCGGTTGGCGTGTCCCTTGATCTCGATATCCATGATCTCGCGGGCCCGGCGATTGGCAGGCGGCATGATCCATTCGCCGGCCAGAAACGTGACCGCGGAAAAGAGGACGCCAAAGATGTAGAGGGGAGCAAAGAGGCGCACCAACGAAATGCCGCTCGTCTTGACGCTGATGATCTCGCGAAAGCGCGTCATGGCGCCGAGGGATAAGAAGGTCGCCAAGAGTGCCGCCACCGGGGCAACCAGGATGGCCCGTTGCGGCATCGCGTTTTCGTAGTAGCGGAGGACTTCCAGCCAGGTCGCGTCGTGATCGATGAAGTCGTCGATCTTCTCCAGCGCATCGAAAAGCAACACGAAAGCCACGAACCCGGTCATGGCCAAGGTGTAGTAGCGCAGGAACTCGCCGGTCAGGTAGCGGTCGACGACCGAGAAGAGCGGTAAACGCCGCCGGTCTTCACGGACCTGGGTGGACCCGTGCTCCGTGATGCTGGGCACTAGCGCATGCCTCGGGAGGGGCCCAACCCGGTCACGGAGACAGCCAGATACAGTCCCACCAGACCAAACAAGAGGTTGGGTAGCCACATCGCCAAGGCGGGGGAGAGAAACCGGCGATCGGCCAGCTGTTCGCCGGCAATCAGGAACAAGTAGTAGATCATGAAGAATGCCACCGCGATCGCCATGTTGGCGAAGCCGCCACGCCGGGTACGGATCCCGAGCGGCGCTCCAATCAACACGAACACGACACAGGCGAACGGGATCGAGAACTTCTTGTGAATCTCGACCTTGAAGGAATCGATGCGACGTTCGAGGTTATCGATCTCCACCCGTCCCATTTCCAGCGAAGCGGCGACCTTGGGATCGATGCGGGTCGTATCGGGCCGGTCCTTGGCCAAACCAACTTTTCCCAGCGCTCCCTTCAAGAGCGCGTTCATGCCCCGCGGCGTGCTCGCCACCTTTTCGAACGCCTCGAAGGACGGGAACCCAGCCTGGACCGCGCGCTTCTCCAAATCGGTGAGCCGCTCCGCCTTCTCGTCCTGACGCTGGTGAATTTCGTCCAGCATCATCGGGATGTTCATTTCGCGCTGGCCTCGCGCTTTGCGATCCGGCATCTCGAGACGCGCGCCCGACTGTCTCAAATAGATCACGTGGGTGTCGAACCGGCCTCGGCGATATTTTCCTTCCGCCGCCATTCCGGGGACTTCATGGATCTCACCGTCTTCGAGGGTGAGTTTCAACGTGGAACTGCCCTTCGGATATTCCATGTGTCCGCGCTTGGCCAGAATCGTGGTGGGGATGCTGGTCTGGCTGTAGTCGTAGATCGTGATGTCCTTCATGACGCCGGTCTTGGGATTCACTTCCTTCACCAATAGGCTCGCCTTGTCGAACGCGTCGATGAAGATGCCCGGCTCGATTTTGGCCGCCGGACTCTTGCGTTGAATGGCGAGCCGTAAGTTAGCGAAGCGATGATTGGATTCGGGGAGGACATAGTTGTTGAAGGCGACGAGGAGGACGGCCATTACGAGCGACGCAGACAAAGGCCCCCGCATTGCGGTGGCCAGGTTCACCCCCGAGGCCCGCATCGCGGTGACCTCGTTGTCCTGAGCCATCCGCCCGAAGGTCATGAGCGCGGCGACCAGGGCGCCGCAGGGGAACGAGAGGGCGACGATCCACCCCAGGGCCAGGACGAACAGCTCCATGACGATGGGGAGTGGGACGTCCTTCGCGATCAAAAGGTCCAGAAAATCGAAGAGGAAGTCGAGAATGAACAGGAACGTTACGGTCGCGAACCCCAGGAGAAAGGGGAGGACCGATTCCCGGAGGATGTAGCGCTCCAGCAAACTGGGCGAAGCTCTGAAACTCAATGGGTTTCCAGGTGTTCTATTGGCTGTCGGCGGGGGCCTTCCACGCCCGGGCGCGCAGTCTAGGCGATCCCGGGAGGGGGCTCAAGGCGGCCGCCGCGAGCCTCTCGGACCCTTAACTCACATTTTCTGGCCCTATTAGCGAACCATGACCCCGGAGGTGGAATCGATCCTTGGCTAGACCGAGCTGGGTCCATGTCTATCTCTTACTGCTCGGGCTAGCGGGAACCGCCCTCCCCGGATTGGCCCAGTCCACGGACGACCGCCCCGTCTATCGGGGACCGGTGGCGCTTTCCGATTCCGACGACCCACTCTATGCGGTTCGGTGGATGCTCGGTATTCCGGAGCCCAGTCGCTGGCTCCTCAGCATGCCGTCCAACCTTGCCCTCCACCAACTCCTCACCTACGAAACGGATCAGGGTCGTGTCTATCGTAAGTACCTGGCCGGAGAGCAGGAAATTCTTCCGGCCATGGGCTACACCCCCGCGGAGTATGCCCACGCATCGTTTCGCGAAGGCCTGACCAAAACCTGGATCAAAGAGACCGGCAACTCGCTCAAAGAATCACGCGACCGGGGTGGCGCACCGGAAGGACTCATCAACGTGAACCTTCCGAATCTCCCGTTCGCAAGCAAAGTGTTCGGCGACGGCGCTCCCAACCTGCGGGTACGGGGAAGCGAGCAGATCACCGTGTCGGGTTCCTCGTCGTGGGTGGTGGGTCAGGTCACCGGTGAGAACGGCGGGAACTCGCTCTTCCCCAAGCTCGACATGCGCCAGCGGCTCAATGTGAACCTGGATGGGACGATCGGTTCGAAGCTGTCCGTATCGATGGCGCAGAATTCCGACGCGCTCACTCCGCTCGAGAACTCGATCCGCATTCGCTACAAGGGTCTCGACGACGAGGTGCTGAAGAGCGTGGAGCTGGGGAACACCAATTTATCGCTGCCATCCACGCAGTTCATTTCGTACTCCACGCGGCAGGAAGGTCTGTTCGGGGTGAAGACCGAGGCCCAAGTGGGCGGGATCAACTTCACCGCGATCGCCAGCCGCGAGCAGGGGCAAGCTGGGAAGTCGACCTTTACCGGAGGTTCCTCGGAACGAATCGTTCGTATTGCAGATTGGAACTACGTCCAGGGGAAATATTTCTTTCTCCTGAATCCCAACGGCTCGGCTACTCAGGGCGATGCCCCTATCTCGCAAATTCATCTCTACCTGGATGACAAGGACGTTCACAACAACATCGAGCTGGGCGCCCAGCCGGCGCGCGTTTGGCTGAATCCCGCAAACAAAGACACCACCTTCGCCTATGCCACCGGACAGTTCCACCTGCTGACCCAAGAACAGGACTACACGGTCCCCACCGATCTTTCCTCCTCCAGCTTTCCGCGCGTCGAGCTCAAGACGCCACTCTCCCCGAATCAAACGCTGGCCGTGGCCTATATCCAAACCACTGGTGCGGTGAGTGAGACCGTGGGGACGTGGGCTACGACCGTGGATACAACACGAGTTTTGGATCTCAAGATGTTGCGGCCCTCCGATGAGGAATGGGGCCCGAACGATCTGACGAGAAGTCCCTGGGCGCCGGTGCGTTACCTCGAAGCCAAGAACGTGTACAGCCTGGGAGTCCGCGACATCGACCCCGGTTCGTTCACCTTGAGCGTGGTGCGGGACATCGCCGGAGAGGGGGGCACGAACCCTGATTTCATCGTCAACGAATTCGGCAAACAGACCACGCTATTGCGGGTGTTGGGCCTCGATCAGAAAAACAACTCCGACAATAGTCGTGCGCCCGACAACCGCATTGACGCTCCCGAATTTATTAATTATGCCGAAGGAATCATCGTCTTTCCCGACTTGAGACCGTTCGATCCCGATAGTGCCGATATTGCGGGCAATGCCGTGCGCGAGCGGTCTTGGCCGCGAGCGATCGGAGCCGAGCGGCCCGACACGCTGGGGTGGTATAAGGACCCGCTATCGGCGGATCCGGTTCGGTCCCCGAATCGAGTCACTGAAGTCCTTCCAGCGATTTACGACACGAAAGAGACCGAGCTCAGCCAGATCAGCTTTCAAAACCACAAGTACACGATCGAAGCCCACGTCAAAGCGTCGATCTCCAGCACGATTCAGCTGGATGCCATTGGGGGAGTGCTTCAGAACTCTGAGACCGTGCGCTTGAACGGCCGGGAGCTGCAAAAAGGCGACGACTACACGATTGATTACGACACGGGAACGGTGACCATCCGGGATCCGGCCGCCATGGCCCCGGGTGCGGATTTGAACATCACCTATTCGCAAGATGCGCTGTTTCAGCGTGGCTCCCACAGCTTATTTGGAGCGTCGTTGAGCACCGGCCAGACCGATCCGAATTCCAAATTCGCGCTCTCCAGCACCTGGCTACACGAGAGCCGCGGTGTACCCGATCGCCGGCCGCGGCTTCGCGGAGAGCCGACGCGCACCACGGTTGGCGATTTTTCCGGGCGTCTGAAACTCAATCCCTGGTTCTTGACCGATTTGGTGGACAAGATTCCCTTGGTCCACGCCAACACGGCCTCGCGCCTGGAGTTAAGTGCAGCGGCAGGTGCCTCGTTCCCTAATCCCAACACTCGGGGCGAGGTATACATCGACGACATGGAAGGTGCGGAGCAATCCGTCACCACCGGCGTCTCGCGTGTGAACTGGTTTTATTCGAGCCGGCCGGTGGAGTACAAGGATCACTCGGTCGGCGACAACGGTCCCGTGGTTCCCCTGGCCGATGAGGACCGGGGAGAACTGTTGTGGTTCTCCACGAACAAAGTGGAGGTGGGAGACGTCTCTCCGCGCGAGGACTCCCAAAACACCCGAAACGATCCCGTGCCGGCGCTGGAACTCATCTACGTGCCTTCGGACTCCGCTGGAATCCAGAAATCCTGGGGGGGACTCGTCACCAGCCTCGCCAACGCCGACGTGTCCCGTAAGACCTACCTGCAGGTGTGGCTCAACGACTACATTCCGATCGAGCGCGCCGCGGAGCGGCGCGGGGAAATGCTGATCGACATCGGCTCGGTGAGCGAGGATGCAGTCTGGGATCCGCAAACGCCACCCAAAGCGGCCAATGACACTCTGGATTACGAGGATCTCAATCAAAACGGGGGTCAGGCGGAAAGCGCCGAAGATCTGGGCCTCGACCACGAGACGAACAGCAAGGAGCCGGCGCGCCGCTCTGGCACCAAGACGTTCAGCCCGTTCAGCCCCACCCAAGATCCTGCTGCGGATGACCGGATCCCCAACCTACCCGACGAAGACGCGCCGGAAAACTCGATCACGCAGCGTATCCAGAAATTCCAAGGCATTAACGGCACCGAAGGAAACCAGCGCCTGGATAGCGAGGACCTGGACAGCGACTACGCCCTGGACACGGACAACGACTACCTGGAGTACCGGATCAATCTGGCCGACAGCGCGTTCATCGACAACCGCCGCGATTTCTCCAAGGGCAACCAGGATCTTCGGAGCGGCTGGCGCATGTATCGCATTCCACTCACCAAAAGCGACCTGGAAGTAGGCGGCCTGATCAATCTCTCCCAGGTCAAGCACCTGCGCATGTGGTTTAGGGGGATCGCTCCCGGGGATACGTTGGATCTCCAGGTAGCCAGCGTTGAGATCGTGGGGAACAGCTGGGAGCTTGCCGACACGACGCGTAAGAGCGGCTCGGAGATCTTCAACGTCGGTGTAGCGAACAACAAGGAGGACTCCGATTATCTCGAGCCTCCGATCGAAGTCCGCCGGATCGACAACGTCAAGGAGAAGGAACAAAGCATTTCGCTCAACTTCGAAAATTTTCAGGCGGGAGACGACCTTCGCGCGTTCAAACGTCTGTCAGACACGTTCGATTACACGCTTTATCAGTCAATCGGCTTTTTCGTGAACCCCCGGTTTCAGGATATCCCTAACGATCAAGTCGAGTTCTACATGCGGTTCGGGAGTGACGCTTCGACCGACACCTTGTCCTATTACGAGGTGGCCACGGTGATCAGTCAAAACGATCCGCGACGGGACGCCAACGGCTGGATCAACGTCAAGTTCGACGTGGCAGAGCTCAGCAAGTTCAAGATCAATCAGTCCAGCTTCATTCCTGCTGATTATTACCTGGTGGGTCCGGGCAATACCCCGATTGTCATCGACTCCACCACGACGACCATTCCTCGAGCCGACATCGGTAACGGACTCCTGGTCACCGTGCGGGGGAGCCCGTCCATAAGCCGTGTGCGACGCCTGAGCGTGGGGTTGCGCAACACTGGACGCTACCGGCTTTCCAAGGGAGCCGTGTGGTACGACGAGCTCCGCATGGGAGACGTGCGTCGCGATATGGGGTACGCCAGCACGATCCGAGCCAGCATGTCGCTGGCCGATTTTGCCGATGTGCAAGGCACGGTGGATCTCACCAATCCCGACTTCCTGCGCTTGGGTGATGCGCGAGGGTCCGGCAACCAAAATCTTCACTACGATCTGCGGGGACAAGTGGGACTCCATAAATTCATGGAGCCGCTTCACCTGAGCGTACCCTTGCTCTGGCGCGCGAGCAGGATGCGGTCGACGCCGAAGTTCATTCCCAATAACGACATCTTGTTCGAGGGCCAGCCCTCGACGGGAAATGAGGTCACCGAGACGAAGAATGAGGGGATCGACCTCACCTTGAGCCGGGATGGGCGCGGCCTCAGTGGTCCATTGACCCGGTACACGGTCGACGCACTACGATTCTCAGGAAGCTGGGACCAAACCTTCAATGACAATGTGTCCCGGGAAGACTTTACGCGCCGGATAGTTGGCTCGGCCAATTACAACTTGGGACTCTCCGATATCGCTCCACTCCGGCCGTTTGGCCTGATGAGCTTCTGGCTATGGCCACGATCCCTGCAGCTGGGTCTCACCGCAGGCAAGGTAAACACTATTTCCTTCACGCCAACCATCAACAAGGATGGAACGCAAGGTCGACTTCAGGATCCAACATCCCCGACCCAGACCGAAAACCTGACGGTGTCTACCAGCCTGCAGCCAATCACCGGACTTACCTACAGCTTCACGACGGACCGCGATCTGGTGGATAGTCACTTTGATACGACGATTACGGGTGAGGTTCGACCCATTCTCCATCCCGGCGGGCTGGATCTGGGAAGAGCAGTGGCGGTAAATCACACCCTCGGCTTTGCCTACTCGCCCCCCCTTCTCGCGCGATTACTGAGCCCGAGACTGGGCTGGACCAGTTCCTCGAATCAAGACCTCCATCCCAATCTGACGCTGGAGGATTACCAGCACCATGTCTTTGCAATTCAAAACAACAATAACGCGACCCTGTCGCTCACCCTTCCCCTAGGCCGGCTTTCCGAAACGTCGCGGCAGGGGCCTACGGGTCGCGTCATCAGACCGAATCGACCTGGAAAAGGGGAGAGGGCAGACACGACCGTAGTCAAAGGGAAATCCGCCCAAGACATGAGCCTGCGTCAGTTCTTCACCAAGGTCTTGAGACTTCGCGACATCCAGACCACGGGGAGTCTGGGACACGGCAGCACGTACAACCCCATGTACGGGGAGCCATCGATCCCGTACCGTCTCGGTTTGCATCGAGACATTGGATCGGACGTGACCCCGAACGAGAAAAACTTCAACTTCACGTTGGCTGATAATTGGTCCGCCCGCGGCACGACGAGCGTAACCCTGCTGGGTCAGGTCGATGTCGACCTGAGCGTCCAGAAGCATAACGACCGGTCGTTACGAAATAACCTGGGAGGGGTGGAGAGGGACGAATTCACGTTCCCGGATTTTCGTTTCGATTGGGGCGACCTGCAGCAGCGCATTCCGATCATCCGCCGCGTCTTCAAGGACTTCCGGATCGTGAACACCTCGTTCAGCCGCACCAAGGAGGTCGTGGGCACGCTGCAGAACATCGGGGGTGACTTAACGACCACCGACGAAGCGACGACCATTACCAAACGCTGGAGCCCGCTCATCAGTATCACCGGAACGCTGCCCGGAGACTGGAAGACGTCCCTCAACGCCAACATGACCACCACCAATAGCGTGAGAAACAGCTCGGGTGTGCAGACGAAGAATGACCGGGCCCAAAATCAATATCAGCTGACCTTGAACAAGCGTTTCACCGGCTCAGGGGGAAACTCGAAGAAGGACGTGGATGTAAAGATCGATCTCTCCTATTCCAGCAACAGCTCGGTCTTGCGCAGCACCGCTTCGAGCCGGCGGCAAGAGGACAAGTCCTCCCAGCTTCGCATGAACAACTCGGCCACGGTGCGCCTCACCACCGCCCTTTCGGGAACGTTCGGACTCGAGCTGGGGCAGGAAAGCCGGCCGACCAGCGACTGGACCCGCCGCAGCGTGCGTGTGTCCTTCACTACCGGGTTCAATTTTTGAGACGCCGGCGGGTTCTCGAAGCGTTCCCGCGGCTGACGTTCCTGTGTTCAGTACTGTTCCTGGGGTGCAAATCCGGCAGCCATCAAGAGCTCTCACAGAGCCCTCCTCCGCAAAAAACGGACGTGCACGACCCCATCGAATCGCGCGTGAATTCGGACTCGACGTGGGCCGCGCTCGTTACCCAGCTTCGGTTTGGGCCGCGTGTTCCTGGAACCCCACCCCATCAACAGTGCGGTGATTGGCTGGTATCGCAATTGAAACGCTACGGCGCCACGGTCGAAGAGGACACGTTCACGTACACCGATTCCACGGGCACGTGGCGGTTACGAAACATCCTCGGCCATCTAGGCCCTGCTGGAAATGGACGGCTCTTGCTGGTTGCGCACTGGGACACGCGCCCCTGGGGTGATGAAGATCCCGATCCCAAGCGGCGAAACCAACCCATTCCTGGCGCCAGTGACGGCGCGTCCGGTGTGGCGATCCTCCTGGAAGTGGCGCGCTTGGTTCAAGGCGAAACCTTACCCCGCGGCGTCGATATCCTGTTCGCAGACGGCGAGGACCTTGGACGCCATGACCACCAAGAGGGGTATTGCCGTGGCACGCGCCGGTTTGCCGAACGATCGCTCATCCCTTACTGGAGAGGCATCGTTCTGGACATGGTGGGGGATTCGGATCTGCATTTGAAAGTGGAGCAGTATTCGGTTCTGCGCGCGCCCGACGTGGTGGACTGGATATGGCAACGCGGGGCCGCGTTGTCCCCCGATGTGTTTTCACAAGAGATCGACGGCGCCATTTTCGACGATCACATTCCACTTCTCAACGCCGGTCTCCCGACCGCGGATGTGATCGATTTCGATTACGCCGCCTGGCACACCCATGCCGACGACGTGGGGGCGGTGAGCCCAACGTCCTTGGTGGCGGTGGCCCGGGTCGTGGCGAGCCTGGCCAGTAATCCGTAGTCGAAGCGCCGGATGGATCGAGCCTTCCGCTACCCTTTACTAGCTAGGCGTATCTTGCGCCTCTTTGCCGCCTGATGTAAGGTCGAGGGTTACGAGTGGGCAGTCTTGTCCACTTCGTTTCGTTTTTGGGGCGTCGGGCGTGTTTCGGGGGCGATGTTGCGGTCGGTCGCCTCTAAGTAACTCCTTAAA
>Ga0207675_100004951_pt1 | contig 12838 bp, 12 predicted proteins | sample KBSSwiS42_FD_184305 | JGI IMG/M metagenome (GOLD analysis project Ga0207675, IMG submission 184305) | Switchgrass rhizosphere microbial communities from Kellogg Biological Station, Michigan, USA - KBS Switchgrass S4-2 (SPAdes) (version 2) | ecosystem: Host-associated > Plants > Roots >... | reverse complement strand
GGGCGCGATATTTCCCGTCCTCCAGCACACGCACAGCTCGGGCTTCTGCTCGATCACGGGCGGCTACGTGATCCGCGACAGCTCGCTCGGCCGCGGCTGGACCGGGCGCTACATCTACGGCGACCTCTGCGACGGCACGCTGCGGCTCGCGCGGCTGCGCCGCCCGAACGCGAGCACGAAGCCGACGCGGCTGCACGTAAACAGTCTGGTGTCCTTCGGCGAGGACAGCCGCGGCCGCGTCTACGCCGTATCGCTCGACGGGCCGGTCTACAGAATCGGCCGCCGCTAAGCCTCAAGGGGGTCAGACCCCGTTGAGGGTTAAGGGGGTCAGACCCCGTTGAGGGTTGGTTGAGGGTTAGCCCAGGTTCACCCAGACGGTCTTGTTCTCGAGGTAGGCCTCCAGGCCCTCGCGGCCGTGCTCGCGGCCGACGCCAGATGCCTTGAAGCCTCCGAACGGCGCCGCCGGGTCGCCCGCGCTCCAGGTGTTGATCCAGATGTCGCCCGCACGCAACAGCGCCGCGAGCTTGTGCGCCGTCGCGAGGTCGCGCGTCCAGAGGCCGGCGGCGAGGCCGTATTCCGTGTCGTTCGCGCGCCGCGCGACCTCCTCCATCGAGTCGTACGGGAGCGCCACCAGCACCGGCCCGAAGATCTCCTCGCGCGCGATCGTCAGGCTGTCGTCCGTCGCGCTGAAGAGCGTGGGCTCCACGAACCAGCCCTCGCCGTCGCGGAGGTTGCCGCCGGTGACGAGCTCGGCGCCCTCGGACCTGCCCGACTCGATGTAGCCGCGCACGCGCTCCTCCTGCTCGGCCGAGATGAGCGGGCCCATCTGGGTGCTCTCGTCGAGCCCGGGACCGAGCCGCGCCTTGGCTGCGGCCTCGACGAGCCCGGACATCACCTCGTCGTACTGGTCCCTGTGCACGAACAGGCGCGAGCCGGCGTTGCAGGCCTGGCCCGTGTTGTAGTAGATCGCCTGATAGGCGCCCTTCACGGCGACGTCGAGGTCGGCGTCCGGCAGGATGATGTTGGGCGACTTGCCACCCAGCTCGAGCGTCACCCGCTTGAGCGCGCGGCCCGCCTTCTCGCCGATCTCCCGGCCCACGACGGTCGAGCCCGTGAAGGCGATCTTGTCCACCTCGGCGTGGTCCACGAGCGCCGCGCCCGTCTCGCCGTCGCCCGTGATCACGTTCAGCACGCCCTCGGGAATGCCGGCCTCGAGCGCGAGCTCGCCGAAACGCAGCGCGGTGAGCGGCGTCTGCTCGGCGGGCTTCAGCACGATCGTGCAGCCGGCCGCCAGCGCGGGCGCGACCTTCCAGGCCGCCATCAGCAGTGGGAAGTTCCACGGGATGATCTGCGCGGCGACGCCCACCGGCTCCTTGCGCGTGTAGCAGTGCATGTTCGGCTGGGCCACAGGCAGCACCTCGCCGTTGATGCGCGTCGGCCAGCCCGCGAAGTAGCGGAGGTGCGCAGCCGTGAGCGGCACGTCCACGCGGCGCGCCAACTTGACGGGCTTGCCGTTGTCGAGTGACTCGAGCTCCGCGAGCTCTTCCAGGTGCGCCTCCACCGCGTCGGCGAAGGCGAGCATCGCGAGCGTCCGCTCCGCCGCGGCGACCTTCGACCAGCGCCCGTCCTCGAACGCCTCGCGCGCCGCGCGCACGGCGCGGTCGACGTCCTCCGGGCCGGCGTGGGGCACGTCGGCGATCGTCCGCCCCGTGGCGGGATCGCGCGTCTCGAAGGTCCGGCCGTCGGCAGCCTCGCGCCGCTCACCTCCGATCACGAACCGGTGCGGCCCCGCCGCGAACGCGCGCGCGGCTTCGGACAGGCCCTCGGGCAGCGTGGCGGCATCGGTGCTCATGCCGCCGGGATGCTACGAGAAGCGGAGCTCCACGCCACCCAGTGCCTCGAGCTCGAGGCGGACGGTGTCGCCGGGAGCCGCGTCGTGCGGCGGGGCGATGATCCCGGTGATGATGCGATCGCCTGGGCGGAGCTCCTCGTCCGCGGCGGCGAGTCGCGCGGCCGCAGCCTTGACCATCGCCTCGAGCCGCTCGCCGGTCTCCTCGGCCGGCACGGTGTGCCGCTCTTCGCCGTTCACGAGAATGCCGGCGGCGCCCGGCTCCCGCGTCTCGACGCGCGGCCCGAAGGCCACGGCGCGGTGGAAGATGTTCCCGGCCAGGATCTGCTCGATCTCCAGGTCGAGATCCGGCTCGTCCGCGAGCTCGAGGGCCGGGAACAGGGCGGCGATGGAGCTGCCGTCGGGCCCGACCTCGAGCGCCACCTCGGACTCGACGATCACCGGTCCGCCGTCCTCCAGCGACCAGGTGTCGCCGTCCTCGAGCAGGCCGTCCGTGGTGAGAAAGCCCGTCAGCGGCCCGTCGATGCCGAGGCGCTCCTGCGTCTTCGGCACGTTGAAGCCGATCTTCCAGCCCACCGGCTGTGCCCCCTGCGCCAGGATCTCGCGCCGTCGCATCAGCAGCGCGCGGGTGCCCTCCTCGACGCTCACGGCTTCATCACGATCTTGAGCGCCTCCCGCCGGTCGTAGACCGCGTAGGCCTCGGCGGCGTCCTCGAGGCCCATGTGGTGGGTCACGAGCGGCGTGGGATCGAGCACGCCGGCGTCGAGCATCGCCAGGACGCGGTCCACGTGGCCGATCACGTTCGCGTGGCCCGTCTTCAGCGTGAGCGCCTTGATCCACACGATCCCCATGTGGACCTGGACCCGCTCCGCATACACGCCGATCGCCACGACCGTCCCGGCCTTGCGCGCCACCCGGCAGGCGAGCTCGAGCGCGTCGGGATGGCCCACCGCGTCGACCGCCGCGTCAACGCCGCGGCCCTCAGTCGCGGCCTTCACCGCCGCGCGCGGGTCCTCATCGGTGAGATGCACCGGCTGGGCGCCGAACGACTCGGCCAGCGCGAGGCGGTCGGCGACCGTGTCGATCGCGATGACCTTCGCCGCCCCGGCCGCCTTAGCGGCCTGCACGGCGCAGAGGCCGACCGGGCCGAGCCCGAGCACCGCCGCGCTGTCTCCCGGCCGGATCCCGGCCTGATCGACGGCGTGCCAGCCGGTGCCCATGACGTCGCCGGCGAACAGGGCGACGTCGTCGGACATCCCCTTCGGCACCCGGCGGAGCGTCAGGTTCGCGTGCGGGACGAGCACCCGCTCGGCCTGGGCGCCCTGGAGCGAGCCGAGCGTCTTGCCGTGCCCGAAGACTCGACCCTCGTCGCACTTGTGGAAGTCGCCGCGCCGGCAGAAGAAGCAGTTGCCGCAGGCGGAGCAGAAGCAGCCCAGCACGCGGTCGCCCTCGGCCACCTGCGTGACGCCGTCGCCCGCCGCCACGACCGTCCCGACGAACTCGTGACCGAGGGTGAAGCCCTGTTCCATCGAGACGCGACCGTGGTAGATGTGCAGGTCCGAGCCGCAGACGCCCGTGGCCTCCACGGCGACGATGGCGTCATCGCGCTCAGCCAGCTCCGGCTCGGGCCGCTCCTCGACCCGTACCTCGCCTGGAGCCTGGAATGTGACCGCCTGCATGGGACCGGCACGCTATAGCGTCGGCCTGGCGTTCATTCCGGTGAACACATGATCGGCCACTTGGCCTATCGCCAATCGTGGGAGGACTGACAGGCTCAGATTGAATGCTCAAGAGCCTTCTCGTCCTGGTCGCGCTGGCCCTCGCGGCTCCGATCACGGCGCTCGCGCTGGACTGGCCGGAGCCGGCGGCTGACGCCGCCCGGGCGCTGCCTGCGCCGAGGCTGACCGGACCCGACGACGACGCGAACGTCCAGGCGGCGCCGATCTTCAAGTGGGCGAAGGTCCGACGCGCCGCGAAGTACGAGTTCCAGCTCTCGGCGGACAGTGGGTTCCGCTCGATCGTCACGGGCGGGAGCGTCGACACGTACAACAACGCGTTCACGCTCGACGACTCGCTGCCGGATGGTGACTACTACTGGCGCGTCCGCGCGATCAGCGCCAAGGATGCCGCCGGGCGCTGGTCGGCCGGGCGCTCCCTGACGAAGCGCTGGTCCGCCCGCCCGACGTTGCTGACGCCCACCGACGAGAAGGTCATCAACTACCCGTCCGACCCGTTCCTGCTGCGCTGGGAGCCGGTGCCGCACGCCGTCAAGTACATCGTCACCGTCGCCGCCGACCCGGCCCTCGCGACCCAGGTGATCGGGAGCGCCAACAACCCGGTCGAGACCGTCGGCACGGCGCTGTCCCCATCCGGCAGCCTGGAGCCCGGCCAGTACTGGTGGGCCGTCACGCCCGTCGACGCGGTCGGGCACCGCGGCGTCCGCTCCGTGATCGGCAGCTTCAGGTGGCAGTGGCCGAGCGGCACCAACCTGCAGGTGGAGAACCTGAGCTCCGTGGCGAACGAGTACGAGCCCAAGTTCTCGTGGGACAGGGTCCCGGGTGCCGCGAGCTACGAGGTCGAGGTCAACTCGGCCCAGGACTTCGCCCCAGGTTCGAAGGTCTGCTGCACCGACAAGTCCATCGGCACCTCGCTGGCGCCGAAGAAGGTGTTCCCCAACAACATCTACTACTGGCGCGTGCGTGCGGTGAATCCGGACGGCAAAGCCGGCGTATGGAACCTCGGCCCGACGTTCAACAAGGCGTTCAACCCGTCGATCCCGAACCTGCACCTGCGGAACAACCTGAGCGACTCCTCGGCACTGAGCACGGATTCGCCGATCATCGACTGGGACCCCGTGCCCGGCGCGGCCAGCTACGACGTCGAGGTGGTGCCGTACGAGGACGTCACCCCTCTCAATGGGATCGACGATCCGCTCTGCAACCGGGGAAACCCGGACTGGGAGGTCACCACCGCCACCACCGCCTGGACTCCCCTGGCAACAGGTGGCGACTCGCCGATCTTCAACAAGTCGGACACGAACGAGCCGAACAACCGCCTGAGGGACGGCGACTCGTACTGCGTGGCCGTGCGCGCACGGGCCGCCACCAGCACGAGCGCCCAGCGAGTCACGAGCGGCTGGACGTATCTGAACGGCGACAACGCGCCGGGGTTCAAATACACCGCGCACGCCGTGTCGGCCGGCACTCCGGTGATGACCGTGTTCGACTACCTGAGCCCTGTGAGCCCTGTCGGCGGGCCGGTCACGGTCACGCCGAGGATGCCACTCTTCACCTGGAAGCACATCGACGGCGCCTGCGGCTACTTCATCATCGTCGCCAAGGACGTGGACTTCACGACGATCGTGGACGTGGCGCGCACGAGGATTCCAGCCTACGCGCCGCGCAAGTCGGGCTCCCCGCTCGTCTATCCGGACGAAAGCACCCTGTACTACTGGGCCGTGATACCGGTCCTCGGCGGCGCGTGCGATTCGTACAGCCCGCAGCTCAACGCGCCTCAGAACTTCAGGAAGGACTCGGTTCCGCCCAGCGTTCTCGCACCGCCGCATGACGCCGATGTGACGGACCAGCCCACCTTCAGTTGGGGGGCAACCGAGGGCGCACGCGACTACCGGCTCCAGGTCGCCCTTGACCCGAGCTTCGGAAGCGTCATCGACGACGCTGTCACGTCGAGCACCGCATTCACCAGCTTCACGACCTACCCCGCCGACTCGCAGCTCTACTGGCGCGTGCGCGCGAATGCCGACAACAGCCCGGATGTCGGGCTCAACTGGTCCCCGACGAGGACGTTCAGGCGGCGGCTGCTGTCACCCGTCGTGGGCGCCAACCCGGAGTCCGACGAGCGCGTTCCGGTCATGACCTGGAACCCCGTGCCCGGTGCGATCTCGTACGACGTCAGCATCGAGGAACCCGATGGCGATGCGAACGTCTTCTCCAACCTCCGCACCACGGTGGCAACGCCGACCAAGGTGTTCGGGCTCGGCACGTGGCAATGGCGCGTGCGGGCGAACTTCCCGACAGAGAACGGCCGCGCCACGGCAGGTCCGTTTTCCGCGCGACACCCATTCACGCGCTTCATGAACCCGCCGACCGGCGCTCGGATCACTCGTGACAATGGCTCGCTGGTGCTCGATTGGGATCCGAGCTTCGGGCTCGCCAAGGAGTACAAGGTGGAGTTCTCCGAGTCGAGCAGCTTCAGGACCCGACTGGACAGCAAGCGCGTCGACAACGCGGGCTACGCGCCGACCATGACCACCAGCGGCTTCCAGAACGGCGGCCCGCTCTATTGGCGCGTCGCGGCGGTCGACGAGGGCGGCAACGTGGGCGGCTGGGCATCGGGCAAGGTGGGCCTGCTCCGCAAGATGACCGTCCAGGCGTCGGGGATCCTCCGGCGAGGCCGGAAGACCGTCCTGCAGGTCCGCGTCACGAACGCCAAGAACCGCGTGGTCAAGGACGTTCGCGTGACCCTGCGCGGCGTTGGCGTCCGCGGTCGCAAGCGCACTGGCAAGAAGGGCATCGCCCGCTTCAAGGTGAAGCCGAAGGCGCGCGGCAACGTCCGGGTGCGAGCCGACAAGCGCGGCTTCCGGCCCGGCTCCGCGGTCGTCAAGGTTCACTGAGCCCCGCGCAGCGGCGTACTGAGCCGCGCGGCGGCCTATAGCCTCGCCGCCCGTGACCGAGGCCTTCTACTCCCTGGCTGGCGATCGCGCGACGCCGAGCGAGCTGACGCGCGGCCCGTGGGACCCGAACGCCCAGCACGCGGGGCCGCCGTCCGCGCTGCTCGCCCGGGCCCTGGAGCTGTGCGAGCCGCGTGAGGGCGCGCGGATAGGCCGGGTCACCGTCGAGATCCTGGCCCCGGTTCCGATCGCGCCGCTCACGGTGAGCGCGCGGGTGGCTCGCCCGGGTCGCAGCGTCGAGCTCCTCGAGGCCTCGCTCGAGGGCGCCGACGGAGAGGTGATGCGAGCGCGTGGCTGGCGCCTGGCGACCGCAGACATCACGGCCGACTGGGAGCGTGAGGATCCGCCGACCGGGCGCGAGTCGGGCGAGCCGCTCGAGTTCTTTCCGACCGCAGAGCTCGTCGGCTGGCACACCGCCATGGAGATCGTCTTCGCCCGCGGCCGCTTCCTCGAGCCGGGCCCGGCCACGGTCTGGATGCGCCCGCGTGTGCCGCTCGTGGAGGGCGAGGCCGTCTCGGCGCTCCAGCGCACCATGCTGGCCGCGGACGGTGGCAACGGCGTGAGCGCGCCGCTCGACTGGTCGCGCTTCATCTTCATCAACACTGACCTGACCGTGCACCTGCTTCGCCCGCCTGAGGGAGAGTGGGTGTGCCTCGATTCGGTGACACATGTCGACGGGTTGGGCTTCACCGACACCGCCCTGTGGGACGAGCGAGGCCGCATCGGCCGGGCGGCTCAGACATTGCTGGTACGACCGCGGCCATAGACTTCCGCTCGTGACTTACTTCAGAGACGCTGACGAGGTCTACCAGTACATCGGCAGGCTGTTCGAGCAGCTCGCCGAGGACGAGGAGCTCGCGCCCAAGTTCCGCAAGGCGAACACGATCGTCCAGTACCAGTACCGCGAGCCCGAGTCGCAGATCACCGTCAAGCTGATCGAGGGTGAGGACGGCCAGGTGGACTGCGGGTCTACCAACATGGAGCCAGAGGTCGTGATGACGATGGAGGCCGACACGGCCCACCGCTTCTGGCTCGGCAAGGTCAACGTGACCGTCGCGCTCGCCCGCGGGCAGATGAAGGCCAAGGGCCCCGTGGCCAAGATCCTGAAGCTCGTCCCGCTGACAAAGCCGGTCTTCCCGCGCTACCGCGCGCTTCTCGAGCAGGACGGCCGCGAGGACCTGATCGAGGCCGCCTGATGGAGGCGGGCTTCGCGCTGGATCCCCTCCCGCTGAGGGGGTTCAAGGACTTCTACCAGTACGCCGGCACCACCAGGGTGATCTCCGGCCGCGACCTGCTGAGCTCGACCGGCTTCGAGTTCCAGAAGGAGGGTGCGCGGCGCGTCTTCGTCGTAACAGACGAGGTGATCCGCGGCACGGGCCTCGTCGAACGGGTCGAGGCGGGCATCGCGGACGGCGGGCTCGAGGTGGCCGGCGTCTACGACGGCGTTCCACAGGACTCCTCGACCTACGTGGTCGACGAGTGCGCCGCCGCGGCGAAGGAGGCGGGCGCCGACTCGTTCCTGGCGGTCGGCGGCGGCTCGGTGATGGACACCGCCAAGATCGCCGACGCGGTCTTCACGCACGGCGGTGACGCGCGCGAGCAGGAGGGCTTCTTCCTCATGCCCCGCGAGGAGGACGGCATGGGCCGGCCGCTGGACATCGCTCCGCTGGCGTGCATCCCGACCACGGCCGGCACCGGGAGCGAGGTGTCGATGGCGGCCGTGATCAAGGACCCCGACCAGAAGGTCAAGCTCGAGATCGCGGACTTCCCGCTCTTCCCGCGACTCGCGATCCTCGACCCCGACACCACGCGGACGCTGCCGCCGAGCATTGCCGCCGCCACCGGCATGGACGCGATGACGCATGCGATCGAGGGCTACGTGTCCGTGGACTGGAGCCCGCACCAGGACGCGCGCTCGCTCCACGCGCTGCGGATGATCCGCGACAACCTCGAGCGCGCCGTCCAGCGCGGCGAGGAGGACGAGGAGGCGCGCGGCAACATGCTGATCGCGGCCAACCTCGCGATCACGATCTCCCTGGGCTCCGTCCATGCGATGTCCCACCCGGCCGGCGCGCAGTTCGGGGTGCCGCACGGCGTGGCGAACGCAATCCATCTCCCGCACCTGATCCGGCACAACGCGGCGGGCTCGGACGACATCGCCGACCGCTACCGGGACATCGGCGAGATCTTCGACGTCTCGGACCCCGACATCGGGGACGCGCTCGCCGCCTACATCACCGACCTCGTCGGCCGGCTGGGCCTCCCGACGCGGCTCTCGCAGGCAGGGGTGCCGGAGGACGGCATCCCGGCGCTGGTCGAGGGCGCCATGGGGGACGGCACCACGCTGCTCAACCCGCGCGAGATGTCCGAGGAGGACTACGCCGAGCTGTACCGCGCCGCTCTCTGAGCGTCCGCCATCTCCTTGAGCGTCGCCCTTGCCGTGTGCTTCGGCCGCCAGCGCAGCTGCTGCTTCGCGCGCGCCGTCTTCATCAGCACCGGCTTCCGCACGGAGTGGATCCACGCCACCTGCTCGGGCATCAGCGGCAGCCGCGTGGCGATCTCCGCGCTCGCGTCCACGATCGGCTTCGGCACCGAGATCGAGTACCAGCCGAGCGCGTCCGCGACGTCCCTCATCGTCAGCGTGCCGTTGCCCGCGAGGTTGTAGGGCCCCGGGTCGCCCACGCCGCGCACACCGGCGGCGAAGGCGCTGGCCACGTCGTCCTCGTGCACGAGCTGGAAGCGAATGCCCGGGTCCGGGATGACGGGCTTCAGCACCGGCAGCGACCCGAGCAGCCGCCGGACCGAGTCCGGCATCGCCTCCTCGAGGCGGTAGTAGGGGATCTCCTCGAGCATGGTGCGCGCATCGGGGCCCGCGACGACGCAGGGCCGGAACGCGTAGGCCACGGTGTTCGAGTGGCGCAGGAGCACCTCGCCGAGCACGCGCTCGACCTCCGCTTTCTGGTCCGAGTACGGGTGCTCCTTGGACCCGCGCGGCGGGATGTCCTCGGTCAGCCAGTCCGGGTTGTCGTCGTGGAACCCGTACGCGGCCACGCTCGACGCGTAACAGATCCGCTTGGCGCCGGACTTTGCGGCTTCCGCGAAGACTCGCCGCGAGCCCTCGATGTTCAGGTCGCGCGTGGCGTCGCTCGCCTCGAGGATCGCGAAAGCGAGGTGCACGACCACGTCCGCGCCCTTCACGAGCGCGCGCACACTGGCGCTGTCGGTCACGTCGCCCTGGCGGTACTCGGTCTTCTTCCAGGCGCGTTCGGCCGGGTCGAACGGGCGCCGCGCCATGCCGACGATGCTCTTCACGGCGCGCGAGCGCTCGAGCGCGTTCACGATCGCGATGCCGAGGTCTCCGGTGGGTCCGGTGACCGCCACCGTGAGCCGCTCGGCCGCCATGCCGTGGGTTCTATCCCATAGCGGCGCGGCGGGCACCGCCCGCCGCTTGCCTAACTGCCCATTCAGCCGCGTGCGGGAGGCGGCACCGTGACGTGCTCGCAGTGGCGGAGGATGTCGATCCGGTCCGCCGTCACCGAGTCGTTTCGGCCGGAGCCGCAGTTCACGCGGTCGCGGCGCCCGTCCGCGGCCTCGACGCGGTCGTTCCCGGCGCCCGTGGCGATCGAGTCCTCTCCCGGGCCGCCGGACACGTGGTCCGTGCCGTCGCCCGTGCGGATGCGGTCGTGCCCACCGCCGCCCTCGACGGTCATGGCCCCCCCCGACGCACTGACGAGGTCGTCGCCGCCACCCCCGAGCAGGGTGATCTTCGTGCCGTCCGCGTAGAGCGTGTCGTCACCCGAGCCGGCATCGACGAAGTCCTCGCCGCCGCTCGCGTAGAGGCGGTCCGGCCCCGCGCCGCCGAAGAGGTGGTCGCTGCCGTCCTGGCCGAAGAGCGTGTCGGGCCCCTGGCCGCCGAGCACCTGGTCGTCGCCCGCGCCGGAGTAGACGAGATCGCGGCCCACGCCACCGTCGATCGAGTCGTTCCCGGTACCGCCGATGACGAGGTCGAGGCCACCGCCCGCGTCGACGCTGTCGTTTCCTGGGCCCGCTTCGAGGAAGTCGCTCCCGCCGAGCCCGACGAGGGTGTCGTCGCCGTCCTCGCCGTAGAGCTGGTCGGGACCCGGGGTGCCCTGCAGCTGGTCGGCGGCGTCCGTGCCGATGAACGTGTCGGCCACGGCGACGGCGGCCGTCAGGGCGAGCACGGCGGCGGCGAGCAGCGAGATGGAGGTGATGCGCCTCATTGGCCCAAGAAACAAGGTACGCCCGCTTCGGTTGCGGAGCTAGGCGTCGTCGTATCCGGGATCGCCCGGCATCAGGACCTGCGGAACCCCGTCGCGCAGGGTCACCTTGGGCAGGACCGGCTCGACCTTTCGCCCGCGCGCGGCGGCGAGCGTCTCGTCCACGGAATCGGTCTCGGAGAGCCGCTCCAGGTGCTTGATCGTGGGGAAAACGAGCGCGAGCTCATCCTTCGCGTGGAGCGCAAGCGCGCCGGCGGGGGTTAGCCAGCGTGCGTCGACGCATTCGCCGCCGTCCGGCCGCGCGACGGCGCCGTCGGGTGCCCTCGCCGCGTAGAACCAGGTGTCGAAGCGGATGCTCACGCCCTCGCCGTCAGGCGTGATCCAGCGCGAGTAGGGCACGACCTCCGTGTCCGCCGGCAGCGCGATGCCGGCCTCCTCCTCGAGCTCACGTACCGCCGTGGCGGCGTGATCGGCGTCCTCCGCCGAGTTCACGGCGCCCCCCGGGAAGACCCACGCCCCGCCCATGAAGCGCTGCTCGGGGTTGCGCTGCACGAGGAGCACCTCGGCGCCGTCCCCCGAGTCCCGCAGCAGGATCAGCGAGGCGGCTTGCCGAGGCTCGGCGCTCACGGCTCGTAGATTTCGAAGTCCTTTTTGCGAGCGCCGCACACTGGGCAGAACCAGTCGTTCGGGATGTCCTCGAACGCGGTTCCGGGCGGAATGCCCCCGTCGGGGTCGCCCTCGGCGGGGTCGTAGATGAACCCGCACGAGGTGCAGATCCATTGCTGTGTCGCGACGGTCGTCTCGGTCTCGGTCTCGCTCACGGCGAGCGAAGCCTACCGAGCCGCCGCAGAGCGGCCGTCGCGTCGAGCTGGCCGCCCGCGATCGCGCTGTCGACGCGCCCGCCGCGCCGCGCCGATCCGAGGATCGCGGCCCGCAGGCGGCTGCCGGACGCGCTCGGGTCCGCGGCGGCCAGCAGCGCTGCGGCGCCGGTCACGTGCGCCGCGGCGTATGAGGTGCCGGTTCGGCGCGCCCAACCGCCGCCCGGCTCGGTCGTGAGGACGTCCTCGCCGGGCGCCGCGATGTCGACGCTCGCGCGCCCGTAGGCAGACGCCCGCGAGCGCTTCCCGGCGCGGGTCGCGGCCGCGACGGTGATCACCGCCGTCGACCGGACCGACGCCGGGTACGAAGCGACCCGGTCGCGGTCCGTGCCGTCGTTGCCGGCCGACGTCACGACCAGGACGCCCTGTGCCTCGGCCTCGCCGATCGCCTCGTCGAGCGCCTGGCTCGAGTCCGGGCCGTTCAGGCTGATGTTCACGATGCGCGCGCCGTTCGCGAGCGCGTACCGCAGGCCGGCGATCATCGACGCGGTCGTGCCCCAGCCGCGGTCGTGCAGCACCTTGACCGGCATCAAGCGAGCGCCCCAGGCGACACCGGCGATCCCAAACCCGTTGTCTCCGCGCGCGCCGATCACACCCGCCACCTGCGTCCCGTGGCCCAGCCCGTCGGAGGGGTCGCCGTCGGCGTTCACGGTGTCCGCGCCGTGCACGTCGTCCACGTATCCGTTCTGGTCGTCGTCCACGCGGTTGCCCGGGATCTCGCCGGCATTCGTCCACAGGCTCTGCGCGAGGTCGGGGTTCGAGAAGTCGATGCCGGAGTCGAGCACGGCGACCGTCACCTCGCTGCCAATGGTGGCGGGCCAGGCGGCGGGCACGCGCGCGCTGCGGAGCGCCCACTGGTGCCGATAGAGGGGATCGCTCGGCGCGGTCAGGCTGCTGGGGTAGAAGCGCCCCGCGGTGGCGACCGGAGGCAGGGCGAGCAGACACAGGAGGCCTAAGGCCCCCAGCCGAGCTCCCCTGCGCACGCGCATCACAACCCTGCCTGGTCGGCAGGCAATCGCGTTCGTGAAGTGCGAATCGCGGGATTTACCGCAATCCGGGGAGCTCAGGCGGCTGCGGTGAGCTCCACCGCGCCCGTGGCGGCGTCGATCGCCTCGGCCGTGACGTCCACCAGCCGGCGCAGGTGCTCGGCGGAGATCGCGAGCGGCGGCATCAACACGACCAC
>Ga0207675_100004950_pt1 | contig 12839 bp, 10 predicted proteins | sample KBSSwiS42_FD_184305 | JGI IMG/M metagenome (GOLD analysis project Ga0207675, IMG submission 184305) | Switchgrass rhizosphere microbial communities from Kellogg Biological Station, Michigan, USA - KBS Switchgrass S4-2 (SPAdes) (version 2) | ecosystem: Host-associated > Plants > Roots >... | reverse complement strand
AAGCCGTCAGGTTCCCGTAAGATCAAAACCTTCAACACTGTATTCCGGGACTGAATGATACCAAAACCCTGCAAAGCAACAAAGGATTCGAACTATTTGGTGTCGGGTGCATGACGGTTAGGGAAAATAAACCAGGTTAAAAAATGCTTTTCACTATTTTGGAAGGCGGGTAAGGTTTTTTTATAGTTTCGCAACTCTGGTACTGATTGTATCCAAGGACTCACCTTGCTAAAAATACTATACCAAAGATGGGAAAAATAAAGGTGATAATAACCGGTGCAACCGGAATGGTAGGCGAAGGCGTATTACTCGAATGCCTGCAAAATGAACTCATTTCAGAAGTATTGATCGTTAACCGTCGTCACTACGAGCTTGAACATCTAAAGCTTAAGGAGCTTATTGTCCCTGATTTTTTCAAAATTGAAGATTTTTCAGATCGACTAGCCGGATATGACGCTTGCTTCTTTTGTGCAGGCATTAGCTCGGTAGGAGTTAACGAGGAAAGGTATACGAAGGTCACTTTCGATACAACCCTGCATTTTGCCAGGGTTATGGCCCAGGTAAATCCAGCCATGGTGTTCAATTTTGTAACCGGCAGGCACACCGACAGTTCTGAAAAGGGAAAGCTTATGTGGGCGAGAGTAAAAGGGAAAACAGAAAATTCTTTGATGAAATTACCCTTCAAAGGGCAATATAATTTTCGGCCGGGATTTATGAAGCCATTCAAAGAACAGAAAAATGTGAAAACCTTTTTTAAGCCTGTTATATTTCTTTATCCGACGCTTTTTCCAGGTAGTTCCCTCACAATGCGGGAAGTGGGAAGAGCAATGATCAAAACAGTAACTGACGGCTACCAGAAGCAAATATTGGAAGTTGCAGATATAAAAGAGTTGGCTAAGTAGGTTTTGGGTCTACTTGGTGCCAGTCGAGGATTGGGGAGGATGATTAATTACTGAGGTGTTACATATTGTTTGATTAACATGGCGTGACCATCGGGGTCGCGGACAATAAATGATTTAGTAGATATATTGTCGTGCTTTTGAATTACCAATTCTTTTGAAATAAAATTTGCATTCGTCGTTTTGAATCTTTGATAGAGATTTTCCGCATCATTTACAATCAGGGTGGTTTGCCAGTGCCAGATATCATCTGCGCGTGAATCCGTAGGATAAAGCTTGCCCGGTCCAGGTTTGATGTATTGTAAGAATTCGATTCCCGGTCCCTGTGCAGCGCGATAACCGGTGATATGCAGCGAAGCTCCTTCTACATTATTCAAATGTTCCTGTTCCATGCCTTTGTTCCAACTATCGCCTTTTCGTTGAATGCCCAGTAAATCGCTGTAAAAGCGATGACTATTTTCGGTGCTGCTAACGCCTATAGCCGTGTGATCAATTCCAAGAAAAATTTTGCCCCTGTTTACTAGTCGGGCGGAATGCCACTTATCCTGTCCTTTTCCGTTGGGAAAATAGATCAACTCAAGATTATGATTGTCCGGATCATGGAAATAGAATGCCTGGATTCCCTCAGCTGCTGGAATGGATTTCGGCAAAATTTGCGGCACTGTTGAAACATGTTCTACATTATGATCTTTTAAGTGATGGTAAGCCTTATTCATATCGCTTACCACGATAGCGATATGCTGAAAAAAAAGATCATTGCTTTTCTGATCCTCCGGTATGCTTCGACCCCCTGAAGTCAGGTAGTCGGTCAGTTCAATATATTCGTCCCCCAATTGCAGGCGGACTACCCGAAGGTTTATGCCAAACAAACCGTTCATTTTTTCTACATCATCGCCGCGGTACTCGTTGTCACTGATTTTTTTAAAACCAAGCACCCGGGTATAAAAAGTGATTGAGCGGTTCATGTCTTTTACCGTTATGCCAACGGCTTCCACTTTATTCACCTGGGAAAGCGAAACGATCGAAACTAATACGGCGTTTATCAAAACTGCGAGATAAAACGTGATCTTTCTCATATGCGTGACGCTAAATAGATTTTATCGTTCATGACCTGGTTATATGTGGTGTCATTTTTCAGCCAGGCTCTTCTTTGGATAAAAAGAAAAAACTCTGCTGCTGACAGCATGCCGGCCATGGGAATAAAGAGGTAGATCCAGAAAGATTTCCATATTCCGGAAGCCAATGCTGAGGCAAAACTGCGGGCAGGGTTCATTCCAAACCCGCTGACCGGTGATGCAACAATTACCCAGCAGCAAACCAATATTGCTGAAAAAATTCTTGTGTATTGCTTCATCCATTTGTGATGTGATGTAAACAGCACCATGGTCATCGTGAAAAAAGAAATGGCGAATTCAGTTATCAATGCCCACCATTGTCCCGCCCTTCCTGGAATCGTTACGACAGAGCTTACAGGCGGATCGGTTAACACAGCTCCCATTATTGCCTGCATGATGTAAACGGCTATAGTGCCGCCAATCAATTGAAAGATGACATAGAACATTGCATCATAACGGCACATCTTGTCCAGTCTTAAGAAGGTAAGTGTAACAGCCGGGTTGATATGCGACCCACCCGGCGCTGTCCATGGAGAATAGAAAATAAACAGGGCCGTCAGACCCATTATCAATCCCATCGCAACATTCTTTATTAATACACTGGGAATGGCATGGTTCCACGATCCATTTGCGGAAAAGATCATTGCGCTGAAAAAGCAAGCCGAAAACATGAAGAGAGCAAGGCCCAACCCTTCCTGCAAGTAATGCTTCTTGTTTTTGCGAAAAGCCGATTTCATTTCCTTTGCACCCTTTGTACCTGTAAACACCTGTATGGGCATTGCTCTCATAGTGCAAATAGAATATTCTTTGAAGGCAGACGTTGTCGGCTAAATGACTTTACGATCTTTTTTTAGGATAACCCATTAAATAGGTCACTTTCATTCCCATTTTGTTTTTCAGATTTCCTGCTTTCCAGGTGAAAAGATTATGATCGATTGAGTTGGCGATTGCCAAAAGCGCGGCAGGCCTGTATAATCGCAGGATAGATACCACGCCATCCCAGATGGTGCAAAGCGGAATTAATGGAAGAAGATAGGTGAATATGATCCTTGACCATTTGAATGGCCTGAACAACGGAGTGAATAGAAAAAAAATAATTGGGTGAATAATAATGATTCCAAGAATAGTCAGAATATTCTTGTCTCCACCGTCAAAAACAGCAATTGGTTGTCGCGCTTTTACCGCATCCAGTAGCACTAAGCTTGCCTGGTTTTTATCAAAATGATGAAATGCAGAAAAAATGGTCCTTAAACCTGCCAGCTCTGCCGGAACATTCATGGCATCAACCGCATCTTTGGTATAACTGATATCTCCCCCGCTCTTTTGTTGAAGGATACGGTATGCCTTAAAATTTGGAAATTTATCCGTGAGAATCACGGGCAATTTTCGTTTGTAGGTATTGTAAAAATTCTTTTGAACCATTTGAATAGCACCACCACCACCCGAACATAAATCAATAACTGAAAATTGACCAGCATTTTGAAGTCCCTCCATGATAACGGTTGTTGCCGGGGAATAAAAATTGGCAGCATTAAGAATGAATCTCAGGTAATCCGTCATCCCTTCCCTCAAAAAATTGGGAAACCAACCGAGGTCTTCAAATTCAAACAAACGCATAGCTGTGAAAGGTATTGAAATTTATTTTGCGGATTTGCTGGCAGTGAATGATGACAATGTCAATGAGCCGATATTCTTTTGGAGATTAATTTGGAATTTTGTAAAAAAAAGCATGCAAACCAAATCGGAGTACGAAAAAATGCTTGCGGGAGAATTTTACGATGCCAGTGATAAGCAATTAGTAGAGAAGAGAGTCAAAGCAAGGAAATGGATGCACCAATATAATCAAACCAATTATGATAAATCACTCAGAGAAAAACTGTTGAAGGAACTATTGGGCAAACAAGGTAAAAATGCAGATATTCAAACACCGTTCTTCTGCGATTATGGCTGTCATATTGAGGTGGGTGAAAATTTCTTTGCCAATTTCAACTGTGTTTTTCTTGATTGTAATTATATAAAGATGGGCAACAATGTTTTCCTCGGTCCCAATGTACAGGTCTACACTGCTTATCACCCTGTTCTTGCATCGGAACGAATTAAAGGACCTGAACTGGCTGCTCCAATCTCCGTTGGTAACAACGTTTGGATAGGAGGAAGTACTATTATTTGCCCGGGCGTGTCGATCGGAGAAAATACGACGGTCGGTGCAGGAAGCGTGGTGACAAAAGACATTCCTGCGAATGTGATAGCAGTGGGAAATCCCTGTCGGATATTGAGGAAATTGTGAATGGTCATTGCGAGCGGAGCGAAGCAAGTGAATGGTCATTGCGAGCGGAGCGAAGCAAGTGAATAGTTATTGCGAACGGAGCGAAGCAAGGCAATAGACAATATGCAAGGATCAATATCCGATTTTCTCTTACTCCTACCTACTCGCCACTTTCCATTTGTCACTTCCCTCTTGCCGATTCCCACTCACCACTCAACATTCTTATCTCTTTCAATTCTTTTCCCAGGAAATAGTTTAATGCTGTTCTGATAATTGCGATTGCCGCCAGCTGCCCAATGTCATTCCAGCTTGGCGCAACTGCCGTAGCAAGAACGTCGGCTCCCAGCATTAATTCCAGGGCAACAGCTACGGAGCTGCCAAATTCTACCCTAATTTTTTCCTTTGACAGCATCTTCTTTGGTATAGGGAAAACGGATAAGTAGCGAAACAGCACTTTAAAAATGGCGATGCCGATGATGCCGGCTGCTGCTATTTCGACACCATGGCTGGTAATGATCGTTATTTGTTTAGCTATTTCTTCCACTTTATTTCATCAATAATCCGAAAGAGGCTAAAGCGCCGATAATGTTTAATGCACAATGAGTATAAATACCGACACGAAGGTCACGGGTCTTCCATACCAGCCAGGACAATGGTAATAGAGCGATGAGCAATGTTAAATACACATGTGGCTGCCAGAAATGATAAAGCGAAAACAATATAGCATTTACTACAAATGACCATTTCCCCCATGCCGCCATGCGCGGAAGGAGGTATCCCCTAAAGTAGTATTCTTCAACTATCGGGGCGAGGATTCCATTAATTACGAGGTTGAAAATAAGTGTCACCACTATTATTTTCTTGCTGTAACCTGTGAAATCCTGGACGGTGTACCATGCGGGAAGCCATGTAAAGAGTTTCTCAGTAATAATTTTATTCAATGGTTGCGTAATTCCCCAAATGAAGAACATAAACATCACAAGCCCGGCAATACAAAGAATTAGCCTCGAGGTGGTCAATTTATTGTTGTACCCGTTAATTTGGGTCAGCTTATCCTTTTGTTCTTCTTTTTTTGCCCTATTTATGTGCAAAAGGAGCAGTGGCACTGCGACGATCGCAATAATAAGTAATATGCTGAACTGCGGGGGCAATTGATATTTTAAAAACAGCGGCGTTAACAAGGCAAAACAAACTGTAATGATAACGCCCGGATAAAGGTGAAAAAGTACTGCCCTTGTCTTGCTTAATTGTTGCATAAAGATTTATTTATTGATTGTCCTGTTCCTCATAAAATTGATTTGTTCTCTCGTTTGAAGGGCTTTTGCCGATGCAATTTCAAACTCCACGTTGCATCTGGCAATGAATGCCGCGCGAAGTTTTAGGAAAGAACACGTTGAAAGGCTGTCATTTGTTTATGTGCGGTCGTTTGCTTTTTGGTCAACACGTTGGTGATGATATGATCGGCCACTCTTAACGCATTGGCTGCAATGGTTAACGCAGGATTAAATGCGCCGCAACTTGGAAAAAAGCTGGCATCTACCACGTAGACATTTTGAAGGTCATGCGTTTTGCAATTTGGATCAAGTACCGAAGTTTTTGGGTCATGACCAAAACGAAGCGTTCCATTCTGGTGGCTCATCCCACTGATATCAAGATCATAGCCTCCCCATTTCACGTCTTTATAATCCGGATCCAGGTCACCTAATTTTTGAAAGATCTGCTTTAGCTTGTTTTTCAGTTTATCGTAGGCGGTGTAATTGGTTCTCGTGTAGTTGACCTGTATGTTGCCATCATCACGAAGTACAACGCGATTATCGGGACTGGGGAGGTCTTCAGCGGTCAGCCAGAAATCAATGCTCATTTCTTTCAGTTCATTATAGCTCTTACCGGGAAATAATGTTTCTCCCATCCACAAAATGGTGTCGGGATCATTTCTTCCCATCAATTGAATTTCTCCAAGCGGAAATTCGCTGTCGTCCGCACGATGATAGAAGTCCGCAATGCCAAGGCTTTTTTGAAATACACAATCATTTTTCTTTTTGGCAAATGCGACCAGGCATCCATTGTGATGAAGCATAAGATTTCTTCCGACCTGGTCAGATGAATTCGCCAGCCCGGTTGGATGCACATCATTGGAACTTCGTAAAAACAGGGCTGCCGTGTTTACCGCGCCGCATGCGACAATAAATATATCAGCACTGAACTTTATTTTTTCACCGTTGATGATGGCTATTGCTGCAACCACCCGTTGACCCAATGGGTCAGTCAGGAGTTTTTCAACATAAGCCTCAGTCATCAATGTTACATTTTTGTTTTTCAAAACAGGGCGGAGACACATTACCTGCCCATCTGCTTTACTATCCGTGGGGTCAGGAAATCCATCAAAGTTTTCCAATACTACCGGGGCTTCCGTTGCCGTGTAATCCTGCGGTAGCTTTACTCCCATCGGTAAAGGAAATGGCCTAAGTCCCACTTGTTGCATTTTTTCTTCAAGGTCCAGGATCAATGGTTCGTAAGGCAGCGCGGGTAAAGGATAGTCATCCTTCGATGAAGGTTCGCTTGGATCAATGCCGCGTTTGCCGTGCACACTGTATAATCGTTCGGCCTGCGTATAATAATTTTCCAGGGTTTCGTAACCAAACGGCCACGCAGGAGAAGTGCCACCATAGTGTTCTACCTGTTGGAAATCACTCTCGCGAAAACGGAATAATGCAGCGCCATACATTTTACTATTGCCCCCAACATTATAGTGTATATATGGTTTAAAAGGTTTGCCCTCGATATCATACCAATCTTCCTTTGGGCGATACCTTCCCAGCGTAACCACTTCATGCGGATCCCAGTTTTGTTTTTCCCTGGGAATGAATCCTCCTCTTTCGAGTATCAATATTCTTTTGCCAGTATTGGCGAGATTATAGGCAATCGTGCTCCCGCCGCTGCCAGTTCCTATGATAATGATGTCGTAATGATTTGCCATTTGTTGTTTTAAGTTTATAGTTTGTCCGAAGGAGTCTTTCGGAGATATTCGAGGTTTGACGTTTTCACCACAAAGAGAAAGTAAAAGCGAGGAAAGGTTTGTCGTGTACTAGACGCATGAATCAATTTGCGGTGCAATTTTGATAAAGAATGCGAATCACTGTCGTCCATGTGACAACAGTCCATAGGGTTTTGGGCCAGCTTTGTTAAAATTTATTGTATGAAAAAAGTGAATTTGATGATTTGCATTGCATTGCTTATTAATTATTCATTATTTGCGCAGAAGTCGCCGGTGTTTATCCACTCGGGAAAAGCTATCAGGGGATATGACCCCGTGGCGTATTTTACTGAAGGCAAGCCCGTAAAGGGGGAGCCCAGCCTGGTATACAACTGGAACGATGCAAACTGGTATTTTTCATCTCAAAAAAACCTCGATTTATTCAAAGCGAACCCGGAAAATTATGCTCCTCAATATGGTGGGTACTGTGCATTTGGCCTATCCAATGGTTATAAAGCACCCACCGATGCGGATGCCTGGACGATCGAGAATAATAAATTATACCTGAACTATAATTTGCAGGTAAGACAAGAGTGGAATAAAGACAGGCAACAAAGAATTCAACAGGCAGATCAGAACTGGCCATCAGTTCGTGATATGGAATAGAATAAGCGCAGCACGCAACAACTCTAACGAAAGGAGATTTTTTATTGACCAACTGCGCCGTTGACGTACATTAAGCTTCTCTTAGTTCCAATTTAGGAGAGGCTTTTTCGTTTCGGTTGCCATACAATTGATAGTTTTCTATCACTCTCAACATTTCGGCCACACCCCATGCCTGCGCCACGCAGCCTCTTGGATGATGCGGTGGATCAGCATCAAAAATTTCAGAAACTGAACCAATACAACCTTCATCCAAATGGTAACGGAAATTTTCAATTATTTTTTTCGCTTGTTCCTTGCCCCTTGTGCCTTGTACCTTAATTAAAGCGTCTACATAAGGCCCAAGCAACCAACTCCACACCGTTCCCTGGTGATATGATGAATCACGATGCCATTGATCACCACCATACGCCGGTACATAATACTTGTCGTCGCCAGGCAAACTTCTCAGGCCAACAGGAGTGTAAAGTTTTTCTTCCACAACCTGTAAAATCGCTTCGGCTTTTTCACCTTCAATCAAAGCAAATGGCAAGCTGATTGCAAACAGCTGGTTGGGCCGGAGTGTCGGATCAGGATGGCCATTTTCATCAATTATATCATACAAAAAATCTCCTTTTTCAAACCAGAATTGACGGTTAAAGTTCTCTTTGACTTTTTCTGCATTTACCTTCACAGTAGCTGCATCGTGCGCCTGGTCATTTAAATTTAGTAATTCGGAAAATATTCTTAAGGCATTATACCAAAGAGCCTGAACTTCTACCGGTTTGCCCATCCGGGGTGTTACCACCCAATCGCCGATCCTTGCATCCATCCATGTTAGCTGCTGTCCCCTTTCGCCGGCAAATAATAAGCCGTCCGCATCAACTTTGATATTATACCTTGTGCCTTTAAAATGCCAGTCGATAATGTCCTTTAACACCGGTAAAATTTCATTTAGAATAAAATCCTTATCGCCGGTTGCCTGCAGGTATTTATAGACAGCAATAAAATACCAAAGAGTGCCATCCACGTTGTTGTATTCCGGTTGTTCGCCTTTTTCTAGGAAACGGTTGGGCAACATGCCCATGCTTACATTTTTTGCAAAAGCGTTAATGATGTTTTTAGCATCTTCGAACCGCCCCGTGCTTAAACATAAACCAGGTAAACTAATCATAGTATCGCGGGCCCAGTCAGTAAACCAATGATAACCTGCTATAATTGTTCGCGACTCGCCTGTATTCGACACATTATCCCGGGAGGGATCCGTTGGGATTGTCCTTTTAACTATAAACTGATCAGCGGCCAATACGAGTTGCTTTATAATGTCATTCTCCGGTTGGTTACTGATCAGTAATTTTCTTCGCATGTTTTCCCTGGAAAACAGATCATGCGCATCCCGGCCCTCAGGATTTTCAGTTGAAATAATGACTCCCAGTGTATCTCCCTGGCTCAGCCGAACTGTGAATGTGCCGTGATTGAAAAGGTCTTCCAGAAATTCCTGCCCCCGATATTGATCAACACGGTATTTAAAATTATTAAACCACTTCGGTTCATGTCGGTAAGAAGAACCGGGCACTTGTATGAACACATTTGTTTTACCATCCGGCTGGTTGTGAAAAATGCCGTTGTTAAAATGCGCGTTCCAATGCATTTGCGAACTTTCGTGCGTTAATGAGTGATAACCCTTAGCTGCCATCAACGGTAATAGCTCTAACGTGAAAGTGTTTTCCGCTTTTGCGACGTCGTACAGGATCACCACGGTATTTTCGCCGTGTATCATGGCAATGGTTTTCTTAAGCAGAATACCATTTGCGTTAAATTCCCATTGAGGAAAAACATCCTTACGGAAACCCGCTAAGTATTGATGCCCGGCAGGATGGATGGTATCATCGTGATATAAATTGACACCGAGTTCCATTCTTTGATCACCCGATACAATGGTTTCATCCAGTTTGGAAAGCAGTATCATCCTGTCGGCGGGAGGTACAATGGCTGCGACAAGCAAGCCGTGATAACGTCTTGTATGAGCGCCGATGATCGAAGAACCTGACCATCCCCCGAGGCCGTTTGTTTCGAGCCACTCGCGTTGCACGGCTAAGTCGAAGTTTTGTAAGACTTCTTTTTCTATCAGCATTTCGTATGATTAAGCAGGGACTACTTCCCTTTCCTTTAATTGATTTTCTTCTTTTGATTTGTTTTTTACCCGGTTAATCAATTCCGCTACTACACCTGTCCACCCCGTTTGATGAGAAGCACCTACGCCTCTTGACGTGTCGCCATGAAAGTATTCATAAAATAATACCAGGTCTTTAAAATTGGGATCATCCCGGTAAATCGTGAAGTCATCATTTACCGGCCGGTGACCTGTTTCATCTGGTTGAAATGGCGAGATCAATCGCAGTGATAGTTCATCGGCGATCTCCTGTAATTTCAAATGCCGCCCTGATCCTGTCGGAAACTCGGCGGTTAATTCATCGTTGTAATATTGTGCGTAGCCATTAAGCGCACAAACCAATAAATAATTCATTGGCATCCAAACAGGCCCTCTCCAGTTACTGTTACCACCAAATAAATTGCTGTTTCCCTCTCCGGGTTGGTAGTCCAATCCGAATTCCTCGCCATTTATGTTAATGGAATAATGGGTTTCGTGAAGTTTTGAAATGGAGCGGATGCCACCGTTGCTCAAAAATTCCCGTTCGTCCAATAGTGCCACTAATAATTTTTCCAGCCTTTTTTTGGGTACCAGCGATAGCAAAATGTCGTCGTGATCTTTTAACTCTTCTATCACCAGGTATTGCCCGTTATCTTTGCGGTAACGCTGAAACCACTTCAGTCTCTTATAAAAGTCCGGCAATTTTTCCAGCAATTCCTTCTTAAGTACAAGCACTGCAAATAAAGTTGATAATCCCACGAGGCTCCGTACTTTCAATGGGATATACCTGTCACCGGGCAGAGACAATACATCATAGAAAAATCCTTCATCTTCATCCCAGCTGCTGGTCCAATTTTCGCCAATCCGGTTTAGCGATTCTGCTATATAGACAAAATGCTCAAAAAATTTAGTTGTTACATCTTCATAGGCCGGGTTGTATTGCGATAGTTCCAGTGCCATTTCAAGCATGTTCAATGAATACATCGCCATCCAGCTTGTTCCATCCGCCTGTTCCAACTTACCACCACCCGGTATCATATTGCTTCTGTCAAACACACCGATGTTATCCAAACCTAAAAAACCACCTTCAAATACGTTATTGCCTTTGTGGTCTTTCCGGTTTACCCACCAGGTGAAGTTGATGAGCATCTTCTGAAATACCCTTTCTAAAAACCCGATATCAGGTTTTCCTGTTTTTGCTTTATCTATTTTATAAACCTGCAGGCAGCTCCAGGCATGCACCGGGGGATTTACATCACTGAAGGACCATTCGTATGCAGGCAATTGCCCGTTGGTATGCATATACCATTCACGAAGGAATAAAATCAACTGTTCCTTGGCAAACTGTGGATCAATTATGCTCAGCGGCACGCAATGAAATGCCAGGTCCCAGGCCGCGTACCACGGATATTCCCATTTGTCGGGCATCGAAATAATGTCTTCATTATTTAGTGTAGGCCAATGTTGATTACGACCCGTCCATCGCGACTGTGGCGGTGCGGGCTGACCGGGATCACCCTTCAGCCAGCGGGGAATGTCAATATTGTAATACTGCTTGCTCCAAAGCATGCCGGAAAATGCCTGCCGCTGAATATTGAATAGTTCCTGGTCATCGGTCTCAGTTATGGAATGATAAAACTCGTCGGCTTCGTAAATGCGTTGAGTAAAGTTGTCATCAAAATCTTTTCCAAATGGTTCGCTTTTCAATTCGTGCCTGCTTAGCCTCAGCTGAATCTTAATTGATGATTGAGCAGGGACATTTAATTCATAGAAGGGCGCGAATTTTGTTCCTGACTTCTTTTGCGCGAGCCAATCAAAATTTTTTTCAATGACAGCGCTATGAAAAGCATCTTTTACAAAAGGATGCAGATTGGGCTGACCATAAAGACGCTGGATGTTTGTTTCGTTTTCGGTAAATAAGGTACGTGTTGGCCTTTCAAAATAAAAATAGTAATTGCCGGATTGCTCATGCGTCACCTTTACTGAGCCATATTGATCATTACCTTCAACAAGCTGTATTACTGGCTTTTCTTTCATAAGATCAAAGCTCCAGAGATTGCGTAGCCAGAGCGTGGGCAATAAAGCGAGGTAAGCGTCCTGGTCTCCGCGATTGTGCATCGTGATCCGAATGCCTATATCCTCTGTTTCATTTTTTGCGTATTCTGTAAATACATCAAAATATTTTCCTTCGTTAAAAATGCCCGTATCCAATAACTCATATTCCGGTTCGAGCTTCGAACGGTTACGATTTGTATTCACCAGGTCAGTATAAGGATATTCCGCCTGCGGATACTTATAGAGGTGTTTCATGTACGAATGCGTGGGAGTATTATCAAGATAATAATACAGTTCCTTTACGTCCTCACCATGATTACCTTCATTGCCTGTCAGCCCAAACAATCTTTCTTTCAGTATTGGGTCCTTACCATTCCACATTGTCAGCGCGAAACAAATCCGCTGCATTTCGTCACTTATTCCCGCAATGCCATCTTCACCCCACCGATACACTCTTGATCTGGCGTGGTCATGCGGGAAGTAATCCCATGCATTCCCATTTTCGCTGTAGTCTTCCCTGACTGTGCCCCATTGGCGTTCGCTGAGATAGGGTCCCCATTTTTTCCAGGTTGAATCCTTAAGTCTCGTTTGTTCTGCATTCATTGGTGTCTTTTTATTATGATCAGAAATGCACCCGTTTCTATTTCAACATTGGACCGACTCGTTAGTTGTCATTATCCAATAGCTTATCCATTATCTTCAAATCTCGGGTATAATGTCATGCCTCCGTCTACGA
>Ga0207675_100004948_pt1 | contig 12840 bp, 11 predicted proteins | sample KBSSwiS42_FD_184305 | JGI IMG/M metagenome (GOLD analysis project Ga0207675, IMG submission 184305) | Switchgrass rhizosphere microbial communities from Kellogg Biological Station, Michigan, USA - KBS Switchgrass S4-2 (SPAdes) (version 2) | ecosystem: Host-associated > Plants > Roots >... | reverse complement strand
AGCGTCTCGAGTGAGACGTCGGCGTCGGGAACGGCGCGGCGCAGGTCCGAAAGCCCGGGCGGATCCGCACGGCTGTCGATGACGCGCACGCGCTCGCCGCGCGCGTGCAGGTAACGCGCGACCGCCACTCCCGTCGCCCCGAGTCCGACGATCAGACTATGTTTCGCCGCGGCGTTTCGCACCGCAGGCTCCTTTTGTTCTGGACTTAAGCCACCCCGCCGTCGACGTAAGCTCCGAAGCGTGAGCGCCGTCGCCGCCATCAACGGATCTTCAAGCTCGCCAAGCCGATCAACACCAAGATCACGGTGATGATCCAAAAGCGCACGATCACTTTGGGCTCGGGCCAACCCTTGAGCTCGAAGTGATGGTGTAGCGGCGCCATGCGAAAAATGCGCCGGCCGGTCATCTTGTAGGAGGCAACCTGGATGATGACTGAGACGGATTCGACGACGAACACTCCGCCCATGACGAACAGCACCAGTTCTTGCCGCACCGCCACCGCAACGAGCCCCAGCGCGGCACCGAGTGCTAACGCACCGATGTCGCCCATGAAGACTTGCGCGGGATAGGTGTTGAACCACAAGAAGCCCAAGCCGGCGCCAGCTAGGGCCGCACAGAAAACCAAAAGCTCGCCGGATCCCGCGACGTACGGGATCCCCAAGTACGAGGAGTAAATGACGTTGCCCGCGGCATACGCGAAAATGCCGAGCGCCGTGGCGACGAGCACGGACGGCATGATCGCGAGACCGTCGAGCCCGTCGGTCAGGTTCACGCCGTTGCTGGCGCACACGATCACGAGCGCCGTGAACAGCACGTACCCCACGGCGCCGAGCGCGATGCTGATACCCGGAATGTAAGGAATCAGCAGAGAATGCTCGACGGGCGGGTTCTCGGCCGTCAGGTAGAACAAGATCGCGAGCCCGAATGCGCCGATCGTCTGCCAGAAGAGCTTCGCGCGCACGCTCAAGCCCTTCGAGTTGCGCAGGATGACTTTCTTGTAGTCGTCGACGAAACCGATGACGCCGAAGTACAGCGTGCCGCCGAGCACGAGCAGCACGAAGCGGTTTTCCAGGTCGGCCCAGAGCAGCGTGCTCACCGCGATCGCGAGCAGGATCAACGCGCCGCCCATGGTCGGCGTCCCGGCCTTCGGGAAGTGGCTTTCGGGGCCGACTTGACGAATCTGCTGTCCGATGCGCTGCATCGTGAGGCGCTGGATCAAGTACGGGCCGAACGCGAACGACAACACCAGAGCGGTCAACGCGCCGAGAATCGCGCGCGTCGTCAGATAGCTGAAGACGTTGAAGCCCGAGTAGATTTCTCTCAGATAGTCGGCGACGTAGATCAGCATCTCAATTCGCCTTCGGCTCGGCTTCGAGGGTTCGCACGAGACGGTCGAGCCCCATGACACGCGAGCCCTTGACGAGCACGGTCACGTCGCGCGCGAGCAGCGGGTCGAGCGCCGCGCGGGCCGCCTCGATGTCGGCCACGGAACGGCCTTCGGCGCCGAACGCCTTCGCGGCTTCGCTCGCGAGATCGCCGATCGCGAGCAGCATGTCGCAGCGGCCGCGCGCGTACTCGCCGATCTCCTCGTGCAGCGCGGGCCCCGTGGGGCCGAGCTCGGCCATGTTTCCGAGCACGAGAATCCGCCTTCCCTCGAGCGCCGCGAGATGGTCGATGGCCGCGCGCACGGAGCCCGGATTCGCGTTGTAACTGTCGTCGATGATCGTCGCGCCACCGCGGCCCGGCACTGCACGCAGCCGGCCGCGGACCGGCGTCGCGCGCGCGAGGCCGGCCACGATGTCCTCGACACTCGTGCCGACGGCTTGCGCGGCGGCGGCGGCCGCGAGCGCGTTCGCGACGTTTTGCCGGCCGAGAAGCGGCAACCAGACGTCAGCCTCTTCGCCGTCGGGCAGGTGCATACGGAACTCCGATCCGTTCGCGAGAAAATGCGGTGGCCCAAGCACGCGGCAATCCGCGCTCGGCGCGAAGCCGAACGTCACCGTGAACTCGCAGCGCGACCGCGCGACCCAATCGCCGCGGAACTGATCGTCGGCGTTCAGCACGGCGGTTCCGGCGCGCGGCAAGTGATCGAGCAGCTCGCCCTTCGCTACGCATACGCCGCGCAGCGAGCCGAACCCTTCGAGATGCGCTGCGGCTGCGTTCGTGATGATGCCGACGGTCGGCTGCGCGAGACTCGCGAGGTAGTCGATCTCGCCGGCGTGATTCGCTCCGAGCTCGATGACGGCGGCGTCGTGCTCTGTCGTGAGCCGCATCAGCGTCAACGGGACGCCGATGTCGTTGTTCAAGTTGCCCTGCGTGACGCAGATCGACCGGCTGACGCTCAAGATCGAGGCAACGAGCTCCTTGACGGTGGTCTTGCCGCTGCTGCCCGTCACCGCGACGACGGGAATCGTGAACGACGCGCGCCAGGCGCGCGCCATCGCGCCGAGCGCACGGCGCGAGTCGCGAACCTCGATCTGGGCGAGCGGCGACGAGGCGAGGCGCGACACGAGCGCGCCCGCGGCACCCTTCGCGAGTGCCTCGTCGATGAAGTCGTTGCCGTCGAAGCGGTCGCCGGGGATCGCCACGAACAGCGAGCCTGCTCCGAGCGCGCGCGTATCCGTCGTGACGACGCCGAACGCCTGATCCGCCCCGAGCAGGCGGCCCTGCACCTCGCGCGCGACGGCTGCCAGCGTACGCGACATCATGGAGCGACCCCGAGCAGCTCCGCGACGACGGCGCGGTCGCTGAAAGCGCGGCGCTCGCCGCCGATGATTTGCTCCGCTTCGTGTCCTTTGCCCGCGACGAGCACGACGTCGCCGACACGCGCGCGCTCGAGCGCCGCGGCGATCGCGGCACGTCGATCGTGAATCACGCTGACGAGCGGGTGGTCGCCTACACCCGCACGAATGTCGCTGACGATGCTGGCCGGATCCTCGCTGCGGGGGTTGTCGTCGGTCAGCACGATGCGATCGGCGAGGTCCGCAGCGACGGCACCCATCATCGGGCGCTTGCCGCGGTCGCGATCGCCGCCGCAGCCGAACACGCACCAGAGCTCTCCGGTCGCGGCATCCTCGAGCGTCGTCAGCACACGCTGCAACGCGTCCGGCGTGTGCGCATAGTCGACGACGATCCAGGGCCGGCCTGGCGGGCCCCCGAGCACTTCCATGCGGCCGGGCGCCGGCTTCGCCTCCGCCAGCGCGGCGCAGGCCGCCGACAGCGTCATACCTTGCGCCAGCAGCGCGCCGAGCGCAGAAAGCAGGTTCTCCGCGTTGAACGCGCCGATGAGCTTCGAGGCGAGACGCGCAGTGCCGAACTTGCCGCCCACGGCGAGCTCGACGCCGCCCAAGGTCGAGCGCTCGAGCCGGGCCGACAGCTCGACGGCAGAGCTGCGGAGGCTGGTGCGCACGAGCTTGCAGCTCGGCGCCAAGCCGGCGGCGATCGTCGCCGCGAACGCGTCGTCGGCATTCAGCACCGCGTACTCGAGGCCCGGCATCGTGAACAGCTTGCGCTTCGCCTCGCCGTAGCTCTCGAGATCGCCGTGCTCGTCGAGATGGTCGCGCGTGAGATTCGTGAACACGGCCGTGTGGAACGTGAGGCCGGCGACGCGCTCCTGATTCAGCGCATGCGACGACACTTCCATCGCGACGCGCGGGACCCCAAGCTCCGCGAGCTCGCGATGCAGAGTCAGGCAGTCCGGCGTCGTCCACGCGTGCGTCGTGAGGGCGGGCGGCACGCCGTAACCCAGCGTGCCGACGTACGCGCACGGACGCTGCGGCTGACTCAACACCTGCGCCAGCAAGTACGCGACGGTGGTCTTGCCGTTCGTGCCCGTCACGCCGACGATCGTCGGCGCGGCAGCGGGCATGAAGAACGCGCGCGCGAGCTCGCCGAGCCGCGCTTTCAACTCCGGCACCGCAAGGCTCGGCTGCGGCGGCTCGCCCACGCCTTCGCCCGGCTCGAAGAGAACGATCGCCGCGCCGGCGTCGAGCGCAGCTCTCGCGTACTTGGCGCCGTGCTCGCGGCCGCCGCGCAGCGCGACGAACGCGGCGCCCGGTCGCACGGCACGGCTATCGAGCGTCAGGTCCGTGATCGCGAGACGCGAGTAGCCGCCTGCGCCTTTGCCGAGCAGGTCGCCGAGCGTGCGTTCGCGCCGAGCAAACGCAGCCATCATGGCCTCACCTGCGCTTGAGCGACGACGGTCATGGCCGGCGCCGGCAGCGCGTCGGGCGGCACCGCGAGCACGCGCAGCGCGCCGGAAACGATGTTGGCGAAGACGGGCGCGGCGATGTCGCCGCCGTGATAGGCGTCGCCTTGCGGCTCGTCGATCATCACGACGACCACGAGGCGCGGATCGGTCGCGGGAGCGAAGCCGGCGAAGATCGCGCCGTGCCGATCGGCGTCGTAACCGCCGACGCCGGCCTTGCGCGTCGTGCCCGTCTTGCCCGCGATGTGGAAGTTGCGCACGGAAGCGCGGTTGCCCGTGCCGTCAGTCGAGACGACGGCCTCGAGCATCGACGTGAGGTCGGCAGCGGTGTCGACTGAAATCACGCGCTCCCCCGGCGGCGCTTTGTCGAGCGCCAGCAGCGACACGGGCCGCAGCACGCCGCCGCCCGCGATCGCTGCGTAGGCGCGCGCGAGCTGCAACGTGGTGACCGCGACGCCATAGCCATAGGACAGCGTGACCTGGTCGACGGTGCGCCAATGCTTGGCGTCCGCGAACAAGCCTTGGGACTCGCCGGGGAACGCGCTGTCGGTGAGGCGGCCGATTCCGAAGCGCGTGAGCGTGTCGGAGATCGTCTGCGGCTCGAGCTTGAGCGCGACGCGTGCGGCGCCCACGTTGCTCGACTTCGCGAGCACTTTCGTCAGCGTGATGCGCCCCAAGTCCTGCGGGTCTTCCGTGATGATCCGGTTGTCGATCGAGATCGCGCCCGACGTGTCGACCGGCGTACGCGGTCCGTAGGCACCGGTCTCGAGCGCAGCGGCCATGACGAGCGGCTTGAAGCTCGATCCCGGTTCGAAGATGTCGGTGACGGCGCGGTTGCGGTAGTTCTCCGGCCGGTACTCCGATCGCTCGGCATTCGGGTTCTGCGACGGTTGGTTGACCATCGCGAGGACCTCTCCCGTGCGCGGATCGAGCACGACGACGGTTCCCCAGCGCGCGCCACTGTCCGTGATGACGGCCTTCAGCTCGCGGTAGGCGAGATACTGCAAGCGCAAGTCGATGCTCGTGCGCAGGTCACGGCCCGGCCGTGCCGCCTGCAAGAGCTCGACGTCGTCGAAGACTTCGCCGCGACGGTTCTGCATGACGCGCTTGCTGCCCGGCTCTCCTTTGAGCCAGTGATCGAATTCGGCCTCGAGGCCCTCCTGCCCGCGGTCGTCGACATCGGTGAAGCCGACGACATGGCCGGTGACCTCTCCGGCCGGGTAGTAGCGGCGGAACTCGCGGATCGTCGCGACGCCGGGCAGACCGAGCTCCCAGACCTTCTGAGCTTTGGCCGGCGGGACGCGCCGCGCGAGGAACATGAAGTCGCGATCGAGGTTGCTCGTGATGCGGCGCGCGAGCCACTCGTCGTCCTGATCGAGCGCCGCCGCGAGCTCGCCGAGCCGATCGAGCGCCGACTTGAGCTCCTTCGGATTCGCATAGATCGTGTCGATAGGCGTGCTGATCGCGAGCGGTTCGCCGTAGCGATCCGTCAACGAGCCCCGATGCGCGGAGATCTGCACCGTGCGGACGTGGCGATCGTTCGCTTCCTCGGCGAGAAAATCCTTGTCGACGAGCTGTAGATAAAGGATGCGCCCTTCGAGCGCGACCGCGCCGAGCGCAAAGGCGACCAGCAGCAATGCGCCGCGCCAGCGCGCGCGCTCGGCCACCGTTGTCTTCGCGGCTTTCTTCATTGTGAGTGCGGCGGCTCGACGACGACGACGAGCTGGTCGCCGCTCGGCACCGTCAACTGCAACCGTTGGCGCACGAGCGGTTCGATGCGCGAATGCGTCGCATACGTTCCCTGCTCGATCTGCAGCCGTCCCCAGTCGGTCTGCAGCCGATCGAGCTCGCGGTTCAACGCTTCGTTTTCGATGAACAGCTGGCGCGAGCGATGCTCGACCTCGACGATCCAGATGCCCGAAGCGACGACGCCCGCGGCGAGCACGAGGACGGCCGCGATTTCCAGCGCTTGCCTGCTCATGCGGCCTGCTCGAGCGGCATGCGCTCGGCGATTCGAAGGCGCGCGCTGCGTGCGCGCGGATTGCGCTCGAGCTCGGCCTCGCCGGGACGCACGAGCTTGCCGACGAGCTTGAGGCGAGGTCGCGCGTGCGGCGGAATGTCGGGTAGGCCCGCGTACGCCTCGTCGCCGCGAGCTTCGCGCGCCATGAGTTGCTTGACGATGCGGTCCTCGAGCGAGTGGAAGCTGATGACGACGAGCCGCCCGCGCTCCTCGAGCAAGTCCACGCTCTGCTCGAGCCCGAGCTCGAGAGCGCCGAGCTCGTCGTTGATGGCGATGCGAATCGCCTGGAACGTCCGCGTCGCGGGGTGGATTCGAGCGCGCCTCGCTTGCTGGCCCGCATGCGCCGCGACGAGGCTCGCGAGCTCTCCCGTCGTGCGAATCGGCGCGGTCGCGCGCTCGCGGACGATCGCAGCCGCGATCTGTCGGGCACGCGGCTCCTCGCCGAAGCGGAACAAGACGTCGGCAAGCTCTCGCTGCGGCACGTCCGCGAGCCACTCGGCAGCCGTCGCTCCATGCGCGCGGTTCATGCGCATGTCGAGGGGCCCGTCGTGCGCGAAGCTGAAGCCGCGCTCCGGCTCATCCAGCTGCGGTGAAGAAACGCCGAGGTCGAAGAGAATCCCTGCCACCCGGCTTGCCCCGAGCCACGCTGTCGCGACGGCGGCGAGCTCTTCGAAGCCGGCGTGCTCGATGCGAAAGCGCGGGTCGTCCCCGAGCCGCTCGCGAGCGTCAGCCACCGCGTCCGCGTCTTTGTCCAAAGCCAGTAACCGTCCCTGTGGTCCAAGCCGCGCCAAAACTTCAGCGCTGTGCCCGCCGCGTCCGTAGGTCGCATCGACGTACCAACCGTCATCCCGCAACGACAAACCTTCGAGCGCTTCCTGGAGCAGCACGGGCTGATGTCCAGGTGATCTGGTCACCGGCGGTATGCTCTACAGAGACAGCGATTCGAGTTCTTGTGGTAGGCCTGCTTCTTCGCCTTCGTCGTCAGCTAGCCACTCGTCGCGGCGCTTGCTCCAACGTTCGTCGTTCCAAAGCTCGAACTTGTTGCCCTGACCGATGAGCATCGCTTGCCGCTCGAGCCCCGCGAATTCGCGCAGCTCACGCGGCAGCAAGACACGGCCGTGACCGTCCATCTCGAGCTCGGTGGCGTACCCCACCATCAAACGTTGTAAGCGCCGCACTTGCTTGTTCAGCGTCGGCAGGCGCACCAACTTGCGTTCGATCTCCTCCCAATCGGGCAGTGGGTAGAGGAGGAGGCAGTAGTCTCGATCGACGGTGGCAACCAAATGCCCCGCCGCCACGGTCAGAAGGCGATCCCGATATCGGCTCGGGATGGCCACCCGCCCCTTGGCGTCGAGGGTGACTTTGGTTGCTCCCCGAAACATAGACAGCCCGCCAGGCCCATCTCCGCCCACTTCTCCCCACGTCGTGACACTATAGTGACGCGCGCACGATGGTGTCAACGAAACTCACGCGGAAAAGTGAGAACTGATCGACAGTTACCGAAGTGGCGCAACCGGCGCAGATACCGGAGCGATGACGACCTCCTCTCGACTCTCGATGGAGGTCATTGTCCGAGGCGATTGTGGCCAGCTGCCGGCGCGATTCTGATCAATCATGCGCGGGTACTTCGTGGACCGCCCCGAGCGCGACCGCCGCGCGGAGCGTGACGCTGTTGATCACGCAGCCCCGGGCGCGATCGACGTTGATGGCGTTGCACCGGGGCCTTGCGCGCCAGGGATGGCGCGCAAGGAGCCCTACAGGGATGTACTTGCGGGCGTCCCCGGGGCGACGCCATCAACGGCGGTCGCGCCCGGGGCGGACGACGAAGTGAGAGGGAGTCGGCCTGTAAGCCGGGTTCTGTCGAGAACAGCCATTCCTCTGCGATGCGCGTCGCCGCGCACCTGTAGCGACCTACCCGGGAGCTCGTGTGGGCACACTTAGCGCTCCCCTATTCGGCCTTGCTCTAGGTGGGGTTTACCGTGCCGCAGCGTGTTACCACCTGCGCGGTGCGCTCTTACCGCACCTTTTCACCCTTACCTGCCGTTGCCGGCGGGCGGTATATTTTCTGTGGCACTTTCCGTGGGCTCACGCCCCCCAGGCGTTACCTGGCACCCTGCCCATGGAGCCCGGACTTTCCTCCAGGGAGTGACCCCCAGCGGCTGCCCGGCCGACTCCCGGCGCTAGTGTACGCGCAGTGAGCTCGCGTCCGCCTAAGTACGCGTCAAGCGATAGAGCACGTTGCGCGATACGCCGGTGATCGCGGTAGCCAGCTTCAGCGCCCTATCCGGCGAGAGCTCGGTCGCGAGCAGCGCATAGACACGCTGTGCCTCGGCCTCGTCCGGCGCCGTCGCCGCCGCGCCGGCTACGACGATGACGAACTCGCCGAGCAACGGAACGCTCGAACCGAGCCGCTCGGTGAGCTCCGCCAACGTGCCCGAGGAGATCTGCTCGTGAGTTTTCGTGAGCTCGCGCGCGATGGCCGCGCGGCGATCGGCGCCGAAAGCGTCGCTGATTGCCGACAGTGTCGTCGCGATGCGATGCACGGCTTCGTAGAAAACGATCGTCCGCTGCTCTCGCTTCAGCTCTTGAAGTCGCTCGCCGCGCGCGTTGTCGCCGCGCGGCAAGAATCCTTCGAATACGAAGTGATCGGTGGGCAGCCCCGCGCCGGACAGCGCCGCGATTGCTGCGCACGGGCCGGGAACCGGCACGACGGCGATGCCCGCCGCTCGTGCAGCACTGACGAGCCGCCAACCCGGATCGCTGATCAGCGGCGTGCCGGCATCGCTGACGAGCGCGACGGACTTGCCATGCTCGAGCTCGACGAGCAGCGCCGCCGCGCGCTCCGCCTCGTTATGCTCGTGATAAGCAATAAGTCGCGATTCGACGCCGATTCTCGATAGCAATCCACGGGTATGGCGGGTATCCTCGGCCGCAATGACATCGGCCTTCGCAAGGACGTCGCGGGCTCGCGGACTCAGGTCATCGACGTTGCCAATCGGCGTACCTACGACGTAGAGCCTGCCGCGATCTTCTCGGGTGTCACTCATAGCGTCGAGCCAATCATGCGCATGAACTTGAGCAAGTCTACAAGCGCGTTGCGGCGCGCAGCCAGAACACTCCCGGCTCTCCTGCTCGCGGCGTGTGCCGCGTGCACGTCGCTGACGCCGACGGAGCGCCCGACGCGCGATACGGCAGCGCTCGAGCAACGCGCGCGCGCGGCCGTCGACGCCGGCAACTTCAGCGCTGCAGCGGATCTCTATACGCAGCTCGCGACGGCATCGGGCGGCAGCGCACGCATCGACTATCTGCTGCAAGCCGCGCGGTTCGCGGCCGATTACGGCGACACGGCGCTAGCGCGGCGCCGCGTCGGCGAGGCGCGCAACGGCGCCAGTGTCGTGCAGCAACAAGCGAGCACGGTGCTGCTGGCGCGGCTCGAGCTGGCCGAAGGCCGGCCACAAGCGGCGCTCGACATGCTCGCCGCGCTCCCGCAGGCGCTGCCCGACCAGACTCGCAACGACGCCGCCGCCGTCCGCGGCCAGGCGTTGTTCCGCGTCGGCAAGCCCGTCGACGCCGTACGCACGCTCATCGACCGCGAGGTCTGGCTCGGCGACGCGGCCTCGATCATCGCGAACCAACGCATGATCTGGGACGGGTTTCGCGCGTCGGCTTCGCCGCCGCCTGCGGCGCAGACGGGCGACGCCGTCGTCGACGGCTGGCTCGCGCTGGCGCCGCTGACGTCGAGCTCGGGACCCGAGCTGCGGCGCTCGCTGCTCGGCTGGCGGCAAACTTATCCGTCGCACCCGGCGGCGGCGGGCTTGCTCGCCGAGCTGCTCGCCGCGCAGCGCTCGACGGCGTTCCCGTCGCAAATCGCTTTGCTGCTGCCGTTGTCGTCGCAACAGCGCGCGTTCGCGCTCGCGATCCAAGACGGCTTCATGGCCGCGCATCTCAAAGCTTCAGGCAACTCCGCCACGAGCGTGCGCGTCTACGACTCCGCGAAGCTCGGCAGCGCTGAAGCGTACCTGCAAGCGCAGCTCGACGGCGCCGATTTCATCGTGGGGCCTTTGGGCCGCGCCGAAGTCGATCAAGTCATTACGCAAGCGGGCTTCGTGCCGACGCTGGCGCTCAACTACGCGACGAACGACACGAATGTCCTGCGCGGCTTCTTTCAGTTCGCATTGGCGCCCGAGGACGAGGCGCGCGCGATCGCGGCGGCCGCGATCGCAACCGGCGCGAAGACGGCCGTCGCGTTCGTGGTCAACAACCAAGGAGGCTATCGCATCAGGGATGCCTTCAGTACTGCGTTCCAGGAGGCCGGCGGCAAGCTCGTCGGTTGGTACGGTTACGAGCCGGCGCTTCAAGATTTCTCTCAACCGACGGCGACGCTGCTGAACGTCAGACGCAGCAACGAGCGCAAAACGCGGCTCGCCGCGAACCTGGGAGAGCCCGTTCAGTTCGAAGCGCGGCGGCGCGAGGACATCGACATGATCTTCGCCGTCGTTCCGGACGATCGGACGGGGCGACTGATCGCCTCGCAGCTGCGCTTCTTCGGCGCCGGCGATATCCCCGTCTACGCCAACGCGGCGATCTTCGATCCAGGCAAGACGGCACGCGACAACGACTTGAACGGATTCATTTTCGCCGATACGCCCGCGCTCGTCTCGCCGGACGCCGAGGCCGCTGCGTTGCGCGCGGATCTGCAAGCCTATTGGCCTGCGCGCGCGGGCCTTGCGCGTTACTACGGCATGGGCTTCGACGCGTACGGGCTCGTCGCGTCGCTATACGGTAACGATGGCGCGCGCTGGTCGATGCGCGGGCTCTCCGGCGACCTGTCGCTCGACGAGCAGGGCCGCGTGCGCCGCGTGCTGCCGCTCGCGCAGTTTCGCAGCGGTCGGCCCGTTGCGCTCGACATCCAGCCCTCTCAACCGATCGAATCGGGCCGTTTGATCGGCCAGCGCTGAATGCGCGCCGAGCGCGGCCGGCTCTGGGAGTCGCGCGCCGCTGCGCATCTCGAGCGGCACGGACTTACGATCCTGACGCGCGGCTATCGCTGCCGGCTCGGCGAGATCGACCTCGTCTGCCGCGACGACCGGCAACTCGTCATCGTGGAGGTACGCGCACGCAGCCGCGGTGCGTTGTGCTCGGCCGTCGACAGCATCGACGCGCACAAGCGCCGGCGCATCGTGCAGGCGACGCGTCACCTGCTCATGCGTCACGCCGAGTTGCAGAGCTCGGTCATTCGCTTCGACGTCGTCGCATTCGACGCGATCGACGCGCCCGAGCCGCAAGTGCAGTGGATACGCGACGCCTTCGACGCCGGCGGTCTGTAAGGCGGCGCGCCCAAGGGCCGCAAATTGCTCCCGCGGGTTGAAGGTTGCGATCGTTCGAGGCAGAGTGACGAGCGTCCAACGAGCGGCACGAATGGAACAGCGAGTACGCCGGCATTTCGAAGACAGCATCGCCACGAAACACGCGGCGATCGGTCTGGCTCCGGCGATCGCCGCCGCCGCCGCTACGATGACGCGCTGCCTGCTAGAGGATGGGAAGATCTTGAGCTGCGGCAACGGCGGCTCGGCCGCCGACGCACAGCACTTCTCGAGCGAGCTCCTGAATCGCTTCGAGCTCGAGCGCCCCGGCCTACCGGCCGTCGCGTTGACGACGGACAGCTCGACGTTGACGTCGATCGCCAACGATTACGCGTTCGTCGAAATCTTCGCGAAACAGGTTCGCGCTCTGGGCCAGCCCGAGGACGTGCTGCTCGCGATCTCGACCTCTGGCAACTCGGAGAACGTGATGCGCGCGATTCACGCCGCGCACGAACGCGGCTTGCGAGTCGTCGCGCTGACGGGCCGTGACGGCGGAGCGATCGCCGGACTGCTCGCGGACGGCGACATCGAGATACGAGTTCCCGCGGACAGGACGTGCCGCATCCAGGAGGTGCATCTTCTGGTCATTCACTGCCTGTGCGATCTCATCGACGCGGAGCTGCTCGAGCCGCGCTAGGTGGCTCCGCGCCCCGTGCGTTCACGCCCCTCCTCCGACACGCCGGAAGAGCGTCCCTGCGGCTCGTGTGCGCACATCCTTGTGCGCACACGGTCTCCGGAGGGGCGTGAACGCACGGGGCGCTACGTTGTGAGTTATTTGATGACTTTGAGCTTGGCGCGCCGGTTGCCGCCCTTCGACGGCGGCGGCGGCGACGACGGCGGCTCGTCGCCGCTCGGCCCCGCCTCTGGCGTGTCGTCCTCGCCGAAGATCATCCCTTGACCCGTCTCGCGCGCGTAGATGCCGAGCACTGCGGCCACCGGAACCACGAGCTGCTGCGACACGCCCCCGAACCGAGCCTCGAACGTGACGGCATCGTTGCCGAGATTCAGCGCGTGCGTGGCACTCGGGCTGACGTTCAAGACAATCTTGCCGTCCTTGACGTGTGCCTCGGGGACGCGGACACCCTCACGCTTTGCGTCGACGACGAGGTGTGGCGTGAAGCCGTTGTCGAGCATCCACTCGTGCATCGCCCGCAGCAGATAGGGGCGCTGCTTCGTCGGAGGATTGGCTACTGGCGTAGCTCCCGCTCCATGTCCGTGAGGCTCGCCTGGAATGACGGCCGTGAGAAAAC
>Ga0207675_100004947_pt1 | contig 12841 bp, 9 predicted proteins | sample KBSSwiS42_FD_184305 | JGI IMG/M metagenome (GOLD analysis project Ga0207675, IMG submission 184305) | Switchgrass rhizosphere microbial communities from Kellogg Biological Station, Michigan, USA - KBS Switchgrass S4-2 (SPAdes) (version 2) | ecosystem: Host-associated > Plants > Roots >... | reverse complement strand
AAATCATAGTTCCGGGCCATCACTTCCATTGTCTTTACACTGAACCATGTCACCATATTATCAATAACGATATTGTCCTTCTCCTCTGAAGTCAGGTTTTCTTTTGCTTTAATTGTAAATACATAACAGGATTCCCCTTCATTATCGCCATAATCAATCGTAAAATCATAGTAACGGGCAACTTCAGGATCAAATATGTTTATTTTATCACCGATAAATGGAATTCCGGGTATCTTTTTGCCTGGATTAAAAAACAGCATCTTTAATTGCTCTTTATGTTTTTCAATTCCGCTCTTCGACTTTGGGCTCCATTCCACTCCTTTGACAACATTATCTTCCCCACAAATTTTTCCATTTGTAAAAAATAACCCCGCATATAATTGCGCTGTATAATAATTGTAGTTCTTAGCATCATCATAAAAATTACCGGTCGTATTCTCCTCGATAACGTCCATTGTACGGCAGCCTCCCGATTCGTTCTGTCTTGTTTTACTATGCAGCGATGCTTTTACATTTCCTTTCTTGTCAGACATCAGGATGTCGTTGATAGAAGTAAAACCAAGGATATGCAGCGTACGAAAGGCTTTATAAAAAGTGGTATCATTCTTTACCTGTTCGATAAACTTAGCAACGTTCATATCTGAACGGATTACCACTTCAGATAAGCTGACCATTTGAGAAAGCCGTATATTATCTAAGGAATCTTCCTGCTGCGCTGATACTGAAGAGACGAAAACTAAAAACACAAATGCAGGAATAAATTGTTTCATAAACCTATTTCTTTGGGAACAGCATCTTATAGTCAACGCTAATCTTCCCTTTGGAAATATCATCCAGTTTTCCTTTCATTAGTTTCCGCTTCAGCGGAGAAATATGATCAATGAATAATTTTCCATCAATATGATCATACTCATGTAAAATTACCCGTGCAGTAAGTCCTGTAAACGTTTGTGTATGCTCCTGGAAATTCTCATCCATATATTCCAGCGTAACAGTTTCATGCCTTGTGATATCTTCCCTTATTTTCGGAATACTAAGGCAGCCTTCATTATACGACCATTCTTCACCATCCAGTTCCGTAATATGAGCATTGATAAATGTTTGTTTCAACCCGGGCGCATCGGGATATTTTTTCTGTTCATCTTCTTCCATATTATTAAACATCTGCACCGTATCAATCATAAAAAGACGGATATTTTTGTTGATCTGTGGCGCGGCCAGGCCAACTCCATTGCTGCCATACATGGTTTCCCACATGTCCTCAACCAGTTTAGCCAGGTTCGGATAATCAGGGGTAATATCCTCAGCGATTTTTCGTAGTACAGGATGACCGTATGCAACAATAGGAAGTATCAATTTAACCAGTTTAAAATTTCAGACTTTATTAATTTTCAGAACGCAAATTTACCGTAACGGGGCGAATGAAACAATACGGCCATCAGGAGGTGCTTCTCATATATTCCTGCAGCAAAATTGTGGCTGCTATTTCATCAACAAGGGCTTTGTCGCGTCGTTGCTTCTTTTTCAGGCCCATTTCAAGCATAGAATCCCTCGCCATTTTAGACGTAAAGCGTTCATCTACCTTTTTTATGGGAATATGCGGGAAATTTTTTTGCAAATCTTTAATACATCTTTCAACCAGCGGCGTGGCATGTGTATCGGTATCGTCCCAGTTTTTGGGTTCCCCGATAATAATCAGTTCGACCTGTTCCCTGGAAAAATAATCTTTCAGAAACGGAATTAATTGTTTGGATTCAACAGTAGTTAAACCAGATGCAATAATCTGAAGTGGATCTGTAACAGCTATACCGGTTCGTTTTAACCCGTAATCAATTGAAAGAATTCTTGGCAAAACTTAAGAATTAGAATGTAAAAATAAATCAGCGATAACGAAGATAGCGAACACTACACTGGCAATACCGTTTGCTGTCATAAAGGCGAGGTTTACTTTTCGTAAATCATTTGGTTTAACAATCGAATGCTGGTAAATAAGCATGCCGGCAAAAACGGCAACGCCTATCCAGTATAATATTCCAAAATGACCAAAGAAACCGGCAGTTATAACGCAGAATGCGCTTAGTAAATGAAGTATTTCGGAAAACCGGAGTCCTTTTGATTTACCCAGCCATGCAGGTATTGAATGAAGCTCCTGCGACTTATCAAATTCTTCGTCCTGTAAAGCATAAATAATATCAAACCCACTTACCCAGAAAATAACTGCGAATGAAAACAGTAAGGGCAACAAATTAAATTTTCCTGTTACAGCGAGGTAAGCACCGATGGGTGCCAACGATAAGCCAAGCCCTAATATCAAATGACAAAGCGGCGTAAACCGTTTTGTATAACTATATCCCAGCACAACAAATAAAGCAACGGGTGATAAGTAAAAGCAAATTCTGTTGATAAAGAAAGTACAAACAATAAACAAAACGCAATTGGCAATCGTAAACAATAAAACGCTATTCGATTTAAGGATACCTGCCGGTATTTCACGGATTGCGGTTCTTGGGTTTTTGGCATCAAAACTTCTGTCGAGGTAACGGTTAAAGGACATGGCTGCACTGCGGGCGAAGATCATGCATAAAATAACCAAAATAAATTTTACTAATGGACTATTGAATACACTATCTAATCCCCAGCCTACTGTTTTATTCAAATTCCATTGCCCCGTAGTGAAAAAAGAAAAGTCCGTATTCCTGAAAGCCAAAAAAAAACCAATCATCGCAAAAGGCATTGCAAAAATTGTATGCGAAAACTTTATAAGGCTCAGGTAATTTTTAACTGTACTCATCAATAATTCGATTCATTTGTTTATGCAAAGATCGCAAAGATGCAAAGGCGCGGAGATATTTCCCAAAAATCCAATTAATCTCATAAATCCCGGTTCAGATAATCTTGTCTCTCACAATTTCCCAAAGCACTACTCCTGCCGCAGTCGCAATATTCAATGAATGCTTCATGCCTAATTGGGGTATTTCTATAGTTCCATCACATAACTGAATTGTAGATTGCTCCACTCCTGTTACTTCATTTCCAAAAATCACGGCTATTTTCCCGGTTTCGGTTTTGAACTTCTCCAGAGAGATACTATTCTCAACCTGTTCAACGGCATATATTTTAAATTGTTCATTCCGTAGTTCTTCAATTGCATCACATGAATTTTTAAAGTGTTTCCACGTTACCGTTTCCTCTGCGCCCAAAGCCGTTTTCTTTATCTCCTTATGCGGAGGTTTGGCCGAATAGCCACAGATGTAAATGGCTTCAATCAAAAATGCATCCGCCGTACGGAACACACTGCCAACATTATAAGCGCTTCGTATATTTTCTAATACCGCAATAACCGGGATTTTATCAGATTGCCTGAATTCCTCTATTGACTTCCGGTTCAGCTCTGTCATGCTCAACTTTCGCATGCCACAAAAATACTGTTTATGAGAAGATGAATCGTGCCTGCCGGAGGTGCTGTATTGTGAAGCATTTGTGGATTGAAAATACCATATTTCAACATGAAAGACTTTATTTTTGTCGCCATGGCTAAAACTGCGGTATCCGACACTCCCTTAATGCAGCAACACAGGGCGATTAAACAAAAATATCCCGATGCGATATTGCTTTTTCGTGTAGGCGATTTTTATGAAACATTTGGCCAGGATGCTGTTATCGCTTCGCAGGTGCTTGGTATTACACTTACAAAAAGAAATAATGGAGCCGCGGCTTCCTCCGATCTTGCCGGTTTTCCTCATCATGCTTTAGATACGTACCTGCATAAACTTGTAAAAGCAGGCTACCGGGTAGCCATATGTGACCAGTTGGAAGATCCTAAAATGGTAAAAGGAATTGTGAAAAGAGGCGTTACAGAAATGGTAACTCCAGGCACGGCAGTAAATGATAAACTCCTTGAACACAGTACCAATAATTTTTTGGCAGGAATTCATTTTACAGAAGATGAACAATATGGCCTGGCCTTCCTGGATATTTCAACCGGCGAATTTTTTATAGCAGAAGGCGACCGCGAATATGCCGAAAAACTATTACAAAGTTTTAAACCTGCAGAAGTCATCTTTCAGCGTCACTATCAAAAAAAATTTAAAGAATATTTTGGCGCAAAAACTTACTCCTATTCATTAGATGAATGGATATTTCACGATGCCTATGCAGAAGAAATTCTTTTAAAACATTTTCAGACGCATTCTCTAAAAGGCTTTGGGGTAGAAGAATTAAGAAAAGGTTTGATTGCAGCAGGTGCCATTCTCCATTATCTCAAAGACACAGAACATCCCAACCTCCAGCATATCACCTCTGTTCAGCGCATTGATAAGGAAGATTTTCTCTGGATGGATCGGTTTACCATCCGCAACCTGGAACTGGTGTATGGAAATGCAGAAGGCAATCATACACTATTAAGCGTTCTGGATAACACAGTATCACCGATGGGCGCAAGATTGCTGAAAAGATGGATTATTTTCCCGCTCAAAGACATTCTAAAAATCAATGAGCGTTTAGATCTCGTTGAATACCTGATAAAAGATCCCGAATTAAGAAATTCCATTGCGCAGAAAATAAAACAATGCGGAGATATTGAAAGGTTAGTTTCAAAAATCCCTTTAAGGAAAATCAACCCAAGGGAGCTGTTGCAGTTAGGGCGTGGATTGAAATTTGTTCAGGAAATAAAGCAGGCCTGTGCCAATTCTCAAAATGAGTACCTGAAACGATTAGCTGATACATTAAATCCCTGTGTTTACATCTGCGAAAAAATTTTTAAAGAAATAGTTGACAATCCTCCGGCCCTTGCTATTAAAGGAGGGATGATAAATAGTACTGTAAACAGTGAATTGGATGACTTACGAAAAATATCCAGCAGCGGCAAAAACTATCTTGTTCAATTGCAGCAAAAAGAAGCAGAGTTAACAGGTATATCGTCTCTTAAAATATCGTTTAATAATGTATTCGGCTATTACCTGGAAGTAACCAATTCGCATAAAAGCAAAGTACCTGACACATGGATCCGGAAACAAACGCTTGCCAATGCGGAACGATATATTACTCCTGAATTAAAAGACTATGAGGAAAAGATAACCGGCGCTGAAGAGAAAATACTGCAATTGGAAATGCAATTGTATGAGGCTTTGCAAAACGAATTGATGGATTACATTTCGCCGATTCAAACAAATGGAAACATTCTTGCCGTATTGGATTGCCTTACCTGTTTTGCCAATAATGCAATTCAGTATAAATATAAAAAACCCACATTACATAATGGTGAAGAGCTACAGATAAAAGAAGGCCGCCACCCTGTTATTGAAAGAAGGTTGCCGATGGGCGAAACTTATATTGATAATGACCTTGAATTAAATAAAGAAGAGCAGCAGATCATTATCCTTACCGGGCCCAATATGAGCGGTAAGAGCGCATTGCTGCGTCAAACAGCGCTGATTGTTTTAATGGCCCATACGGGCAGTTTTGTTCCGGCCAGTGAAGCGAAGATCTCTTTAACAGATAGAATTTTTACAAGAGTTGGTGCATCTGATAACCTGACGGGTGGCGAGTCGACATTTATGGTGGAAATGAATGAAAGCGCCTCAATCATAAATAATATTACACCCCGAAGCCTGGTAATATTAGACGAAATAGGAAGGGGTACCTCTACTTATGATGGGATTTCGATAGCCTGGAGCATTGCTGAATATCTGCATAACGCACCGGAACAACCGAAAACCCTATTCGCTACCCACTACCATGAGTTAAATGAACTGGAAGAAAAATTGCCAAGGATAAAAAATTATCACATAACCAACAAGGAAGCGGGTAACAAAATCATCTTTTTACGAAAACTCGCCAGAGGAGGCAGCACTCATAGTTTTGGTATTCATGTGGCAAAAATGGCAGGAATGCCGCCTGCCTTAATTGAACGGGCAAACGATATACTTGCTCAATTAGAAAGCAAGCATGTAGGCAATGGTGTTAACGAAGAAAAAGATCACCTGAAAGAAAAGATAAAAAATATTAATTCGCCCAAACTCCAGCTTTCAATATTTGATGTTCACAGCCAGACCTTTGAAGAAATAAGAAAACTGCTGGAAGAGATAGATATCAACAGACTTACGCCTGTAGAAGCCTTGCTTAAATTGCAGCAGATAAAAGGAAAGATTCTATAACACTGCTTATTTTGTATGGTCTTCTGAATTATTATTTTGCATCAAACCATAGTTTCTTTTTATTATTCCAATCGCCATTATAGTTAATAAACAGTTCTTCGCCCGCTTTAATGTTGCGCATCGTTTTAATGCGGATCAGTTCCGACGCAATCTCCATTTCATACTCGCAATTGGAAGAATAAGAATGATTATAAATGGAAACATATCCAAGTGCGATACAGCATTTTTTTATATCCCATTCAAAAATATAATCGTGCAATAAAGTCTGGTCTAAAAGCTTTCTGTCCGCATCACCCATTACGATCACCGGCGATACCTCAATAATAGTGTTCTTTTTTATTTTCTCAGTTGTAAAAACACCACGCCCCATGTTCTCCGTAACATTTACATAAATACAGGGAAGAATCATCGATACTTATTTTAATTAATCATGAAATTATGAAACAATCATCTGTCCGTCTGGCTTCTTAAGTATGAGTTCGTATTTTTGGCGTATGCCGGAAGAATTTGAACCAGAGCAACCTTCATTGAAAGAACAATTTGAAGCGATCATCAAGACTGAGGAAAAACTTCATATCCGGGACTTTTTAGATAACCAGAATATCAGCGATGTAGCTGAACTGATCTACGAATTCCCCGACTATGAAAGCCAGATTATCGCAAACATGTCTATACACCGTGCCTCCAGTGTATTCAAAATACTTGAGTTCCCGGTACAGAAAAGAATCATACAGGAACTCCCTCCGGCTACAACCGCTGAATTATTGAATGAACTACCCGCGGATGACCGTACAGATTTCCTGGAAGGATTACCAAGTAATGTTGTGCGGGAGCTGATCAAACTTCTTAACCCTGAAGAGAGAAAAATCACCCTTTCGCTGCTTGGCTATCCTGAAAATAGCATCGGGAGACTGATGACGCCAGACTACGTATATGTGTACCCGTGGAATACGATTGAAGAGGTATTCGCCACTATCCGTAAATATGGTAAAGACAGTGAAACAATCAATGTTATTTACGTGATCAATGAAAAGGGAGAATTACTTGATGATATACGTATCCGCGAGTTTATCCTGAACACACCGGACCATAAAGTATCTGAGTTGATGGATAACAGGGTCATCAAATTAAATGCATACGACGACCAGGAAACAGCCAGTGAAGTTTTCAAAATGAATAATAGAGTGGCCCTGCCCGTAGTAAGTCAGAGTGAAAAACTGCTGGGGATAGTCACCATCGACGATATTCTTTGGGTAGCAGCCGAAGAGTTCAGTGAAGACATCCAGAAAATAGGCGGTACGGAAGCGTTAGAACAACCTTACCTGGAAATACCTTTTTTAAAATTGATTAAAAAACGCGTTGGCTGGCTTATTATTCTTTTCATCAGTGAATTACTAACGGCGACCGCTATGGCTTACTTCAACGACGAAATAGCAAAGGCCACGATACTCGCTATGTTCATTCCGCTTATTATGAGCAGTGGCGGTAACAGTGGTTCACAGGCAAGTACATTGATTATCCAGGCAATGTCGGTAGGAGAATTAAACCTGTCTGATTGGTGGCGGGTAATGCGCAGGGAAATTTTTTCAGGCCTTGTACTGGGAAGCATCCTGGGCATTATCGGTTTTTTCCGGATTTTAATTTGGCATTTATTAATGCAAAATGGAATCATCCAGGATTTATATGGACCGAGCTGGATGCTTGTTGCGTTTACAGTAGGTGTATCACTGGTAGGTGTAGTTCTTTGGGGCACCTTATCCGGGTCTATGTTGCCTATTGTTCTAAAAAAATTAGGAGCCGATCCTGCTGTTTCTTCTGCCCCCTTTGTTGCCACACTGGTAGATGTAACCGGGATTGTGATTTATTTCAGTGTCGCATTCCTGTTTTTAAAAGGCATCCTTTTGTAGATCAATAATTGTCCTTCCATCATTCTTTTATTAAGACCGGTTAATAAATGCAACAATAGCACGAAGCTGCCTATTTTGAATAGTGGCTTATTTTATAGACTTTCGTGGAATAAACAAACGTTTGCATAAATCAAATTCATTACTCTATGTGCGGAATCGTTGGATATACCGGTACCAGGGAAGCTTACCCCATTATAATTAAAGGCCTCAAACGTCTTGAATACCGCGGCTACGACAGCACCGGCGTTGCACTTCAGAATGGCGGATTAAAAGTATATAAGAAAAAAGGAAAGGTCGCTGAACTGGAAGAAATACTGGTTGGCAAAAACTTACATGCAAATGTTGGTATTGGTCATACACGATGGGCTACACATGGCGAACCTAATGATCGTAACGCACATCCTCATAGTTCAGCCTCCGGGAAACTGGCAATGATCCATAACGGTATAATTGAAAATTATGGACAGTTGAAACAGGAATTAATCCGGAAAGGCTACACATTTAAAAGTGATACTGACACTGAGGTGCTCCTGAATTTTATTGAAGATATAAAAACAAATAATGACTGTTCACTTGAAGAAGCTGTTCGTGTAGCCCTGAAAAGAGTGGTTGGCGCTTATGTTATTTTGTTGCTGGATGAAGCAATGCCAGATACAATTATCGCGGCAAGAAAGGGAAGCCCGTTAGTGATAGGAATCGGGAAAGGAGAACATTTCCTGGGATCGGATGCCTCACCCATGCTTGAATACACCAAAGAGGTTGTTTATGTGAATGACTATGAACTGGCAATCATCAGACCGGATGAACTGATATTGAAAAATCTTGGAAATGAGAAAATCACACCTTATGTACAAAAATTAGATTTAGAACTCGCCGCTATTGAAAAAGGTGGTTACGATCATTTCATGCTGAAGGAAATATTTGAACAGCCGCAAACCATTTATGATTGCTTACGCGGACGGTTAGACGCAACCATGGGCACCATTACAATGAGTGGTATTCAGCAATATTCAGAGCAAATCATGAATGCAAACAGGATAATCATTGTTGCGTGCGGTACCAGTTGGCATGCAGGCCTCGTTGCTGAATATATTTTTGAAGAATTATGCCGCATTAATGTAGAGGTTGAATACGCTTCTGAATTCCGCTATCGCAATCCGGTAATAAATCCTGGTGATGTTATTATTGCCATCTCTCAAAGCGGAGAAACAGCAGATACATTAGTGGCCATTGAAACGGCGAAGGCAAAAGGAGCGATTATATTGGGAGTTGTAAATGTTGTTGGTTCTTCAATTGCCCGAACAAGTCATGGTGGTGCATATACACATGCAGGCCCGGAAATCGGGGTGGCATCTACAAAAGCATTTACCGCACAACTCGCCGTATTAACAATGATCGCATTAAAAATTGCCAATGATAAAGGGAGTATAACCAAGCAACGCTACATGCATTTGCTGAATGAGCTCAACGAAGTGCCTCAGAAAGTCGCCAAGGTACTGGAACTAAAAGATCATATAAAGAAGCTTGCTGAAAAGTATAAAAACGCAACAGACGCATTGTACCTGGGCCGTGGCTATAACTTCCCGGTTGCTCTTGAAGGAGCCCTCAAACTGAAAGAGATTTCCTATATACACGCAGAAGGTTACCCTGCAGCTGAAATGAAACACGGACCGATTGCATTAGTGGATGAAAATTTACCGGTAGTATTTGTGGCTACAAAAGATTCTTACCATGAAAAAGTGGTCAGCAATATGCAGGAAATAAAAGCAAGAAAAGGAAAATTGATTGCCGTAATAACAGAGGGAGATGACTCAACCGCGTCAATCTGTAACGACATAATGAGCATACCTGAATCAGATGAAATTATTGCCCCGATGCTGAGCGCAATACCCATGCAATTACTAGCTTATTATATTGGTGTTGCAAAAGGATATGATGTAGATAAGCCACGCAATCTTGCCAAATCGGTTACCGTTGAGTAGAGTTAGTCAACTTCATATTAATAAGAAGATTTAAATACTATCCTAAACCTTGTTGCATGAATAAGATCAGGAAAAGCGCTATAGGAAGCCTGGGCTATAATTTTATTCCGGAGGAATATCTTCCGAAAGGAAAGAATGAATACTATCTGCGTAATAAACAAAACCGCAGTGGTATTCAATACCGACAGCTTTCAGCACACGAAATTGAAATACTTGTCCGCAACAACAATACCTCTGATGATTGGAATAAATTATTGGTATCCGACGCTTTCGACCCCGAGCTTGTAAAAAACTGCAAATTTTTTGGCCTGGTTCGTATTGGCAAATTAGAATCACTGTATCTCGAGTTTAACAATATACGCCTGCAGGTAGGACTATACGACAGCACCATTATCAGCTGCGACTTTGGCGATAACGTGGTAATAAATAACGTCAGCTACCTTAGCCATTATATTATCGGTAACGAAGTTATGATCATCAATGTAAATGAACTGGCGACTACCGATCACTCCAAGTTTGGCAATGGGATTTTAAAAGCAGGAGAAGATGAATCATTGCGCATTTGGTTGGAAATATGCAATGAAAATGCGGGGCGCAGTGTGTTACCATTTGACGGCATGTTGCCTGGCGATGCATGGCTATGGTCAAGATATAGAAACGACGATTTGCTGATGCAAAAATTTAAAGAGTTCACGGAAAAAAAATTTGATAACCTGCATGGCTATTATGGAAAGATTGGCGATCGTACTATTATAAAAAATACGGCGATTATTAAAGATGTACGTATCGGCAGTGATGCCTATATAAAGGGCGCCAATAAATTAAAAAACCTTACAATCAATTCATCAGCGGAAGCAAAAACCCAGATTGGTGAAGGATGCGAACTGGTAAATGGGATCATTGATTTTGGTTGCCGGATATTTTACGGTGTAAAAGCAGTCCGGTTTGTAATGGCGTCGCATTCGCAGCTAAAATATGGCGCCAGGCTTATTAACTCTTATCTGGGTAATAATGCAACTATCTCATGTTGTGAAGTATTGAATTCTTTGATTTTCCCGGCGCACGAGCAACACCATAACAACTCTTTTTTATGTGCTGCATTAGTAATGGGCCAAAGCAATATGGCTGCAGGAGCAACTATTGGTTCCAATCATAACAGCCGTGGTGCCGACGGCGAAATTATAGCCGGCCGCGGATTCTGGCCCGGGTTGTGTGTTAGCTTAAAGCATAATTCAAAATTTGCAAGCTTTACCTTAATAGCAAAAGGTGATTTCCCGGCTGAGTTAAACATCCCTATTCCCTTCTCACTCGTAAGCAACGATGTAAAAAATGATAAACTGGTAATCATGCCAGGCTATTGGTTTATGCATAATATGTATGCATTAGCCCGCAATGCCGGAAAATATATCAGTCGCGACAGGCGAACAGACAAAACCCAATTCATCGAATACGACTTCCTTGCACCGGACAGTGTCAATGAGATATTTGATACGATGCATCTGCTGAAATTATATACCGGTAAAGCATATGTAAAAAAATTGAATCGTAAAGCAACCGACGTTGAAGCAATTAATGCCGGGTTAAAATTATTGGAAGAAGATAACAAGATGGTTGATGAACTTGAAATACTTGCAGACGAATTTGAAAACAGTACCCGGAAGGTCCAGGTAATAAAAGTGAGGCAAGCCTACTCTCTTTTTAGGAAAATGATTGTTTACTACGCAATAGAGCAGACTATTGAAGAAATTCAAGAAAGAAAAATCAGCACCTGGCAACAGTCGGGTGCCCTATTTTCCAAAAAACAAAAAAGAAGCGAATGGATAAATGTAGGGGGACAATTAATTCTTAAAGACTTGTTGAATTCCTTTATCAATAATATTCATACCGGAAGGGCAAAGAACTGGGACGATATTCATGAATTCTATCACAAGAATAATCTTCTTTACAAACAACAAAAGTTTCAGCATTCAATTGCTTCCTTGTTTGAAATAACCGGGTTAAATAGCGCTAAGCTTAATAAACAGACATTCCGGGAACTACTTGAAGATTGCCTGGCTACAAAGGAATGGATAGTAAAAAATATTTACGATTCAAGAGCCAAGGATTATAAAAATAAATTCCGCCAGATGGTATATGATTCCGCTGCGGAAATGAATAAAGTAATTGGCAGGTTAGATGAAAATGCATTTATCATTCAGCAAAACAAAGAATTGAGAAAATTCAAGAGGACAGTGTCCGGAATAATTAAAGATTTTAAACTTTGATTTTGATTCCTGGTATAATTTAATTTCTTACCGTTTTACTATCCGTACAGTATTTGTCTTTACATTACCATCCGTAGCAGAAATAAAATATACGCCGGCTTTAAGATTATCAACCTGAAGTGTTATCACATTTGTACCATCTGAAAGTAGCTGCTGCCATTGCTTTATTATTCTTCCCTGCAGGTCGTATAAGCTCATTCTTACTGATGTGTTGTCAGGAGAACTAATCGTAAGCTTAGTATCATTCTGCACAGGGTTTGGTGCTACAGAAGTTATAAGGAAAGATTTTGTGTTAAACAATACAGCAACAGTATTTGAATATCTTATTCTTCCATCCATTAACACCACTTTGATCCGGTAAATAGAAGTTCCTCCCGCCGGTTCTTTATCACTATATGAGTAAGATAATTTATCATTACCCGGGTTTATTACCTTAATAGTTTTAAAATTATTACCATTGACAGCCTGTTCAATTTCGTAGCGTAAAACATTTTCTTCCGTATATACATTCCAGTTTATTACAGCCATGTTAT
>Ga0207675_100004946_pt1 | contig 12842 bp, 5 predicted proteins | sample KBSSwiS42_FD_184305 | JGI IMG/M metagenome (GOLD analysis project Ga0207675, IMG submission 184305) | Switchgrass rhizosphere microbial communities from Kellogg Biological Station, Michigan, USA - KBS Switchgrass S4-2 (SPAdes) (version 2) | ecosystem: Host-associated > Plants > Roots >... | reverse complement strand
CGGCGCCACGCCCGACAGCATGTTGCCGCAGTTGGGCCGCGTATCGACCGACTTCTGACCGACTCCGACCTGCGCGAACAGGTAGTCGATGTCGCACCCCGGCTGCGACGACTTCGAGACGATCGCCACCTTGCTGGTGAGCGTGCTGCCACCGCCGACACCGTCGACCTGCAGCAGGTCGGACGCACCGATGGCGCCGATCAGGGCCTGGTCGCGCTCGGCGTCGTCGCTGGGCAGCCACTCGCGCAGGAAGAACGGCCCACGCGACGTGCCGGCACGCATCAGGACGCAGGGGATCACTCGATTCATGGCCGAATGATCGGCGCGGGCATTGCAAAAGTGAATTGCATCTTTAAGATCAACTGATCCGTTTGCGGCATCAATACGAGGATGGACGCCATGGCGATTAACTTCGATCTGAACGACCTGCTGGCCTTCCGCGCAGTGGCCGAGCTGAGCAACTTCCGCAAGGCGGCTGAGGTTGTGCACCTGTCGCAGCCGGCGTTCAGCCGCCGCATCGACAAGCTTGAGCAGGCACTGGGCGTGCGGCTGCTGGAGCGCACCACACGGCGCGTGACGCTCACTGCGGTGGGCCGCGACTTCGAGCGCAAGGTGCGCGAGCTGCTCGACGAACTCGACGCCACGTTGCTCGGCATCCGCGGCGTGGCGGTCACCCGCATGGGCGAAGTGACAGTGGCCTGCGTGCCGTCGACGGTGTACTACTACCTCTCGCAGGTGATCCGCCGCTACCACGAGCGCTGCCCCAAGGTGCGCGTGAAGGTGCTCGATGCGAGCGCCAACGAAGTGCTGGCAACGGTGGCGCGCGGCGAGGCCGACTTCGGGCTCAATTTCATCGGGTCGCAGGAAGGCGATCTCGACTTCAAGTCCCTGGTCGAGGAGCGTTTCGTTGCCGCCTGTCGGCGCGACCACCCGCTGGCCAAACTGCGACGCGCGAGCTGGTCGCAGTTGAGCGACTACGACTACATCTCGGTGGGCCGCACGTCAGGCAATCGCGTGCTGCTCGATCAGGCGCTGGCCGGCCTCGCCAACCGGCCGGAGGCTATCTATGAGGCGCAGCACGTCACCACGACGCTCGGTCTGGTCGAAGCTGGGCTCGGCGTCGCTGCAGTGCCATCGATGGCGATGCCCGGGCCAGACCATCCGCTGTTGGTGAGCGTGCCGCTCGTGGACCCGGTGGTCACGCGCAAAGTCGGGCTGATTCGACGCCGCGGCCGCTCGCTGTCGCCCGCGGCGCAACAGCTGTTCGATCTGTTTGGCGAGATGAAGGGACGAAGGCGCATGGGGCCGTAGAACGGACGACTGCGACCTCGGGCGAATGACGCCTCTTGAGGACAAGATCGAAGGGGCGCCCTTGGCCGATTGTGGACCCTGGGCGCAACCACCCGTTCCTGAAGGTCGCGAGTCGCCGCGTGGATCGCGAGTCGTCGCGAGTTGGCTAGCGGTAAGGCAACCTGTTAATCCGTAGGTCTCTGGTTCGAGCCCAGTCGGGCAGCCAGGAACAGTGGGCTGGCCGGTCAGGAACCGCCAGCCATTTGCTTCAGGGACACACTCTGGGACAGACCGCGCAATGCACGCCCTTCGGTGACCCACCTCGTGCCCGCGCGGCGTGGCCTCACACGCACGTCACCGTCACGCCATGCGAGTGCGGACCGAAAGTGGGCGCGTCGGTCACTGACGACACGACCGTCACGGTGCCGCCGGAGTTGAGCTGTGCAAGGTCAGCCGGCGACAAGGTCACCAAGTGGTCGTGCGTGGCACTGCCCATGATGCTGTACGTCAAGGCAGTGGTCGACGTGAGGTCGGTTGTTGGCACCGTCAGCACGTGGCCGTGGTTGCCGGTGATCTCGGCGCCCGACGATCCGCACGAGGACGCCGGCGCCGGGTTGCCGTTGGTGCCGCCGCCGTTGGTGCCGCCGCCAAACAAGGCGAGGGCCGCGGTGCCCCCGCCGCCACAAGCCTGAATCAGCAGCGTCACCGTGCCGCCGGTGACTGACCCCAGGAATTGCTTGCGCGTGATGCTCATCTCGATCCTGCTGCGATGGCACGTCGTCACGGTGTGCCGCCGCGCCGGGACTCCTGATCGGCGCATTCTCTGCGCGGCCCGGCGAGTGCGCGGCACGGTAGCGCAACCACCCTGATGCCATGGATGAATCACCGAACGACCGGCAGTCTCGAAACAACCGCGGCCGTGCTCGGGGCGTCGCTCGCCCGTCAGCCTGTCGGGCTACCCCGCGCGGCGGTGTTCTGCGCGGTCATTCCGCCGTACCAGCGGCAGTGCCAGCACGGGGGTCGTCATGGCGCACGGGCAACAACCTGGCGCCAGGACGTTGACGGAAAGTCGCGCGCCAATCGACGCAAGGGTCCACCACGTGTCCCGCGCTGAGTTCACCTTCCGCGCGTTCGCTTCTTCGGCTGCAGCGCCGAGCAACCGGGTGGGTGATGCGTCCCCAGCGCCTGCTCGAGGCACTCAAACCGGATAGTCGGTGGCCAGAAATCTCAGCAGCGCGGCGTTCACTTCTGTCGGCCGCTCTTGCTGGATCCAGTGCCCGCCGCCTTCGATCAGCACCTTGTCGCGCAGGTTGGGCACGCTCGCGGCAAGATGCTCCAACGCGCCGCGCCCCATCGGCGAGGCAATCACCGCATCGCGCGTGCCGGCGATGAACAACGCCGGCGGCTTCACCTGGGCGCCCTGGAACGGCGCCAAGATTGCCCAGTTGCGATCGATGTTGCGATACCAGTTGAACGGCCCACGCAGCCCGTTCTTGCGAAACGCCTCGACAAACACGTCGATGTCAGCCTCGCTCAGCCAGGCTGGCAGCGTGGCCGGCGCGATCGCGCGATCGAGAAATCCGCTGCCGGCCGGCACGGTCAGAGACATGCGGCTGTCGGCCGGCGCATCGCCCGAGCCTGCGACCAGCACCTTGCGCATGGCCGATCGGATGTCGCGCTCGAACTCGGCTTCGGGCACGCCTTCACGGTTGAAGTAGAACCAATAGAAATTCTCGTGCCCCGCCGCGCGCAGCAACGTCAAGGGCGGCGCCGCGGGATTGCGTGGCCGGTGGGGCACGCTCAGCGCGGCCACCGCGGTGAACAGGTCGTGCCGCATCAGCGCGGCGCTCCAAGCCACGTTGGCGCCCCAATCGTGCCCGACGATGCAGGCGCGCGTCTCGCCGAGCGCCGCCACCAGCGCCACCATGTCGCCCACCAGGTCGGTGATGGCGTAAGCGGCAATCTCGTGCGGCACCGAGCTGCCGCCGTAGCCGCGCATGTCGGGCGCCACCACGTGGTAGCCCGCCTGCGCCAACGCCGGAACCTGGTGCCGCCACGAATGCGCCAGCTCGGGCCATCCGTGGCACAGCAGCACCAGAGGCCCGCTGCCCTGCTCGGTGATGTGCAGCGTGATGCCGTTGACGGCGATGTCGCGCTCGATGCGTTCTTCGATCACGGCCTCGTCCTTGTGTTGCGCACGCGGGCGCGGTCGATGATTCTTCCTCAAAGCGCCAAGGCTTGCGCGGATCGATGTGGAATCCGCCGGCGCGGCAACGCCGCGCCGACCGTCAGACCGGCGCTTCGAGTCGGTCCAACGGCGCCGCCAGCGTCGGGCCACCCGAACGGGTCTCGTGCCATGACGGTGAATGGGCCGGGCTGAGCAGCGTACCCATGTCGGCGTCGGACAGCGGCTGCGCGATCAGATGGCCCTGCACCCAATCGCAGCCGAGTTGCCGCAGGTGGTGGAACTGTTCGGCCGTCTCGACGCCCTCGGCCGTGACGTGCAGCCCCAGGCCATGCCCGAGGTCGATGATCGCGCGCACGATCGCGGCATCCTGCGGCTGCCGGGTCATGTCGTGCACGAACATGCGGTCGATCTTCAGCGCATTGAGGCGGAAGCGCTTCAGGTAAGCGAGCGACGAGTAGCCCATGCCGAAGTCGTCGACGGCGATCTTGATGCCGCTGGCGGCCAGCGCGTCGAGCTTGGCCAGCGTCTGGCTCGACGGGTCGAGCAGCAGCCCTTCAGTGACTTCGAGCCGCAGACGCTGCGCAGGCACCCGCGTCTTGGCAAGCACCGCCTGCACGCTGTCGACGAAGTCGGATTCGGCGAACTGACGCGGCGAGACGTTGACCGACAGCGTGATGTCGTGCGCCCCGCCTGCGATCCAGCTGGCGACCTGACGGCAGGCTTTCTCCAGCACCCAACGGCCGGCGGGCACGATCAAGCCATTGCGTTCCAGCAGCGGCACGAATTCCGCCGGCGCGACGACGCCGCGCGTCGGGTGGTTCCAGCGCACCAGCGCCTCGACACCGACGATGCGGCCGTTGCCGAGCTCGGCAATCGGCTGGTAGACGAGGAAGAACTGCTGCTCCAGCAGCGCCTGCCGCAGCTGCCGCTCGACCGTGATCTGCTCCTCGTCGTGGGTCTGCATGGCCGCTTCGTAGAGGCAGCTGCGGCCACCGCCAGCGGCCTTGGCAGCGCGCACCGCGGTCTCGCCACAGGTCAGCAGCTCGTCGACGCCTTGCGCCATGTCGCCAGCCAGCGCAATGCCGATGCTCAGCGTGACCACCATCTCGTGGCCGTTCAGCAGGTGCGGCGGCTCGAACGCGCGCAGCAGGTTGCGAGCCATCGCCTGCGCGGCCTGTGCCTGCGCCGCGCCCTCCACCAGCACCGCGAACTGATCGCCGCCCAGCCGCGCGACCACGTCATCCATGCGCGTCACGCTGCGGATGCGGTCGCTCACCGCGCACAACAGTTCGTCGCCGGCAGACTGGCCGAGCGACTGGTTGATCACGCGAAAGCGATCGACGTCGATCAGCAGCACGCTGATGGCGCGCCGCGTCGCGTGGCTGCGTTCGAGCGCGCGCGCCAGTCGCACGCGCAGACCGTTGCGGTTGTGCAGACCGGTCAAGGCGTCGCGACGCGACAGAGTACCGAGCAGCGCCTCGGCGCGCTGCAGCGTGTCCAGCGGCTGGCGCAGCGCACGGCGCCACAGCACCACGACAGCCGCGGTGCTGACCAGCGCGCACAGCGCCGCGGCCAGCAGCGCGTCGGCCAGGCTGCGCACCACTCGCACCTGCAACGGGCCCGACGGCGTCTCCACCGAACGCTGCGCGACCAGCCGCGGACGCGCCAGCAGATCGGGGTGCCCTTTCAGTTGAACATCCGCCTGGCCGCTCGCGGACACGGCGCTGGCCTCGTCGACGCCACCAGGCCAGCCGCGCAAGCGTTGTGCCAGGTCGCTGATCGGGCCGTCTGCCAGGGCGACCTCACGCTGCACCACGTAGGCCAGCGCCTGCACCCTGGCTTCGGCGCGCTCGTGCTGCTGCCAGACACCCAGCGTGGCCAGCAGCAGCGGCGGGCCGATGGCCAGGCCCAGCAGCGCGGCAAGCAGGAAGCGCGACGCCAGACGGGCGCTCGAACGGTTGCGCGCACCGGGGCCGGCGGTGAAGCCGCTGGTCGGCGCCGGCGACCCTGCGCCGGCATCCACGGCAGTTCTGCGCTCGACACGCACCGGGCTGCTCATGTCACAACACCAGCGACGTGGCCTGCGGACCGGCGAACATGCTGACGCGGTTGCGTCCGGTGCGCTTGGATCGGTACAGCGCTTGGTCGGCGCGATCGATCAGCTCGGCCACCGTCGCTGCACCGGCGCCGCGTGTGTGCACGCCGACGCTGACCGTGACCTTCAGCTGCGGCACGTCGTGCAGACTGGCGGTGACGTCGCGCTCGACGCGTTGCCGGATCTGCTCGGCCAGCGCCCGAGTCTCGTCGACGCCGAGATTCGGGGCCACGAAGCAGAACTCCTCGCCACCGTAGCGACACACCAGGTCTTCCGCGCGCGCGGCGGCCGCGATCTGCTTGGCCACCGCCTGGATCACCCGGTCGCCGGCGGCGTGGCCGTGCGTGTCGTTGACGGATTTGAAGTGGTCGATGTCGATCATCAAACAGCTGAGCGGGAAAGCCTGCTTCTGCGCGCGCGCGAACAGTGGCGCCAAGTGCTCGTGGAAGGCGCGGCGGTTCAGGCAACCGCTCAGCGCATCGCGCGTGGCCATGCGGTGCAGCTCCTGGTTCTTCAGCTCGATCAACGCATTCGAACTGGACAGCTGCTGCAGCGTGTCGCGCAGCTGGGCGTTGGCGCGGTGCAGCTCGGTCACGTCGTTGAATGTCGCGAGGCAGCCGCGCGCCGCACCGCCGGGGTCGGCAATCGGTGCGCAGTTGACGATCAAGTGACGCGCTTGATCCCCCGCGCCGACGTCCAGCGTCAGTCCCGTGACCATCGTGCGCTCGTTCATCGCGCGTGCCCATGGGTGGTCGGCAGCATCTGCCGGCAGGCTTGGGGCCAGCCACGGCAGCGCGGACAGCGCCGCGCCGGTGCGCGCGGCCGCAGCATCCTCGTCGAAGCCGCGGAAAGCCTTGTTGGTCAGCAGCACGCGCCCGCGCGTGTCGAGCACCACCACGCCTTCGCTCATCGTGTCGAACGCGCCTTGCACGCGATCGGGTATCACCGAGGCCGGGTCGAGATGCTGCAAGGCGCGCCGCAGATACAGCGCGAACGCCACTGCGCCGACCGTGGACATGAACAACAGCATCAACACCATCGGCTCGCTCAACCAGCGCACCACCGGGTTCCCGGTGGGCCGGCGGAAGGTCACCTCGAACTGGCCCCAGCGGCCGGCCCCGGCGTTCAATGGCACCGCCAACTGGCTGATGGTCGAGCGTTCGCCGGCCGAATCGCGCCAGGCCTCCTGGTGATTGCCCAGCTGCATCACCACCTGGCCGTCGGCGCGGCGTATCGCCAGCGAGCGCAGCTCGGCGTTGCGCTCGAGCACCGAGGCCAGCGTCCGCTGCAGCAGCTCGCGCTCGTCGCGCTCCATCAGCGCGGCCACCTGCACCGCCAGCGATTCGCCGATCTGCTTGCGCGCGCGCATCGTCTCGACGTCGCGGCTGGACAGCACGCCGAAAAACAAGTCGGCCAGCATCAACAGCGTGCCGGTCAGCGCCACCAGCGCGACCGTCATCTGCACCAAAGGGCTCGAGATCTTCATCACGGCTCGCCCGCCGGGGCTCTCGCGTCACGGGGTTGGAACAGGTCGGCGGCCGCGCCGTCAAACTCGCCGGGCAGCGACTGCAGCGAGGGATCGGCCACCAGACTGCGCAGCTTGACCTGCGACAGCGCGTCGAGCTGGCTGGGCTCGCTGTCGGTGGCCAGCAGGTCGAGCTCGTGGTCGTCTTCTTCGTCGTCGTCGAGGCGGCGCGCCAGCACCGGCGCCAGGTCGATGTGGCGCCAGGCCGGAATGCCCATCAGCATGGTCGCCAGCAGGCCACCCCCGCGCGTGAGCCACCACACGAAGCCGGCGGTGAAAGCCATGCTGCTGACCTTCACCGGGTCGGTCACCACACGCAGGATCGACTCGGTCGCACTGGGCTCGCGGGCCTCGGCCGGCGGCTCGTCGACCTGTGCCGAGCCGCGCGCAAAGCCAAACGACTGTTTCAGCAACGCGTCGACCGAGCGCTGCAGAGACGAGTCGTCGGTCGCCGCCGACTGGGCTTGCAGCTCCTCAGGCGACAGCGCGAACGACAGGGTGAACGATGTGCCGTCTGCTCCATCGCGCAACCTGAGCGCTCTCTCCAAGCCACGCGGGCCATGCGCACCGTCCGCGGCGTCGTCGACGAACGCGATGCGCACCGGGGTGGCCTCGAGCTCCGGCACGCTCGCTCCGCCACCGCGCAGCGTCAGCATGCCGGGGGCGGTGCTCGCCGGCGCGCTGGCGGTCGCGATGGGCGCGGCCGTGGTCACCTCGATGGATGTGGTGGGCGCCACGGCCGGGGGCGAGGGTGGCGTCGGGACAGGCAGGTCCAACTGCTTGACGATCGGCATCACCTGCACCACCACCGCCTGCTGATGGCTTAGACCACCCGCATCGGTGACCTGCACGATCACCGTGTGCTGCGAACCGTTGGCATAGTCGAGCCCTGCGGCGTCGGCTACCCGCAGTTGGCCGCTGGCGGGATCGATCGCGAAGCGCCCATTGGCATCCGAAAGCAGGCTGAAGCTGAACAAGTCGCCGGCATCGGGGTCGATCGCGCGCACGGTGGCGACCACGGTACCGTCCGTCGAACGCTCGACCACGCTGCCACCGGTGAGCTGTAGCCCGGTCGGCGCTTCGTTGACGTTGCCGACGTTGACGCGGATCGCCTGCACGGCGGCCTGCGCGCCGTCGGACACCTGAACGGTCACGTCGTAACCGTTGTCGGCGCCGGCATCCGCCGGCGCGTCGAAATCGGGTGGCGTGGAGAAGGTCAGAGTGCCGGTGGTGCCGTTGATCGCGAAGCGTGCGGCGTCGGCCCCCCCGACGATCGAGAAGGTCAGCACGTCGCCATCGGCGTCGGTGGCGCTCAGGCTGGCCGCCGCGGTCTGGTTCTCGAGCTGCGCCACGGTGGCCGATGCAGCGCCGCCGAAGCTGGTGAACACCGGCGCGTCGTTGGCTCCGATGAAGGTGATCGTCGCCGCCAGCGTGTTGGAGTTCGCCGCCCCGTCGTTGGCCGTCACGCTGAACGCTGGCGCCAGCTGATCGCCATCGTCGACGAATTGCACCAGACCGGCGCTCAGCTGCGCCGTGGTGAAGCTGGTGATCGCCACACCGGGTGCGCTGCTCAATTGGAAGATGCCGCCGCTCTGGCCGCTGAGCGTGAACGTGAAGGCGTTGTTGTCGGGGTCGCCGACGTTGAAGTTGGCCGGCGCCAACGTCACCGCCTGGCCCTCACCGACCGTCAGCGTCGCACCGGCGAGCACCGGCGTGTCATTGGCTGGCGTGTAGGTGACGTTCGCGGCGAGCGTGTTGGAACTGGCACTGCCGTCGCTGGCGGTGAGGCTGAATGCGGGTGCGACCTCGTCGCCGTCGTCGGCGAACTGCACCACGCCGCTGCTCAGCTGCGCACTGGTGAAGCTGGTGATCGCGACCCCAGGGGCGCCGCTCAACTGGAAGCTGCCACCGCTCAGGCCGCTCACGGTGTAGGTAAAGGCGGCGCTGTCGACGTCGGCGATGCCGATGTCGATCGGGCTCAGCGTGATGGTCTGGCCTTCGCCCACGCTGAGATCGACGCTGGTCAGCGCCGGCGCATCGTTGACTGCCGACACGGTGATCGCCACCGTGTCGCTGTCGGCCAAGCCCAACGCGTCGGTGGACACCACGCCAAGCGTGTCGCTGCCGTTGTAGTTGGTGTTCGGCGCGTAGGCGAGCGTGGCCAGCGCCGCATTGATCTGGCCCGTGGTGCCGCTCAGGGTGAGGGTCGCGCTGCCGTTGGCGCCGGCGCTGATCGAGGCGCCGCCGGCCAGGTTGACCGAGACGTTGCCCTGCACGACGGTCAGCCGCACTGTCGCCACGTTGCCGTCCGGATCGGTGACCGACACGCCGATCGCGAGCGTGCCGTCCTCGGCCACCGTCTGTGCGCCGGGCACGGTGTTGACCGGTGCTTCGTTGGCGTTGACGACGCTGACGGCGATCGCCTGCGTGTCGGTGAGGGTGCCGTCGCTGACCTGCACCGTCACGTCGTACACGTTGTCGCCGCCGGCGTCGGCGGGCGCCTCGAAGTTCGGCGGCGCGACGAACACCAGCGCACCGGTGCTCGGGTTGATCGTGAACCGCGCCGAGTCGGCGCCACCGACGATCGCGTAGGTCAGCGTGCTGCCGGCATCGGCATCGGTCGCGGTGACGGTGGTGACTATGGTCGTGTTCTCGGCGACGTTGACGCTCGCGTTCGCGCCGCCACCGTTGCTGGTGATCGCCGGCGCGTTGTCGTTGACCGCGGTCACCGTGACCGCGATGGCCTGCGAGTCGGTCAGCGTGCCGTCGCCGACTTGAACGATCACGTTGTAGACGTTGTTGGCGCCGGCATCGCTCGGCGCCTCGAAGTCCGGGGCGACAACGAACGTCAGCACGCCGGTCGACGGATTGATCGCGAACCGCGCCGCGTCGGCACCACCGGCGATTGAATACGTCAGCGTGCTGCCAGCGTCGGCATCGGTCGCGGTGACGGTGGTGACGCCGGTCGTGTTTTCGGGCACGTTGACGCTGGCGTTCGCGCCGCCGCCGTCGCTCGTGATCGCCGGCGCGTTGTCGTTGACCGCGGTCACCGTGGCGGCGATCGCCTGCGTGTCGGTGAGCGTGCCGTCGCTGACCTGTACCACCACGTCGTAGACGTTGTTGGCACCGGCATCAGTCGGCGCTTCGAAGTCTGGTACCCCGACGAAGCTCAGCGCACCGGTGCTGGGGTTGATCGTGAAGCGCGCGGCATCGGCGCCACCGGCGATCGAATAGGTCAGCGTGCTGCCGGTGTCGACGTCGGTGGCGGTGACGGTGGTGACGGCCGTCGTGTTCTCGGCGACGCTCAGTGCCGCGCTCGCGCCGCCGCCGTCGCTGGTGATCACCGGCGCGTCGTTGACTGCGGTGACCGTCACGTCGACCACGTCGGTGGCGCTGGAGAACGCCGTGGTGCCGCCGTTGGTGCTCGTGTCGACCTTGGTGCCGGCGACGCCGCTGCTGCGATCCCACGCACGCAAGGTCAAGGCGGCCCCGCTGGGCCCGGTGTAGTCGGCCGCCGGCGCGAAGTACAGCCGCGTGTTGCCGTCGTCGGCCAGCAGCAGCGCCGACGCGTTGCTCACCGCGCCCACCGCGTTCCAGCTCGCGCCAGCGTTGGTGCTGTAGTACCAGGTGCCGTTGGTTTCGTCGCTGGCGGTGATCGCGATGCCGCGCACGGCGCCGATGTCGGCGTCGCTGATTCCGCCTGTGAAGGCGCCGACCAGAGAGCCCACCGCACCTGCCGGCGCTCCGGCGTCTTCGGCCACTGTCAGCGTCAAGGGCGTGTTGGCCAGCACCGGCGCATCGTTCACCGCTGTGTAGGTGATGCTCGCGCTCAGCGTGTTGGAGCTCGCGCTGCCGTCGCTGGCGGTGAGGCTGAACGCGGGTGCGACCTCGTTGCCGTCGTCGACGAATTGCACCTGGCCGCCCCCGAGCTGCGCGCTGGTGAAGCCCACGATCGACACGCCCGGTGCGCTGCTCAACTGAAAGATGCCGCCGCTCAGGCCACTGACGGTGTAGGTGAAGCTGGCGCTGTCGACGTCGGTGACGCCGATGTCGGCACCGCTCAACGTCACGGTCTGCCCTTCGCTGACCGTGAGGCTCAGGCCGGTCAGCACCGGCGCGTCGTTGACGGCATTGACGGTCAGGCTCGCGGTGTCGGTGGTCACCGAGAACGCGGTCATGCCGCCATTGACGGTGGTGTCGGCGATGCCGCCGTTGCTGCCGCTGGTGCGGTCCCAGGCGCGCAAGGTGATGGCGCTCGCCTGCGTGCCGTTGTAGTCGGCGTTGGGTTCGAAGTAGATGCGCGTGCTGCCGTCGGCTGCCAGCAAGCGCGCCGACGCGTCGCTCACGCTGCCGAGCGCGCTCCAACTGGTGCCGTTGTCGGTGGAGATCCACCACGCGCCGTGGCTGGTGTCGGCGCCGGTGACCGCGATGCCCAGCAGTGCGACCGAGTCAGCGTCGGTGACGTTGTCCAGTTGGCCCGCCGGCACGGCGAAGTCGACCAGGCTGGACACCAGCGTGCCCACCGCGCCCACCGGCGCCCCGGCGTCCTCGTTGATCGTGACCAATGTCGGACTGCTGCCGGCGTCGAGCACGGGCGCGCTGTTGGTCGCGGTGATGCAGGCGCTGAACTCCGACGTCTCGTGGGTGGTGAGATCGGTGGCCGTCGCGCTGATGCTGTCGCCGGCGGCCACAGTGGCAGCGAGCGCCACGTTGAACGTCGCATGTCCGGCGCCATCCGTGGTGACGTCGACGAAGCCGAGGTAGCGCTGGCCTTCGCCGTGGCCCGACGCATCGGCGCTCGCGCTGGCGAACAACTCGATGCGATAGCTGCTCACCGCGGCCAGCCCGTCGAGGGTGCCGTCGACCGTGGTCTGCGCCGTGGAGTTGACCACCGCCGAGCCCAGCACCGGAAAGTTCAGCAGCCCATTGGCGCCGGCATCGGCGTCGCCCGCATCGTTGGCCGTCACGCCGTTCGCGGGATCCACGGGGCCCGAGGGCATCAGGTCGATGCCGAGCCGGCCATTGTTGTAGACGGCGTTGCGCGTCAGCGTGATGCTGCTGGAGGCGGCATCGATCGCGATACCCGATCCGCTCAGGCCCGACACGCTGTTGTCGGCCACCGTGACGCCGCTGGAGCCGAGGATCCAGATGCCGCCCTCGCTGCCGTGCGCGCCGTCGTTGCTGATCGTGTTGTTAGCAACCAGGCTGGTGCCGCTGACCGAAGCCACCTCGACCGCGGCCGCGCCGCCGCTGATGCGTTGGTTGCCGCTGACCGTGTTGCTGGTGAAGGTGATGTTGGCGCCCGACAGCTTGACGCCGTCGTCACCGCTGCCGATGACTTGGTTGTTGGTGATCTGGTTGCCGCTGCTGGCTGCGTCGGCGAAGCGGATGCCGTCGCTGTTGTTGTCGATCAGCAGGTTGCTCGTGATCAGGTTGTTGTCGGCGGCACCTGTGATCGCGATGGCACCGACCGAGCCGCTGATCGACTCGCTGTTGTGGGTCAGCAGGTTCTCGCTGACCGTGTTGTTGTCGCCGCCCCCGGCGCTGCCGTCGAGCAGGATCGCCACGCCGGTCACGCCCGAGCTGCCGTTGACGAAGCCCTGGATCTGCAACCCGCGGATCGTGCTGTTGCTGGCCTGCAAGGTGATGCCGTTGGCGTTGGCACCGGCTAGGGCGCCATCCAGCACGATCACCGGCGCGCCGGCGGCGTAGCCGGCCTGCGTGGTGGCGTCGATCGTCACCGT
>Ga0207675_100004944_pt1 | contig 12847 bp, 11 predicted proteins | sample KBSSwiS42_FD_184305 | JGI IMG/M metagenome (GOLD analysis project Ga0207675, IMG submission 184305) | Switchgrass rhizosphere microbial communities from Kellogg Biological Station, Michigan, USA - KBS Switchgrass S4-2 (SPAdes) (version 2) | ecosystem: Host-associated > Plants > Roots >... | reverse complement strand
GGGGTGACCACCGGCCAATGGGAGACTCAGCTCAACTTCAACGGCCGCGGCGGTGACCGGTTCCGGGACCTCACCGGCAAGGCGGCCTGCAACCCCGAGGGCGACCCCAAGCGGAACATCGCCATCACCCTGGACGCGGTGGTCATCAACTACCCGCCGGTGGCCTCCGACGTCCAGTGCAACCAGGGCATCAGCGGCGGCTCGGCCGTGATCACCGGCCAGACCCAGGCCGAGGCCCAGAACCTGGCCCCGCTGATCTCCTCCGGCGCCCTGCCCCTCAAGCTCGACCCGCAGAGCCGCACCACCGTCAGCGCCACCCTGGGGGCCGACTCGCTCCACGCCGGCCTGATCGGCGGGGCCGTCGGGCTGGGCCTGGTGTTCCTGTACGTGCTCCTCTACTACCGCGGGCTCGGCCTGGTCATCTGGGTCGGCCTGGCCATCGCGGCCGCCCTCAACGTCGGCATCGTGATCGTGATGGGCGACCTGATCGGCTTCACCCTGACCCTGGCCGGCATCGCCGGGCTGATCGTGGCCGTCGGCATCTCGGCCGACACCTATGTGGTGTTCTTCGAACGGCTGAAAGACGAGGTCCGCGAGGGCAAGACGCTGCGCACCTCGGTCGACCGGGGCTGGCAGCGCTCGTTCCACACCCTGGTCTCGGCCAACGCGGTGTCGTTCGCGGCCGCCCTGATCCTGTACCTGCTGGCCATCGGCCCGGTGCGCGGGTTCGCGTTCACCCTCGGCCTGGCCACCCTGATCGACTTCTTCGCCGCCTGGTTCTTCGCCCGGCCGGCGGTCTCCCTGCTCACCCGAACCCGCCTGTTCCAGGAGGGGCGCTTCGTCGGCATCCGCGCCGCCGTCTGACCCCCGCAAGGAGGATCCTGTCCGTGTCCCTCGCCAGTCGCATGTACCACGGCGAGACCAGCTTCGACTTCGTCGGTCGCCGGCGCCTGTGGTTCACCGTCTCGGGCCTGCTCGTGCTGATCTCGCTGGTCAGCCTGGTCGTGCCCGGCCTCAACTTCGGCATCGACTTCAAGGGCGGGGCCGTGTTCCGGGTCCAGCCCACGACCACGGTGACCGAGGCCCAGGTCCGCGCCGCCGTCGGGCCGGTGGCCGAGGTCGTCCAGGTGACCGAGAACAACCCGGTCCAGGTGATCGTCCAGACCGAGGAGCTGCCCCCGGCCGAGGTGACCAGGATCCGGGCCACGCTGGCCAAGCTGGCCGGCGTCGAGTCCAACGGCGTCTCCACCGAGACCATCGGCTCCAAGTGGGGGAGCACGGTCTCCCGCAAGGCGTTCATCGCCCTGCTGGTGTTCCTGGTCGTGATCGTCATCTACGTGTCGCTGCGGATGGAGTTCAAGATGGCCGTGGCCGCGCTGGTGGCGCTGCTCCACGACCTGATCATCACCGCCGGGATCTTCGCCCTGTCCCGGTTCGAGGTCACCCCGGCGACCGTGATCGCCCTGCTGACCATCCTCGGCTACTCGCTGTACGACACCGTGGTGGTGTTCGACAAGGTGCGCGAGAACACCGGCTCGCTCACCGCCATGTCGCGGACCACCTACTCCCAGGCGACCAACCTGGCCGTCAACCAGACGATGATGCGGTCGCTCAACACCTCGCTGGCCTCGCTGCTGCCGATCCTTGGGCTGCTGGTGGTCGGCTCCTACCTGCTCGGGGCCGAGACCCTCAAGGACCTGGCCCTGGCCCTGTTCGTCGGCGTGGCCGCCGGCGCCTACTCCTCGATCTTCATCGCCCCGCCGCTGGTCGCCATGTGGAAGGAGAAGGAGCCCCGCTACGCCCAGCTCCGGGCCCGGGTCGAGCGCCTGGCCGCCCAGGGCCAAGGGGCCGAGCGGCCGGAGCGCCCGGAGCGCGCCGAGCGGCCCGTCCGCGGCCGCCGCCCCGCCGCCCAGCGGCCCGCCACCCCGCGGGCCGAGCCCGAGCTGGCCCCCGACCCGGAGCTCGCCCCCGACGAGGAACTGGAGGACGAGGTCGCCGAGACCGAGCCGGCCGCGGTCGCCCAGGCGCCGGCCCGCCGCCAGCCCCCCAAGCCGCGCCCGACCCAGCAGCGCCGCAAGCCGTCCGGAAGACAGCAGTCACGCCCGGCCAAGCGCCGCCGGCGCTAGCCACCGACAGGAGGACGCGACCGTGCCCATCGACATCCAGCGTCTGCGGGCCCTCATCCGCGACGTGCCCGACTTCCCCAAGCCGGGGATCATCTTCAAGGACATCACCCCGCTGCTGGGCGACGAGGTCGGCTTCTCGTCGGTGATCGACGAGACGGTCGTCCAGTTCGGCCGCGGCAACGTCGACAAGGTCGTCGGCATCGAGGCCCGCGGCTTCATCCTGGCCTCCCCGGTCGCCTACCACTTCGGAGCCGGCTTCGTCCCCGTCCGCAAGGCCGGCAAGCTGCCCTACCAGGTCGAGGCCGAGGAGTACGCGCTCGAGTACGGCAGCGCCACCCTGGAGGTGCACGCCGACGCCGTCGTCCCCGGCGAGCGGGTCCTGATCGTCGACGACGTGCTCGCCACCGGCGGCACCGCCCGGGCCGCGGCCCGTCTGGTCGAGCGCCTGGGGGGCAAGGTCATCGGGATCGCCACGCTGATCGAGCTCGAGTTCCTCGAAGGCAGAAAGCTGATCGAGGGCTATGAGTTCTTCAGTCTCGTCCGGTACTGAGATGGCCACCCCAGAGGGCGAGCTCCCCATCCACGTCGTGGTCGAGATCCCCAAGGGATCCCGCAACAAGTACGAGCTCGACCACGAGACGGGCCGCATCCGTCTCGACCGGATGCTGTTCAGCCCCGTCCACTACCCGACCGACTACGGCTTCGTCCCCGACACCCTGGCCGAGGACGGCGACCCGCTCGACGCCATGGTCCTGCTGGGCGAGCCGACCTTCCCCGGCTGCGAGATCCAGGCCCGCATCGTCGGCATGCTGGACATGTCCGACGACAAGGGCCCGGACCAGAAGCTGCTGGTCGTCCCCCTGACCGATCCCCACTGGAACTACATCCACCGGATTGACCAGGTCCCTCCGCACCTGCTGCGGGAGATCGAGCACTTCTTCGCCGTCTACAAGCAGCTCGAGGACAAGACGGTCGAGACCTTCGGCTGGCGCGACGCCTACGTCGGCCACGTCATCCTCGACCAGGCCATCCAGCGCAACGCCGACCACCACTAGGCGGGGCCCGGCGGCTTCACCGGTGCGGCGACTGCGTCGACAACGGTAGAGTCGTATCGTAGGGCAGGGCACTGGCACCGGCGTTGGCCGGAACGGCGCCGCGACGACCTGGGTGGGGCCAAGCAGATGGCGCAGCAGCATCCGACGGCGGTCCCCGATGGGCTGGCGCTCGAACCCGAGCCCCAGGCCGGCTCCGGCGTGGGCGGCGAGAACGGGGCCGCCGCCGGGGCGGTCACCCGGCCCTATGACGCCGCCCCGCCGCCCGAACCCGACGTGGAGTCGCTGCTCCAGCGCGTCCGCCAGCGCAACCCGCGGGCCGACACCGCCGCCGTCGGGCGGGCCTTCGAGCTGGCCCGGGAGCGGCACGCCGGGCGGCGCCGGGCCTCGGGCGTGCCGTATCTGGCCCATCCGCTGGGGGTGGCCACGGTCGTGGCCGACCTGGGCCTGGACGCCGTGTCGGTCGAGGCGGCCCTGCTGCACGACGCCCTCGAGGAGGGCCTGGTCAGCCTGGAGGAGATCGGCACCCAGTTCGGCCCCGAGGTGGCCAAGATCTCCGACGGCCTCGTCAAGCTGGACCGGGTCGGGTTCGAGGGCCGGGAGGCGGCCCAGGCCGAGATCATCCGCAAGATGGTCATCGCCATGGCCCGCGACATCCGGGTCCTGGTGATCAAGCTGGCCGACCGGCTGCACAACATGCGCGACGTCGGCTACCTGGACCGCGAGGCCCAAGAGGCCAAGGCCCGCGAGGTCCTGGAGATCTACGCCCCGCTGGCCAACCGGCTCGGCATCCACCAGATCAAATGGGAGCTGGAGGACCTGGCCTTCGCGACCTTGTACCCGTTGCGGTACGAGGAGATCGCGCGCATGACGGCCGAGCGCCAGCCGGCCCGCGAGCAGTACGTCACCGAGGTCATCGACCAGGTGAACGCCCAGCTCAAGCTGGTGAAGCTGCGGGCCTCGGTGAGCGGGCGGCCCAAGCACTACTACTCCATCTACGAGAAGATGGTGGTGCGGGGCAAGGAGTTCACCGACATCTTCGACCTGGTCGGCGTGCGCATCCTGGTCGACTCGATCAAGGACTGCTACGCCGCCCTCGGGCAGGTCCATGCCGTCTGGAAGCCGGTCCCCGGCCGGTTCAAGGACTACATCGCCATGCCCAAGTTCAATCTCTACCAGTCGCTGCACACCACCGTGGTCGGGCCCCAGGGCAAGCCGCTGGAGATCCAGATCCGGACCAAGGCCATGCACCGCACCGCCGAGTACGGGGTGGCCGCCCACTGGCGCTACAAGACCAAGGACGGCAAGCCGGCCACCGAGCAGGAGATGGGCTGGCTGCGGCAGCTGATCGACTGGCAGCGCGAGCTGTCGGACCCGCGCGACTTCATCGAGAACCTGGACACCGACCTGTACGTCGACGAGGTGTTCGTGTTCACCCCCAAGGGGGACGTGATCCAGCTCCCGGCCGGGGCGACCCCGATCGACTTCGCCTACGCGGTCCACACCGAGGTCGGCCACCGCTGCGTCGGCGCCCGGGTCAACAAGCGGCTGGTGCCGCTCGAGCACGCCCTGGAGAACGGCGACAACGTCGAGATCTTCACCTCCAAGGCCCAGGACGCCGGCCCGTCGCGGGACTGGCTGGGGATCGTCAGGACCCCCCGGGCCCGCAACAAGATCCGCCAGTGGTTCGCCAAGGAGCGGCGCGAGGACGCCATCGAGGCCGGCAAGGACGCGCTGGTCCGGGCCATGCGCAAGGCCGGCCTGCCGCTGCAGAAGCTGACCCAGGGCGGGGCCCTGACCGCGCTCGCCGCCGACATGCGCTTCGCCAGCCTCGAGGCGTTCTACGCGGCCGTCGGGTCGGGCCAGACCTCGGCCCAGACGGTGGTCAGCCGCCTCCAGGCCGACCTGGGCGGCGAGGAGCAGGAGGATGACGACGACGACCTGATCCTGGAGCGGGCCGTCCGCCAGGCCCGGCCCCAGCCGGCCAGCCGGGGCGTGGTCGTCAAGGGCGTCGACGACGTCTGGGTCAAGCTGGCCCGCTGCTGCACCCCGGTGCCCCGCGACCCGATCATCGGGTTCGTCACCCGCGGCCACGGGGTCAGCGTCCACCGCGGCGACTGCCCCAACGCCGACAACCTGCGCCGCGACCAGAACCGCATCATCGAGGTCGAGTGGGACACCTCGGGCCCGAGCGTGTTCGCCGTCACCATCCAGGTCGAGGCCCTCGACCGGACCAAGCTGCTGCGCGACATCACCGAGGTCCTCTCCGACCACCACGTCAACATCATGTCGGCCAACGTGGCCACCGGCCGCGACCGGGTGGCCACCCTGCGCTTCACCTTCGAGCTGGCCGACATCTCCCATCTGGCCCACGTCCTGTCCACCGTCAAGAAGGTCGAGGGCGTGTACGACGCGTTCCGGGTCGTGCCGCACGCACAGAACGGCAACGGGGACCGGTAGGTGCGGGCGGTCGTCTCCCGCGTCGCCTGGGCCCGGGTGGTGGCCGACGGGGAGCTGACCGGGGAGATCGGCCCCGGGCTGCTGGTCCTGGTCGGGGTCACCCACGCCGACACCGAGGCCGACGTCGACTGGCTGGCCGCCAAGGTGGCCGCCCTGCGGGTGTTCGCCGACGACCAGGGCAAGATGAACCGCTCCCTGACCGAGACCGGCGGGGCCGCGCTGGTGGTCAGCCAGTTCACCCTCTACGGCGACGCCCGCAGGGGCCGCCGCCCCTCCTACATCGCCGCGGCCCCGCCCGAGCAGGCCGCCCCGCTGGTCGAGGCCGTCGCCAAGTCCCTCGCCGGTTCCGGCATCCCGGTGGCCACCGGCCGCTTCGGCGCCGACATGCGGGTCGAGTCGGCCGGCGACGGCCCGGTCACCATCCTGCTCGACAGCACCCGCGAGCTCTAGGTCACCTTGACGGTGAGCTTCTCGATCCAGACCGACTGCTGGGGGGTGTCGCCGCTCTGGCCGCCGACCTGGACCTTGGCGATCTTGTCGACCACGTCGCGGCCGTCGACGACCTCGCCGAAGACCGAGTAGTTGGCCTTGAGGCCCTTGGAGTTGTCCTCGAAGTTGATGAAGAACTGGCTGCCGCCCGAATTGGGGCCGCTGTTGGCCATGGCCACCGAGTACTTCTTGTAGGCGGCCGGGCTGGACGGCAGCTCGTCCTTGATCGCGTAGCCGGGGCCGCCCGCGCCGGTGCCCTCGGGGTCGCCGCCCTGGATGACCGCGATCCCGGCCGCGCCGCCGGGCACGATCCGGTGGAACCAGGTCGAGTCGTAGAAGTGCTTGCCGGCCAGGAAGACGAAGTTGGCCGTGGTGACCGGCGCCTTCTTCGGGTCGAGCTTGACCGTGAAGTCGCCGCAGGAGGTCTGGAAGGTGGCCACATAGGTCTTGGCCGGGTCGACCTTGGCGGTGGGCGGCTTGCTGAAGGCCGGGCGGTCCACCTTGGGCGGGATCTGGCCGCCGCAGGCCACCGCGGCGGGGGCGGTCGGCGCCCCGGCCCTGGCGTCGTCGAACTGGGGGGCCGGGGCGGTGGTGGTGGCCCCGGCAACGGTGGTCGCGGTCGCGGCCGCCGGGGTGTCGTCGTCGCTCGTCAGCCACAGCCCGCCGGCCACCGCGGCCACGACCACGACCATGCCCAGCGCCCCGTAGGTCAGCAGCGCCCGCCGCCGGCGGGCCCGCTGGCGCTCGGCCTCCCGGCGGGCCCGCAGCCGGTCCAGCTCCCGCTTGCGCGTCTGCTTCGACATCGAGTCCCTTCCCGCTGCAAGTGAAGCCCCGAGTCTATCCAGAACCCAAGGTGGGGGCGGCACCCGTTCCGGTAGCATGCGGCCATGCTCGTGACCGGATTTCCCGCTGGGACCTTCCAGACGAACTGCTGGCTGGTCGCCACCGCGCCGGGCTCGGAGGCGCTGGTCGTCGACCCCGGCCAGGACGCCCTGGCCGGCATCGACGAGCTCTGCGCCCGCCACCGTCTCCGGCCGGTGGCCGCCCTGCTCACCCACGGCCACCTCGACCACGTCTGGACGGTGGCCCCGCTGGCCGGCGCCCGCGACATCCCGGCCTTCATCCACCCGGCCGACCGGCACCTGCTCACCGACCCCCTGGCCGGCTTCGGCCCCGAGGCCAGGGCCGCCTTCGGCGGGCTGGAGCTCCAGGAGCCCGACGACGTCCGTGAGCTGGCCGACGGTCAGGTGGTGGAGCTGGCCGGCCTGCGCCTGCACGTCGACCACACCCCAGGCCACACCCCCGGCCACGTCACCTTCCGCGCGGCCGCCCAGGGCGGCCAGCCGCCCCAGCTGCTGGCCGGCGACCTGGTGTTCGCCGGCTCGATCGGCCGCACCGACCTGCCCGGCGGGTCGACCCCGGAGATGCTGGCCTCGCTGGCCTCCCGGTTCCTGACCCTGGAGGACGACACGGTGGTGCTGCCCGGCCACGGCCCGACCACCACGGTCGGCCGCGAACGGGCCACCAACCCGTTCCTGGCCGGCCTCGACCCGGTGGAGGGGAGCCGGGCGTGAGCCGCCGGTTCGAGGCCCCCAAGGGCACCTTCGACCAGCTGCCGCCGGCCTCGGGATCGAGGGCCGAGGTCGAGCGGATCATGCTCGAGCAAGCCCGGCTGGCCGGCTACCAGCCCATCGAGACGCCGATCTTCGAGGACACGGCCGTGTTCGCCCGCGGGGTCGGCGAGGCCACCGACGTCGTCCAGAAGGAGATGTACACCTTCACCGACAAGGGGGGCCGCTCCCTCACCCTGCGCCCGGAGCTGACCGCCGGGATCGTCAGGGCCCTGATCGAGCACGGCCGGCTGACCACCGGCCTGACCAAGGTCGTCTGCTCCGGCCCCCAGTTCCGCTACGAGCGGCCCCAGGCCGGCCGCCAGCGCCAGTTCTCCCAGGTCGACATCGAGGCCATGGGCTCCAACGACCCGGCCATCGACGCCGACGTGATCCTGGTCGGCCACGAGGTCTTCCGGCGCCTGGAGATCCCGGTCACCCTGCTGCTGACCAGCCTCGGCGACCCGGTCTGCCGCCCGGCCTACCGCGACGCCCTGCTCGGCTTCCTGCACCGGCTCGGCGACCAGCTCCCGGCCGAGGCCAGGGCGCGCGCCGAGCAGAACCCGCTGCGGGTCCTGGACATGAAGGACCCCCGGGTCCAGGCGCTGACCGCCGACGCGCCCGTGATGCGCGACTTCCTCTGCAACGCCTGCAAGGCCCACGACCAGGCGGTCCAGGAGCTCCTGGCCGGCGCCGGGGTCGAGTGGGCCGAGGCGCCCCGGCTGGTCCGCGGCCTCGACTACTACGTCCGGACCACCTTCGAGTGGCAGGCCAAGTCGCTGGACGCGGCCCAGAACGCCCTCGGCGGCGGCGGCCGCTACGACGGCCTGTCCGAGGCTCTGGGCGGCCCCCCGGCACCCGGCATCGGCTGGGCGCTCGGCCTCGACCGGACCACGCTCGCCCTCGAGCAGGCCGGCCGGCTCCCCCCCGACCCCTGGCGTCTCGACGCCCTGGTCCTGCCCCTGGTCCCGGCGGCCAAGGTGCCCGCCCAGGTCCTGGTCCGCGACCTGCGCCGGGCCGGCCTGGTCGCCGACCTGCCGTACGCCGAGCGGACCCTCAACGGCCACATGAAGGCGGCCGCCAAGGCCGCCGCCCGGACCGTGGTCATCCTGGGCGAGCAGGAGCTGGCCGCCGGCCTGGCCGCGGTCCGCGACATGACCGCCCGCGACCAGCAGGCCGTCCCCCTCGAGGAGGTGGTGGCCCGCGTGCGGCAGGTCGCCGCTGGAGGCACTCCATGACCCGTCCGGTGCTCGGCGCCATGCGGACCCACGCCTGCGGGAGCCTGCGGGCCGGCGACGCCGGGACCGAGGTGCGGCTGGCCGGCTGGGTGGCCCGCCGGCGCGACCACGGCGGGGTGGCCTTCCTCGACCTGCGCGACGCCTCCGGGGTCGTGCAGGTGGTCGTCCGACCCGACGAGACACCGGCCGCCGCCGCCATCCGGAACGAGGACTGCGTCCGGGTCGCGGGCACGGTCAGGGCCCGGCCGGCCGGCAACGAGAACCCTGAGCTGCCCACCGGCGAGGTCGAGGTGGCCGCGGACGCCGTCGAGGTGCTGGCCCCGTCGCAGACCCCGCCGTTCCCGCTCGAGGGCCGGGTCGACGCCGACGAGAACCTGCGCCTCCAGTACCGGTACCTCGACCTGCGCCGCCCCGCGGCCCGGCGCGGCCTGGAGATCCGGGCGGCGGCCAACGCCACCCTGCGCCGGGTCCTCGGCGACCGCGGGTTCCTCGAGGTCGAGACCCCGTACCTGACCAAGTCGACCCCCGAGGGGGCGCGCGACTTCCTGGTCACCACCCACCTGGCCCCCGGGCAGTTCTACGCCCTGCCCCAGTCGCCCCAGCTGTTCAAGCAGCTGCTGATGGTGGCCGGGGTCGAGCGCTACTACCAGATCGTCCGCTGCTTCCGCGACGAGGCCCTGCGGGCCGACCGCCAGCCCGAGTTCACCCAGCTCGACCTGGAGCTGTCCTTCCTCGACGAGGAGGACGTGTACGCCCTCGGCGAGGAGCTGATGGCGGCGGTCTGGCACGACATCCTCGGAGCCGAGCTGACGACCCCGTTCACGCGCCTGACCCACGCCGAGGCCATGCGCCGCTTCGGCACCGACAAGCCCGACCTGCGCTACGGCATGGAGCTGGTCGACCTGGGCCAGGTGTTCGCCGGCACCGGGGTCGGGGTCTTCGCCGGCGCGCTGGAGGCCAGGGGCTCGGTGCTCGGTCTGCGGGTCAGCGGCGGTGCCGACCTGACCCGCAAGCAGCTCGACGCCCTGACCGAGCAGGCCAAGGCCCGCGGGGCCAAGGGCCTGGCCTGGGTCGCGGTCGAGGCCGACGGCCTGCGCTCGCCCCTTGACAAGTTCTTCTCCGACGCCGAGCGCGAGGGCCTGCGCCAGGCCACCGGCGCCCGGCCGGGCGACCTGCTGCTGCTGGCCGCCGACCGCACCCCGGTCGCCCAGACCGTCCTCGGTGATCTCAGAGCCCGCCTGGCCGCCGAACGGGGCCTGGTCCCCGAGGGGCAATGGGCGTTCCTGTGGGTCACCGAGTTCCCCATGTTCGAGTGGGACGAGCAGGCCGGCCGCTGGGACCCGGCCCACCACCCGTTCACCGCCCCGGCCCCCAAGTGGGCCGACACCTTCATGGACGCCCGCGAGGAGGCCACCGCCCGCGCCTACGACCTGGTCCTCAACGGCTACGAGCTCGGGTCGGGCAGCATCCGTATCCACCGCGCCGACGTCCAGCGCCGCGTCTTCGAGGCCCTCGGCATCAGCCCCCAGGAGGCCGAGGACCGCTTCGGCTTCTTCCTCAAGGGCCTCGCCTACGGCGCCCCCCCGCACGGCGGCTTCGCCTTCGGCCTCGACCGCCTCTACATGCTGCTCGCCGGCACCCCCTCCATCCGCGACGTCATCACCTTCCCCAAGACCCAGTCCGGCGCCGACCCCCTCACCGGCGCCCCCACCCCCATCCCCTCCGACCAGCTCGCCGAGGTCCGCCTCCGCCCCCTGGACCCCCCCGGCAAGCCCACCATTCGAGGCTGACGACCGGGTTGTCGGGAGCGGTTGCCGGTGTGGGGTGGCGGTGGTTCAATGCGGTTCTCGGCAGCGCCCGACGTTGTTGGTGGCCGGCTTTCGTTTGCGCCAACACTTCGACGTAGGGGACCGTACTTTCGGTCGCAGAAGGCACCCGGCTTCGGCTGCGGGTACCGGAAACGGCTGGGGCGGACCCCACCTGTTCCCTCGAGAGCAGGTGCAAACGTCGACCGGTCACGGCACTCGTGGAGCGCTGCCGCAACGCATTCTGGCCAGGTGGCGGGAGCGGCTACGATGGCCGGACTATGGACCTGTTCTCGGAGCGGGCCGAGCGGCTGGCCGACCAGGACGCGCCGCTGGCGGCGCGGATGCGGCCACGGACCCTTGAGGAGTTCGTCGGGCAGGGGCAGGTGCTCGGGCCCCAGAGCGCGCTGCGGTCGCTGATCGAGGCCGACGAGCTGCGGTCGGTGATCCTGTGGGGGCCGGCCGGGACCGGGAAGACCTCGCTGGCCCACATCATCGCCCAGGCCACCCGGTCCCACTTCGAGGAGCTGTCGGCGACCAGCGCCGGGGTCAAGGACGTGCGGGCCCTGCTGGCCGCGGCCCGCGAGCGCCTCGGCGCGCTGGGGCGGCGCAGCATCCTGTTCATCGACGAGATCCACCGCTTCAACAAGGGCCAGCAGGACGCCCTGCTGCCCGGGGTCGAGGACCGCACGGTGGTGCTGGTCGGGGCGACCACCGAGAACCCGTTCTTCACCGTGAACGCGCCCCTGATGAGCCGCTCGCTGCTGTTCCGGCTGGAGCCGCTGGGCGCCGGCGACCTCGAGCTGATCATCACCCGGGCCCTGGCCGACCCCGAGCGGGGCCTCGGCGGCCGTGGCCTGGCCCTTGACGACGACGCCCTGGCCCACCTGGTCGACCGGGCCGACGGCGACGCCCGGCACGCCCTCAACGCCCTCGAGGCGGCCGCCCTGGTCGTCACGGCGAAGGCCGGGGGGGCCCGGGGGACCCCGGGGGGGTCCACCGGAGAGCCGGGTGCCCGGATCACCCTGGCCGACATCGAGGACGCCCTGCAGCGCCCGCGGGTCACCTACGACCGGGCCGGCGACCAGCACTACGACGTGGCCAGCGCCTTCATCAAGTCGATCCGCGGCTCCGACCCCGACGCCGCCCTCCACTACCTGGCCCGGATGCTGGCCGCCGGCGAGGACCCCCGGTTCGTGGCCCGCCGCCTGGTCATCTCGGCCTCCGAGGACGTCGGCCTGGCCGACCCGCAGGCCCTGCCCATCGCGGTCGCGGCCTTCCAGGCGCTGGAGTTCGTAGGGCTGCCCGAGGCCCGGCTCAACCTGGCCGAGGCGGTCGTCTACCTGGCCCTGGCCCCCAAGTCCAACAGCGCCTACGCGGCCCTGGGGGCGGCGTCCCGGGAGCTGGAGGAGGCCCGGCCAGGCCGGGTCCCCAGCCACCTCCAGTCGGCCTCCTACGCCGGCGAGAAGAAGCTCGGCATCGGGGTCGGCTACGTCTACCCCCACGACCAGCCCGGCCACTGGGTCGCCCAGCGCTACCTGCCCGAGGGCCTCCGCGGCGGCTACTACCAGCCCACCGACCAGGGTCGCGAGGCCGCCATGGCCGAGGACTGGCGCCGCCGCCGCGGCCAGCCCCCCGACGGCGACGACGGCCAGCCCACCGCGGACCGGGAGAGCGAGTGAGCGCCGCAGCGACCACCGGCGGCGCGCCGGGGACGGCCAGGCGGATGTGGCGGGCCCTTGAGACCCTCCACATGACCGTCTACTTCAACCCCGAGCCCCGCGACGCCTACCGCCGGGCCGGGCTGCGCGGCGGCTGGATGGGCTACTTCGCCTCCCGCGCCGCCGCCATGGGCCCGGTCCCGGCCGAGGTGGTGATGGCCACCTTCTACAACTTCCACCCCCGCATGGTCCGCCGGGCCATCCCCGACGCCTGGGGGTTCGCGCCCCCGGCCAAGGTGCTCGAGGCCCGGTTCGGGGGCGCCGGCGCCGCCCTGACCGAGGCCGGCCGGGCCGCCCTCGGCCTGACGGAATGCGGCGCCCCCGGCGGCTGTTGGCGCCGGTGACG
>Ga0207675_100004942_pt1 | contig 12848 bp, 10 predicted proteins | sample KBSSwiS42_FD_184305 | JGI IMG/M metagenome (GOLD analysis project Ga0207675, IMG submission 184305) | Switchgrass rhizosphere microbial communities from Kellogg Biological Station, Michigan, USA - KBS Switchgrass S4-2 (SPAdes) (version 2) | ecosystem: Host-associated > Plants > Roots >... | reverse complement strand
GGTGCCGACGGGGAGACTCGAACTCCCACGGATCGCTCCGCTAGCCCCTCAAGCTAGTGTGTCTACCAATTCCACCACGTCGGCGTTGCGGCGAAAAAATCGCCGTACTTGTCTTCGATTACTTCTGGGGCGTCTCGGGCTTCTGTTCCGCGGCCGGCGCAGTCGCCGGCGCCACCGGGACGGCATTCGCATCGATCGGCGCTGGCGCGGGCGCAGGAGCGGCCGCGGGTGCGGGCGTGGTTGCGCCCGGAACCTTCTCGAGCACCGAAACCGGCGCGGCACGCGCGTCGCGCTGGAACAAATACGTCAGCGCCAGGCTGTTGATCATGAAAATCGCGGCAAAAATCGCCGTCATGCGCGACAGGCCGGTGGTCGCCCCGCGTGCACCGAATACGGTGCCCGAAGCGCCGGCGCCAAATCCCGCTCCGGCATCGGCGCCCTTGCCTCGCTGCAACAGCACGAGAGCTACGATGATCAGCGCCGAGACCACCTGCAGGCCTGTAAGAATCATTCGAACCATGTCATGAACCCCAGAATTCAGCTGCGCGCCGCGGCAATGATGGCCAGGAACTCCTCGGCCTTGAGCGAGGCGCCGCCAATCAGTCCGCCATCCACATTCGGCATCGAGAAAAGTTCAGCGGCGTTCGAAGCCTTGACACTGCCGCCGTACTGGATGCGAACAAGGGCGGCGATTTTAGCATCGCGCCCGGCGATACGGGCACGGATGTGGGCGTGTACGTCTTCCGCCTGCTGCGGCGTTGCGGTTTTGCCCGTGCCGATGGCCCACACCGGTTCATAGGCGATCACCGCGCGTGTGAACGCGCCCACGCCCGAAAGGTCCAGCACCGCATCGAGCTGGCGATCCACCACCTCGAAGGTCCGGCCCGCTTCGCGCTCGGCCAGCTGTTCACCCACGCACAGGATGGGCGTGAGACCCGCGGCGAGCAGCGCGGCAAACTTGCGCGCCACCATCTGATCGGACTCGCCAAACAGCGCCCGGCGCTCGGAGTGGCCGACGATCGACCCGGCGCAGCCGATGTCCTTCAGCATGGCGGCCGACACTTCGCCGGTGAATGCGCCCTGCGTCTCGGCGCACACGTCCTGGGCCCCCAGGCTGACACGCGAACCGGCGAGCGCGCGAGCGACTTCAGCCAGGTAGACGAACGGCGGACACACCCACACTTCGGCCGCCGCATTCGGCAGCTTGTGCACGATCGCTTCGACCAGCGCGGCGTTTTCCGCGCGCGAGCCGTGCATTTTCCAATTGCCTGCGATTACCTGGCGGCGTGACATGTGAGGCCCGGTCAAAAAAGGGCCGGGATAATAGCGGCGCGCCCCTCAGGACGCAACGCGGCGCACCACAGCCGCGATTTCCTCGGCACAACGGACCGTATCGGTCTCGTCCCGCGCCTCCACCATGACCCGGATGACCGGCTCGGTGCCCGACGGGCGCAATACCACGCGGCCGTCGTCCCCGAGCCGCAGCGCCACCTTTTGAACGGTGTCCTCGACTTCCGGCACGGTCTTGGGATCGAAACGTTTTGACACCTTCACATTGATCATGGTCTGCGGGAAACGCGGCATGCCGGCCGCGAGCTCCGCGAGGCTCTGGCCGGTTTCGCGCATGACCGCGAGTACCTGCAGCGCGGCCATGAGCGCATCGCCGGTGGTGGTCTTGTCGAGCAGCAGGATGTGCCCGGAGGTCTCGCCACCCACTTCGCCGCCGCTCTCGCGCAGCAGGCCGAGCACGTAACGGTCACCGACCTGGGCGCGACGGAATTCGATTCCCTGTGAACGCAGCGCGACCTCGAGGCCGAGGTTGCTCATCACCGTCCCGACGACGGGACCCTTGAGCAGGCCGGCGCGTTTGCGCGCCGTGGCGATGATATAGATGAGCTGGTCGCCATCGATGATGCGGCCGAGGCCGTCCACCATCACCAGCCGGTCGCCATCGCCGTCGAGCGCGATGCCGGCCGCGGCGCGCACGCCGGGCACGGTGAGCTGCAACAGGCTGGGCGAAGTCGAGCCGCAACCGTCGTTGATGTTGCGGCCGTTCGGCGAACAACCGAGCGGAATGATTTCCGCGCCGAGATCGGCGAGTGTGCGCGGCACCACCTTGTAGCCGGCGCCATGCGCGCAATCGACGACCAGTTTCAGTCCCTCGAGCGTCAGCCCCCTGGGCAGCGACTCGGAACAGAATTCCTGGTACAGCCGCCGCGACTTGTCGACGCGTTGCGCGCGTCCGAGATCCATCGAAGAACGCGTGATCGGGCCGCGCTCGAGCTCGGCCTCGATGGCCTCTTCGATCTCGTCCGAAAGTTTGCCGCCTTCGCGGTCGAAGAACTTGATGCCGTTGTCGTCGTAGAGATTGTGGGACGCGCTGATCACGACGCCAAAATCGCATTCGAAGCGGCGCGTGAGGTAGGCGATGCCCGGCGTGGGCAGCGGCCCGATGAGATTGACGTTGACACCCGCCGCCACGAAACCCGCTTCGAGCGCCGCTTCGAACATGTAGCCCGAGAGCCGCGTGTCCTTGCCGATGAGCACGGTGCCACCGTTCGGAGCGAGAACGCGTGCGGCGGCACTCGCCAGGCGCAGCGCGAAATCCACGGTCAGCGGGTGTTCGCCGACCCGGCCGCGAACCCCGTCCGTACCGAAATACTTACGTGCCATCGAAATTCTCTCCCTTGAGCACCGCGGCTGCGACACGCACCGCGTCCACGGTGGCGGCGACGTCGTGGGCGCGCACGATACGCGCTCCATGGAGAACCGCAATGGCAGCCAGCGCCACGCTGCCGTAGATGCGACTTTCTACCGGCCGTCCGGTGATCTTCGCGAGCATGGACTTGCGCGACAGGCCCACGGCCAGCGGCGCGCCGAGTGCCTCGAAACCCGAGAGCTGCCGCAGCAGCACCAGGTTGTGCACGACGAGTTTGCCGAAACCGAAACCGGGATCGACCGCGATGCGCGCGGCATCGATGCCCGCGTCACGGCACACGCGGATACGCGCCGCCAGGAAGGCGCTCACGTCCGCCACCACGTCGCCGTACTGTGGCGCGTCCTGCATGGTGCGTGGCTCACCCTGCATGTGCATGAGACAGATACCGGCGTCGGTCGAAGCCGCCGCTTCCAGCGCGCCGGGCGCCTGCAACGCACGCACGTCGTTGATGATGTCCGCGCCCGCGGCCACCGCAGCCCGCATCACTTCCGGCTTGCTGGTGTCGACCGAGATGAACACCGCCGACTCACGCCGCAGCACTTCGATGACCGGGATGACGCGTTCGAGCTCGAGGCTCGCTGCGGCGGGACTCGCCCCGGGGCGCGTGGACTCGCCGCCGATGTCGATGATGGTGGCGCCCTCGCCGATCATGCGGCGCGCGTGCGCCAGCGCGGACTCGTGTTCGCCGAAGCGGCCGCCATCGGAAAAGGAGTCCGGGGTGATGTTGAGCACGCCCATGACCTGGGGGCTCGTCAGGTCGAGCACACGGTCGCGGCAGAGCCATTTGTTATTGACGGTGCTCATGCGGCCACAAATGAAAAACCCGCGAGCGTCGGCGCCCGCGGGCTTCAGGATTCATCTACGCAGAATTCAATGCTGACCGGCGGGCGAACCGATCGTGCCGCTGCCACCTTCGGTCTCGCCCTCGGAGCGTTTCGGCGGCGGCGTGCCGACCGAATCGTCCCAGTCCGCCGGCGGCTTCGCCTGCTTGCCGGACATGATGTCCTTGATCTGCTGCTCGTCGATGGTTTCGTACTTGACGAGCGCCTCGGCCATCGTGTGCAGCTTGTCGATGTTGGTCTCGAGGATGGTCTTGGCACGCTGGTAGTTGGCCTCGATGAGCCGGCGGATTTCCTCGTCGATGGCGTGCGCGGTCTCGTCGGAGACCTGCTTGTGTTGCGTCACCTGGCGGCCCAGGAACACTTCGCCCTGATCTTCGCTGTAGGTCAGCGGGCCGAGTTTGTCCGACAGGCCCCACTTGGTGACCATGTTGCGCGCGAGATCGGTGGCGTGCTCGATGTCGCTGGATGCGCCGGTGGTGATGCCATCGACGCCGAAGATCAGCTCTTCGGCCACGCGGCCACCGAAGGCCGAGGAGATCTTGCTCTCGAGGCGGCGCTTGCTGGTGCTGTAGCGATCGCCCTCGGGCAGGTACCAGGTGAGTCCCAGCGCGCGGCCGCGCGGAATGATGGTCACCTTGTAGACCGGGTCGTGCTCGGGCACCAGGTATCCCACGATGGCGTGGCCCGCCTCGTGGTACGCGGTCATCTTCTTTTCCTGGTCGGACATGACCAGCGAACGGCGCTCCGCGCCCATGTAGATCTTGTCCTTGGCGCGCTCGAACTCGTCCATGCTGACGATGCGCTTGTTGGCGCGCGCGGCAAACAGGGCCGCTTCGTTGACGAGGTTGGCGAGGTCGGCACCGGAGAATCCCGGCGTGCCGCGTGCGATGTACGCCGGCTTCACGTCATCGGCCAGCGGCACCTTGCGCATGTGCACGCGCAGGATCTGTTCGCGGCCGCGCACGTCGGGCAGCGGTACGACCACCTGGCGGTCGAAGCGCCCCGGGCGCAGCAGTGCCGGGTCGAGCACGTCGGGCCGGTTGGTCGCGGCGATCACGATGATGCCTTCCGAGCCTTCGAAGCCGTCCATCTCGACCAGCAGCTGGTTCAGCGTCTGCTCGCGCTCGTCGTGTCCACCGCCGAGGCCCGCGCCGCGATGGCGGCCGACCGCGTCGATTTCGTCGATGAAGATGATGCAGGGCGCATGTTTCTTGGCCTGCTCGAACATGTCGCGCACGCGCGAGGCGCCGACACCGACGAACATCTCGACGAAGTCGGAACCGGAGATCGTGAAGAACGGCACCTTGGCCTCGCCGGCGATGGCGCGCGCCAGCAGCGTCTTGCCGGTGCCGGGCGAGCCGACCATCAGCACACCCTTCGGAATCTTGCCGCCGAGCTTCTGGAACTTGGACGGATCCTTGAGGAAGTCGACGATTTCGCCCACTTCCTGCTTGGCCTCGTCGACGCCCGCGACGTCCGCGAACGTGACATTGACCTGGTCCTCGCCTAACAACCTTGCGCGGCTCTTGCCGAACGACATGGCGCCACGTCCGCCGGCGGAGCCCTGCATCTGCCGCAGCATGTACACGAACACCAGGATCAGCAGCAGCGCAGGCGCGAGCTGCAGCAGCAGCTGCATCAGGAAATTCGGCTGCTTCGGCGGCTCACCCTTGAAGTCGACCTTGGCCTTGTCGAGCAGGCCGATCAGGGCGTTGTTCGAGGTCTCGGGGTTGTAGGCCTTGAAGCGGCTCTTGTCCTTGCGCAGGCCCAGGATCTCGTCGCCGCGCAAGGTCGCGCTCTCGATCCGCCCGCTGCGGATGTCGTCGAGCACGGTCGAATAGGACACCTGCGTGGGCTCGGTACCGGTGGGCACGTAGCGGCTGAACACCACCACCATGACCATCACGATGACCACCCACAAAAGGATGTTTTTCGTCAGATCGTTCAAAGACTTACCCTCGCGAGGCGACCAGCCCGGCATTAAGGATTGCGGGTCACGCTACACCATCCGAATACCCCCCGCCAGCAGCCAAAGCTCAGAACGGCGGACAGGAGTGATTTGGGTCTGGCAAAGCGGCCCTTGGTGGGACGTTTTGATGAGGACCGTGCCAATTGGTTTCAAGGCGTGCACCGCAATCTCGCGGGCTTTATTTGCCGGGGTTTTCGGCGAAACGCCCCCGCCGCTGCCGCCGAGTGCTTTTCGGCCTGCGCGGCACCGGCAATCTTTACAATCGGGCCATGGAACTGTCGGAACGCCAGCGCAAGTATCTTCGCGGATTGGGCCACGCCCTCGACCCGGTGATCCTGATCGGGAACGCGGGTGTCACCCCGGCGGTGATCGCCGAAACGCGGCGCGCGCTCTCCGACCACGAGCTCATCAAGGTGAAGTTCCGCGGTGCGGATCGCGAGAACCGCGACGCAGGTCTCACCGAACTAGCCACTGCGACGGAAAGCGTCATGCTGCAGCGAATCGGTCATACGGCTCTCTACTACAAACGCCGAATCGACCGGCCGGGAATTGTGATCCCCGACGCATAAAGGGACGCTACGGATGGCCGATTTCCTGGGTTAGGAGCGAGGATCGCCCGACACGGAGTTACTGCCGACATTCCGGTGGTATGACCTCGGAATAAGTCGTATATGAGTCAAATGGCGGCTCAACACACACGTTCGTTTGGGCGCGAAGCCGTGGCGGTCTATCTAGCCGCCGCGCTGGTCGTGTGCGGCACCTGGGGCGCGTCCCACTACCTGATCATGCGCAAGTTCGAGAACATCGAACAGAACGACGTCGCGCGCAGCATCGAGGTGATGCACAAGGCGCTGGTCGCGAAGAACACCGAGATCGAGACCGTGTCGCGCGACTTCGCGCGCTGGGACGACATGTATTCGTACACCTCTTCGCTCGATCCGCGCTTCGAGTACGAGAATTTCTCCGAGGCGGGCCTCGACGAGATGAACGTCGACCTGGTGTGGCTGCTCGACCCGAAGGACAAACTACTCTCCTCGTTCGAGAACGACACCGACGAGGCGCGTTACCTGCACCCGGCCAGTCCCGCGGTCATCGCCGAGATGAACCGCCTCGCGCCGGTACTCCGCTCGGTGCTCGACCAGGAAGGCACGTTGCGCCTGGTGCAGATCAACGGCGTGCCGCACGTGGTCGCGGCCCACACCGTCCTGCACAGCGATCGCAGCGGCCCGCCCGCCGGAACGCTGGTGTTCGCGCGCCGCATCGGCGCGCCGGAAATCGCCAGTATCGGCGCCGACACGCAGCTCGACGTGCACTTCGCGAAACTCGCCGAACCGGCGGTCGCGGCCGAGCTGCCCGAGCTGCTGGCGGCCACCGACGGGCGCCGCATCGTGCGCCGCACGGACGACACCATCGAAGGCCAGCTGCGGCTCGACACCGTCGCCGGCAGCCCGCTCGCGGTCCTGTACACGACGATGCCGCGCTCGGTGATGCAGAGCGGACAACAGGGAGTGCGATACCTCGTTGGCCTGGTGGCGCTGCTGGTCAGCATCGTGGTGGCCGCGTGGCACGCCTACCGCGGGCGTCTCAAACGCACCACCGACGCCGCCGCGGTGAGCGAAACGCGATATCGCGCCATCTTCGAGCGCGCCGCCTCCGGCATCATCCTGTTCGACCCGGCCACGCGCCGCGTGCTCGACGCCAACCCGCAGGCGCAGCGCCTGATCGGCACGTCGCTCGATGAACTGCGGCGCCGCGACGTCGCGACGGTGTTCGACACCCCGGTTTCCCTCGCGCCCGGCAGGGATCGCGACCAGCCTGCCGAGACCCGCCCCGCGCAGATCCTGCGCGGCGACCACGAGCGCCGCGACGTCGAGTTCTCGATCGCCGATCTCGATCCGGGTAGCCCCGGGCGGCTGCACGCCATGCTGCTGCAGGACATTTCACACCGGCGCGAGGCCGAGCGCCGCGCGCAGGAACATCAGCTGTCGCTGCAGCACCTCGCCACGCACGACGCGCTCACCGGGCTGCCGAACCGCACCTACCTCAACGAGGAACTGCCGCGGCTCATCGACGAGGCCGCGCGGCGTGGCGATTCGCTGTCGATCCTCTACATCGACTGCGACAACTTCAAGAACATCAACGATTCGCGCGGCCATTCGATCGGCGACGACTACCTGCGCAGCGTGGCGCGGCGCCTGCGCGATTCCATCGCCAGCCCCGATCTCGTGGTGCGCATGGGCGGCGACGAGTTCCTGGTGGTGACGCGCCACTACGGGCTCGAGCCGGACAGCGCCGCGATCGCCGAACGCGTCGCGGCGGCGCTCAAGAAGCCGGTGCGCCTGGGAGAGGCCACCTACTCCGCGACCACCAGCATCGGGCTCTCCGTCTACCCGCGCGACGCCACCACCATGAGCGAGCTGCTGCGTTCGGCCGACATCGCGCTCTACGAAGCCAAGGCGCGCGGCCGCGACAACGTGCAGATGTTCGACGCCGCCATGAACAAGCGCGTGCACACGCGCCTGGCGCTCGAGCAGGACCTGCGCAGCGCGGTGAACCGCGACGCCATCGAAATCCAGCTGCAGCCCATCGTCGACATCCGCAGCGGCCGCCTGGTGAGCTTCGAGGCACTGGCGCGCTGGAACGATCCGCGCCACGGCGCGGTGCCGCCGCTGGCTTTCATCGAAGTCGCCGAAGCCTCCGACCTGATCGTCGAGCTCGGCGAATGTGTGTTCCGCAACGTCGCGCGGCAGATCGCCCACTGGCAACGCGCCGGCCTCAAGCCGGTGCCGGTGGCCGTCAACGTTTCGGCCAAACAATTGAAACGTTCCAACCTGCCCGAGCGCCTGGTGGCGATCGCGCACGAATTCGACATCGCGCCGCACCAGATCGAAGTCGAGCTCACGGAGAGCGTCGCGATGCAGGATTCGGAGCAGCACGTCACCAAGCTGCACGCGCTGCGCGATCTCGGCGTGCGCGTCTCGGTGGACGACTTCGGCACCGGCTATTCGAGCCTCGCCTACCTGCGCAACCTGCCCATCGACTACCTGAAGATCGACCGCACCTTCGTGCGCGACATGAACGTCGACCGCAACGACGCCGCCATCGTGCGCGCCATCATCAGCATGGCGCAGAGCCTGCACCTCGGCACGGTCGCGGAAGGCATCGAGACGCGCGAACACGCCTCGCAGCTGCTGGCGCTCGGCTGTTCGACCGGCCAGGGTTACTTCTTCAGCAAGCCGATGCCGGCCAGTGAAACCAACGAACTGCTGCGCACCATGCGCGGCGCTGCGCCGATGCAGACCGGCCCCAGCCTGGAGATCGTGCGCGTCTCGTGATTCCGGCCGCGCCGCGTCAGGTGCGGCGCGCCAGGCTCACGGTGAAAATCCCCCACTCGTCGGTCCATTGCTCGAGCTTTTCGAAGCCCGCGTGGCGCACCAGCGCGTCCATCTCCGCCTGCGTGCGCCGGCGCATGATCCACGCCTGGTGTCCCCGATGGCTGGTCAGCGTGCGCGCGATGAGCTCGAGCTGCGGATGCCAGGGCTGGCCGGTGTAGACCAGGAAACCGCCGCTCGCGACCGCGCGCGCCAATCCGCGCAGCGACGCGGCGATCAACGCATTGTCGGGAAACAGTTCGTAGAGGCCGGAGACGATGGCGAGCGTGGGCCGCGGCTCGATGCCCGCCAGGTCCTGCTCGTCGAACGCATCACCCTTCGTGAAACGCGCCAGGTTGCCGAGCCCGAGCCTGCCGATCAGCGCGCCACCCGCGCTCACGTTGAGATCGCTGTAGTCGCGCAGCAGGATGGATTCCGGTGGAACCGTGAGGCCGCGCAGCGCGTCGAGCACATAGCGGCCGTGTCCCGCGGCGATGTCGACGATTCGCACTTCGGCACCGGTGGCGCGCAGCCTTGCCGCCGCGGCCGCGATCGCGGTTTCGAGATGCTGCTTGCGCACGCGAATCCCGCGCCAGCCGATGGAATCGAGATAACCGCGGTCGATCAGGCGGCCCAGCGGCGACACTCCGCCCGCCTGGTTTCGGTAGACGTAGTCGAGCGTGCTGCCCGAATCGAAACCGGTCTCGAGGCCGAGGCGCATGCCCGCGGACAGTCGCCCCAGCGTGCGCATCGACAGGCGCGTCAGCGCGAATTTCAGTTTCTTCAGCGACCACGCCGGCAGCGGCCGCTCGAGCTGCTGCTGCTCGTCGAAGGTGTAGCCGCGCAGGTGGGACTCGAGCAGCGCCGGTTCTTTCGCCGGCGCCGCGAACTGCCGCAGCAGGAATGCCCGGACCTTCGCCAGCACCGGGGCGCGGTCGCGTTCGCCCAGGGTGTCGTGGAAGAAGCCCGGTAATTCGATGTGCTCCTTGTCCGCAGAACCCAGGCGCTGGAAAAACTCGCGCTGCGGTCCGGTGTGCACCACCCAGTCCGAGCCGGAGGTCAGCAGCTGCACCGGCAGCTTGATGGCCTGCGCGTCGGCAATCACGCGATCCGCTGCGTCGTAGAGCCCCAGCAGGACTCGCACCGAAATCGCGCGAGCGATGAGCGGATCAGTTTCATAAGAACCGATGCGCTCGGGATCGTGCGTGAGGAATTTCGCCTTCACGTAGGAGTTGATGAAGAAGTTGCCGCGCAGCCGGTACTGCAATCCAAGCCCGGCGCGCGCGAACGGCACGTACAGCTTCACCTTGAAGGCCGGAGACGCGAGCACCAGGCAGCGCACGCGTGGCGCATAGTCGTGCGCCCAGGCGGACACCAGCACCGAGCCCACGCTTTGCGCCAGCACCGCGATGTTTCCCACGGCGATGCCGTGATGCTCCGAGATGTGACGGACGAAGCTGTCGACATCCTTGATCGAGGCGGCGAAGGAAGGACTGTCACCGCGCTCGCCGGGAGAGAGCCCGTGACCGCGCGCGTCCCAGCCGAACATCGCGGTGTCCGGCAGGGCGAGCCCATCGACGATGTGCTGCAGCCGTCCGGAATGCTCATGGCCGCGGTGAAACAGCACGACGGCGCGCCGCGCCGCACTGCCGGTCGTGGCCGGCCAGTGACGATAGAAGAGTTTCGTTCCGTCGTGCGTCGTGAATGCGAGTTCTTCGGCGGACGCGAGTCGCACGTCTACTTGCCCGGCACCCAGAAGTCCTTCCAGCCGAGGCCTGTTTCCCTGATGGCCTGCAGGCGACGCTTGACCTCCGCGTCGTCGATTTTTCGGGTGCCGGGTTTCGTGGAGAACGCCAACTTCACGCCGGCCGCCTTCGCCGCCTTCAGCACTCCGACATCCGGACCGTTCTCGGTGTCGAAGATGACCACCAGCGATCCGGGCAAGCTCGTCGCCACGCGGTTGGGAAAGGAATGGACGCTGGTGAACCCGTGGCGGCGCAAGTCGCTCCAGAATTCCTCACGGTTCTCCGGTGGCGGATCGAGGCCCAGGTCGATCAGCGGAATGTTCACGTCCGAAGCCCAGCTGATCAGTTCGTCGAGCTCCCGATCCTCGATTGGCACGAGCCCGGCCGGGGGCGCCGCATCGATCGGCAGGATCTTCACCTTCATGTTGCGGTATTTCACGACGCTGCCCGGATCGTGCGCCTGCAGCGCGAACGTACCCGAGCCCAGCACGCGGCCCTGCTTGTCCTTGGCGCGCCACGGATTCGCGGGTTCGGCGTATTCGCAGATCAGATCGCCGTTGATGAAAGTCTGGATGGTCTTGCCGACGACACGAATGCGGTAGTTGAACCAGACGTTGTCCTTCACCGGCGCCACCCAGGTGTTGCGCACGGCGTAGATGCTGCCGGTCATCTTGTGCTCGATGTAGCCGTTCATCCTCTCGGCGGGTGGATTCGAGTTGATGACCTGGATTTCGTAACCGGCCGCGGGCCAGCCCTCGGGCTGGTACTTCGTGTGAATATAGATGCCGCTGTTCGAACCGGGCTCGGTCAGGACTTCGGCCGAGAATTCGAAGTTGCGGAAGTCGTGCTTGCCGACTTTACCCACGTAGTAGAGATGCGAGCGGTCGCCGCGCGTGACAAACAGGCCGTCCTCCACTTTCCAGGACTGCGGATTCTCCGGCGCCTTCCAGCCCGCGAGGCTCTTGCCGTCCTGCAGCGGAATCCATTCCTGCGCCCCCGTCTTTGCAAGGACGACGGGTTGCGGTGCGACAAGCAACGCGCACGCGAATGACAGCCAACGCTTCATACCCCCTCCCTGAAGCCTGCTCACTAGATGTATCGGACCTTGACGACCTCGTAGCTGCGCGTGCCGCCGGGCGCCGCCACGTCGACCACGTCGCCGGCGCTCTTGCCGACCAGCGCGCGCGCGATCGGTGAAGTGATGGAGATGCGCCCGGCCTTGATGTCGGCTTCGTCCTCGCCGACGATCTGGTAGCTGATTGCCTTGCCATCGTCCTGTCCTTCGAGATCGACGGTGGCGCCGAAGATGATCTTGCCGCTGGCGCCCACCGCGGCCGGATCGATGATCTCGGCGGTCGAGAGCTTGGCCTCGATTTCGCCGATGCGCCCCTCGATGAAACCCTGCTGCTCGCGCGCCGCGTGATATTCGGCGTTCTCCGAGAGATCGCCGTGGCTGCGCGCTTCGGCAATTGCCTTGATGACCCGCGGACGGTCTTCCGTCTTGAGCCGCTTGAGCTCGTTGCGCAGCGCTTCCGCGCCCCGCAGGGTCATCGGGTTGCGTTTCATGTGCGCGTCTCCCGGTGCAAATCCTGCAGCCGGTTCACTTCCACGGCATCCAGGTGTTCCAGAGCTTCGCAGGTTGCGAGTGCGCCCGCGAGCGTCGTGTAGTAAGTGACGCGTTTGTGCACCGCTTCCCTGCGGATGGAGTTGGATTCACGGATGGCGATCTTGCCCTCCGTCGTGTTGACGATCATCGCGAACTCGTCGTTCTTGATCATGTCGACGATGTGCGGCCGTCCTTCGCGCACCTTGTTGGCGCGCCGGCAGGGAATGCCCGCGTCGGTGATCGCGCGCGCGGTGCCGTCGGTGGCGGCGAGCTCGAATCCGTAATCCACGAGTTTCCTGGCCAGCACCACGGCGCCGGCCTTGTCGCGCTCGCGCACGCTGATGAGCACCACGCCGGAGCGCGGCAGCGTCACGCCGGAGGCGGCCTGTGCCTTGGCGTACGCCTCGCCAAAGGTGCGGCCGGTGCCCATGACCTCGCCGGTGCTCTTCATCTCGGGACCGAGGATGGGATCCGCCTCGGGGAACTTGGTGAACGGGAACACCGCCTCCTTCACCGAGAAGTACGGCGGCACCACTTCGCCGATGTTCTCCATCGACTTCAGCTTGCGGCCGGTCATGACTCGCGCGCCGATGCGC
>Ga0207675_100004937_pt1 | contig 12854 bp, 8 predicted proteins | sample KBSSwiS42_FD_184305 | JGI IMG/M metagenome (GOLD analysis project Ga0207675, IMG submission 184305) | Switchgrass rhizosphere microbial communities from Kellogg Biological Station, Michigan, USA - KBS Switchgrass S4-2 (SPAdes) (version 2) | ecosystem: Host-associated > Plants > Roots >... | reverse complement strand
TCGAGCATGGGCGTATCGAACTCGAAGCCGGCCCTGGCGAAATAACTCGGATGTTTGGTCTCGGGGTAGATGCCGATACGCGCCGGCGCCGGCGACCCGGCCGCGCTGGCGATCGCGGCGCGCTGCGCATTGGCGGCGTCCACGAGAGCGAGGAATTCTTCGAATGTCGGAATCGTGAAGGCACCGTCATAGCGGGTGTTGGCACGGCGCAGCTCCGGCAGGCGCTCGCGCGCATGCAGTGTCTTCAACTCCGCGAGCGTGAAGTCTTCCGTGAACCAGCCGTTGAGCGCGCTGCCGTCGATGGTCTTGGTTGTTTTGCGATCGGCGAACTCCGGATGCGCGGCCACGTCGGTGGTGCCGCCGATCTCGTTTTCGTGCCGCACCACGAGGGCGCCGTCCCGGGTGAAAACCAGGTCGGGTTCCACGTAGTCCGCACCCTGTTGAATGGCTATGAAATAGCCCGCCAGCGTGTGTTCGGGCACGTAGCCGCTGGCGCCGCGGTGCGCTATGACAAATGGCCGCTCCCCCGCCTGGGCTGAACTTATCGCCATGAGAACTGCGCCCGCGAACCCGGCCGCCACCCGGGGCCAGAATCGCCCGCGATGCGGTGGTCGCTTGCTTGTGTACTGCATCGCAATGGTTTCTCGATCTCTCTCACCAGGGGAAGTACGCCTATGAAATCCATTGTCCGCCGTTCGACGAAGCTTACGGTGCGGAAAGTGGCCTGTCTCGCTGCAAGCCTGGCCGCCGGCATGTTTGCCGCCGGCTGCGCGAGCGATCCCCGTCCGGTGGTAGTCGGCCAGCCCCTCGCGCTTCCGTCCCTCAACGATTACTGCGCCGTCGCACAGAAAGAAGTGGCCGCCTCGCGCGTGCCCGCACGCAACGTGCTGATGACCGACTACCAGGCCTTCTCGCGCGCCTCGCCGCAGATCAAGCCGCTGGAAACCATGCAATTCGTAGGCTACGCCGACGACAAGCACCAGCACCCGCGCATGATCTCCTGCAAGCTGCACAGCGCCGAGCGGATCCGCGCCGAATACGGCGCCACCGCCGCCGGCGAGGCCTCGTCCTGCGCGCGGCTCAATCGCCGCACGCTCGATGCCGTGATGGCCACGCTCACCGAACGCCAGAAGAAGAAGATGCCGTTCAAGGGACCGGTGCCCGTCATGTTGCTGCCCGATGAACAGGCGAGCAGCGAATCCGACTGGCTCGAAGCCTTCACCATGGTCGACACGGACGCCGGTGGCACGTTGCGGATTCGCGCCAAGAGCCTCGGGGTGGGTACCGGCAGCGTGAAGGTGAGCGCACGCGCCGCGAACGGCATGCGGCAGTACTGCCACCTGGTGGCGCCCGATTACCTGAAGCGGATCCTGACCGGCGAAGTGCAATTGCCGAAGTCGGAGTTCCCGGATTCAGGACAGACCGCGCGCCGCTAGGAAACGCCTCGGGCGGCGGCGGTGGCTGCTAAGCTCGGTTCGTGAGCACCGCAGCGCTGCAATATTCGCGAACCGAGGAGCTGATCCATTCGCTGACCGCGGGATTGGGGATCGTCGCCTGTGCGATCGCGATTCCCTGGCTGGCGTGGGTTTCGTTCGGCGATCCGTGGCGCCTCGGCACCGCGCTGGTGTTCGGCACCACCGCGCTGGCGATGTTCGTGACTTCGGTGACCTACCACTGGGCCCGCGAGCCGGCAATCAAGAGCCGCCTGCGCAAGCTCGATCATTCGGCGATCTATCTACTCATCGCGGGCACCTACACGCCGCTCACGCTGGTGGCGATGGCACGGCCCTGGGGCCTGGTGTTGTTCGGCGTCGTCTGGACGCTGGCGGTGTGCGGCGTGGTGGCCAAGACCACGCTGGGATTCCGCTACCCGAAATTGTCGGTGGCGATGTACGTCCTCATGGGCTGGATCTCGGTTCTCGCTCTCAAGCCCATCATCGCGGCACTCAGTCCCAGCGAGTTCGCCTGGCTGGCGGCCGGCGGCGTGGTGTACACCGCCGGAGTGCCTTTCTACGTGTGGAAGACGCGCCGCTACACGCACGCCCTGTGGCACCTGTTCGTGCTGGGCGGGGTGGCCTGCCACTTCGCCCTGGTGCTCAGCATCGTGACGCCGCGGGGTTAGCCCTTGCTACTTCTTGCGGCGCGCCGCCGGCTTCTTCTTCGCCTGCTTCTTCGCCTGCTTCTTCGCAGCCTTTCTCGCGACCTGCTTCGCGGCGGCCTGTTTCTTCGGCGCTGGTTTCTTCTTCATGCGCGGCTTCGCCGCCGCTTTCGCCGGCTTCCCGGTCGTCTTCTTTGCCGGCGCCTTCTTCCGGGGCACGGGCGCCGCGGCTTTCGCGGTCTCCTCGCCCCGCAATTGCTCGATGATGGACGGATTCTCGAGCGTCGAGAGGTCCTGCTCCTGCGCGATGTCCTCGTTGCGCGCGATGGCACGCAACAGGCGGCGCATGATCTTGCCGGAGCGCGTCTTGGGCAGGTTGTTCGCAAACCGGATGTCGTCGGGCCGTGCGATGGCGCCCAACTGCTCGGTCACCCAGTCGCGCAGCTCGCGGGTCATCTTCTCGTGGCGCGCGCCCGTGGGCAGCTCGCCGCGCAGCACCACGTAGGCGAACACGGACTCGCCCTTGATCTCGTGCTGGCGTCCGACCACCGCGGCTTCGGCGACCTTCGGGTGCGCCACCAGCGCTGACTCGATCTCCATGGTGCCGAGCCGGTGCCCGGCGACGTTCAGCACGTCGTCGATGCGTCCCATGATCCAGAAGAAACCATCCTTGTCGCGGTGCGCGCTGTCGCCGGCCACGTAGAAACGATTCTGGAAGGTCTCCCAATAGGTGCGGATGTAACGATCGTTGTCGCCCCAGATGGTGCGCAACATCGACGGCCAGGGCTTGCGGATCACGAGGTAGCCGCCGGCATCCGGGCCCTTCACCTCGTCGCCGCGCGCGTCGACGATGCTCGCGTCGATACCGGGCAGCGGCTGCGTGCACGAGCCGGGCTTGGTCGAGGTGTTGCCCGGCAGCGGCGAGATCATGATGGCGCCGGTTTCGGTCTGCCACCAGGTATCGACGATGGGACAGCGGCGCCGGCCGATGTGCTCGTGGTACCACATCCAGGCTTCGGGATTGATCGGCTCGCCCACCGAACCCAACAACCGCAGACTGTTGAGGTCGTAACGCGACGGAATCTCTTCGCCGAGTTTCATCAGCGCGCGGATCGCCGTGGGCGCCGTGTAGAAGATGGTCACGCGCTGCTTTTCGATGATTTCCCAGAAGCGGCCAGGATGCGGCGTGGTCGGGCCACCCTCGTAGATGACCACCGTGGCGCCGGCCGCGAGCGGACCGTAGGCCACGTAGCTGTGGCCGGTGACCCAGCCGATATCGGCCGTGCACCAGAAGACATCGTCCTCGTTGATGTCGAAGACCCATTTGGTCGTCAACTTCGCGCCGAGCAGGAAACCCGCGCTCGCGTGCTGGATACCCTTGGGTTTGCCGGTGGAACCCGAGGTGTAGAGCAGGAACAGCGGGTGCTCGGCGTTGACCCACACCGGTTCGCACACCGGGCTCTGCCCCTCGATGACTTCGTGCCACCAGAAGTCGCGCGCCTCTTTCATCGCCACGTCGTGGCCGGTGCGCTTGAGCACGATGACGGTGCGCACGGTACGGCATCCGAGTGACAGCGCCTTGTCCGCGGCCTCCTTGAGCTCGATGACCTTGCCGGCGCGCCAGCCGCCGTCGGCGGTGATCAGCACGTTCGCCGAGGCGTCCTCGATGCGGTCCTTGAGCGACAGGGCGGAGAAGCCGCCGAATACCACCGAGTGGACGGCGCCGATGCGTGCGCACGCATGCATCGCGATGATCGCCTCGACGGTCAGCGGCATGTAGATGACGACGCGATCGCCGGCCTTCACGCCCTGGGCGAGCAGGCCATTGGCGAAACGACACACGTCGGCATGCAGCTCGCGGTACGACACGTGCCGCACATCACCCGGCTCGCCGACGAAGGTCAGCGCCGTCTTGTGGCCGCGCTCCTCGAGGTGCACGTCGAGGCAGTTCCAGGAGACGTTGAGCTCACCATCGACGAACCAGCGGTAGTTCGGCGCCTTCGATTCATCGAGCGTGACGCTGAACGGCTTGTGCCAGCGCAACTCGGTTTGCGCCTGGCGCGCCCAGAACCCCTTGTGATTGGCGGCGGCTTCCGCCCGCAGTGCAGCGACGTCTTCGGGCTTGAGGCGGGCCCGGGCGGTGAATTCGGCGGAAGGGGGAAAACGTCGTTCCTCGACGAGAACGGATTCGATGTTTTTTTGATTCACGGCGCGCGAGTGTAAACCGAAACGCCCTTTCGGCAGTCTCAATCCCGGTTGCAGCACATTTCACAGCCGCGGAGACAACTTATGCGTTCCAGATACTGGCTAGCCCTGTTTGCACTGGGCCCGGTGGCGGCCCTCGCCGGCGGCGAATGCGAATTCCGCGCGGACCGTGCCGCTGGGGTCGATGCGAAGGGCGTGGAAAAAGTCGTCATCAAGGCCGGTGCGGGCGAGATGAAGGTCATCGGCCGGACCAACGCGATACGCATCGAGGCCCGCGGCACGGCCTGTACCGGCAGCCAGGAACAGCTCGAGGGCACGCTGATCAACGCGCGGCGCGAGGGCAACGTGGTGTACGTCGAGACCACGCAACCCGACGAGAGCGGCATTCACTGGGGCAAGGACGACTACGCCTACATCAACCTCGGCATCGCCCTGCCGGCGAGCCTGCCGGTGGAGGCCGAGGACTCCAGCGGCGATGCGGTGTTCGAAGATCTGAATGCCCTGCAGCTCGCGGACAGCTCGGGCGAGCTCGAGATCCGCCGGATCGCCGGCGCCGTGGAAGTGAACGACAGCTCGGGGGACCTGACCATCAAGGGCGCCGGCAGCGTCCGCGCGAATGACAGTTCGGGCGATATCGTGATCGAAGAAGTCCGCGGCAATGTCGAGGTGCCGAACGACAGCTCGGGCGACATCCACATTACCCACGTGGGCGGCAGCGTGAACATCGAATCGGACAGTTCCGGTGGAATTCGCGTCGAAGAGGTGAAAGGCAGCGTGCGCGTGGGATCCGACAGTTCCGGCGATATCTACGCGGGGCGCGTCGGCGGCGACTTCACCGTGGAATCCGACAGCTCGGGCAGCATCGAGCACGAGTCGATTGGCGGGCGGGTCAAGATACCGTCCGACGTCGCCGGCAACTGAGTGCGGGCTGCCTAGGCTGCGCTCATCAGCGGCAGCAGCGCCAGGCGTTCGGCCTGACGGCGCAGCATCGGACCGAAATTGTGGCGGTCGAAGAAATCGGTGAGTGCGACCACGTCGGGTGAGCGGCGCACGAGCTCGGTGTGGGTGATCTCGAGCGGCATGTCGCAGGCGATTTCCGTGAGCCGCCGCGCCAGGAACGCAGCCTCGCGATGCTCGACGAGTCTGGCGGCCAGTTTGCCCGCGCCGCGTACCGGGATTTCGGCGACACGATCGAGGTTGTCGTAGATCTCCTCGAGCGAAGCGAATTCCTTCATGAGCGCCGCAGCCGTCTTGGCGCCGACCCCGGGCACTCCCTTGATGTTGTCGACGCTGTCGCCCATGAGCGCGAGGAAATCCGCGAAACGTTCCGGCGCGACGCCGAAGCGCTCTTCGATCTGGTGATAGCGATAGTGCGCGTTGTCGGTGTAATCCCAGTACACATCCGGCTCGCGGATCAGCTGCGCGAAGTCCTTGTCGCGGGTGACCAGCGTCGCGGGGATTCCCGCGCGCCGGCAATGCGTCATCAACGAGCCGACGATGTCGTCCGCTTCGTAATGTGCGTGACTGAAGGCCGGAATACCGGCGTGACGGCAGAACTCGCGGCAGCTCGCAAACTGCACCTTGAGGTCGGCGGGCGGCGGGTCGCGGTTGGCCTTGTACGCCGGGTAGATCTGGTTGCGAAACGAGGTCGTGAGGCTTTCGTCGAAGGCCACGGCGATGTAGCGCGGCTTGGCGCGTTCGATGAGGTCCCCGAGGAATCGCGCGAATCCGAAGGTGGCGTGGGCGGGATTGCCGTCTCGGTCCGTCATGTCCGGCGGCATGGAATAGTAGGCGCGGAAAACGTAGACCGACGCGTCGATGAGATAAATCACGCGCGGATCGTAAATGGGGTCAGACCCCATTTGCCAGGAAAAGGGGTCTGACCCCATTTCGCCATCAAGCGACGGCGCCGATGCCCCCGGCAGTGACCACGTCCGCAACGGCGGTCTGGCGGCGCTCGGCGCGCTGCAGCGCCGCGTCCACCATCATCGCGAACAGCTCCGCGGTGTCGTGCAGGCTTTGCGTGGCGAGCCCCAGGTCGCGCGGACGGCGCACGATCTGGCGGCAGCAGACGGCGACCTGGCTATCGCGAGCCAGGTCGACTTCCGCCCCCCTCACCAGTGCGCGCAGCGACTTTTCGGTCACGCCACTGCGCCGGCACGACTCGGCCCACAATGGGTACACCAGCCGCGGCATGCTTTCGAAGAACCACAGGTAGCCCACCAGGCCGACCGTCGCCCGCTCGACCAGCTGGTAGTGCGCGTACGCCGCCATGGCGATGGTCTGCGGCAGCGGCGTCAGTGAAACGCTGTCGAGTGAATTGAGCCCGAGCGCGCGCAGGTCCTCGAGAAACGAGCGGCCTTGCTCGAAATCCAGCGCGGGAACTGCGAGCAGTTCCTGCCAGGCGCTCCAGTCCTCCGCCGGGACGATCTCGGCGGCAACCTCGCGCAGCCGGGTGTGCACGTTGATGACGTGGTTCACCTCGAGCAGCAGCTGTCGATGTGTTGCGGCCGTGAGACCGCTACCACGAAACCAGTCCAGTGTTTTCGCGAGCGCCGAGGTTCGCGTCAGCATGTCGAACTCGAGCGAAAAAACGTCAGCGCTGTTCATCCGGGGCCTGTGGTCATGGCGCAGCAAAAAACGGCTCGTCTATGTAGTGTCACGACTTCAGGGTTTCTCTCACCTTGAGCTGTCATAACTGCAAACTATTTTCGATCAAGGAGTTGCTACAAACCCCGCCGGCAGCCGAATGCGGGACGGGAACGGCGTGTAGGACGGCGCCGACAACCTGCGTTCCCGGATCCCGCGCGTATCCGCGAAGCGGGCCACGCCGTGCGGCTGCACTGCGAGCCGGAAGTAGTTAGACTACGCGGCCCGGGTCGGCGCCACCGGATCAGGTTGCCGGTTGACGTTCGTCATGAAGCCGGGAGGAGTCGCGGGCTAACTAACTACCATTGCCGACCAGGTGCGATCCCCGGCCATGCGCCCGGCTGAAGCGCCGGCGCGCCGAAACGTTTTGCCCATTCGATATAAGTGTCACGACTCCGCGATTTCTCTCACCTGCGGACGCGATATTCGAAAATTCTTTTTCGCAAGTGCTTACTACAAACCCTGCCTACTAATTAGGCGGATCGTTGCGCACAATGGCCGCCGCTGTAAACAATTCCCCACCGAGTGGGGGTCGCAGGCATGTCAGTGCTCGTTCGCGTCGTCACTCATATAGAAAGCACCAAGCGAACGCACGCCCTGACGGCATCGTGCGTCGCAATCCTGTCGTTGCTCGCCGGTTGCAGCTCATCACATGACGATCCACGCGAGGTTTTTGCTTCGGAAATCACGGTAGACAAGCCGGAAATTTTCGTGACGCGGCAACTCGAAGCGGGTGCCTATCTTGTCGAAGCGCGGGAAAAAGAGATCGACCTTCGGCTGATCGTTGTCGCGCCCGGCACGCACTCCGAGGCGGAGGATGAAGTCCCGCGTCATGGTGTGCTCCACAAGCTGGTCAGACTGCCGGCGCCAGGCGAGTTACGCGTGACGCTGCGCAGCGTCGATCACCGCTCGAAGAAGGGCGCCGCCCAGCTGCACATCGCGCGCTTCAATCGTGCTCTCGAGGCGCAACCGGGTGAGACCGAACTCGGATTCGCGGCGCTCGCGACCGCCGGCGAGATCGCCGCCGAACACTCGCGGGCCACGTCGCAGCAGGCGGCCGACAAGTTGTACGAGGCCGCCAGTCACTTCGACGAAGCGGGCGCAGTTGCCGAACGCGCACAGGCCCAGTACACGCTGGCAAATTTTCTCTATCTCGCGCGCGACGACTATGCCGGCGCGGTTCGCGCGGCCAACGAGGCCGCGAGCGGTTTCGATTCGATCGACGATGACGTGGGTGAACACAACAGCACTACGCTGCGCGCGGCCGCAGAACTCGAACTCGCTGCCGGAATGACAGCCAGCCGTCAGGGCGCAGAACAGCGCGCGATGTACGAGGGCGCGGATCGTCGGCTGCGCGAGGCCGCGGATTTTTTCGCCGCACACTCGCTGCCGGTGCGGGCGGCGTATGCCGTCAACATGCGCGGCATTCGCGCCATCAACGTGGGCGACCTCGAGGCGGCGGGAAAGTATTTCAGCCAGGCCGTGGACATGGCGCGCACCAACCAGGACGTCGGTGAAGAGGCGCGTTCCCTGGCAAATCTTGCGTGGGTTCACAACCAGCAAGGGCACATCGCGCAGGCGGCAGCCGAGTACGAAGCCCTGTTGCCCATGGTCGAGAAAGATCGCCAGCCATATCAGTACGCGGCAGCGATCGGTAACTACGGCTTCTGCCTGACCGCGCTCGGACAATTCGACCGCGCCCTGTTGCTGCACAACGAAGCGCTGGCCCTGTTCACTGCACAGGGGCGGGATCTCGAGCGTGCCGCCGAGCTCGTAGCGCTCGGGACTTTGTACATTCAGCTCGGTGACTTCACGCGGGCGCTCGAGATCCTGCGCGTCGCGGCGGTGACACACGAGCGTGTCGGCAATCGCGCTGGCCAGGCGACCGCGCTGCGTCTCTCGGGCAACGCCGCCGCTGCCTTGCGCCGCCACGACGAAGCACTCGCATTCCTGCGCAAGTCGATCGAAATCGAAGTGAAACCGGTGAGCATCGCGCAGACACGCGTGATGATCGCGGCGGAACTGCGAGCCCTTGGCGACCTGCGCGGTGCGGAGGCAGAACTCGCGCAGGCGCTGCGGTCGGACAATGCAGTGGCGCGGGGCGACTCACTCGCGGAACGAGCGCGGATTCGCATCGCGCAACAGAATCCAAAGGCGGCCGTGGCGGATCTGCAGGAAGCCAACCGTATCTTCACGGAACTGCGCCTCGACTACACGCAGATAAGGGTCACTACCGACCTGTCCCGGGCGCTGCTGATGTCCGGTGACGCGGCCGGCGCTTCGGCGGCCGCCGACCAGGCGGTGGCTATCGCGGGAAGACTGCGCGAGTCGTCGGCAAATCCGGAATGGCGTGCCCGGTTTCTCTCCTCGCGATACGGGCCTTACGAAGCGCGTATCGCCGCGGATTTCGGCCTGGGCGGGCCCGATGCGGCATGGCGCGGATTCCGCTCGGCAGAGACCGTGCGTGCTCGATCGCTGGCAGACCAGATCGCTGTCGGCCGGAAACGTACGGCGGACGATGCCGCGCTCGAAGATCAGCGTGCCCAACTCACCACTCTGCAGTTGCGCCTGGAAGCGCGCACGCGCAGGCAAGGTGCCAACGATCCCGAGGCCATTGACCTGCGCCGTGCCGTCGAGGAGACCGGCGCAAAGATCGATGCCCGCCGCGAAGCGGTTGCGGCGCGCAATTCCGCGCTTCCGGACACGCTGCGAGACCTGCAGAAATCGCTGCCGCGGGACGCGGCGGTACTGTCCTATTTCGTGGGCGACGAGCAGTCGCACGCCTGGCTGCTGACTCGTGATTCGATTCGTCATCGGCAGCTGGCGGGGATCAGCTCACTCGCCCGGGCCGTAGAGGCCGCCCGAAATGAACAACGGGGCGGCTCGAGTGCTGGCAATGCCATGCGCGACCTCGGCACCTTGTTGTTCGGCGATTTGCTGGATGGGATCACCACGCGGCGATTGCTGGTGATCCCCGATGGCCCGCTCAACAGTGTGCCGTTCGCCGCGCTGCCGGTCGGCCGCGGTTCTCACGACATGCTGCTGGATCGATTCGTGCTGGGATACGCGCCGTCGCTCAGCCTGGCGATGGGCGCGCCGCAGGGACGCGCTACGCGGCACAACCAGGTCGCGGTGGTCTCCGATCCCGTCTATGCACCGGACGATCGCCGGCTGCGGCTCGCGTCGACTGCCACCACCGCGCTGCGCGGCCCCGAAGATCAGCCCACCAGCAACTTTTCGCGGCTTGCCTATTCGGCCATGGAAGCGCGTGCGGTGGTCAAGGCCATGGGCGACCGGCAGCCGATGGAACTCGCCGGCTTCGACGCGACGCCGGCCCGTGTGCTGGCACTCCCCGCGAACGATCTGGCCGTATTGCACTTCGCGACGCATGCGGCCGCGCGCAGCGATTCACCGGAGCAGTCGGCGCTGTTTCTCAGCGAGTTCTCGGCCAATGGCACGCTGCTTCCCGACAGCCGGCTCACTCTCGAGGAGATCACGCGTAGCGGGCTGCACGCCGACGTCGTGGTGTTGTCCGGATGCGATACGGGTGGCGGCAGTGAGCTGCGTGGAGAAGGCGTGCTCGGGTTGACCTACGGCTTCCTGGCCAATGGGTCGCTCGCGGTGGTCGCTTCATTGTGGCCGATCGAGGACGCATCCACTGCGCGTTTCATGAACGAGTTTTACGGCGCCTACCGCGCCCACGGACGGCCTGCCGAAGCGCTGCGCACGGCGCAGCTGCGCACCCGCGACATCGCGGCCGCCGCCGTCTGGTCGAGTTTTGTAGTCCGCGCGAACGGTTTTCCGTGAGCCGGGGGGTCGATTGGAAGTTCAAACTGGAAGCTCATTGAAGGAGAAGTTAGACATGTTCAGAAACAAGGTTCGGCGCGTGGACCAACGCGGATTCGCATTAGTCGCGCTGTTGTTAGGTGGCTCGGTGGCGCTGGCAGGCGATAGTGCTGACGATGCCCTGAAGGGCTGGCTAGACAAGGAAATGAATGTCTACAGCACGTCGATGAAGGAGCAGATCCCCGTGGGCGGGAAGTTCACGCTGGTCTACGACGCGTCAAGAGGCCTGGTACACATGTGCACCAAGCAGGACCCATCCCAGCAGAAGTCCTGGACCGGCGACCTGGCGGCACCGTGCGGCGTGACTCTGACGTTTACGCGCGGCACGCATTACTGCACCGAGGCTGACGTCAAGACCGGCGACGCAGAGACCCTGGCGTCGTGCCATCGACTGCGAACCCGTGACGTGGCCTTGTCCCCACCCTCCGACAAGGGTGTGGAGCGCAACGACCTGATCATCTTCCTGGTGCAGGGAGACAAGACGGATAGTCACAAGTTCACGATGGTGGTGGATTCGCCGTCGCGCGTGACGGCCGGCGGGACTACCGTCGGCGGTGGCAATTCCGGAGGCGGCCAGGGCGGCGGCTGAGGCTTGATTGCGCACGACGTGCAATAGACGAGCGCTGCTGCCGTTCCTCGCGGCGGCAGCGCTCGGCGCGTCCGGTGCCCTGGCCGGTGCTCCCGGCATTTGCACGAATGGAAACGCCTGGCGCGGACCGCGGGCGCCCGAGGCACTGCTCGAATACCTCGAGACTTCGGCCGGCAGTGAATTCGATCTGCGCGCTGCCTGCGCGCAATGGGCGGGCGGCTTCTCGCGCAAGAACCAGGCGTTCGCGCGGCGGCCCGCGACCGGCACTGCTCCGCCACCCCGCTTTATTTTTTTCCCCGCCCACGGACTTAATCTGCGCGAGCTCGCGGTGTGGTTATCGCGCACTCCCGGTGTGCGCAGTGTGCAGCGCGCGAATGATTTCGTGGTTGCAGTACTGGAGGCGCGCATCGGCGAAACGCGACTGCGCGAAATTCTCGACGCGCCACAGATCGAATACTTCGAGCCCGATTGCGACGGTCCTGATTTCCTGACCACCTCGCTCGAACTGCCGTCGATGCAGGATGCGAAACGCGACTGCTGGCGGAATGCCGCGCGTAACGAATATCCAAACGATCCCTGCATGGATGAATTGTGGGGACATCAGAAGATAGGCTGGGACTCGTCGGTCGCGGCGCGTTCCGTGCCGCGGATGGTCGCGGTGCTCGACTCCGGCATCGACGCTCACCATGCGGACCTGGCGCTCAACGTGATGCATATTTCGGCTCGCGAACCCGCGCACTCGCAGGCCAGCTACCTGAACTCACTCTGCGCGACCAGCGGCCGCTGTTACCCGCACGGCACCGAAATGGCAGGCACCATCGGCGGCCGCATGGACAACGGCATCGGCGTGGTCGGCGTGGCGCCGCACAGCCGGCTGTTGCCCATCGTCATCAGCCAGGTCGATCGGGGGCTGCTGGCACGCCTCTCCACGATTGCCGAAGGCATCGACGCGGCGGCCCAGGCCAATGTCGACGTCATCAACATCAGCGCCAGGTGGCCCGTCGACAGCCGGGCGATCTCCGGGGCCATCCGGCGGGCCGTGGATGGCGACTCGCTGGGAAAACGCCTGATCGTGACGGGGTACTCAACCAGCCTCGATTTCGACGATTCGGTGCGCGAGTACTACCCCTCGCTGTACCGCTGCCTGCCCGGCGTGGTGTCGGCCGTGCCCACCGACATGCGCGGCCATGAACTGTTCAATCCTAGGGGCGTTCCGAGTGCGACGGACGGCAGAATTCAGGCACCTGGCGTGGACATCGTGGTGACAACCACAGAGAATTCCGAGCAGGGTTATGCGCTTTCCGAATCCGCCGGCGCCTCCAGCGCGGCAGCTTATGTCTCAGGCGCGGTAGCCTTGGTCTGGGGCAGCCCACCGCTCGACCAGTGCGGTGCCCAGGAAATCAAACAGCTGCTGTTCTGCAGGAGCAAGAGCAGCGATTCTTCGCGGTATCCATGGATCAATGTCGA
>Ga0207675_100004935_pt1 | contig 12858 bp, 12 predicted proteins | sample KBSSwiS42_FD_184305 | JGI IMG/M metagenome (GOLD analysis project Ga0207675, IMG submission 184305) | Switchgrass rhizosphere microbial communities from Kellogg Biological Station, Michigan, USA - KBS Switchgrass S4-2 (SPAdes) (version 2) | ecosystem: Host-associated > Plants > Roots >... | reverse complement strand
CCCAGAAGTCCATGTACAGCCAGGCTGAAGGAACGCCCGGCGCAGCGGTATGGGTACTGCAGAACCAAGTCCGGGGCGATTGGCACACGACACCGAGCGTCGCCGGTACCGCCCAACTGGACGCCGTCCACCGGGTCGTCGGCCGACCGGGCGTGGTCTTGGTCGGCGAGGGAGCGCCGAACCGCGTCCGGGGGCTGCTCGCCCAGGAGAAGAAGAAAGTGGCTAGGGCGGCGCCGGACACGCCTATCTACGACGTCGTGGTAAGCCCGGACGGAGGCGATGTCGCACTAGGCGGACTCGCGCGTTATCTGTACAAGTTGCCGCGGAATCTCACCAAAGATCAGGTCGCCGGGCTCGAACGCCGGCTTCAGGCGCTCAGTTCCGGACGCCCGCCACTGCCCCAGGGACCGATGCCGGGCGGCGCGAAGATACGCAACGTCCAGCGGACGGTGCGTCGCCGGTCCTGACCTATGACGGCACCCCCGAGGACTTACCCCGGAGAGCGGTTGGGACTGCCGCGCTCGGGTTCCGGTTCCGTGGCCGACACCGGTCCTCGGATCGTCGCGTTCCTCGTGGACTGTCTGGCCTCGGGCCTGGTTGCGGCGGCCGTGGTCGCGATCTTCGCAAGGCATGAGCGGTCCGATTTCGCGTCTCGCCTGCCGGGCAACTGGAGCCTCGTCGCCTTCGCCGTGGATTACGTCGGCGGGCTCCTGGTCGCGGGCCGCACAGTGGGCATGTACCTCACAGGCATCCGGGTCATCCGGGTCGACCGCAACGAGGCAGTCAGGCCGCTCGCTGCGATTGTGCGCACTGTGCTGCTGATGCTGCTCGTCCCCGCCCTGATCTGGGACAAGGATCGTCGCGGCTTACACGACCGCATCGCCCAGACCGTCGTCATCCGCAACTGACCACCCGGACCGGGTATTTCGGCCGACACTTCTCGCCCGGGTTCGGCCAGCGGAGGGGTGGGCTCCGACCGCATGGGGAGCGCGTAACGTCTGCGAAACAGTCGAGATACCCTGCGGCAACCGCGCGTACCTAGCGTTTGTCAACCACTGTCACCGTTCCCGGAGGATGGATGTTCACCAGTTCCGAAGAGGTCCTGCGCTTCATCAAGGACGAGGCCATCGAGTTCGTCGACGTGCGCTTCACGGACCTCCCCGGCCAGCAGCAGCATTTCAACGTGCCCGCCGCCGGATTGACCGAGGACTTCTTCTCCGAAGGCGTGATGTTCGACGGCTCGTCGATCCGCGGTTTTGCCGAAATCCATAAGTCCGACATGAAGCTCATCCCGGATCCTGCGACGGCCTTCCTCGACCCGTTCCGCGCCGCCAAGACGCTCAACATGAACTTCTCGATCGTCGAGCCGCGCACCGGCGAGCCCTACGAACGCGATCCTCGCCAGGTGGCCGCCAAGGCGGAGGCCTATCTGAAGTCCACTGGTATCGCCGACACCGTTTACTTCGGCCCGGAGGCCGAGTTCTACGTCTTCGACGACGTGCGGTTCCAGACCTCGCAGAACGAGGGCTTCTACCACATCGACTCCATCGAGGGCGCCTGGAATACCGGTCGCGTCGAGGAGGGCGGCAACCGGGGCTACAAGCCGCGGTACAAGGGTGGTTACTTCCCGGTTCCGCCGATGGACCATTTCGCGGATCTGCGGGATGAGATGACCGCAGCGATGATCGCCGCCGGCATTCAGATCGAGCGCGCCCACCACGAGGTCGGCACGGCCGGCCAAGCAGAGATCAATTATCGGTTCAACACGCTCACCCGTGCGGGCGACGAGGCGCTGAAGTTCAAGTACATCGTCAAGAACGTGGCGTGGGCGAGCGGCAAGACTGCGACCTTCATGCCCAAACCGCTGTTTGGCGACAACGGGTCCGGAATGCACTGCCACCAGTCGCTCTGGAAGGAAGGCGCGCCGCTGTTCTACGACGAGCTCGGTTACGCCGGCCTGTCCGACATTGCGCGGCACTACATCGGCGGGCTGTTACACCACACGCCGTCGCTGCTCGCGTTCACCAACCCGACCGTGAACTCCTATCACCGACTCGTGCCGGGATTCGAAGCTCCCGTGAACCTCGTCTACAGCTCAGGTAACCGGTCGGCCTGCGTGCGCATACCGATCACCGGGACCAACGCCAAGGCCAAGCGGATCGAGTTCCGCATCCCCGACAATTCCTGCAACCCCTACCTCGCGTTCTCGGCGATGTTGCTGGCCGGCGTCGACGGCATCCGGAACAAGATCGAGCCGCCTACCCCCGTCGACAAGGATCTGTACGAGTTGCCGCCAGACGAGGCCGCCGCGATCGCTCAAGTACCAGGCTCCCTCGAAGAGGTGCTCAAGGCTCTGGAAGCCGACAACGAGTACCTGCAGGAAGGTGGCGTCTTCACCGCGGACGTGATCGACGCGTGGATCACGTACAAGCGGACCAACGAGATCGACCCGATCCGGCTCCGCCCCCACCCGCACGAATTCGAGCTCTACTACGACGTCTGAGTCGTGATCGCACTGGAGGCCTCGCCATTGCCGGGGCCTCCAGTCACTTTCGGGCCTGACGATCAAGGGCGGAGCAGATCCTCGTCACGGCCAAGGGCGGCGGCGCTTCCCGATCGGGACCGGGGTTGGTCCTGGCATGACGCACGGTCGTCGATGGCCAGCAATGGTGTTGAACCAGGTGGGGAGCGCACCAGCGCCGCCCAGCGCTACCTGGTCGACGAGGTCGGATCCCGCACTAGTCGTGCCCGCTCGGCCCGACGTCGGACTCACTGCTGTCCTCGCCTTGGAGGAACTCGGCCACGAGAGCCGCGATCTCGGTGGGCCGCTCCAGTGGGAACAAGTGGCCTCCCCCACGGATGATCTCCAGCCTGGCCTGCGGGATGACCGCGGTGAGGATCCTGCCGTTGGCCACCGGCACGATCGGGTCGTCGTCACCGGCGAGTACCAGGGTGGATTGCCGGAGACGCCACAACCACGGCAGGCCGGTCCAGAAGCTGATTGCGTAGAGCTGGTGGAAGTAGCCCTCCAGGGACGGAGTCTCGGAGAATCGCGCGATCGAGCCATGTAGCAGCGGGTCGGGCTCGCGGCGGGCCTGCCCGCCGTACAGTGCTCCGGCGATACGGCGGTAGTAGTCGGGCGACTGGTAGCGGCGCGGGGTGGCCAAAGCGAGCAGGGCGCGCGGCGACCCGGGCACGCCACCGAGGCCGGGTACGCCGGCCCCAGTGGAGGCGAGCACAAGCCGGCGCACCCGCTGGGGGGCCTGGTGGGCGAGTTGCTGGGCCAGCACACCGCCGAAGGACGCACCCAGGACGTCCACGCGGTCGTAGCCGAGCGCGTCCAGCGTGTGTTCGACGGTGCGGGCGAGTCCGGGCATGCGGCGCGGTCGCCGATACCGCGAGGACTTGCCGGTGCCCGGCGCGTCCAGGGCGACGGTCTGCACATTGTGCGCGTTGAGGGCGCGCTCGAACGGAACGGAGATCTCCAAACTGGCACCGATGCCAGTGAGCACCAGCAGCGGAATTCCGGCGCCCCGGACGGAGGTACGCAGCCGCAGCCCATCGACGTCGACGTATCGGATGCGCGGCTTGCTTTCAAGCGGGGGCGCTGACACCGGTGATGTCCTTCCCCGCGATAAGCGTCGGCCTAGCCTCGGAGCTGCGCTCGAAATACTACGCGCGATGCCGTATACGTCAAGCGATCGATCGATGCTGCTGCTTGAAGCTTCGATACAGACGAATCAAGACGTCCCTCTCCTCCGGCGTCAGCTCGGGGTCGCTGCCGATGGCCTCTTCCGTGTCAGTACCGGTAGACGAGCTATCGGCCGGCACGGGCTCCGCCATTCCGGCGTGAGCAATTAGTGCCTCGGCGGAGACATTGAGAGCGTCAGCGATCGCGTGCAGGACCCGTAGTGAGGGCTGATGCAGTCCGCGCTCGAGCTGGCTGAGGTAGGCGTTGGACACCTGAGCGAGCTCGGACAGTCCGCGAAGCGAGAGTTGCGCCATCCGCCGCCGCATCCGGATGTACTCGCCCAGCTGGCGTAGGCGGGGGTCCCAGTCCCCACGGCTCGGCATGATCTCTCTACCTTCCGGTCGCCCGAATGGGGACAACATTGTCACTTGAGCTCGACGCGCGCGACGCTGCGACCACACCCAACGTCGCGCCGGCCCGTCAATGTCCACGAGCGCAGCTGCTTGGCTGACGAATGAGACTCAAGACTGACACAAGGATGGCCGTCAGGGAGTCGGCCGGCCGCTCCGCTGGGACCGTGAACTGGACGGCGACCAGGACCGCAGTCAGCGCGGCCCGCTGAGAACTCGTCACAACGCAGCAACGGCCAAGTCCACAATCGCGCCGTTGATGGCACGGAGACAATTGCCAGCGACAGACCGGAATGCCGTCACGTAGCGTACATATGCTCGCGCACGCTCCGTTAGATGCACGAGTGTGGGAGTAGGCCGGCCGGGCTCGAGGGTGGGCATGGACCCAACCCGGCCGACCTGAGCCGCAGCGTAGGCCTACGCCACCACCGCCCGATAGATGCTGATCGAAACCGCTTACGAGTGTCGAGTTGGGCACGTCAGACGAGATCGCCGCCCAGTTCTCCGGCGACGAGCGGTCGCACGTCGTTCCAGAAGCGCTCGAGCTGGTGCAGCTCGTCGGCAACCGGCCAGATGAAGACGCGTTGTACGCCCGCCTTCGCGAATGCTGTCAACTTCTCGGCGAACAGGTCAGGGGGACCGATCGGAAGGCGGTCGCGGAGCATGTCCTCGGGTCGGTGGACGGTGGGCACTACCCGCTCTTTGAGGATGCGGTCGGCTTCGTCGCGGTCATCGGTGATGTAGCACCACATCGTGGCAAGAGCGTTCGGGAAGGTGTCGGGAGCCTTACCGTGATCGGCCAGCGTCGCGCGAAGAGCTTGCCACGCTTCACCGAAGAGATGCGGTGTCGTGTTGTAGGCCGACGCTAGCCAGCCGTCGGCGAGACGGGCCACCCGACGGAGCCCGGCGGCTGAGCCCCAGCTACCCACCCAGATCGGTGGTCCGTGCGATTGTGCTGGCAGAGGTTCCAAGGAAAGGCCCTCTGTCGAATAGAAGCGGCCGACGAACGGCGCACCGTCCGGCCGCCACAATGCCCGGAGCGCGCCGATCACCTCGTCGAACCGCTGCCATCGTTCGGAGAACTCGAGACCGACGGCCGCGTAGTCCTCAGCCGAAGAGCCCGGACCTACTGCCACGAGCAGCCGACCACCCGAAAGACGATCGATCGCGCCCAACGTCTTGGCGACCGGTACCGGTCCACGCACGACCGCGAGCGCGACCGTCGTCGCAAGCGTCATCTTCTCCGAGTGCTCCATCACCGCGGCCAGCGCGACCGGTCCATCAAGCCAGGGCCGGGAGAAAACCAGGTGATCGTTCACCGACAGGGTGCCGAAGCCGAGTTGCGCAGCGGTCCTCGTGTAGGCGACCAGATGGGCGAGGCTGTACGGATGGCCCCCGAAGTCCATCAGCGGGAGATGAGCCCCGAACTCCATAGCGTTCCCCTCAACCTCGCGAGATCAGTACGGCAGGCCGCAACCCACGACTGGGGCGACGACGCGCCAGACAGTTGCCCGGCCGTTGGCACCGCGCGCTCGCGCACGGCCTCGCCCTAGAGATCGTGGGCGCGGGTGGGGGCGGTGTTGTTGCCGTCGAGCCAGAACGTCGCCGACGGACTGGCCCGAGCGGGTCTTCGCGTACTTCGGCTCGGATCACGGGTTGGCCGGCAGCCGGACTCGTCGCATGGCTGCCGAGGTGGGCGGCGCTAGCAACGCCAGGCGGTGCTGTTCGGCCCGGGTGGTGAACTCCGGCTGGTGGGACCTGGCCGCCAGGTTCGCCAGCCGGGTGACGTCGGCCGCGGCGCGGGGAAGTCGGGCGGTTACCGTGACCCGGCATACAGCCTCCTGCACCCAGGCGTGGATCCAGGCATAGCGGTCCAGGTCCTCCGCGGCGCGGCGAACGGCCTCGTCCAGCCAGCGCAGCGCCTCCGGCAAGTCGCCGCGGGCGAAGGCGGCCAGCCCGAGCCCGCGTGCGGTCATGCCCTGCCAGCACCAGTCCCCCAGCACGAGGCTCAGCGACCAGGCGCGGCGCAACCGCCGGTCGGCCTGGTCGATCTTGCCGTCGGCGAGGTCCAGTTCGGCTTGGATGGCTTCCATCCAGGGGAGCATGGCGGTCCAGCGCTCCTCGGCCGCGATCCGCAGGGCCTGTTCGGCGTACTCGGCCGCGGTGTCCAGCTCCCGTTGCAGCAGCAGCGACCGGCTGGCAATCGAGATCGACCAGGCGGCCTGCCGCATATGCCCGGCCGACTCGGCAAGCTGCGCGGAATCACGCAGGGCCCGCAGCGCGCGGCGGTGCTCTCCGCGGTCCGCCAGGAACATCCCCTCGACGGCCCGCACCGAGCTCATGGCATGGGCATCGTCGCCCGCGGCCGCCGCGGCGGACGACAGCAATCGGCGGGTCGGCTCGACCCGACCGCTGGTGTTTTCCACATACGCCAGGTCGCGCAGCGCCTCGGCGACCAGCCCGTGGCTACCCGCCCGCTGGGCGAGCCGGGCGCCCTCGCGAAGCGCCTGGATCCCTTCGGTGACATGCGCCCCCACCGAGTGCACGAGCCCGCCGCCCAGCGCCACCAGGGCGGTGGCGTGCAGCTGGTCGTCGTCGCGCCGACCGGCCAGCTGTACGGCGTCCCGGAGGTGCTCGAGGCCAGCCGGTACGGCACCGGCGGCCATGGCAGCCTGCCCAGCCTCGATCCGGGACGTGGTGTCAGGGTCGGGCGGCGGCGAGGGATCGTCGCCGTCCTCGCTGGGCTTGTCGCGCATCAGCCGGTCGATGCGTAGCTCCTGACGGATCCAGGTGCTCCACTCCCTGAGCTGAGCCAGCGCGGCTGGGTGGTTGCCGGCGACCACTAGGGAGCTGACCAGCGTCGCTCGGGAGGCCACCTCATGCGGCTCGACCGCCACCGCCCTGACAGCGGCGGCAATCGCGAGCGACGGTTTCGCGGACACGAGGGCCTGGTTGGCGAGCAGGCGCAGCCGTTCCCCTCGCGCCGTGTCGAGGTGGTGCCGAGCGGCGGTCAGCCAAAGATCGAAGTCGACCCCGGCGATGCCGTCGGCTCCGTCGAGGAGCGTCTCGGGCGGCCCCAGACCCCCGGACTCGCCGTCATGGCCGCCGAGCCGGTCGCTCAGCAGCTCGGTGACGTCCACCCGGCAGCTCGGCCCAACGTCGATCACGACCGGGTCGCCACCCATGGTGACGTGCCCACGCAGGGCGCCGCGCAACTGGCTCAGCGTCCAGCGCAGCGCGCCCAGCGGATCGTCGGCATCCGGGAACAGCAGATTGGCCAGGCTGCGCCGGCTCGACGGCTGGTCGGCCAGCAGCAGTACCGCCAGCAGCGCCCACGTCTTGCGCCCGCGCGGGCCGGGCATCGGCCTGCCGTCGAACTCGGCCCGAGGCCGTCCGAGCAGCCGGATGTGGAGCACCATTTGTTTCCAGATAGTGCAACGGGCGTGGCCCCGGGACAACCGCAATCAGGCGGCCGCCCCGGAACCGCGCCGCTCAGCCAACAGGCGCGCCGGCGGCGAGCGCCTTGACGTCGGCGGTGCTCAAGGGGTTGCCGCCGATTCCCCACTCGCCGCTGGTGACCTCTTCGACGATGACCCAGGTGACCGGGCGCATGTTCTCGCCCTCGATCTCGACCATCGCCTCGGTGAGGTCGCGGACGATCCGCTGCTTCTGCTCGGCGTCGAACACACCCTCGATGAGCTTGACGTTGACCAATGGCATTGCGAGCCTCCTTCGCTCAGTTACCGGCCGGCGGCCGGTGCATTCGGACTGTCGTGCCCCACCGTGTGCGCATCGCACCTACCGGCGGATCACCCCAAATCAAACGTCGGCGTCTGCAGCTCGCACCGCTCAGGGGCCCACACGCTGCCGCACCCGCAGTCCCGAGAGGATGCGCATCACCACTGAAAGCACGAGGAGGACGTGATGGAGCAGCCAGACTGGGCAGCACCCTTGGGTAATGCGTATGAGAGCGCGCTGGCCTTCCTGACCGGCCTGCCCACCCGCCCCGTGGGCGCCAGGACAAGCGATCGGGACCTGCAGGCGGGCCTGGGCGGTCCATTGCCGGAGACGCCGGAGGATCCGCGGAAGGTGATCGAGGCGCTCGCCGCGGCGGCCGAACCCGGCCTGGTCGCGACCCCGAGCGGCCGGTTCTTCGGGTTCGTCGTCGGCGGGTCGAGCCCAGCGGCTCTGGCCGCCGATTGGCTTACCAGCGCCTGGGACCAGAACGCCGGTCTGTACGCCCTCGGACCGGCGGCCGCGACGGTCGAGCAGGTCGCCGGCGGCTGGCTGGCGGAGCTCCTCGGGCTCCCCGCCGACGTGTCGGTCGGCTTCGTGACCGGCGTGCAGATGGCCAACTTCACCGCCCTGGCCGCCGCTCGGCACGAGATGCTCGCCCGGGTCGGCTGGAACGTCGAGGCCGACGGGCTGACGGGGGCGCCCCGCCTTCGCGTGCTGGCCGGTAGGCAACGGCACGACACCATCGACCGGGCGCTGCGCTTCCTCGGCGTGGGGACCAACGCAATAGTCCCCGTCGATGTGGACGACCAGGGGCGGATGCGTCCGGAAGCCCTGCGCGCCGGCCTACGCGAGGAGAGCGGGCCGATGATCGTGTGCGCCCAGGTCGGCAACGTCAATACCGGCGCGATCGACCCCGTTCGCGAGATCTGCGATGTCGCGAACGAGGCCGGCGCGTGGGTACACGTCGACGGCGCCTTCGGCCTGTGGGCGGGGGCGAGCCCAAGGCTGCGGCCGCTGGTGGCCGGGGTGAATCTGGCCGACTCATGGGCGACCGACGCACACAAATGGCTAAATGTGCCGTACGACTCCGGGCTGGTCTTCTGCGCCAACTCCGAAGCGCACCGCGCCGCCATGGGCGTGCGGGCCAGCTATCTCATCCACGGCGCCGACAGCGAGCGCGACGCGCTGGACTACAACCCGGAGTTCTCCCGCCGCGCCCGCGGATTCCCCGTCTACGCGGCGATCCGCGCGCTGGGGCGCGCCGGGATCGCGGAGCTGGTCGAGCGCTGCTGTGCGCTGGCCCGCCGCTTCGCCGACCGGCTTGGCGACGACGACGGCGTCGAAGTGCTGAACGATGTCGTCCTCAACCAGGTCCTCGTCCGCTTACACGCCGCCGACGGTGACCACGACGGACACACGCGCAGGGTGGTGCAGCAGTTGCAGCGGGAGGGCACCTGCTGGATGAGCGGCACGACCTGGCGCGGCCACGCGGCGATGCGCATCTCGGTGTCGAACTGGTCGACCGACGAGGCCGACGTGGATCGGTCGGTCGAGGCCATCCTCCGCTGTGCCCGGGCGGCAACCGGCTCCCCTCGAGGTCACGAGCTCCCGGCCACCGCCGCGGGCCACGGCGCGACCCACAGCCTGCCGTAGGCCGCCGAGGACAGGCCGGCTGCCTGGACGCCTTGGGCGGCTAGGCTTCGCGCGGTTGCCTTGATTGGGTTGGGAAGCCGGTGCGAGTGCAGCACCGTCGCGGCAGTGACCAGCGCAAGCTGGAAGTCAGACCCTCTCCTGATCACGGACCGAGACCGGGACCCGAGATCCTGAGGGAGGTTCAGTGTCATCCCCCGACTCCACGGTCGAACTCACAGCGGAGCAGTTCGCCAGGCTCGATGCGAACCGTCGACAGGTTGGCGCCCTCACCAGCCGGCTTTACCAGGCGAAGACTCGGGCGAAGGTCGCGGAGCAGATCGTCGAGGACGCCCGCGCACTGGTTGCCACGATCCCGCACGGCTCACCGCACGATGAGCGGCTGTGTCTCAAGTGCCGGATGGACAGGCTGCTCACGCCGACGAAGCTGTGATCTACCTCCTCCGTCACGGAGAGTCGGAGTGGAACGTCGAGCAACGGACGCAGGGTCAGACGCGGCATCCGCGACTGACCGAGCGCGGCCGCGCTCAGGCCCAGGCCGCGGCTCGGGCGCTGCTCGCGGACATCGGGAGCACGCCGGTGTCCTGCGTCGTGAGCAGCGACCTGGTTCGCGCCGTGCAGACAGCAGAGATTGTCGCCGGAGCGCTCAGCGCTCGGATGTGCGTCGATACGCGACTCCGTGAGCAGTCGCTGGGGTCGTTCGAGGGCCTGAGCTACGCCGAGTCGTTCGCCGCCGGCTCCGCGTTCGACTGGTCCGACCCGGACCTGCGTGTCGGCGGTGGCGAATCGCTCCGCGAGATGGCGACGCGGATGACCACGGCGTTGTCCGACTTTGCCGACGAGCTCATCAACTCGGGCGCCATCGTCGTGGTGAGCCACGGGGACGCGATCAGGGCCTTGCTGGCCGCGCGCGTGGGAGCGTTGCCTGGTGCGGGCACGTGGGTCGATATCCCGAACGGCTCAGTTGCCGTCCTCGACGGCACGAACGGTGCTCGCTGGCTGGCCGTGGATCTTCCCGTCAACGGTCGCTGACGCGTGCCGTGGTGGCGCGCGTCCGTAGGCCCGTGAGCAGCAGCTGAGCCGCGAGGCAGGCGCCCACGCCTTCTCCTGCGCGTAGGCGCAGTTGCAGCAACGGCTCCAAGCCGAGCTCGGTGAGGACGATGTCGTGGGCACGTTCCCGGCTGCGCTGTCCGGCGACGAGTGCGCTGTGCGCGGCCGGCTGCATCCGTACCGCGAGCAGGGCGGCGACGGAGGTGACCAATCCGTCGAGGACGACGGGGACGCGCCGCTGGGCCCCCCCGAGGACAACACCGGCAAGCACGGCTGTCTCTGGGCCGCCGAGGGCCGCGAGTACGTAGCGCGGGTCGGCCAGCTTGTCTGTGTAAGCATCTCGGGCCCGTGCGACCGCCCGGCCGACGACATCCCGTTTGCGCTCGATCATCGCGGCATCCGCCCCGGCGCCCAGTCCGACGACGTCCTCGACCGGGACGCCGAGGAATGCGTGGAGCAGTGCGGCCGCAACGGTGGTGTTACCGATACCGACCTCGCCGAGACAGATCAGGCCGTCATCGGAGAGACGCTCGCCGAGCGCCCGTCCTTCCTCTATGAGCGCCTCGACGTCGTCGAGGCTCATCGCGTCCGACTCGACGAGGTCGCCCGGGCTCTCGGCGGCCGCGCGCACGGCCTGCGCCCGCAAGCCTGCACCGAGCGCAGTCGTGGCCCCGATGGAGACGCCGGCCTTCGTGGCCGCGTACACGTCTTCGATAACAGCGGCCGGATACGCAGAAACGCCGTATCCGGCGACGGGGTGATCGGCCGCCACCACGATCAACGTGCCGGTCGTCGGCGGGCTCGGGTTGAGTGCCAGGACGCGGTTGATCGCCACATCCAGCACGCCGAGCGACCCGGGAACGGTGAGGAGGTCGTCGCCGGTGTCGCGTCCGGCCACGACGGCGCGTTGGTCGGGAGCAGCAAGGTGCGAGACCGGCCGCGCCGGTCCGTCGTCGGTGGGCCAGCGCTCAGCGATGACGACGTCATCGAGGGCGAGGCGCTTGGACCAGCCGTGGCGCTGAAGGCCAGGGTCGGGCGGCCGCTCGTCCGGCCAGCCGAGGCAGAGCCAGCCGAGCGTCTCGACGCCTACGGGCAGGTAGAGCAAGCCGGCAAGGTCGTCGGGCCGGAAGAGGGTCACCCAACCCATGCCCAGGCCGGCCGCGCGTGCGGCGAGCCACATGTTCTCGATCGCGCAAGCGCAGCTCCACAGGTCGGTGTCGGTGAAGGTCGCCCGGCCGAGAACCCCGGCCGCCTGGGCGCGGCGGTCGCAGGTCACGACGATGCCGATCGGCGCTTCGCGGATCCCCTCGAGTTGCAGGTCCAGCAACCGGGCGCGCCGGTCGGGGGTGAGCAGGTCCGCTTGGCGCAGCCGCTCCCGGTCGGACAGCACGGCCGCGCGGTCGCGGGTGCCCTGCTCAGTGACGACGATGAAGCGCCAGGGTTGCGAGTGGCCGACGGACGGAGCCTGGTGGCCGGCCCTGAATACTTCACGAAGCAGATCCGCCCGGACCGGGTCGGGGCGGTAGCGGCGGATGTCGCGGCGGGCGGACAGAACGTTATGCAGGGCCTCGACGGTGTCGTCGTCGAAGGCCCAGCCGCCGGGGTCGGCGGCCCGGGTGGCCGCCGAAGTCGTGTCGCCGACCAGCGGAACTGGACGGGGGTAGGTGTGCTCACTCATCGCAGGGCGATCCCGACGAGGGCAACTGCAGTGGTCGTCTCGATGAGTGCGCCGAAGACGTCGCCGGTGACTCCGCCGAGCCGGGTGATCGCGCGATGGATGAGTAGCCCGACCAGGACTGTCGCGATCGCGAAGCCGACGATCGCGCTTTGCCACGGCATCTCGAGCACGGCAAGCACGACTCCGGCGATGGCGGCTGCGCTGACCCAGCGCAGCAGTGCGAGCGGCCATGACACGGACATATGCCTTTCGACCGTTCCCGAGGTTGGCCGTTCAGCTCCGCTGATCAAGCGCACCATAGTGGATTTACCGGCGCCATTCCTGCCAAGAATGCCAAGCCGTTCGCCCTTCGGAAGGTCGAAGCTGATCCCGTCAAGCACCAGCCGATCGCCGAAGCGCGTCGGATAGACTTTCTTGACATTGTTAAGCCGGATCATTGTGGAACCACTCTGGCGGCGAGCTTGCGCACCTCGAGCAGCGCCAAGGCGGTAAGAACCAGGCAAAATGGCAGAATATAGGAAAGGTCAAAATGAGCTCGCGCCCTTGACCCGAAATACCCTTCGCGCACCATTTCCACACCGTGAACGATGGGAATGTACAAGATGACATTCTGTGCTGCCTTGGGCAGCGCATCGACCATG
>Ga0207675_100004934_pt1 | contig 12860 bp, 12 predicted proteins | sample KBSSwiS42_FD_184305 | JGI IMG/M metagenome (GOLD analysis project Ga0207675, IMG submission 184305) | Switchgrass rhizosphere microbial communities from Kellogg Biological Station, Michigan, USA - KBS Switchgrass S4-2 (SPAdes) (version 2) | ecosystem: Host-associated > Plants > Roots >... | reverse complement strand
AATCCGAAATTCTTCTACCCATTCTTCCTTTCAAATTCCTTCATAAACGAAACCAGCGCTTCGACTCCCTCGCGCGGGAATGCGTTGTAGATCGAAGCACGGATGCCGCCAACTGAGCGGTGACCTTTCAATCCGTCCAACCCCTGGGCAGTCGCCTCCGCGGTGAATTTCTTTTCGAGCTCTTCAGATGGCAAGCGATAGGTAACATTCATAATGGACCGAGCGTCAGCATCCGCGTGGCCTCGATAGAAACTCGACGCGTCAATGGCCGTATACAGCAACTTCGCCTTCTCCTCGTTTTCGCGCTCCATCGCGGCGAGCCCACCTTTTTCCTTCAGCCATTTGCAGACGAGGTTGATGATGTAAATGCCCCACGTGTTCGGTGTGTTATAGAGCGATTTGTTTTCCACGTGGGTACGATAATCGAGCATCGTGTGCAAACCATCAGGAATGCGCGACAACAAATCATCACGCACGATCACCAGCGTGACTCCGCTTGGTCCCATGTTCTTCTGGGCGCCTGCGTAAATCAATGCGTACTTATCAACCGGGAGCTGATGCGAAAGAATATCTGACGATGCGTCAGCAATCAGCGGAACGTCGCCGACTTCAGGCTCGTGTTTCCATTCAACACCTTCGATCGTTTCGTTAGTTGTTAAGTGAACGTACGCGGCCTGCGAGTTAAGCGTGAGTTCGTCCTGCGCTGGAACACGCGTAAAGCCACCGTCGGCCATCGTCGCCGCCACGTTGACACCAGCAACCTTCTTCGCTTCCTTAAGAGCTTTCTTTCCCCAACTCCCGGTGATGATGTAGTCGGCAGTTCCATCTGAAGGCAAAAAGTTCATCGGAATCATCGAGAACTGAAGGCTCGCCCCACCTTGAAGAAACAGAACCTGGTAATTGTTCGGGATACCAAGCAACTCGCGAAGTCCTGAATCTGCGCCTTGAATGATTGCGTCAAATGTTTTCGAACGGTGACTGATCTCCATCACCGACATACCGACACCCGGCAAACTCAACATATCGCGCTGAGCTTCTTCAAGAACCGGGACAGGTAAAACTGCCGGACCAGCACTAAAGTTAAAAATACGTTCCGTCATAAAAAGGGCCTCCAACCATTTTGTACTTGGTACTTTGAGCTTTGTGCTTTGTTCGTTAATTCCAGGGGTAGCTAAACTTCGAGACTCACAATGCAACACAAACCAAGTACTAAGTCCAAAGCACTAAGCTCAAAGTCCAGTGCTCACTCAAACCTCTGTCGCAAAGCTTTCCCAGTAATCCTCAATACCACAGCTCGCGGTACAAATCGTTCGGCGACCACCATCACGCGATTGAGCCACCCTGAGACAATCACACTCTTTCGGCTCCTGAGTCCTCTCAAAGCAGTGTCGACAACTTCTTCCGCTGTTTGAACTCCTCGCATCGGTGGACGTCCCATCTGCGCCGCTTCGAAAAAATTGGTCTCGGTTACGCCAGGACACAACGCCATCACGTGTACACCAAACGGTCTGTTTTCTTCTGATAATGCTTCTGAAAACGAAAGCACAAACGCTTTGGTAGCCGCATAGGTTGTCATGAAGGGTACCGACTGAAAACCCGCCGTTGATGCCACGTTGATGATCGTTCCCTGGTTACGTTTGCGCATCGGAATCAGAAAGCGGTGCGTGAGATCAACCAAAGCACGAACATTCAAATCAATCATTTCTACTTCACGTTCCGGGTCAAGCTTGTCGAAGTAGCCCATTGATCCAAAACCGGCATTGTTAATGAGCATATCGATCTCAAGCTCGCGTTTCTGTGTTTCCTCAAAAAGACGAGCCGGAGCGTCGGGCTCGGTCAAATCCAGAGCGAAATACTGCGCACGAACGCCGCTCACCCGTCCCAGCTCATTACAAAGTGTGATGAGCTTATCTTCAGACCGAGCGACTAAAAAAACATTGCGGCCCAACGCTGCGAACTTTCGAGCAAAGGCCGCACCGATTCCGCTCGAGGCTCCGGTAATTAGGGTGGTGTTCATTAGCCAGCTAGCTGAATGAGATTTAGTTCAATGATGTCAGCACTTCCGGAACGAATGCGATCAAGCATTGGTGCTGATGGCGCATTATCGAGGTTAATGCGCGCGACAGCCGCAGCGGCGCCTTCAAACACAATATTCTCCATCTCCTGGACGTTGATGTGTTCGGCCTTGATCGCATCAAGCACTGCTGCCAACACCCCTGGTCTATCAACATGTCGGACCACCAGTCGATGTGTGGCGGGGGTTTGTCGAGCGAGGTTTATTACATTAGGCACCTTGCCGGTGTCCTTGAACTCGCGAACGATCCGGACAGTCTCATCAGCGATCGCTTCCTGCGCCTGATCGGTTGAGGCGCCGACGTGATGCGTGCCGTAAAGTTGTTCTTCCTTTCCGATCGGATCCTTAAACTCGGCAACCGCGCTGGATGGTTCGATCGCAAACACGTCGAGACCGGCACGAATACCACGATTCTTCATCGCCTCGACCAAAGCGTTTTGATCGACAACTTCGCCGCGAGCCGTGTTGATGAAATAACTTCCAGGTCGCATCGCGCTGAAGATCTCACCATTGATTGCTTCACGTGTGTCCGAATTAAGTGCCGTATGAACACTGACGACATCGGCGGCTGCTGCGACCTCCTTTGGCGTAGCCTTGTATTCAACTCCCAACGCCGCTGCTCGCTCTGGAGTAAGGCTTCGGCTCCAGGCAACGACCGGCATTCCAAACGCTCGCGCACGTGGAATCATTTCCTGACCAATCTTGCCCAGCCCGATGAGTCCGAGAGTTCGGCCAAACAAACCACGTGCTTTTGAAAACTCTTTCTTGTTCCATTGACCTTGCCGCAGCGTTACTACGTTATCGACGATACGACGATCGAGAGCAAGGATCAGGGCAAACGCCAACTCGGCAACAGCAATCGAATTCTTTCCTGGACAATTTGAGACATAAATTCCGCGCTTCGAAGCTGCTGCGACATCGATCGTGTTGTAACCAGCGCCTGCTCGCACAACGAGCTTGATTGGTCCGGCATCAAGCATCGGCTCAGTTACCTTCGTGCCACGGACGACGAGCACGTCCGGCGATTCGGCGCCGATCGCCGCGACCAACGACTCGTCTTTCAAGTCAGGTTGATAAGAAACGTCGCAGCCGATCGCTTGTAGACCGTCGCGACCTGATTGTTCGAATTTGTCAGCAATGAGAACGCGCAATATGAATCACTTTCAAGAACGTTGTTCTGCACTTCGTACCTAGTTCTTTGTGCTTTGTCGCTACGAACGACTTCTAGTAAGAACGTCCGTCACATTTCCGGAAAAAGCTCAAAGCACTAAGCTCAAATCTTATGTATCAACAACCCATCCCTTAACTTCGGTTCAAACCATGTCGATTTCGGCGGCATGATCTCGCCTGCGTCCGACACCATCAATAACTCCTCAATTGTGGTCGGATATAGCGAAAACGCGACTGCTGCCTTACCTTCATCGACCAACCGCTCAAGTTCCTTTGTCCCTCGCAGCCCACCCACGAAATCGATTCGTTTGTCTGTGCGAATATCTTGAATACCGAGGATTGGATCGAGTAGTCGATCCTGAAGAACGCTTACATCCAACAGCGCAACATTCCCGACGGGCAAAGTTGCGTCGGGCGATAACTGAAGTCCATACCATTTACCGTCAAGATACATGCTCCAGTATCCGCGTTTGATGGGCGCCGGGGTCGCATCCTCCTGAATCGTAAATTGTCGCTTGATGTCGCTAAGCAGCTGGTCCTTCGACAAGCCATTCAGATCTTTAACGACGCGGTTGTAGGCGAGAATTTGCAGCTGCGAATCCGGAAAGATCACCGTGAGGAAGTAGTTATAATCTTCGTTCCCCGTATGTGACGAGTTGCCCTCTCGGAGTTGTGCTCGAGCACGGCTCGCGCTGGCAGCTCGATGATGACCGTCGGCAATATAAAGTAGCGGCACTCCCTCAAAACGTTTCACCAACTCATCCGTTTCCGTGATGCGCCAGATTGTGTGTTTGATTCCATCATCTGCGGTCACGTCGAAGAGCGGCTCAGTGGAGAGTATCAGTGCGACTTGACTGTCGATTTCCTCGCGGCCTCGATAAGTCAGAAACACCGGACCAGTTTGCGCTTTCAGCGTCAACATGTGACGCGTGCGATCGTCTTCTTTGTCACGCCGGGTCCGTTCGTGTTTGCGAATCGTATTGTTGTCGTATTCATCAATGGCGCAGCACGCTACGATGCCCACCTGTTCATGTTCACCCATCACCAGCTTGTAAAGGTACAGGCTTGGTTCAGTCTCCATTTCGAGCGGGCAGTTAGCGATCAGCGCCTCGAAGTTCTCCGCAGCCTTACGATAAACAGCGTCGCTGTAGAGATCAGTGCCGGGAGGAAGATCGATTTCAGGTCGTGAGACATGAAGAAAGCTAAGAGGTCCTTTTGCAAGTTCGCGCGCCTCGTCAGTATTGACGACGTCATAAGGCACGCTGGCCACTGACTTTGCTTTATCAGCTTGTGGTCGCAAGGCACGAAAAGGACGAATAACCGCCATTTCACCTCCCACCGATGAAGGCATATCCGCGGGCGCAGATTGCCCGAGGTCCTTCCGCTCGTTACAAAAGATAATGGTTAAGGCTTATGGCCTAAGACTATCAAGCTGAGGATGGTAGAACAAGCGGTGGGGGAAAAAGAATTATTGGTCATTTCTCATTTGACATTTTTCAGTTGTCATTTAGAACGACGGCGCTTGCATGGCCAATAATTCTCTCTAACTCTGACGCGAATCTATCTTCGCCGCCAATATGAAATCGCTCTCCGTCAGCCCGTCGATCTTGTGTGTCCAGATTGTGATCTCAGCCTGGCCCCAACCAAAACAAATGTCCGGATGATGGCCCTGCTCCTCAGCAAGTTCGGCGACTCCATTCACAAACGTCAGCGCTTCTTTAAAATCCGCGAAGCGATAATTCTTCTTGAGGTGATGCTGGTTGACAACTTCCCAACCCGCGAGTTGATTCAGGAGCGTGGTGATCTCTTCGCCTTGTAACGGCGGCACTCCACCACGGCAAGGTACACATTGTCGACTCGATAGTTCGCTCATAGTTTTCTCCATACACGGTGTGGTAGCCCGACTCTTAAGGAGGGCATCATCGATCGCTCATCAGGCGCGAGCCCTCCTTGACAGTCGGGCTACTGCACCGCCGCTACTGCACCGCCGCTAGTGCGCCGCGGCCACTGCACCGGCCAATGCGACACTAAGATGCGACTCCGGCTAACGCTTTCTTCAGGAGTGCAATCTGTCCAGCATGATAAAGATCGTGTTGCACGCCCCCGTGAAGCGTTACATAGACACTCGAGAATTGCGTACTGCTGTCCTTGATGATCGGTTCATCGAGCCTGGATCCATCGAGCGCTGCGATTGCATTGAGCAATGCTTGATGACTCGCCACGAGACCTTTTTTCGCGTCGCTCCATGCCTCCTCACTACTGTCTTCCACTTTAGTCCAGTCTTCCTCGTCACTGAGTTGTGCCGGATCACCTCGTAATCTTCGTTCGCATGCACCTTCCCAGGCCGCGATGTGTAAGGTGAGCTCCCAGATTGAATGGGCACCGGGTATTGGATGCGCAGCTGCTTGTTCGGCTGTGATTCCATCCAGGATGGATAAGACTGATGGACCATGCCAGGCCTGTCCATCAAAGGCGCGCCGAAACTGATCGGCAATTCGTTCGACTTCACTCATGGTTAGCTTCACCTCAGCTAGTGATTCTTCAAAGATATTGGAACTCAAAAGCTTCGCAGAAGTGTAGCGACACATGTTCGCAATTTCAGAGCGGGAGGTGCACTACCACATCATTACTCTCTGTTTTCCAATTGCGTTCTTTAGCTTCATTGTTCTCTATCTCTATAACAAAGGAAGGTCGAAGCGAATGTGAACAGATCCGCTCACGGCTCCAAATATATCTTCTCAATATCGTCTACCATTCGCCTCAAACTAAAGCGTTCACGAACGTGGGTGATTGCTTTCTCCCCCATAGCCTTTCGTCGCTGTTCATCTCCCAGTAAACGGAGCATTGCTTCAGCCATCTGCTCAACATTGCCAATCGGAACGAGCAGCCCGGTCGTCTGATCTTCAACAATCTCACTTGCGCCTTCAGTCTGAGTTGCAACCACCGCAGCTCCGGCGGCCATCGCCTCTGCTATCGACAAGCCGAACGACTCTGTCTCCGACGCCGAAACAAATACGTCAGTGGCGCAAAGTAACTTGTCTGCATCATCGAGCCAGCCAAGAAAGTGGACTCGATCCGTCAGCTCGAGTTCAGCGACCAGCTCCTGAAGTTGTTTATGATTTTCTCCGGACGACGAAGTGTCAACACCGGCGACCACAAAGTGAGTGTTCTTCAACTCGCGCGCAACAATTGCTGCTGCCCGAATGAAATCATCATGGCGCTTCAGTGTTCTCAACTCACCGATGCTGCTAACCAGTAAACAGTCAGGAGGAATCGCTTTGCCTTCGAGAAAGGCATTTCGATCAAAAGCCTGGCACCCGGCCGAAAATCGATCGACATCGATGCCATTCGGCACAAGCGCAATTCTCTCATCCGGAACAAGTCGCTGACTTTTAAGTTGACGTGCGACCGCTGCGGATACCGCGATGATCTTGTTTGCCCTTGCGAGGGTGCGACGGTGCAAACGGTTGAGTGGAAAAAGCACGTGCCTGGTTACGATGAACTTTGTCTGACGATTACTCCGGCATGCATATGCCGCGAGTGAATAGTCGCGGGCCATGTGTGCATGAACAACATCGATATGCTCATCTTTCACTAAACGCGCGAGGCCGCGTGCGCTTTGTGGATCAAGTGCATTCCGAAGGGGAAGAGTCCTGATGTTCTTTGGTGTCAGCTGAAGATGAGTAACAAGTGGAGACTGTGGGCGGAGTGCGGCGAAGAGATCATGACCGCGAGCACGCAGGGAATTGCTAAGGTCCACAAGATAGCGTTCGCCACCGCCAAATGATGATGCCGAACTAATTTGAAGGATACGCATGCAAATGTTCGATATGCGCCAGAGCTTGGGGCAAAACTCTCATTCTCCCCAAGCTTCAGCTTGGGGTTACCGTAGGGACCCAATGTTGTGGAACCGTTTTAACGGGTTACGAGTTTTGGGCCAATCAAGCTCTACGCCGAAGGTTAATTCTACGTTCTTATTCATTCGCACAATGGGTAAACCGTTGAAACGGTTCCTGAATCTACTGAGGGCACCGTAACCCCAAGCTAAAGCTTGGGGAGAATGAGACATCTCCGTACCAAACTCAAACAGCAAACATGTCGAGTGTTTGATTTAAACGGTCCTGACTTTATTGATTCATAAGAATTTCGCCCAAGTCAGTCGGCACGACTGTTGCCAATTCTTTACATTAGAAGAATGTTTGTTGGGAGGGAATTGTATGACCAAGGAAAAATTAGTGACAGGACTTTTTAAGAGCAAGATCGCGGCTGAGTCTGCCGTCGACGCGATCATCAAGCGCGGCTACACGCGCGACGACATCAGCGTGTTGATGTCAGACGCAACCAGAACCAAGGAATTTGGTCTGCAAACGAGGACACATGCAGCCGACGGACTTGGTATCGGTGGGGCAGTTGGTGGCGCTGTCGGAGCCGCGGTTGCGGCAATTGTAGCCGTGGGTACGACATTGTTTCTTCCAGGGATTAACCTGGTGATTGCAGGACCAATCGCGGCAGCTCTTGCTGGCGCTGGAGCAGGCGGTGCAGCGGGGGGACTGATTGGCGCTTTGATTGGAGCGGGTATTCCGGAGTATCGCGCCAAGGTCTACGACGCTGAACTACGCGGGGGCGGTATTTTGATTGGAGTCGAAGCTCGAGCTGACGACAAGGACGAGGTAGATCGACTCGAAGAACTGCTAGGCGAGTTGGGCGCGCAAAACGTTCGAACGGAATAGCGGCTCATCACTTAATGATAAAGGCTTGTTGCAACTGGCATCGCAACAAGCCTTTATCGTTTGCTGGGGTGAAAACTTAACGCTTGATCGCGTCGCCCACATCTTCAATTGCTTCACCAACTTTACGACGAGCCTTACCGAAGCCTTCCTGGACCTTGCCACCGGCATTGTCAGCCTGGCCTTCGTGTTCCAGTTCTCGATCATCTACAGCCCGACCCACTGTTTCTTTTACTTTTCCCTTAGCCTGATCAAATTTGCCTTCGACCTCATCTCTGTTTGGAATACCCATGTGCTTAACCTCCCATTTGTTGATAGTGAAGTGCGAAACGCACTCCAGCTTTATAACTGAAGAGTGCAACCTGTATTCCGCTGAGAAAGCTTAAGTTTTGTGAAGGGATACTCGAGAGAATGTACGTTTCAAAGACTAGCCTGCGTGATCTTAGGACAGCGTGTGGCACAGACTTCAGTCTGTGAAACCAGGCATAGGCTGTCGTTGGCGCAACAAAGATCATTGGTCATATATCATTTGACATTTTTCATTTGGTCATCTGAATCCGATTCTAACCACCGCCTCACGTCTTCCTCAATTTACCAAATGAAAAATGTCAAATGATATATGACCAATGATCTTTGTCTCTGCTACACGCTAACTTCGTCCTCTGACTTGATCAATCGCGATATTGTGTCGCTAATCGGTAGTCGGACCTCAAAGCGCGTGCCTTCTCCGGGGTCACTTACTACGTAGATCTCACCACCGTGGCGCGAGATGATGCCGTGTGAGGCAGACAACCCAAGTCCTGTTCCCCTGGCGCCTTTTGTTGTGAAGAACGGCTCGAAGACTCGCGCGACCGTTTCTTGCGACATGCCGCAACCGGTATCGGCCACCCAGAAACAGCCGCTATCGATCTCTCCACGAGTGCCCACTTCCATCAAGCCGCCTTGAGGCATCGCGTCGACGGCATTGAAGATCAGGTTGAGTACGACTTCACGAAGTTCGGCCTGATCTCCTTTAACGTAAACTGGTCCGTGACAGGCAATCTTCACTTCGATTGGTGCTTGATCTGATTCACGCTGCCACTTTGGTCGAGCGATCTCAACAGTCGAAGTTATTAAGTCGTGGAGCTCAACGGGTCCAAACCTTTGAATCGAGTCTCTGCGGGCAAACTCCAGAATGCGCCGTAGTGTCTTACCGCCGTCTTCCACTGCGTCATTAATCACCTGAAGGCTCTTGAGAGTGCCTGGATCAGTGGCCTTCATCTGAAGCAACTGCGCACGACCTTTAATTACAGTAAGAGAGTTGTTCAGATTATGGGCGACTCCCGCCGCCAACTCTCCAACTGCGCGAAGCTTGTCTGACTGTGATACCAGCTCCTGAGTTTGTTTACGTTCTGTTATGTCCCGAAGAAAGACGAGCACGCCATCAACTTCTCCATCTTTCCAAAGCGGCGAAATGTTGGCTTCAAAGTCGCGATTGGTTTCATCCGGGCGAACGGCAAGAATCTCCGCCTGAGTTTCCTCACCGGCTGCTGCACGTGTAATTGCATCACTAACCTCATCTCGGGAGTCAGTCGCAATGAAATCCACTAGTCGTTGACCAATCATCAATACGGGATTGCCCATTTCAGCACGTTGATTGACCCAGGTTATCCGGCCAATCCTATCGAGTGCATAGATTTCATCAGGAGAGCGATCGGCCAGGTTTGCCATGAACGACTTGTGTGATATGGCTTCTGCCTCGGCCCGACGGAGAGCGGAAATATCGTGCGCAATCACCATTGCACCGCGCTTGATTTCGTCGCCATCAACCCCGATCGGTTGGACCTTGATGAAAAGAGGTTTTGCCAACTGGTTTCCCGGAATTTCAAACTCGATATTGAGACCGTTGTCGAGCGCGCGGTCTACGACGCATCCTTCGTCCTCTCCCGTTCGCCAAAACATTTCACAGCACCGGCTGCCAATCCGAAATTGGGAGAGGTTTGATTGAAGGACTTGGGCTCGCTCGTTCGCGAAGATCAAACGCTTTTCACTATCAAACAGGAAAAGCCCATCTGCCACAGCTTGAAGCGCTCTAGTTAGCAATTCATGTGACATTGTTGGTTGAAATTCGACAGAGGTTTTCGGAGGCAGTTCTTGGCTCATTGCGAGTGTGAATCTAGTTCCGGTGGGAATTTAGTGCGGGCCGAGCGTTTTTGCGGCCTTTTGGTAGGCCAAAATCATCCTAGCAAATTTCCCGCAGGCCGTACCAGCAGAATCTCCAGGCGGTTAAGAAGAGCATTTATCATTGGTCAGTTTCCATTTCTCGCTTTCCATTTGTGCGGATAAGACACCATCGTGGGTCGAACAAGCAGGGAGGGTGACAAGGACGCCCATTGGGTCGAACAAGCTGGGAATGGTGACAAGGACGCCATCGTGGGTCGAACAAGCAGCGAAGGGTGACAAGGACGCCCAGTGGGTCGAACAAGCTGGGAAGGGTGGCAAGCGGAAAGTTGGACGCCTCGCACTATTGATCCCGAGCGCGCCCCCGCTGAGATTCAACCTCTGTGGGTCGAACAAGCTGGGTCAGTGGAGGTTGGGGCGCTGATCAGAATTGGCCCCGAACCTACCCCCGCTTGGTCACACTAGAAATTATGGCAGCTAGCCACCCCGTCACCCGCGTCTCCCCGCTTGCCAATCCCGTGCTCCTCAGCCAAGATCACTTCACCAATGTCTCAAGAATCCCTGGCACAAACCGCAAAAACTCGAATAGAAACCGACTCGATGGGTGAGATTGAGGTGCCCTCCGACTGCTACTGGGGCGCCCAAACTCAGCGCTCACTACATCACTTCAACATCGGCGACGACCGCATGCCCCGCGAGATGATTCGCGCACTTGGCATTCTCAAAAAGGCCGCGGCCCTGGTTAATGAAGAACTTGGCAAACTCTCGTCCGACAAAGCTCAGCTAATCGCTCAAGCTTGCGACGAAGTAATAGCTGGAAACCTCGACGAGCATTTTCCGCTTCGAGTTTGGCAGACGGGCAGCGGCACCCAGACAAACATGAACGCCAACGAGGTAATCTCCAATCGCGCGATCGAACTCGCCGGCGGTGTGATGGGGAGCAAGAAACCGGTTCATCCAAACGACGACGTCAACATGTCGCAGTCGTCAAACGACACGTTTCCAACCGCGATGTACATCGCAGGCGCGGAACAACTGAGCAAATTGATTCCGCGAATCCAGGAACTACATGACGCGATCGATGCGAAGGCAAAAGAATTTGCCGACGTCGTTAAGATCGGGCGTACACACTTGCAAGACGCGACACCTTTAACGGTAGGTCAGGAAATGGGCGGATGGGCAAGTTTGGTTGAGCGAGACATCGAACGTCTCAAACTCGCCCTGCCCGGGCTTTTGGATCTGGCGATCGGGGGCACTGCCGTTGGAACTGGATTGAATTCTCATCCTGAATTTGGTGTGCGCGCGGCCAAGAAAATCGCTGAGCTAACAGGGCTTCCCTTCAACTCACATCCGAATAAGTTTGCGGGTTTGTCTGCGCACGATGAACTTGTTTTCGCCAGCGGGACAATCAAAACATTAGCCGCTTCGTTGATGAAGATTGCAAACGATGTCCGCTGGTTGGCATCGGGACCTCGTTGTGGATTGGGTGAACTCGTCCTGCCTGAGAACGAACCAGGCTCTTCGATTATGCCCGGCAAGGTTAACCCAACCCAGAGTGAAGCGTTAACGATGGTTGCCGTCCAGGTGTTTGGCAACGATCTAGCAACGAGCTTTGGCGGATCTCAAGGCAATTTCGAGTTGAATGTTTTCAAGCCGGTGATGATTCATAACTTCCTGCACTCGGTCCGGCTCCTTCACGACGCCACTCATAGCTTTGTTGAGTTTTGTATTTCCGGAATTGAACTCAATCGGGAACAGATTGATGAGCACCTGAAACATTCGTTGATGCTTGTAACGGCATTAAATCCACACATTGGCTACGACAAAGCTGCGCAGGTAGCAAAGAACGCACACAAGAAGAAGACGAGTTTGCGTGAGTCGGCTATTGAACTGGGTTATCTGACCGGCGAAGAGTTTGATCGACTGGTGAAGCCTGAGGAGATGACACACCCGTAGCGACTTGGAAGGCAGTAGGCAGGAGCAGGAGGCAGGGTAGCGCCGCTTTTGTTTACTGCTTTATTTTTGGGTCGCTTTGTTCCAGTACCGTCGAAAAGTGGTATTTATAGTCTTGAGGAGAGGGGCGTACGAGGATCACAAGCAACGGTCAAACGGACCTGCCTACTGCTAATGCCTACTGCCTCCTGATTCGACTGCCCCCTGATCAAAGTGCCCGATAAGAACGACAAGGTCAAAGAGAACGTTTGCGGTAATTACTACGTAGATTCCTCCTGTATCGATTGCGACGTCTGTCGCGACACAGCTCCTGACAATTTCATACGGTCAGACGAAAACAACTATTCGTTTGTCTACAAGCAACCTGAAACCGAGGAAGAGAAGGCGCTTTGTGAAGAAGCGTTGTGTTGTTGTCCGGTTGAGGCGATTGGGAACGATGGTAAGTGAGAAAGGATTTATTGGTCATTGCTCATTTTCCATTTCTCATTTTCCATTTGCGACCTTATCGGATCATCTAATTAGAGAACCGAGACGTCTTCAAAATGGAAAATGACAAATGGAAAATGAGCAATGACCAATCATTCTTTCTTACCCACCTCAACCACTACAATCCCCTCCTCAACCTTCACCACATAAGTCCGAATCTTCTCCGTCACCGTTAAGCATTCCCCGGTTCGCACATCAAACTGCCAGCCATGCCAGCCACATTCAACAATGTGACCAAGCATCGCACCATCCGATAACGGCGCACCCCGATGAGGGCAGAAGTTTTCGGT
>Ga0207675_100004933_pt1 | contig 12861 bp, 13 predicted proteins | sample KBSSwiS42_FD_184305 | JGI IMG/M metagenome (GOLD analysis project Ga0207675, IMG submission 184305) | Switchgrass rhizosphere microbial communities from Kellogg Biological Station, Michigan, USA - KBS Switchgrass S4-2 (SPAdes) (version 2) | ecosystem: Host-associated > Plants > Roots >... | reverse complement strand
AGGGCAGATCACTGTCTCGTACAAGCCGTTCGGTGTCTCGCTCGAGTTCACGCCGACCCTGATAAGAACAAATCGAATCGCCTTGCGGGTGAAACCGGAGGTGAGTTCGCTGTCGCGGGTAGGGGCCGTCAAGGCCAACGGCGTCGACCTGCCGAGCCTGATGGTCCGTCGGGCCGATACGACGGTGGAAGTGGCGAGCGGCCAGACGTTTGCGATCGCAGGTCTGTTCCAGCGACAGATGTCGTTGGATTTCGACAGAACCCCCGAACTTGCTGACCTTCCGATTCTCGGCGGATTGTTTCGCTCTGCCCGATACCGTCGCGACGAGACCGAGCTCGTAATTCTCATCACGCCAGTGCTCGTCAAACCCGTGCGCGACCGCGGCCTCGCTACCCCCCTCGACAGGCCCGCGCCGCCGCTGCCGCCCGGGCCGGCTCTCGTCAAAGCCAAGCCGCTCCCCGAGCCAAATTCCGGCTTTGTGTTCAAATGATCGATCGAGGGTGCACGATGCTGCGTATGTCCGCCGTCTACCTTTGCCTCGCCGTAGCGGCGTCGGCCCTCGCCGGTTGTGCGGCGGCGCCGCCGTATCCGGAACCGACGGTCTACTGGGGCAGTTTTCCGCAGCAGCCGCCGGACTATTCGCCGGACTATGCCTCCGTGCCCGTGGTCGATCGGAAGGGCCGCACGCGCTATGTGCTGGTCCCGAAAGCTTGCCTTACACCGGACGCGACAGAGCCTCCGTTCCTGGGACCGCATTTGCCGCCCGGCTGCGCCAACGCACACAACCTTCAGCGCATGGCCGAGCGCCAGTCCGACCTGGTTCGCGGCCGCCCGCTCGGCGCCGCTCCCGCGGCTCCGACGGCGCGAGCGGCGCAGGAATACATTTATGGCACCAAAGGCACCCTGGGCGGCGGCCTTGCGCGCGTGCCGGGCACCCTGCCGCAGGGGGCTGGGACTGAGAGCGCGACGGAGAAGCCAGCCGGGGCGAGGTGAGCGTGGCTACACCGGCTTGGTCGGGGTGGCCGGGTCACACCTATTTTGCGATGCGGCATTGATGCTGCATCGCCCACCACCAAGGACAGGGCGATGAGCATCGGGTTTCGTCTCGCATCCTGTGCCGTGCCGACCCTCCTCGGCTTTTTGCTCGCCGGGTGCGCGAGCCAGGCGTTGCTGGACGCAGCGGCCAGCACCGAGAAGAAGCCGGATCAGGACGGGCTGATGCGTGTTGCATCCGACGTCGAAGCCCAGGGACAGATCGTAGCTGCGCTGCCGATCTATGAGCGAGCGGCTGCCGCGTCGAGCGGCGATGCCACGGCGCAGGTGCGTCTCGGCGACGCCTACGCGCGCGCCGGCAAGACCGATCAGGCGATCCAGGCCTACCGAGCCGCGCTCGCCCTGGCCCCAGATAATCCCGATGCGTTGCTCGGATTAGGCTCGGCCCTGGTCAAGGCTGGCGATGTCGACGGTGCCGTCGTGGCGCTGGCGAAGGCTGCCCCGATCGTCAATACGATGACGGCCCACAATCGGTTGGGCGTCGCGCAGATGCTCGCGGGCCAGTTCGCGCAAGCGCAGCAATCGTTCGACGCTGCGAGCGCCCTTGCTCCTGACGACCTCGATATCCGCACCAATCTCGCCCTCGCCGCTGCACTCGACGGGCAGGAAACCAAGGCGATAGAGGCCGCGCGCGCCGTCGTCGCGTCGTCGGGGGCGGAGGCACGACATCGGCGGAATCTGGTGATCGTGTACGGCCTGCTTGGGCGGGGCGACGAAGGGCGGGCCGCGGTGCCCAAGGGATTATCGGCAAACGAAGTGAAGAAATTGCTGGCGCGCGCGACTGCGATCCGCGCCATCAGTGATGCCAAGGCGCGCGCCAAGGCACTCGGCACGATCATGAGTTGACCTGCGCGCAAGAGTGGGTCGATCAGCGCTGGGGGTCCACCGCGTCGAGGTGGCAAGCCGCGCCGAGCCCGTGATCCCGAGAAGTGGGAACCAGTTCTCGCAAGAGATCATGCTCCAGCATCAATTTTGAGCGTGATGAAAGTCACCACGCCTACATCTAGCCAAGTGTAATCACTGTCACCGAAAGCAAAATCGCCGTCGTAATTGTCATCCTCCTCCGACGACGGCTCGACGAAACCTGCCGGTTGTTGCCGCACCGCGCCCGGGCCCCACCTGGCGCTTGACATCGACCGGATCAAATGGTCGCCATGCGTCGGAATCCATGGTCGCCTTCACCGGAATGCGCCTTCATGGTGAGGTTTTGGCCGTCTTGGAAGCTAATATTGCATGGCAACACGGGTTGAAATCAAAGGCGATCGCATCTCTTTTCTCCGGATTATGGTGGGATTTCTTCCGCTCGCTTTCGGATACTTTTTGTCTGTTCTGTTTCAGGGCATAGATCCGCTCGTTGCCGATGATCTGATGACCGATCTGGCGATCGGTAAGGGCACGCTGGGGATACTGACGGCGGCATTTCCGGTGGCTTTCGCGGTCTGCCTGCTACCGTCCGGCATCGCGATCGATCGATTTGGGCTGCGTACCGTCCAGTCGGTGATGATGGGTGTGACGGCCCTCGGCGCATTGATATTCAGCCTGTCCACGGGATCCTTCGGCCTCATAATTGGCCGCATGCTGCTCGGTGCGGGCGCCGCCTCGGCGCTCCTCGCGGCAATGAAGGCGGCCGTCTCCTGGTTTCCGCGTGAACGTCTCGGCCTGGTGACGGGGTGCCTCATAACGGTCGCAGGGATCGGCGCGCTCGCGATGGCCGATCCGGCGGCACTCTTCGTGCGCGCACACGGATGGCGTGCGCTGTTCATGTTGCTGGCCGCTCTGGCGGCGCTCTGCGCCATCCTGGCCGTGCTGCTGGTTCCCACACCAGCAACCGCGACTGGCGATGGGCCGGATCAGGACCACGGCCTGGCACTCGTCCTGCGTGATCCGATCTTTCGGCGATTTGCGCCGCTCGCTGCGATTGCGGTCGGGACGGTATGGGCGATCCAGGGCCAATGGGTTGCAGGTTGGCTTGCTGTGAATGGGGTCAGGCTCACCAACATTATCACCCACATCAGCTTCATAGCGGTTGGCCAGGCCGCCGGCGCGCTCGTCTTGGGGTGGCTCACCGACTGGGTTGTCCGAAGGGGTCTATCGGCTGCAAGCGTCTTTGTGGGCGCCGTTGCGCTCGGCGTCTGCATCCAGTTCGCCGCGGTCGGCGGAATCGGATTGCCGAGTTCTATCGTCTGGGGCGCGTTGGTGGCTGGCGCCGCAGCCATGCTGCCCTTCGTGGTCCTGTTGACGCATTTTCCCCAAGCCTATGCGGCTCGAGCGTGCGCGAGCATCGGCGTATTGCAATATGTTGCCACCCTTTTCATCCAGTCGGCTGTTGGTAGCGTCGTCGCGATATGGCCACATGCGGCATCAGGTCAAACGTCAGCGACCGCCTATGCGATGGCATTCATGGTGCCGATCGCATTGCAACTCGCTGCGCTGGCCTGGTTCTTGTTTCCTCGATCGGAAACACGAGACGGCGCGCAGAGCGTCGAGGAAATCGCTGTTGCGTTTGAGTCGGCTCGATCCGCGGCACAGGTGCAGGGCCTCTCGGAACCGCCATCCATTCCTGGTGGCCTGCCAGCCGACGCCGCTGCGGCGCTGGCCGACTCTGTCGGGGAGCCAGCCGACACCGCGGTCAAGCCGATCGGCACCGCATTGGCATCAACCGAGACTGCCGGTGAGACAGCCGTGGCCGCCTCTGCGTCAGCCGAGACAGTGGCGCTGACCGACATCCCAGCGGAGCCAGCCGACGCTGCTGCGACCCCAGCCGACTTTACCGAGGAGCCAGCCGACACCGCAGTCGAGCCGATCGATACCGCATTGGCACCAACCGAGACTGCCGGCGAGACAGCGGTGCCCGCCACAGCGCCAGCCGCGACAGTGGAAGCACTGACCGACACCCCGCCGGCGCCACCCAGCCTCGCCGCGGAGCCAACCGACATTGCTGGCGTGACAGCCGAGACGGTCGCAGTCCCCACCGACGCCGCGGTCGAGCCGACCGGCGGGCTCGTTGCATCAGGCGAGACCACGGACGCGCCGACCGAGGCCGCGCTTCGTTCCATCCTCGATGCCCCGCTGAGCGTCGGCCTGGGTGGCGCTCTCGACACGACTTCGCGCGCCAGTGCCGACCCGTCAGACGGGGCCGCTCCCGATCGCAGCGCCGAAATTGCTCAGCCCCAAGCGCAGGAGCTTTCCTTCCCGCTGATCGCACCGTCGCACGTGCAGGCGCTCAACGCGGTGTATCGTGGGCGCCGGGCCTTGGCGGCGACGATTGGCGGACGACAAACAACCATTGTCGCCGCGTGGCCGCCGGATCGGCGTCTTGACGCGAGCCATCGGGTGGGGCTGCGCCTCGATGGCGAGTCCGGCGAGTTGTGGTTGCCGCAATCTCTGCTCGATATGCTGGTCGACAGTGTGGATCCGGTGCTGTCGCTCGATCGCCTGGGGCCGGATCGGGCCGCTATCATTCTCGAATTCGCGCTCGAGAGCGTCCTCGCGGCGGTCGAGAGGAATCTCGGCTGCAGGCTTGCCGTCGATTCATATTCGGGCCAGGTCGAACGGCCCGAGAACGATGGGCAGCTGCCGCTGTTTTTTACCCTTGTGATCGATGGGCTCGTTACCACCGGCTGCGAATTGCGGATTCCCCCGGATTATGCGCTCAGGCTTGCGGAAGGGCTCGATCGGCATGCCGGGATCAGTGACTCCGTTCTCGATCTGCCGATCCCGGTGTGCCTGCGCGTCGCTGCCGCCAACCTCGCGGCGGCCGAGATTGAACGGCTGTCGCCCGACGACGTCGTGCTGGTCGATGCTTCCTGCGAGCCGGGCGATGCGTTGATTGCCGTCATCGGCGAGCGGCTTGTTGCGCCGGTGACGCTCGGCCCGGAGGGGCCCTGCCTTGCCACGTATCCGATACCGGGAGCCACTTCGTCCTGGGCATGGAGCATGCCGACCGATGCCATGGCCGGCGCGTGGGAGGCGGACGCCGAAACCGACAACCGGTCGCTGCATGTCCTGTTCGAGCTCGGACGCTTCGAGCTGCCGGCCAGCCAGGTGAGGCAGCTCGCGCCGAACTTTCTGTTGCCGTTGGAGCCACCGCACGACCGGACGGTCGATATCGTGGTCGACGGACAGCGGATCGGCCGTGGCACCTTGATGCGGATCGGCAATCGCACGGGTGTCCGGATCATTGCAGTACGCGAACGCCCGCGCCACGCTGCCGGCTTGAAACGCGCTCCAGCCGGAGAGGGCACTGGCTTCGCGTGAAGAGCCTGCGGCACGTTCCGTCAGGCGTTGAAGAGTGTCAGATCCCGAAGCGGACCAGGAGGCGGGCGACATCCGTGAAGGCGCCTGCCGGAATCCTGTCGCCGACCGCATTTGGGATGAGTACATCGACCAAAGCCGCATCCTCGACAACCGGGATTCCGAGGCGTCGCGCTTCGGCGACCATATCGTCGCCGGCCTGGCCGCGAGCCTTGCTGCAGATCAGCGGCACCGGCTCCTCTTCGCGATGATACAGGAGCCCGACGACGCGATCTTCTTGTGCGACGACTACAGCGGCATGGCGCACGCCTTTGCGCACCTTCTTTGCCGCGAACATGAACTGGAGGCGCCGACGCTCGGCTTTGATCAGCGGATTGCCTTCGAGCTCCTTCATCTCCTTCTTCTTCTCGGTCATGCTCATGCGCATTTCTTTCAGAAAGAGATGACGCTGCAATGGCATGTCGAGTATGCCGATGACGACAAAGGCGATCACCGCGGTCACGGCAAGCGGCTGCAAGGTGGAAATCACCATCTGCCCGAGGCAGCCTTCGCCGCAGGAAGGTGTCTGGAACAGCGGCGGGATGTAGCCGCGCAGGACGGTCCAGAAGGCGACGGTCACGACGACGACTTTGACGAGACTCTTGACGAATTCGATCACGTTCTTTGACGAGAAAATGCGTTTCGCGCCCTTCATCGGGCTGATGTGGTCGAATTGCAGTTTCACGGTCTCAAACGAGAATACCGGGCCGCCCGTGGCCGCCATTCCCATCACCACGGCGACGGCGAAAACCAGGACAACGAGCGGACCAGTGGTCATTATCAGCACATCGATGGTGCCGTACACCGCGCGCGGCCAGGTTTCGGCGAACGGCCGCTCGGTGGAGGTGGACACGAGGTCGATGAGCTCCACCAGACGATCGCGCATCGTCGGCCACTGGTACAGCAGATAGAGCGTGGCGGCGAGCATCGTGAAGCCCGACACGAGGTCCTTGCTGTTGGAGGTCTGTCCCTTCTTGCGCGCGTCAGTGAGCTTCTTCTGCGATGCTGGAAGGTTTTTCTCTTCTGATTCGTCAGCCATGCTGGTGTCTGCCGTCGATCTGCCCCGCGCGGACACGATACTGGCATCGCGGCGCTCGTGGTCAAGACCTGTTCATGGGCGCCTGGTCTCGTCTTCCGAAGTCGGATTGCGGCAGCGCCGCTCCGGCCCACTTGTGATGGACATCACCGTGCGATCAAGCCTCGCGTCGCCATCAAGATCCCGTGATGCTGCCATCCGCCGGCGATCGGTGCGCGGCTTGTTAATGGCAGCGCTTGCGTGATCGCCGGACCTGCAAACGCAATCGGCGCGAGCCCCAGCCCGCTGCCGTCCCACAAGACGGTGACAAGCCGGTGTTCGCGCCGGTTGGCCCTGCCGATTCCTGGCCGGTCTTTCTCCGGCCAACTCGACTGGCGCTTCAGAGGTTTTTCAGCGCATCCGTGAAGCCCCTTAGGGCGTCGGCCTGCTTCTTGTTTTCTGCGTCCTTTTTCGCCTGCTCCAGCTTGTCCAACTGCGCTTGATTGGTCAGCTGCTGGGATGCGCCTTGAAGATCTACTGCCATGATCATTCTCCTTTGGGTTAGAATTTGCCGTGCACGCCAGCCTCACATTGGGGGCTAGACATTCACAACGTAGCCCCATTGAAATTGGAAAAAAGTGAGCCACGTCACACAGGCTCGTCGCCACCGAAAAAGGGGATTTTGGTCGCGGCGACGCCGCCCGGGCCCGGTCAATCGGCGGCTGTCCCAACAGAACCAACAAATCGCAACCGGCACATGAGGGTCGCACGAGCTGCCGTGGCTTTGCCGATTTCCGGCCGGTCTTTCTCCGGTCAGCTCGATCGATGCGTCAGACGTCATTGGCCGCCGGTTGAAAAAAGGAGGCGGGCAACTTGACGGTCTGTGACGCAGGTCCGGCGCGCAACTCCAAATGTGCGATTGATCAAGCCAAATTCGCCATGGTACAATTTTTCGCATTTCAATTTGCACTATTTCGCTGCTCGCGACCCAGCTGGCCGAGTGCACTCGGGAGACGAACCATGCCTCTGAAGATCGTCTCTGCTGTCCTCATGGCGGCAGCAATCCTTATCGGAATGCCGCGGGCCGCCGAGGCACTGGATCCGAAATGGCCGCCGGGCCCCTACAAGTATGTCGTCATCGAGCAAGAGCTCAAGGACGCCCTGATCGAGTTCGGTCGCAACGTCAACGTTCCGGTCAAGGTCAGTGACGAGGTCAAGGGCAAGCTGCGCGGCGATCTGGGGGCCGGATCGGCCGAGGATTTCTTCAAGCGGCTCACGTCAAGCCACGGCCTTGTCTGGTATTTCGACGGCTCCGTGCTGCACGTCAATTCCGCGAGCGAACTGCGAACGGAAGTGATCGATCTCGGCCGGATCCTGCCGACGGATGTGGTGTCCAAGCTCACCAAACTCGGTATCGCCGATCCGCGCTACCCGATTCGAACCACGCCGGGATCGGGCGTCATTTCGGTATCGGGCCCGCCGCCCTATATCGTGCTCGTGCGCCAGACGCTCATCGCAATGGCTCGGAATATACCTCAGGGCGAGGATACCAGGGTGCGGGTATTCCGCGGCTCGAGCAGCTGACAACGCCGCATTCCGCTGCTTCGACAATTCTGCAGCGGCCGCGCCGGACACGTTGAGAAGCTTCCCCTTGAACGGGCTTTTAGCAGGTTGCGAATGCGCGGGCTGACGGCATAGCTGCCGTGCCGGGTCGTTCGCCCGTCAATCGCAGCGCTACGGCCGCTGGTGTTCTGTGCAATATGCGTCCTCGAGCGCAGTTCGTTGACGAAGTCTTCTGTATCGCAGGCTTTGTCGACGCCAGGCGTGATTGCAGTCGGCCGGTCGGCACGCCGCGCGATCATGTGCAGCGCGGGGCCAAGCGCACATTCAATCGACATCGCAAACGCAATCGCACCTTCGGTGGCACGCTGTTTCGTTGAGAAGAACAGCATTTTATGGCCTCGGCGGCGGACGTGCTGCAGATCACAGAAGGATGGATTTGCTTCTGTCTTAATCAAACCGTCTGCAGGCACCTGAGCGTCGGCATGAGGCAGGCGCAGGCATCCCTAGCGACAATGGAGAATAGCTCATGTTCGGTTTGTTCCCAGGTCTCGCGGGAGGTCTCGTCGGAGGTCTCCTGAACAATATCTTCAATCACAATCACAATCACGGCCATCATGGTCACCACGGCCACCACGGCCATCACGGCGACCATGGCTGCCACAACCATAATAACCTCCGTGAAGCCGCCCAGGACTTCCGCATGGCGCGGGAAGACTTCCGTGACGCTCAGCAGGATTTCGCGCGCGGAGACGTCTTCGGCGGCATGCAGGAACTGGCCGACGCGAATCAGCACATGGCTGACGGCTACAGCCACCTCAATGGCCGCCAGTACTACTGAGAGTCGAAGCACCTGTGCCACGACGCGGAGATCCTGTCTCTGATCGGGCCTGAGAGCGGGGCAATGAGCCGCCGATAGCAGCGCCCGATCAAGGCAGGATCTTTCGCTGGAAAAGACAGCAACACGGCCCCCCAAGCCTCAGTGCAAGGGGGGATTTTTTCTCAAATCTTGTAACTCTTAAACCAGGAGATGAACGATGTTAGGCGGCATAATGGGTATGATGGGCGGCGGAGGCCCGATGGGCATGATCAACCAGCTCATGCAGTCGATGCAGCAGATGCAACCGCAGCAGGGCGGCGAGTCCGGCCAGTGCTCGGAGGGCGGCGGCCAGAATGATCCGGCGCAGATGTTCCAGCAGATCCTGCAGCAGCTCACGCAGCAGGGCTAATCTGGTTCACCTACGTGATCTGACATGGCGGTTGCATGCCGAAGGTTCGGCATGCGGCCGCCATTCGGCGTACTCAGAGACGAATTCAGGGCGCCGATGATCCGCCAGCCGCGGCATTCGCCACTTTAACGGACGAGCATAAAGGCTTCAGGCATCCTCCCTTTTTAAGCTCTCATGGACGACCAGATGGACCGATGGTAGGTTGAGGTTCGTTCGTCTTCCGCCGTAATTTGCCAGGGTGGGGGAGGCCGCTCGCCCCGTTGCAGCACCGGACATAAATGTGCGGCGCATCACAGAAGGACGGATTTGGTCGTGTCACATTGAGCTTGCAGTACGATATAGTCAGCTGGAAGGATTTAAATCATGAGCGTGGCCATTACCGCCCAACCCCCGGTCGCCGCCTCTTCGCCGCCGACCGCTTCACCGCAAGCAGCCCAAGGCTCTGGCGCGACCAGCGAGCAGGGGCTAGTCGACTTTTTCGCCCAGGCCCGCGTGGACGCCGCCAACGGAAACGTGGCACAAGCGTCCAATTCCGCAGCTTCGAGCGGAGAGATGCTCGGGAAGTTGCGTGAGTTCGTCGAAAAGGCGCATCAGTCTGACTCCGCCAACCGGGCCACGAGAGCCAAGCAGAGGGCCGCCGCCGCCGAGGCCAAGACGGAGCTTGCCACCCTCGACACGCTTGGTTCGCTCAGCAAGTTTAACTCCCTCTCCCAATTCAACCCAATCGGCCAGTCTGGCTCATTCGGTCAGCTTGCCTCCCTCAATCAGTTTAGCTCCGTCGGTCTGCCTCCAGGACCGGCGTCGGCATCGCTTGGTCCCGGCCTGGAGATGAAAGGCCGCTTGTCGGCCGCGGCCGACAAGATGATGAACGACGCCATGGATTCTGCGATCCATCAAATGTGGACGCGGGTGGTGATTCATGGGACCAATTCGGTAACCAAGAACGTGATGAGCCTGCTCAAGGGGCAGTGACGAAGGGAAATTCCGTGAGCGCCGCCTTGCTCCGTTCTTCATTGCCACGCTGGGTACAGCGGGCGCTGGTATTGCTTGTAGCGTTGCTGCTCTCGGCCTGCGAGGCGGAGCTCTACAACAATCTTGATCAGCGCCAGGCCAACGAGATGGTCGGGACCTTGCAACAGCGCGGGATTCCCGCGCAACGCGTGGCGGTCAAGGGCGGTCAGTACACGGTCGTGGTCGACAAAGGGCGCTTCGCCGAATCTATCGCCATCCTCAAAGAAGCTGGTCTCCCCAAGCAGGAGTTCCAGAACATGGGGCAGGTCTTCAAGAAGGATGGCCTCGTCTCCTCGCCCATGCAGGAACGCGCTCAGATGATTTTTGCGCTGAGCCAGGAGCTCTCGCGCACGGTTTCGGAAATTGACGGCGTCCTGTCCGCCCGGGTTCACCTCGTGCTGCCGGAAAATGACCCGCTGCGCCAGCAACTCGTGCCTTCGTCGGCGTCGGTCTTCATCCGCCATCGCGGTAACATGCCGGTAGGCAATTTGGTGCCCCAGGTGAAGATGCTGGTGGCCAACGGCGTCGCTGGTCTGTCCTACGACAAGGTATCGGTTGTCCTCGTTCCGGTCGACGCGCAGAAGGCAAGTCAAGGCCAGGATCTCGAAATGGTCTCGTTTTTCGGCGTGTGGATGCAGCGCGACAACCTGGCGCAGGCGATGTGGATGTTCTTCGGCCTCGTCGCGCTGGTCGTCCTGCTCGCAGGTGCGCTCGCCTTCGTCTTCTTTCGCCAGCGCGGACGCGTCTATGCATTGGGTTCGTCTCGCCCGGTTCCGTCGAACCTGGTGAGCGCGCCTTCTCCTAACGTGGTGAAGTCGGGTTCGTCGAACGTGGTGAAAGCGTCGTGATCACTGCGAGCGAAAGCACCGGAACAGATGCCGGCTGGGACGCGTTCGTAACGCAGCCGGCCCTCTATATCGAGCCGTCGCGGCTCGCCGTGTGTTTCGACGGAATGGTGGATTCCGAATTGTGCGCGCGGCTCAAGTCCTCGCTCCGCCTCGAGGAGCGGCTGTCGGGTCTCGTCCATTCGCGCTACGGGCTGACGCGCACGATTGCGGCCGAAAACGTGAGCGACACTGACCGTTCGATCGCGTTTGCCTCGTCCGAACAGCTGGCGGAGGTTGTGCGCCGCGCCGGAGCGATCTATTGGGCGAACAGCATCGCCAATACCATCCGGGCCGCGGATGCGGCGGCGTTCGATGCCGCGTTGGGTGAGACGCTGTGCGTCGTCGCGCTCGCCAATCGCGATCTTTCCGGCCCGATGCAGCCGCTCACACCCTACGACCAGCTCGGCGCGCGCGTGATGGAGGATGGCTTGCGCTGCCTTGGCGCATGGTGCAAGGCGCAGAGCCCCGGTGTCGGCCTGCGCGTTCGTCTCAAGCTAGCGCCCAATCCTGCGCTCGACGATTCAGTGAATCGTCCCTTCGATGAACTCGGCCCGGCGATTGTGCGCCGAACGGTCAGCTGAGGTTGAACACAATGGTAGACAGAGTGGACTCGGTATCCTTGAATCGACGTCAGCCGGCGGATGGTCCGACGACGGGCTCGGTTCTCAATGCCAGGGATGTCAAAGCCTGGCAGGACGCCTTCGAGTTCCTGAACCACGCCGAGAAGCAGATCGCCGAGGAAAAAACGCAAGCGGAGGAAGCCGCCTCCCGCCTCTATGAGTCCGAGCGTGTCAGGGGCTACGAGGACGGCAAGGCGGAGGCGACCAAGCTTATTACCGAGACGACCCTGAAAGTGGATCGCTATCTTCAGTCGATCGAACCGCAAGTTGCCAAGCTTGCCATGAGCGTCATTGATCGTGTCCTCGGAAATTTTGACACCCGCGACCTTGTCGCCGCCGCTGCCGCACACGCGATCGTCGATTTGCGCCGCGAGAAGGGGCTGACGGTCTCGGTTCACCCTGACGTCGTCGATAGCGTCTCCAAGGAATTCGCCCGCCTCGGCCTCAGCGGGCGCATCGAAGTGACGATCGAGGGCAACCCGTCCCTCGACAGGACCGCATGCATCATCGCCAGTGATCTTGCCGTCGTCGATGCCAGTGTCCAGACGCAACTGTCCGCCATCGCCGCCGCGATCGGCGCCGTTTAACGAGGCGGGACGCGATGACCGCCGAGCGCTTCAGCATCGACGACCGTCTGACCTCCGTCCTGCCTAGCCTGTATGAGAAGATACGCGACAGCGCGCCGCGGTCGCGCAAAGGACGGGTCCGCCGCCTCCTGGGCGTCATCATCCATGCCACCGCGAGCGGGGCACGCATCGGCGAACTGTGCCATCTGGTCGATCCGGAAACCGGCCGACGCGTCATGGCCGAGGTGATCGGAATCCTTGACGACGTCGCAGTGCTGACGCCGATCGGCGACCTGTTCGGGCTTTCCAGCATGACCGAGGTGATTCCCACCGGCACCGAGTTGCTAGCCCCGGTGGGAGACGGCCTGCTCGGCCGCGTGATCAATGCATTAGGGGACCCGGTCGACGGCGAACCTCTTCCGAAGGGCATCGCGACCCGTCCGGTCACCGGAGTACCACCGGCGCCGCTCAGTCGGGGTATCATCCGCGATCCAATTCAGCTCGGTATTCGTGCCATCGATGGACTTATCACCTGCGCGCGCGGACAACGCGTCGGGATTTTCGGCGAAGCCGGCGGCGGCAAGTCCACCCTGTTGGCCGACATCGTCCGCGGCACCGACGCGGATG
>Ga0207675_100004932_pt1 | contig 12862 bp, 11 predicted proteins | sample KBSSwiS42_FD_184305 | JGI IMG/M metagenome (GOLD analysis project Ga0207675, IMG submission 184305) | Switchgrass rhizosphere microbial communities from Kellogg Biological Station, Michigan, USA - KBS Switchgrass S4-2 (SPAdes) (version 2) | ecosystem: Host-associated > Plants > Roots >... | reverse complement strand
GGGACAGTGGTGGGAGTATCTGGCGCCCAGCACCTTCGTCCAGCAGACTGAAGCACTCGTCGCCTTCCGAGCGGAGATCGGACTCGAGCGCGGCAACGATCCACTCGTCGCGCTCCGGCGCCTCATGGGCGAGATGTACGCACGGTTCGCGTACAGCCCGCAGAGTACGCGGGTCGATTCACCAATCGACGAAGCGCTCGAGACGCGCAAAGGCGTCTGTCAGGACTTCGCGCACATCTTCCTCAGCCTCGTCCGGCCGCTGGGCATCCCAGCGCGCTACGTCAGCGGCTATCTGTTCCAGGCCGCCGGAAGTCAGGACCGCTCGACGGACGGCGCGACGCACGCGTGGGTTGAAGTGCTGCTGCCAGACCTCGGCTGGGTGGGACTCGACCCGACAAACAATCTGATCGCCGACGACCGTCATATCCGCGTGGCAATGGGACGCGACTATGCCGATGTGCCTCCAACGCGAGGCGTCTTCAAAGGGGTCAGCACCGTTCGAAGCGAGCTGAGCGTGTCGGTTACGGTCGGCCCCGCGCAGTCACCACTCTCGAACGACCTGACACCATTCACACCATGGATGGCGCGCGAGTCAGTCGAACCCGCAGTGGACGACAGCGAACAGCAACAACAGCAGCAGTAAGAATCGGCTCGGGCTTGGCTACTTGGCGAGTTGCTCGAGCGTCCGCATCATCCCGTTGATCAGCTCGGTTTCGCGATTGAGCGCCTCGGCGACGCGGACGATCTCCCTCTCGGCTTCCGCGAAGTCCTTCTGCTCCATCGCCTCACGCACGCCGGGCATTGTCTTGACGGCGTAGCCGGTGTAGAAGCCCGGTGCATAGAGAAGATGGCGATACCAGGAGCGGCGAGGCAGGCCAGCCTCGTGCGTGAGCTGGCGTTCGCTCTGGATGACACTCTTGTTGAGTGAACGAATCGCGTCTGGCGTGAGTCGCGAGCGCGACGCATCGAGCATCGTCTTGTAACGTTCCGCTGCCTGCGTGAGCGCGCTGGCGGCGTTCTCGAGCGGGGCGAAATTGATCGACGGCGGCACCGTGTCGACGACAGGCGCCCGGAATGCGCGACGCGGATCGGCAATCGACGTAAAGACGCCTTCCTCGATCTGCGTGTTCAGTTCCCTCGTCTCAGACTGCTGCTGCCTGAGCTGCGCCTGCAACTCGCCGACGTATGTCTGCACCGTCTCCGCGAGGCTTGTGAACTGGAACGGCAACACATCTTCGTCGGCAAGCCGGATCACGAGACTGCCGACTGTCTGAGCAAGTGCACGTCCGTACGCGAAGTCCGTATCGAGGAACTTCGTGAAGTGGTAGTAGTCGTCGTAGATCGAGTGGTAGACGCCTTCGCTGTCGTCGAGACCGCTGAACGACACGTTCAACGACGGAATGCCGGCGTGCTGCAGAAACGCCGAGTAGTCGGACCCTGACCCGAGCGCACCGATGCGAAGATCGGGACGCGACCTCGCCTCGTTCCGAGCCGGCTGCGGGCCCATCGCAATCGCCCTCGCCTGCATGCGCTTCCAGACGCTGCCCTTGGTTTCCGGATCCTCGACCTCCTTCGCGACCGCGTTGACCAGCGGCTCGAGCGCGTGCGAGCCACCGACGCCGAGGAACCCCCGCCCGTTCCCGTCCGTGTTGATGTACACCGCGGCTTTGTCCCGCAGTTCTGCCTCGTGGTGCTCCACCCATTCCGTCGATCCGAGCAGCCCCTGCTCTTCGCCGTCCCAGGCGGCGTAGACGATCGTCCGCTTCGGACGCCAGCCCTGCTTCACGAGCTCACCGAGCGCACGTGCTTCTTCGAGCTCCGCTGACATCCCACTGGCTGGATCCAGGGCGCCGTTGACCCATGCGTCGTGATGGTTCCCACGAACGATCCACTCGGCCGGATACGTCGATCCCGGCAGGCGCGCAATCACGTTGTGCACGCGCTTCAGGCTCCAGTCGAACGCAAGCTTCATGTGCACGCGCGCAGGACCAGGACCAATGCGATAGGTAATCGGAAGTCCACCGCGCCAATCCATGGGGGCCGCCTCGCCAGTGAGTGCAGCCAGCAGCGGTTGCGCGTCGCCGTACGAAATGGGCAGGACAGGGATTTTCGTGAGCGTCGTGACGTCCTTCAACTCGAGACGCGAAGTCCCGGCCGTTGACCCCCGACCCGGCGTCGTCGGATCGCCGGGATACGTCGGTATGTCCATCACGCTGCCGCGCTGCACGCCGTCTTTCGAGCGCATCGGGCCATCCGGAAACACGCCATCGACCCAGTACCCATCGTCTCGAGGATCGGAATAGATCAGGCAGCCGATCGCGCCGCGCTCGGCCGCCACCTTCGGCTTGATCCCGCGCCAGGACGCGCCGTAGCGCGCGATCACGATCGCGCCTTTGACGGAGATGCCTCGCCGATCGAGTTCCTCGTAGTCAACGGGCCGGCCGTAGTTCACGTAGACGAGCGGTCCTGTGACATCGCCATCAACCGAGTACGCATTGAAAGAGGGAAGCTGCTCCGACTTTTGCGAGGACGTGGGATCGACAGCGACTGGCGGCTCTTCCAGCGTCAACCGGAACCTGGACGGCTCCACCATCTCGACGCTCCGCTCCTTCGGTGTCGGAAAGAGGACGTCGTAGTTCTCAATCTGCGCGTCCCAGCCCCACTCCTTGAATCGCGCGAGTATCCACTCTGCGTTCTCCTTGCCGTACGCCGAGCCGAGGTGGTGCGGCCGTGCGGACATGATTCGCACGTACGCTTCGAGGTTGCGAGCTTCGGGAATGGCGCGGAATCGCGCATCCCACGCCTGGCCCTGCTGCGCAGCCGCGTCGAGCGACCCGAGAACGACAAAGAGTGCGATCAGCTTTCTCACGCTAGAGATCCTGAGGATGGATCCCACCCAACGTCAAGGCCGCTCGGAACCCTGATCTATCCCTTCACGTAGGACAACTTCTCCGCCACTCTGCCGTCCCGTACACGGAACAGATCGACGCCTCTGACGTGGCCGGGCTTGCCGTCGCGAACCCAGTGGTAGACCCACTGCACGACACACCGATCGGCCGCCGCAAACACATCCTCGGTATCGAAGCGGGCATGCGGAGAGCGGGCAAAGAACTCTTCCCAATAGCCACGAACCGCAGCCTCACCGACGAGTCGCGTGCCATCCGGTGCCGGCCTGGTGTTCTCGAACACGCAATCTGGCGTCATATGTCCCATAAGGGCGTCGACGTCATGGCGATTGAAGGCGTCGTTGAATTGGTCGACGACGGCACGGGTTTCTTCGGATGTCATGGAAGAGATGTGACGCAATAAAGTATTGTAGAGGAATCACCGACAAGAGGAGGCAGCGAGCACTTCAGTTCCTAGGAACAACCATGCACTTTCGCCGCGCGACCCTGGTCACTCTTTTCGGGCTCCTCGTGAGCCTCAATCCCCGTGTCGCGTTGGCTCAGGTCGATCGGCAGCCTCAGGCGACCTTCAAGTCGAGTGTGGACCTCGTCTCGGTCACCGCCGTCATTCGCGACAAGAAAGGTCGCGTCGTCCGCACGCTGACGGCCAACGATATCGTCGTCACCGACGCCGGCAAGCCGCGAAACATCGTCGGTATGCAGGCGGACGATCAGGCGCCGGCAAGCATCGCGCTGCTCGTCGATGGCAGCGGCAGCATGCGCCTCGGCACCGCGACCGTGTCGTCGCAGCAGATCTGCGAAATGATTTTGTCCAATCTACGCGGCGACAGAGATCTGGCGGCGCTTATGAGTTTCGACACGCGGCTTCTGACGCTCCGCGAGTTCACGCAGGAGTTCGATCAGATTCGCTCCGGATTGGGCGAGGTCGAAGCGTTCGGATCGACGTCGATCTACGACGCCATTGCGGGAACGGCGGCTGCGGTGGCCAATCGCACGCAGAATCGACGCGCCGTGGTGGTCATCACCGACGGGGCGGATAACGCCAGCTCGTATTCGCCTGAAGAAGTCGCCTGGATTGCGAGCACGATCGATGTGCCCGTCTACGTGTTCGCGGTCGGTGAACTGAATCCATTGCCGGCATCCGGCGAGCAGACCGGCGCGCAGCAGCGCAATGCGCTGTTCGAGCTCGCTCGGGCGACTGGCGGCGACTACTTCTTCGCCTCGAGCCCGTCACTCGTGAGTCAGTCGACGAACCGGCTGCTCGAGGAGCTGCGTCATCAGTACCTGATCGCGTTCGAACCGGGCACGGCAGGCGGCTTGCGCCGTATCGAGATTCGCGCGCGGAACAACGACTTCAAAGTCCGCTCGCGCAAGTGGTATTCGACCGGCGGAGAGTAGCGCTCGCGCAGTCTCCCGTCGCGCCGCCCGGAGAGCCGCGCTTCTGCGGCTCTCAAACAACACCATCGCAGTAAAATCCGGCCGTTCGTGACACGTCGCTGATGTTCCTGCACGGCTGCAACTACCCGTGGTCCACAGACGGGACGAGCGTCTATTACGGGATGGACTTTGGCGCGAACGTCTGGGGTTCCCACGCTGGCGTCTCTACGCGGCGGCCACAGATCGCGGCCGACTTCGCGCAGATGGCACGCCTCGGATTCACCGTCGTTCGATGGTTCGTTTTTGCCGATGGTCGATCGGGGATTGAGTACGACGACCGCGGGCTGCCCGCCGGCCCCGATTCGCATCTCTTTACCGATCTCGACGCGGCGCTCAGCATCGCACGGGGCGTGGACATCCGCCTCGTCCTCGTACTGCTCGATCATCGGTGGATGTTCGAGGGCGTCCCGGACGTCATCGCAGATCCACTGACCGGTGCCCTGCTCGAAGCGCGATTGCCGGACGGCCGCGCGCAGGTGCTCGACACGCATGCCGGACGTCAGGCGCTGATGCAGAACATCATCGAGCCGCTCGTACGGGGTTACGGCCCCGCCGGTGAACACGCCGGCCTGGGCGCACAGATCCTTGGCTATGAGTTCATGAACGAACCCGACTTCATCGTGGAGGAGTGGGAACGCGACCTGAGCACGCACGTCGCGCGGCCAATCCGCTTCGAGGCTCTGGCAGAGCTCGTGGCTCGCACGAGCGAACTGGTCCATGCCCACACACGCGCGCTCACCACGATGTCCGCCGCTCGCCTGCACAATCTGTGGGCCTGGGATGACCCCGCGCTCGGAGTGGATTTCGTTCAGGTGCACTCGTATCCGGACGTGAATGCCCCCGAACGCGACGCCGATGTCTTCGGGATGCCTGCGACATCACTTGGCGTGGCGAAGCCTGTCGTGCTTGGGGAGTTTCCCGGCAATGGTCCCGAACAGCATCCGCTGGGCGCGGCGCCTCCGCCCACCTCTCTCGAGGATTACCTGGAATTCGCGGTCGCAGCGGGATACGCCGGCGCCTGGCCGTGGAGCTTCAGCGGCACTGATGCCTACGGTCGATTTCCTGAAGCTCCGCTGCGAGAATTTGCTCGAAGGCATCCGGAGCTGGTGAATGCACGCGCCCGGTGACGGAACCATCCGGCCGGCCACGATCGTCATAGAGACCTAGACCCACCGGCCAGATGGACCTGATCACGCTCGGACGCACGCTCGGCTTCTCATTCGCGGCAGGCGTGAATCTCTACGCGACCGTCGCGATTCTCGGCCTCGCTGCGCGTTACGGCTGGGTGGATCTGCCCGCGCAGTTTCAGTCGTTCAATCACCCCGTGGTCATCGGCGCGGCGATCGTGATGTATCTGATCGAGTTCTTCGCGGACAAGATTCCGTACGTCGATTCACTCTGGGACCTGATTCACACCGCAATCCGTCCGATCGGTGGCGCGCTGATCGCCGTCACCACTCTCGGCGAGGCATCAGCTCCTGTCGAAGGCTTGATTGCGCTGATGGGCGGCACGGTGGCCGCCAGCAGTCATCTCACCAAGACCAGCACCCGGGCCATCGCGAACACCAGTCCGGAGCCGGTGTCCAACTGGATCCTCAGCTTCGGCGAGGATCTGTTCGTCGTCGGTCTGGCGTACCTCGCACTTCAGCACCCGATCGCCGCTCTGGTCGTCGCCGGGATTCTGCTCGCGTTGATCATGGTCTTTGCGGTGGTGATCCTCCGCACTGTCCGACGTTGGTTCGCTCGTCGTCTGGCGCCCGCCTGATCCGGCCCTTCCGTCTCTGCCGTAGTAACATCATCAGCCGTCAATTGCTTGTTGGAGATGCCTGATGAAGATGCGTGTCAGCCTTGTCGCGGTGCTCTCGCTTGCCATGCTCGGTGCCTACCTTCACGCGCAGTTCGGGCAGGAAGCGGCCAAGCTGGATCTCGTGAAAGTGACGGATGACCTCTACGTCATCCACAACGACTTCGTCCCCGGGAATACCACTGCGCTCATCACCAACGAGGGAGTCGTCCTCGTGGACGACAAGTTCGAGATCGATCACGCGAACATCATGGCGCAGCTCAAGAAGGTGACGAGCCAGCCGGTGAAGTACGTGATCAACACGCACTTCCATGGCGATCACAGCGGCGGCAACGCCAAGCTGCAGGCGCTGAACGCGCAGGTCGTCTCTTCAGAAGCGGCGCGCCAGAAGATGGTCGAGACCAAGATGCCAGGCCTGCCGAACGTCACGCTCGAGAACCGCCTGCGCCTCTACGTCGGCGGCAAGCGTGTGGAGGTGCACTACTTCGGACGCTCGCACACCAACGGCGACGTCGTCGTGCTCTTCCCCGATCATCGCGTCCTCGCGATGGGCGACATGTTCACGTTCGGCGATGCCACGCCGCAGCTCGTGGACTACGCCGGCGGCGGCAGCGCGGTCGAATGGACGAAGACCGTGGATGGCGCACTCGGGCTCGACTTCGACACGGTCGTGCCCGGGCACGGCGTCGTAACGACCAAGCAGGAAGTGCGTAAATTCCGCGAGAGCACCGTGAGCCTGCGCACAAAGGTGCATGACATGGTCTCGCAGAAAAAGAGCAAAGCAGAGATCGAGAAGATGTTGCGAAGCGATTTTCACTTCGCCGATCTCCACGTTCAGCTCAGCCTGGATGGCTTGATGAAAGAACTGCAGTAAGACACCGACGCCAGTCAACTCCCAACGCCCAACGATTCAACTCCCAATCGGAGACCTTGGAAGTTGGGAGTTGGAGTTGCCGGTTGGCAACTGAACGATTACTTCTTTCCTTCGTCCGCTCGCGAGCCTGACAACGTGTTGCGCATCGCGTAGTTGCCCTCGTGGCACGCGTATTCGAACATCTGATAGTCCTGATCGCGCTTGAGCGGGAACGACACCTTCCACGGCGCGGTCCACGTCTTCGGATCGTCGATCGTGACTTCGTACTGCAGCACGTTAGCCGAGACCGGCGTGAAGCGCTCCTCGATCACGATCGAGTCGCTCGGGATCAGCATCATGCCGTTGCCCTGCATGCCGGTCTTGCCATTGAGGTTCGTGGTACGGACGACGAGGGTATGGCCTTCGAAGTGCCCTCTCGACGATCCCATGTAGGACTTCATGCTGGCCGGCAATTGTGGACGCCCGTCGCCCCTCGACCCTGTCGAAGACTCGAGCGGAATGATGCGAACCTCGTGGATCATCTCGTTGCGAAACGCGACGAGACCCGGAGCCTGCACGATCTCGTTGCCGTTGTTGTACACGACCGGCATCATCGACCCGACCACTCCGCGCGAGATACAGCGATCGTAGGGACCCAGTTCTGATGCGCTGTTGAATCCGGTCTGTTTGACGTAGGTGCCACCCGCGGTCTTCTGTCGTGCCGCACCTTCCGGCGTCATCGCCGGCATGCGCCCGTTCGTCGGCTGCACGATCAGCGACGTCTGTCGCGACGGCACGCCGCGCTCGAGCCAATGCGGCGGCGGCGACGTCACGCCACCCACGTCGCCAAGCGCGACAATCTCCGCCGGCGGCTTCTGCAGGTCGAAATCGAGGACGTCGAGCTCCTCCTGTTTCGCCGCCTGCTGCTCTCGCTCTTTGAGCTCAGCGTCGGTCAGGAAGAGTCGGGTTCCGAATCGCTCGGGTCGCTCGAACGGGACGCCGATAGAGTCCGTACCAGGCCAGATCCCCTGAAGGTCCGGATCACCCCACGGCGTCCTGGGCGGGGAGTATGGAGACTGCCCCTGCAACGAGACGACTGCTGATGCCAACACGACAACGGCGAGCATGGCCGCGCCGCTCACGATTCTCAACTGACCCTTCATTGGGCTCCTCCGGCAAGGGCGCTCTGACAGGGATTCGCCCGCCACAACTCATCATATCGACAGAGTTGGCTACTCCTGAAATACGCCGGGCAACCCCTGACTGTAGCGTCACTCCCGGATCAGACACCAGGTCGTCATGCACCGCTTGCCTTGCACGTTCGTCGTCTTGATGGGATCAGCCAGGCGTCCACCCAGCTGGCCGGAGAGCCGGAGCAGCATCGATTCATCCACGAGAAAGCGATCGCTTCCGTCGGGCAGGCGCACTTGCCGACCCGCAGGACCCACGACCTGTTCGAGGCCGATGTTCGACGCGAGCCTCGCGAAAAACAGCCCGCCTCGTGCGAGCACGCGCCACATCTCGGTCACCATCGACGTGAAGTGATCGACATCGTGTGCGAAGTGCAGTACGGCACTGCAGATCACGGCATGCATGCGTCCGTCAGGATGTGGCAGCTTCGTGACCTCGGCGACGGCAAAGTTCGTCGACGGCAGGCTGGGCGCAAGACGGGACGCCAACTGGCGAACGACATCCACAGCTGACGGCTCGCTATCGACTCCGTAGCACTCGAAGCCATGCCGCAGGAGGTAGACGAGATTGCGGCCGTCGCCGCATCCGGCATCGAGCACTCGCTGCCGCGAATCGAAACGCCCGCGCAGGATCTGATCGAAGAGATAGATGTCGATGTCGCCGAACTGTTGCCTCAGGTCCTCGCCTGTTGTGAGCTCAGTCATTCAGTAGCGGCCGGTCTTTCCTGGCCTGAGCGTAGTCGAAGGCAGACCCGCCGAGGTGAGTTCAATTAGTCGTCGTCGAAGACGCCGGCGTCTGCGCCGGTGCCGGCGGCGCCCCAGGACCACGTGGCATCTGCTCTGCGGTGAATCGCGGCAGCAGATCGTCTCGCATCGCGAGGTGGTACACCGCAGCCGCCATCACAATCGCCGACTTCTTCACGTCATCTTCGACGACGCGCTCGTAGGTATCGAGGTTGGTATGCCATGTGTACGACTGGTACTCGATCGGGTCCTGTAGCGCATTCACGCCAGGGAGACCGGCGGCCGCGAACGAAAACGCATCCGTACTCGTCGCCTGCCGGCTGCGCGTCGTCGTTACGCCGAGCAGCCCGAGATCCGTGAACGATCCCAGTGCCTCGCGCAGAACGGTTGCCGCTTCGGGCGGACCGAAGAGCGTGAGACCGCGCGCACGTCCGGTGCCGCTGTCGATGTTGAAATATGCGGCGAGCTTCGAGAACGCAGGCTTCTGATCCTCATAACTGCCGAAGTGCTCGCGGATATACGCCTGCGATCCGAGCAGCCCCTGCTCTTCGCCACTCCAGAGCGCCACACGAATCGTTCGTCGCGGCTTGACACCAACCACAGCCAGAATCCTTGCGGCCTCCATCATCACGGAGCAACCGATCGCGTTGTCCGTAGAGCCGGTCGCCGCATGCCACGAGTCGAGATGCCCTCCGAGCATGACGACTTCGTCGGCCTTGTCGCTGCCCGGAATCTCCACAACGACGTTGTAGGCTGTGCGCCCCTCAGGATACGAGCGATTGACGATGTCGAACTCGAGTTCAACGGGTCGCTTGTCGTCGAGCAAACGCCAGATGCGCCCGTAGTCCTCGTTACGCATGACGACGATCGGTGGCGCCTTGGTCTCATCGAACGTGCGATTGTGGAACGCGCGAATCTGGCCGTGGTCTCGTCCGGCATCGGTGATGCGCACGAGGACGCCGGTCGTCGCGAGAAATGTGTTGAGCTGCTCTTCGATTTCGTTCGTCGTCAACGGGCGACGCGGAGGAACCCCCTGGGTCGGCGTTGCCTGCGCGGGAGGGCCGCCGCCTCGCCCGGCCTGAGCGGCCGGAGGTGCGCTCATCTGCGTGATGACGTCGCTGTCTTCGCGGCGGAGTGGAGGCGGATTGAATGTCACCGGCACCGGCGTCGGAGCATTGACGAGCACGATCTTTCCCTTGAGGCTCGCTTTCAATGACTCGAGATGCGTCGTCAGCTCCTCGCGCGTAGGTTGCCGCGGCAACGTAACCTGTATCGCGGCGCCCTTCGCCACACCGTTCGTCCCCGGCGTCCACGCCAGCACTTCGGCGACGAGTGTGTCTTTGACCGGCGAGACGATGTAGGCGGCGAGCCGTTCGTTCGTCCAGCCAGGATGACCGAAGTTCCATGGCTCGAGGTGGCCGTTCTTCAGGCCCCACGACTGCATTTGCTGGATCGCCCACTCGCCCGCCACCTTCAGGCTGGGTGAGCCGGTGAGCCGCGGACCGTGCACGTCGGTGAGCATGTGCAGCGTCTGCATGATCTGGGAGTTGGTCTGACCTTCCTGACGAATCTTCCACAGAATCTGCTGGTCAGGACGCTCCTGGGCGACGAGCACCACGCTGACGAGCGAGATGCTCAGTGCGACGCAGGCTCGAAACAGTCTTCGCATATGGCCTCACGATCGAGGGATCGCGTCGTGAAGAGTGCCACGGAAGCCGCGCTGGATCCAGTGCCGCGTTCCGGCGACAGATCGGCCTGCTGGTAAGGCTCGAACCGGTATGCCACACTCTTCTACGGCACCATGTCCGAACCTCAGGTCAAGATTCTCGACAAGGCCTTGCGCGTCCTGATGCTGTTTTCTCCGGAACAGCCCGAGTGGGGCGTCAGCGCCGTCTCGCGCGAGGTCGGGATGTCGAAGAGTACGGTGCACCGCATCCTGCGCGTGCTGGAACAGCATGCGTTCGTCACACAGAACGCGGAGACCAAGCGATTCCGTCTGGGGCTGGCGGGCATCGAGCTCGGACGCCGTGCGCAGGCGGGGATGGAACTTCGTCGCGTCGCGCTGCCGATCATGGAACAGCTCAGCGCGATGAGCGGCGAGACCGTGCTCCTGCAGGTCGTCAGCCCCGAAGGCGATCGCGTCGTCTGCATCGAACGCGTGCAGCAGCGTCGTGGTCTTCGTCTGATCCTCGACGTCGGATCGACGGCGCCTCTCTATGCGGGCTGCTCCTCCAAGGTCTTGCTCGCCTTCCTCGACAAGGAATCGATCGACGCGGTCCTCAAGAAACGCCTGCGTCCGCTGGCGTCTCACACCACGACTGACGCCTCGCAGATCCGTTCACAGCTGGTCGAGATTCGTCGAAAGGGATACGCGGTGTCCTTCGAAGAAACGGACGAAGGCGTCGCGGGTGTATCGTTTCCGATCAGGGACTCGCGCGATCGTGTGATCGCCAGCCTCACCATCTCCGGCCCACTGACGCGCGTGAACACGGCCACGATCAATCACTACACGGGCATTGTTCGCGAGGGTGCGCGTCGCATTGCCGCCGAACTGGGTCATCAATCGTCGCGCATGGCAGCGCGCGAGCCGGTCGAAGCGCTCAACGCGGCGCAATAGCCACAATCCCGTTCCTTTTGCACCTCGATCAGACAAATCCTGTCTGTCCGGAGGCCTTGACGGCCCCAGTTGCGTATGCCACGATCTGTTTCACATACAGGTTATGTGTTCCTGTATGTGGAACGCCTATTACACACCTGTCGGGTGACACACGTGGCCTTTGCTGTCTTCGAACCCGCTACGCTGAACGAGGCTCTTGGCCTTCTCACCAACGAGGGTGACGCCAGCGCCGCTCTCGCCGGCGGGACCGACCTGCTGCTTCGTATCCGGCGCGGTGCCCGCAAGTACCGCTCCGTCGTCAACATCAAGTTCGTTCCCGGACTGATCGGCCTGACGTGGGACGCGCAGCGCGGGCTCACGCTGGGCGCGCTCACGACGTTCCGCACGATCGAACAAAACGAGCACGTGCGGCGCCACTACCTCGCGCTGGTCGAAGCCGCGCGCGTCGTGGCTGGCGTCCAGCTCCGGAACCTCGCCACGATTGGCGGCAACATCGGCAACGCGTCGCCATCGGCAGACAGCGTGCCGCCCCTGGTGGCGCTCGGAGCCACCATCGAGATCGCATCCGCCACCGGAACACGCGTGGTGCCGATCGAGGCGTGCATCTCCGGTCCCGGCCGCACAGTTCTGATTCCCGGGGAGATCTTCACGACCATCAGCGTGCCGGCGCCGGCGACGCACAGTGGCAATGCGTTCTCGCGCTTCAGCCCGCGTTCGGCGATGGACATCGGTATCGCGAGCGTGGCGGCATCGGTCACACTCGACGCCGATGGCCGATGCACGGACTGCCGCATCGCCCTCGGCGCCGTGTCGCCCACTCCGCTGCGCGCCACTGCTGCAGAGAATGCGCTCCGTGGTGAGCGCTGCACCCCCGCGATCGCCGACGCGGTCGGCGAGCTGGCCGCAGCGGCAACCACGCCAATCTCCGACATCCGAGGCAGCGCCCCATATCGGCGCGCGATCGTGCGAACGCTGACGACGCGAGTGGTGCAACAGGCTGCGGCACGTGCCGCGACGGCGGGGGCGCGATGACACGGCAATACCTTCTCACCGTGAACGGCAAGACATCCACCGTCACGACGGAGCCTCACCAATCACTGCTCGACACATTGCGAGAGACGCTCGGTCTCACAGGCAGCAAGAAAGGCTGCGATGAGGGCGAGTGCGCCTCGTGCACCGTGCTCCTCGACGGCGCGCCGGTGAATGCGTGCCTCGTCCTCGTGGGCGATGCCGTGGGCAAGTCGATCGTCACGATCGAAGGCGTGGCCGGATCCGGAGGTCCACACCCGCTGCAGCGTGCCTTTGTCGAGC
>Ga0207675_100004931_pt1 | contig 12862 bp, 12 predicted proteins | sample KBSSwiS42_FD_184305 | JGI IMG/M metagenome (GOLD analysis project Ga0207675, IMG submission 184305) | Switchgrass rhizosphere microbial communities from Kellogg Biological Station, Michigan, USA - KBS Switchgrass S4-2 (SPAdes) (version 2) | ecosystem: Host-associated > Plants > Roots >... | reverse complement strand
GCATGATGAAGAATTTATCAGGAAATATAAACCTTTTCGTCTGCTCGTAATGAAGACTCAATAACTATTACTTTTGTCCCGCTGTTCTTTTGCAAGAAAATTTGAACATCAACCAAACCCAACACTTGTCCATGAAGCAATTCTTAACGATCGTATTACTTTTTATCATAACCCCGGGATATTCACAAAACATAGAGCTTGACGTTCACAAAAAAAAGCTCAAAGAATTTTTATCAATTGAACAAAATCTGAAAAGTGAAAAAGTTGAAACCGATGTTACTTATATGGTTCAGAAAGGGGTAGCTCAACCAGTTTTGTTCAAACGGAAGCAAGCGAATTTACCAGATCTTATCATCTCTTATTTTTATTTTGAAAAAGATTCAAGCATCAGCAGCATATTGTATGAATGGGATGATAAAACTGTTAATGGACAAAATCCAACCAAGACACCGATAGAGATCAGCTCTTTTATTGATCTCTATACGAAGCTCTATGACCAGGTACATACAAGTTTTGGAGAAAGCAAAAGTACAGGCGACTTGAAAGATCTTTCAAAAATTGCAACCGGTGATTTTGAGAAGACCGATCTCTGGGATCCAAACGATAGTACCCAAGTTTATATGTATATAAATTTGTCAAGCAAATATGAGAAGAGAGGCAATGTAACAATCAATCCAACATATAGGATCAGGCTGGAAGCCAAAAATCAGAAAAAAGCGAATAATGCATTGGGGAAGCCGGATGATAAAAAGATAAAAGAGCTCGATCTTGTCTTTAAAAATTTTTTGACAGAATTGCAAAATAAAAATTATGAGAAAGTAAAATTGACACTATCAGATCAGATAGTCAATAATGTGACAAATGAACAACTTGAGGTATTAAGGAAGAATATAAAATTCAATGATCCTCTTGAAATGTTCATGTTCGGTTTACAAATCGGTCTTGACGGAACAAGTTATATCAAGTTGCAGTATAAATACAAATCAGATACTAATATGCCGCCAAAGGAATTACTGAATATAACTTTTGATGAATCAAATAAAATACTAGGCCTTCAGCCATCAAAAAGATTTTAAGTCATTTTTTACTATTCACTCAACTTTTACCTAATAAATTTTTATCTCTTATCTTCCCAAACAACTTTTACAAATTTTGCATTCGCATCAAAGTCCGGGCATTTACCATCGCCTTTCCCTGTTAAACCTCCTGATGGTGCACAGAGATAGTTGCAATTCGCATCATATAATTCATTGTACTGATCGCAGCAAGGTTTTGTAAGCAGATATACTTTTTGCCCATTATAATCATATTCAGAGATCTTTACCGGCGGGTTGCCAACTGGTTTTGATCTTATCTCGTCTATTTTTTGCCGTAAACATGATGGAACGTCTCCATATACTTTTCTTGAGCATTGTGTGCCGGCGATCATCATTACAGCCAATACCAATATCAATCTCATGACCTTAATTTTTACTTTTTACGAATTATATTTACAGTGTTTGCAAAAACAATACCTGTCTTGCCGCCATTCTTAAACCCTGCAAAATGAAAAAATTATTTACTGCTATAAACTTTCTTCTCTTCATTTCTTTTTTATCCGCCCAAAGCAATGATCTCAAAACGCTTGAATTAAAAGGAAAAGTGAAGTCCCTTTCTATAAAAGACACACATCGGTATATGAAAGACGGGGCATTTACCCCATGGGCAAATTCTTTCTCGTATTTATATACATTCAATACATCAGGGAATAAGATTGAGTATAGCATGTTTAATGGGGATGGAAGTTTGTCTTATAAAACCAAAACGGTCTATAACATACTTGAAAAAACGATCGAAGAGAAATTTTTTGATAAAGATGATAAAGTAACGGGGACGACAACTTATGACCTCGATGATAAAGGGAATAAAATGGTAGAGCGTCAACTAAAACCCAATGCTACTTTACGATACAGGTATGTATATAGTTATGATGAAAAAGGAAATCAAATACAAAGGACCGGCTACAAAGCTGATGGCGATGTGTTAAGCCAAACAAACTGGAAATACGATAATAAAGGGAATATGCTGGAAAGTCGTGATACCTATTTTTATAATACATATACATATGATGAAAATGGAAGAAGGATCGGCCAGGTCATGTACAATCCGGATGGAGTAACTGTTTCATTGAAATGGGAATACAAATACAATGATAAAGGAAATAAGATCGAAGAATTAAAATATAAAGGAACGGGTGAATTAAGTGATAAAAATACCTGGACTTTCGAATACGATAAACACGGCAACTGGGTAAAAAAGACTCAGTATGATCAAAGCGGTGAGCCTTTTCATGTTGAAGAAAGAACTATAGTTTATTACTAATTCAATTGTATTCTGGCGATGATAAAATTTTGATCAGAATCTTTAGAGAAGTTCAAATGAGAATAAAAGAACTAATAGATCACATTATCCAAAAAAATAGCAATACTGGCATTGAAGTCAACCGACCGGCTTCCGAAGAAGATATAATGATCTTTGAAAAACAAATTGGCTTTGCACTACCAAATGATTTCAAAGAGTTTTATTCAACATGCAACGGCTTTGGGTGTACGGAGGATATTTTTAACATAGTACCATTATATGAGATCAGAACTTATCCGGTTGATTATGGATCAAATTGGTTCTATTTTGCTGAGTATATGATCTATTGTGATATGTGGGGGTTAAGAAAGATATCTTCAACAGAATATGAAATTTTTAATGGAAGCTACCCAAAACTTGCATTAACCTCCTCCATGCAAGAATTTTTAGAGAGATTTTTGCGGGGAAATGTATTTGATCCAGGCGGGCTTTATGATTGGCATGATGAAATAGGAATCAAATAACCCTTTCTTTATTCACCAACTCAATAACTCTTACTTTTGCCGCCACAATATTTGCAGTGGAAAAAACAAATTTCGTTGACCAGATAAGGATCTTTTGCAGAACCGGGCATGGCGGCGCGGGCAGTAAACATTTTGCCCGTACTAAGTTCAATCCATTGGCAGGACCTGATGGTGGCAATGGCGGTCGTGGTGGTCATATTATTTTAAAGGGCAATCGCAATCTGTGGACATTGTTACATCTCCGCTATTTCAAAAATGTGTTGGCAGAAAATGGTGAAGGCGGTGCAAAAAATAAAATGACCGGTCGTGATGGCAAGGATATCATCATAGAAGTGCCATTAGGTACGATAGTTCGGGATGAAGAAACTGGAAAACAGGAAGCCGAAGTATTGGAAGACGAACAAGAGATCATTTGGATGAAAGGTGGTCGTGGTGGTTTGGGTAATCACAATTTTGCGACAGCAACTAACCAGGCTCCCGAATACGCACAACCAGGCGAACCTGGAACTGAAGGATGGAAAGTCCTTGAATTAAAAGTATTAGCCGATGTTGGGCTAGTTGGTTTTCCTAATGCAGGTAAGTCAACATTATTGTCAGTGATTACTGCTGCTAAACCCAAGATCGCCGATTATGCATTCACTACCATCAACCCGCAATTAGGGATCGTTGAGTATCGTGATGGAAAAAGTTTTTGTGTTGCTGATCTTCCCGGAATCATTGAAGGAGCTGCTGAAGGAAAAGGGTTGGGTCATCGTTTCCTTCGTCATATCGAACGAAATCCTGTTCTTCTTTTTCTAATTCCTGCAGACAGCAATGATCATAAAAAGGAATTTGATATCCTTGTTAACGAGTTAGAGAAATACAATCCTGAATTACTGCATAAACAATTCATCATTGCTGTAAGTAAAAGCGAGATGCTGGATGATGAACTAAAAGATGCGATCAAAAAAGAATTACCAAAGAATATCCCTCATGTTTTCATTTCTTCATTCACACAAAAGGGATTGATCGAATTGAAAGATCTTTTGTGGAAGACATTAAATCAGCCAATGTCTTAATTTTTTTGAACTACTAAATCTCAAGGACACAAAGGATCTACTAAGCCCTTTGTGCATCTTCCTATCCTGGTGTCTTTGTGGTTTATTTCTTAAGCTCTCATTATCTTTATAAAAACTAACTAATGCGAGCCAATCCTTACCGCCACAACATTGTATTAAAAGATATTTTCACTCCCGGCAAGGATATATTCAAGAACATTCTTATTTACACCCGTGTGGTCTTTAAAGCCATCTGGCTTTTCTTCCCTTCTCTTATCTTTTTGTTGCTCGCATTATTAGCCACATGGTATTTGACCCAGGGAAAAGATGTGATGCAAAGAACCATTGAACAACCCGGCATTTTCTGGACATTTATCATTGCAACTATTTTTTGGGTTTATATCACCTGGTTCTCCAGCCGTATTATTGGAAAAGTAACGTATGCTTCACTTTCAAAAAAACCGGATAAAGAAGAACGCTTCTGGGGAAGATTTCTAATTCAAATGCCAAGATTTCTTTCATTCACATGCATCACAGTTGTTGTATTGGGTTTTATTAAACTTTGGACAGACCCAAAAGATCAACAGGATAAATTATTTTTTGCATTACTGATCGGCAGTTGTTTTTATTATTTTGGCCTTTATCATTTCTGGAGAAAAAGAGCAGATGCAGCCGATAAGCTTACTTCATTGGCAAGCAAGAAAAGATATTTGAACAGGCTGTCATACATCGCTTTTCTTATATTGTTTGTTGCCTTACTGTTTCTTGTATTCTTTCCATCTTTTTGGTTTTTTGTTGGTTTGTTAATGGCTTTCCAGGCAGGACTTGTTTTATTACTTGTATTCAGAAGAAAATCGATATATATAAACTATCCTGATAAAGATCCCGAGCTCTATGCCAATCATGATCTCTTTAATCGTGTACGGAAATTTGTTTTTGACGAAGAAGACAAAACTTATTCATGGGTATTTCTTGGAGTGGTTTTCGTTGGTTTCTTTTTTTATTTAACAACTATTTTCTCCGTTCGCTTCTCGATCTATATCGGGCCATTATCATTTATCTTTTTTGCCTTCGGCACTTTACTTATCCTTGGAAATACATTTGCGTTGCTTTCTGTTTTATACCGGATCAATCTTCACATGATCGTTTTCTTTTTTGCATTCATAGTGGGGTTGATATTTGAACCACATGATGTGCATACTTCAGCAAAAAAAACTGACGCAGTTTATAACAATCGTCAAACGCTACATGAATATTTCACTACCTGGGTAAATATGCGCAAAGTAGAGTTGGATGATCCCAACAATAAAAAAGAATATCCGTTGATCTTTGTTTTATCAGATGGCGGTGCTTCCCGGGCCGGTTATTGGGTAGCATCGGTAATGGCAAAAATGAATGAAGAAACAAATGGAGAGTTCAATAAACATCTTTTTTGCATGTCTGGTGCTTCGGGTGGAAGTGTTGGCAACGCCGCCTATTTTAATTTGCTAAGAGCCAAACAAACAAATGATACAATAAAGAACGATCTCGAAAATGTACAAGAGTATTTAAAAACAGATTTCCTCACATTCACCGTTGCCCGGATGTTAGGACCTGATGTGTTTCGTCATATTTTCCCTTTCCAGTTTGTTGATGATCGTGGCGCTGCACTGGCAAGGGTGTTGGAAGAAGGCCCTGACCCGGGATCTTTATTATACGATAGTATGAAAACAAATTTCTCCAAGCTTATCACACAAAAAGATCAGCCATATACTTTACCGATATTATGTATCAACACAACAAGAATGCAGGATGGATTACCCGCAGTCATTTCAAATATTGATTTTTCCGATCCCCGCTATAATCAGCGGCTTGATTTCTTAGACCTGTTGGATGAAACGAAAGATATTAAGCTGAGTACCGCTGTTGTATTAGGTGCAAGCTTTCCTTATGTAAGTCCGGCAGGTAGAATTGACTCAGCAGGTATAAAGAATAAAGCCAATTATTTTGTTGATGGAGCTTATTTTGATAACTCCGGGTCAGGCGTAGTAAATGAGATGGTAAATATTCTTTTGCGTGATAGTCTTTATCTGCAGCACTATCAAAACAAAATAAAAATATACATCCTGCATATTGCTAACAGCCCGCTTGAAGGTGTGCCGCTTACAAAAGTGAACCCAATGGTAAATGATCTTGCTGCGCCAGTAAAAACTTTACTTGGCGCTTATGGTACACAGACAACTATTAATGATTACCGACTGATGAACCTGATGAAGTATAATTTTCCTAATGACACATTGTACCGGAAGATCAACTTGTATGATGAAGGTGAGAATCCTAATTATTCAATGAACTGGGTGATATCAAGAAAGCAATTAAATGCTATGGATAGTGCGTTAAGACGAAATAAAGAGATAAAAAAGATGATCCTTAAATTGAATTCAAACAAATGAACAAATGCCAATGTATGTTTTGCGGGCAAACCACTGAATTAGTTCATGTACATGGACATTACCAATGTCCAATTTGCAAAACCAATGCATTGCCTTGTTGTGATGGGGACACTATTAAAACAAGAAAAACAAGAGAAATTGTATTCTTTCCAATCTCAAATTTCAAATATCAAAATCTTAGATTAGTTAATTCTTACCGCAGTTCCTGTAGCAACGACCATCAGCATACTTCCGTTTGCTCCTACTGTTTCAAAATCAAGGTCAATACCAACAACGGCGTTTGCCCCAAAGCCTTGTGCTTTTTGTATCAATTCCTGCATTGCATTCTGTTTTGCCTCCTCCAAAACCTTTTCATACGTTCCACTACGACCGCCAAAAATATCACGAAGTCCACCTAATATATCCTTAAAAAAATTTGCGCCAATAATTACTTCCGCAGAAACGACTCCATAATACTGTTCAATATTTTTCCCCTCGATATTAGGCGTTGTTGTTGTTATCATGTTGATGTTTTTATTGATTAAAAATAACAAGATTATGGTGGTAAATCATTTGCCACAGAAATTTTTTCATTTAGGTTTGCGATGTAAAATTTATAGTATGAAAAAGCTGTTATTCACGTTTATTTTCTTCATTGCTTTTTTAATTAGATCCGTAGCTGATGAAGGCATGTGGTTACCATTGTTACTTGGCGAGCAAGTATATAATGACATGGTGAAAAGAGGATTAAAACTCACAAAAGAACAATTATACAGTATCAATAAACCCTCGATCAAGGATGCGGTGGTGATATTCGGTGGCGGTTGCACGGGTGGGGTCGTAAGTGCAAATGGTTTGATCTTTACAAATCATCACTGCGGCTATGATGCCATTGCAGCTGCAAGTACAGTTGAGCATAATTATTTAGCCAATGGATTTTATGCAAAAAATTATGCAGAAGAAATTCCTTCCGGCCTGTCTGTTCAATTTCTTTTAAAGATCGAAGATGTAACGACAATGGTGATGGATTCATTAAAAGGATTGGCGGGTGCAGACAGAACGCAAAGACAAAGTCGTGTACTCAATAATCTCAATGCAAAATTTTCCGACGTATCGCAATTCATTGAAGCAAGGATCAGTAGTTTATTTAAAGGAAATCAATTCCTGCTTTTTGTTTATCAGCGATATAAAGATGTTCGTTTGGTTGGTGCTCCTCCTGAAAGTGTAGGAAAATTTGGTGGGGATACTGATAACTGGGAATGGCCACGTCATACGGGGGATTTTTCGGTATTCCGTGTATATGCAACAAGCGATGGCAAGCCTGTTGAATACAGTGCAGAAAATGTTCCATTAAAACCAAAATGGTATATGCCGGTGTCAATAAAAGGATTTAAAGATGGTGATTATACAATGATCTATGGTTATCCCGGCAGTACTAACCGTTACGAAACTTCTTATGGTGTAAAATTGAAAACAGATATTTATAATCCGACACTCGTAAAACTTCGTGACATGCGGTTGAAGTATATGTTCGAAGAAATGAAAAAAGATCCGGCAATCAAGTTACAGTTAGCGGGTAGTTATGCAGGCATAGCTAATTACTGGAAATTTTTTGATGGTGAAGCAAAACAATTACTGAAGTATGATGTGTATGGGCAAAAGAAGAAAGCAGAAGAAGCTTTTATCAATTGGGCCAGCAGCAAACCTGAGTATGCAAAGATCTTTGAAGGTTGGTCAAAAGCCTATGAAGAATGGCGGCCCTATGAAAAACATCGTGTTTATTTCAGCGAAGGCATTCTGGGTTCTCCATTGATCATGTTTGCTTCTTCATTACAACAGATCGAAATTGCAATGGTACAACAAGGGAAATCTGCAGGCGATATTAAAAAAGCTTTGGATGCTGCAACAGCTGCAAGGGCAAATTTTTTAAGAGAAGAAAATAAGATATCAGATGAAAGAATACTGGGTGATGTTGCAATGATGTTTTACAATGACATTGACAAACAACAGCACCCTATTAATTTTTTCCAAAACGAAGTTGGCGCCTGGGGAAAATTAAACGATGACCAGACTTTTAAGAAATATGCAAAAAATGTTTTTGAAAAGACAATGATCTTTGATGATGCGAAATGGAATGCATTTATAAAAAATCCTGATGCGAACGTATTACAAGCTGATCCTGCTTATGCTTTTGCCAGCGCATTTCTTACCAACTATCAAAGTAAGTACATGGCAAAGTATCAGCAATTCCTTACACGCAATGCAGAATATGGAAGATTGTATTTAAAAGGAATCATGGAAATGGACCCAGTGAAAGCAAAGAAAATGTATCCTGACGCCACGTTTACCATGAGAGTAAGTTTTGGTAACGTAAAAAGTTATCATCCCCGTGATGCTGTTTTTTATGATTATGTATGTACAATGACAGGTGTGCTTCAAAAATATGTTCCTGGCGATTATGAGTTTGATCTTCCAGCAAAAGAAATAGAACTGGCGAAGAAAAAAGACTTTGGCCAATACCTTGATAAGATTAAGAAAGATCTTGTTGTTTGCTTTATTACAACAAACGATATCACCGGTGGCAACTCCGGCTCACCAGTGATCGATGCAAATGGTAATATACTAGGTCTTGCATTTGATGGTAATTATGAAGCGTTAAGTCATAAGATCGCATTTGACAAAGATCTTAACCGCACCATTTGTGTTGATATTCGTTATATACTCTGGTGCATTGACAAATTAGGTGGTGCTTCAAATCTTATTAATGAATTGAAACTCGTGAAATAATTTTAATTGTCATTGCCGGAAGCCATCCGCGGAAGCGTGATGGCTTTTTTATTGCTGTCAAATATTTACTTAACATTGCATCACAACTTTACTTGTGAGGCTCCTTCAAAATATTTTATTGTTTATTTTCTTACTTGCCTGTACCTGTTTACAGGCACAAATAAAGTTCAGTCTTGCAACTGATCTTTCCGTACTTCACAATTTTGACAAACAACAAAAGTTCACAGTTGTTGGTCAAACCGTCTTACCACAATGGCATGTCGATAAAAAAACAACGTTGTATGCATGGTTCACTTATCATGCAAACGGGAAATATAAAAACAATTTGATCGCTACTGCTAAATCTTCTACTACTCAACCACAAACAATTTCATTTACGAGTAATTCCGAAATGCGTTTACGACAGCTTTCAGTGGGAGTAAGAAAATATTTCATTGGTTCTTATGAAAGTTTAGAAAAATTCAACTTCTATGGCGGCGCAGGTTTTGGACTTATTATGGGCACAGCATCCAATAACTTTTCAAAAATTATTGATACTTCTCTTTATGTTGTACAAAATAATGTGGTGAATGGCTCGGGTGATTTTAAAAGATTAACATTGGATGTACTTAGCGGTATTGAATTTCCAATCTCATATGAGATCTTTATTTATTCTGAAATAAGGATGCATATTCCTACAACAGATTATCCAAACAGTTATCTCTTGAAGAACTCGAATGCCCCTTTTGTTGCCGGTATCAATTTTGGTATAAGAATTTTATTTAATGCTGATCCTTAATTTTATTTCATGACAGACCAACAGATCATTTCGCAGGTTGAAATATACAAACTGCGAATACCTTTAATTGAACCTTTCATTACTTCTCTTGCTTACGAAACTCATGTAGAGAATGTAATTGTTGTGATAAGAACAGAAAAGGGCATAACCGGTTTTGGTGAATGCAGTCCTTATATGCCTGTAAATGGGGAAAGCATGGATACTTGTTTCACCGTGGGTCAATATTTTGCCAAATTATTTAAAGGAAAAAATGCATTGAAGCTAGAGGATAAATTAGCTGCAATGGATAAACTTATTTATGCAAATTCAAGTATTAAGAGTGCATTTGATATTGCATTGCATGATATCATCGGACAACATAAGCAAGTTCCGCTCTACGAACTATATGGGGGAAAGAATAATAAAGAATTGGTGACTGATTATACGGTTAGTTTAGATAATGCAGAAAAGATGGCGGCTGATGCATTGAAGATAAAGAACCAGGGTTACCCATCTATAAAAGTGAAACTGGGTGAATCAAAGAAAAAAGATGTGGAGCGTATTAAAATGATCCGTGAAGCTGTGGGTTATGATATTCCTGTAAGAATTGATGCCAACCAGGGATGGAGTGTAAAAGAAGCGATAGCAACTTTAAAAGCATTGGATGAATATGATGTTGAACATTGTGAAGAACCAATTCCAAAATGGGATTTTATGCGATTGAAGAAGGTAAAAAAGAATAGTCCTATCACTATCATGGCTGATGAAAGTTGTGGTGATGCACATGATGCTGAAAGATTGATAAAGCTCAAAGCCTGTGATATGTTCAATATAAAAGTTGGAAAGGCGGGCGGTGTTTACAATGCTTATGAAATAGTAAAGTTAGGTGATGAAGCAAAGATGCATATGCAGGTAGGCGCATTTCTTGAATCAAGGTTAGGCATGACAGCATCAGCTCATCTCGCTCTGTGCAGTGATAATATTGTTCATTGTGATTTTGATACACCACTGATGTTTTCAGAAGATATTGTTACCGGTGGTTTAACTTATCATGCAAATGGTGTGATGAAAGTACCTGATGTACCGGGACTGGGAGCAAGTATCGATCAATGGCAATTGGATAAATTGGAAAAAGTAATAATATAAATTCTATGAACGAGTTTGTCCTTTTTCAATCTTTCATTGATGATAACGAAGCGATGCCTGTTATAGAAGTCTTTAAAGAAAATGGCATTGAATATGAAGTTGAACAATTTAAAGAGCCTTTAGACAGCATACTTGCCGGAGATGTTATCAGGGATAAATTTTATTTAAAGATCAGATCACAGGACTTTCATAGGGCAAATGAAGTGCTTGACCAGGTGATACTCAAAAACATTCCAAATATTGAAAAAGATTATTACTTATTTTCTTTTTCAACTGACGAGCTGCAGGAAATAATCAATAACCCAGGCGAGTGGAGCAGACAGGATCTTTTAATTGCAAAAAATCTCTTGAATGAAAGAGGAGTAAATATTACAGAAGAAAAAATTAATACGATCAAGAATTCCTTAACGAAACAGATGGGTATGCCTGAAAAAGGAAATTCGGGATGGATCATATTTGGATATGTTCTTGCATTACTCGGAGGTGTAATGAGTTTGATCATTGGCTTACCATATTTGGTAGCAAAAAAAACATTACCCGATGGCAGCAGGGTATATGTATATGATCAGAGTACAAGAAATCACGGAAAGGCGATTTCGATCCTTTGGATTGGAATGACAATAATTCATTTTGTTATCGGGAGTGGATTTAGATATGCTTTTATCGGATTCCTGGGATCCAGGTTTTAAACAAAAATTTGAAAACGACAGCTCTTGTTTAAAGTTTGAAACAAATAGAATGACGCATTACTTCATCGTTCCTGGTCTTGGTAATTCCGGCCCGGAACACTGGCAAACATTTTTTGAAAGATCAGGAAACAATTTTAAAAGAATTGAACAAAAAGAATGGGATGCACCTGACTGTAATGATTGGATAGAAACTATTGATAAAGCCGTCTTCGGTTATGATCCGACAACTGTAATATTAATCGGGCATAGTTTGGGTTGTTCAACAATTGCACATTGGGCCAAACGATATAAAAAGAAGATCAAGGCTGCATTGCTTGTTGCACCAAGTGATATTGAAACGCCACAATATACTTTTCCGGCAAAAGGATTTTCTCCGGTGCCATTGGATAAAATAAATTTTAAAACAATTATTGTGGCAAGTACAAATGATCCGTGGGTTTCTATTGAAAGAGCAAAATACTTTGCCGACAATTGGGGAAGTGAGTTCATTAATATTGGCGATGCCGGTCACATCAATGTTGCCTCAGGACATACTGAATGGCATGAGGGCCTTGCGATCTTAAAGATGCTTGATCAAAAAAATCTATCTTAGGGATCAAACTCCAGAAATGAAAATCAAACTTCAGCCCGAAAATCCTTTGGAGTGGATGGCATTGAGAATGAATTTAGCACCTACTCCATTGGTCGATACACAAATTGCATTTAATGTAGCAAGAGCTATCATGGCTGCCGCAGAGTTGGGTATTTATGAAGCGATCGGCAAAAATTCGAAAACTGCTGAAGAGATCGCTGCTGCATGTAATACAAATGCACATGCTACAAAACAATTACTTAATTGTCTTGTTGGAGTTGGCTATTTAAAATGGAGTGATGATCAATATTCATTAAAGACAAGATATCATAAATGGTTATTGAAAGAAAATGAATCAAACATTGTTGACAAACTTCGTTTTCAATTACTGGAATGGGAATGGATGGCTAAGCTGGAAGAGTATGTTCGCACTGGCAAAACATTAGATCTTCATGGATCAGTAAATCCAGCTGAATGGAAGCTTTACCAGGATGGCATGAGAGATCTTTCTGTAAATGCTGCAAAAGAATTGGCTGGAAAAATTCCTATACCAAAAGGTGCAACTGATATGCTTGATATTGGAGGTTCGCATGGATTATT
>Ga0207675_100004930_pt1 | contig 12863 bp, 8 predicted proteins | sample KBSSwiS42_FD_184305 | JGI IMG/M metagenome (GOLD analysis project Ga0207675, IMG submission 184305) | Switchgrass rhizosphere microbial communities from Kellogg Biological Station, Michigan, USA - KBS Switchgrass S4-2 (SPAdes) (version 2) | ecosystem: Host-associated > Plants > Roots >... | reverse complement strand
CCTACGATCCCGGCACGGGACGCGAACTGTGGAGCGCACCGGGTGTGGTCAGCAATCCGATCCCGAGTCCGGTCGCAGGGCAAGGATTGGTGTTTGTAACTGCTGGTAGTGATACGAAGCGGGCGTTTGCAATTCGTCTAGGTGGATCAGGAGATCTCGCGGGAACTTCGAATCTAGTTTGGAGCTATGACAAAGGGACGGCCTATGTGCCTTCCCCAATTCTTTACAACGACTATCTCTATCTCGTGACTGATGCGGGTGCGATCACCTGTATTGAAGCGGGCACCGGTAAGGTCATCTATCAGACTCGTATCCCGATGGCTGCTCGATTTACTGCTTCGCCCGTGGCCTTTGAAGGAAAGATATTGTTTGTTAGTGAGGACGGCGACAGCTTTATCCTCAAGGGTGGTCCAACTCCTGAAATTCTGAATGCAAACGCACTTGGCGAACCAGTGTACGCCTCACCCGCGATCGTCCCAGGTCGAATCCTCATTCGAGGCCAGGACAATCTCTACTGCATAGCGAATGGCGCTTCGAAAAAATAGATCTCGCCGGCATTCTCAACATCTCTGCGTTCTCGGCGTCTCTGCGTCCTCTGCGTTTTCCTTGGACCGATTTGAATGTTACTCAATTACGAAGTCAGTTGAGCGTGCCTAATATGGCAACTGAAAACGCTGAGGACGCTGAGGACGCGGAGTTCGTCAAGAGTTAATCTGACTTTTCGCCCGCTCCCTTCTTCGCTTTCACGTCGTACGCATAGATCGTGTTCTGATCACGAATGTACAGCCGGCCGCCAGCAATTACTGGATGCGTCCACGTTGGCAATGAATCTTGTTGTATCCGGAAACGACCTTTCTCCAGGTAGCCCGTCGGTGTCGCTTCAATCAAACCGACAACACCGTTCTCACTGAACGCATAAAGGTATCCGTCGGCGTAAACGAGCGATCCTTTGCCAACGCTGCGATCTTTCCACGCCACCTCACCAGTGTCGAACTTCATAGCGGTGAGAACTCCGCTTGAGAAGCCGTAGAGATAATCACCTATAAGAATCGAACTGCTGTGGTGATTTCTCATCTCTCTGGTGAAATAGACTTCCTGAGCCGTGCCGTCAGACTTGATCTCAACTAAGCCCGCCCCGGTTCCGTAGTCCGATGAAATAAACACGCGATTGCCTCTTATAACTGGAGTGGCGACATTGGCAGTCCTGTTCGAAGCTTTCAGGTATTCCCAGAGCAAGCGGCCGTCTCTTGCATCTACAGCTACAGCTCGCCTGCTGGTAAAAAATACGACTTGTGTTGTTGAGCCGACCTGGACCGGCATTGCAGAAGAATATCCGGCCTCATCACTCTGGCTCTTCCAGATCAAGGTCCCGTCTTTTTTGTTTAGAGCGATGATCGATGCGTCAGGTCCCCCTGCGTTCACCAACAATTTCTCGCCAATCACGAGTGGCGACTCACTGATTCCCCAGTTTGGATTGCTCCCGCCAAATTTTTGCAGCACGTTCATGGCCCAAACGATGCGGCCGGTCTTCGTGTCAATGCACGACAGATCACCATTCCCACCAAGCGCATACAGACGATCACCATCAACGGTTGGTGTGCCACGTGGACCATCTCCACGATCGTCTTTGTATCGATTGCCACCTGCCGTAGCCCAAAGCTCTTTGCCGGTCGCGACGTCGAACGCAATTACATATTCGCGTTCTCCACGGACGCCCATCGTATAGATTCGTCCGCCTGCGATCGCGAGCGAGGAGTAGCCTGTTCCCGCGCCGACTGCTTTCCAGACGAGTGGCGGACCTTCGGCGGGCCATTGTTTGAGCAGTCCCGTTTCTTTCGATACTCCATCGCGATTTGGTCCACGCCATTGCGGCCAGTCACTGTTTTGAGCTGCGAGCTGTGAGTAAAAGAAAAGGATTAATACAAAGCCCAGCGCGGTTCTAATCTTCATGATTCTCCTCTGCACGATCAGTTCGGAACAGGAGCGAAGCGACTGCTTCCCCATGTCCATGGTCGGCGAAGCGAAAAGCAGTCGCTTCGCTCCCGTTCTGAACCGAAACACAAATGATCCGTTGATGTTGGGGAGACACCGAGCAAGGCAGTGCGTTTTATTGTCCGATACACTTCAGTTTGTCGATGAGGTGCCGAGGCGACTACCTTCGACTAAGTTGAACGTACCGCGATTCATCGACAAACAAACTGAAGGAAGCTCTGATCTTTCGCCGGGATCCGCCATTCAGTACCGTTCGCGGTAGCGGATGGCCAAGACTCAAGACGCGTCATCTCGACATAGATTTGGTGTTCTTGAGTCTTGGCCATCCGCCACCGCGAACGGTACTGAATAACGCCGACTTCCGGAGACTTGATCAGAGCTTCCCAAAGTGTATCGAACATCAGACAACCTATGATGCTGGTTTGAAGTACAGAACCAACCCGGCGCCTGTCGCAGCCAAAACAAATCCCAGGTAGAGCAACGGATTGGGAGACGTCTTAGGCGGATGAAGCCACATCGAAAACAGAACATTCACTAACGGCGCGCCGGCAAAGACGAGCGGCATCACATACGTCGGCAAGCCCCCGGCGCGAAATGCGAAGATGATGCACACAGCTCCCGCCGCACCCAACGCACCGGCGACTGTTGCACCCACCGTGCCTTTCATAGTGAAGCTATGCAGTTCACCCTGGTACGAAAGAGTGATCACCGGCACAAGCACGCCGATTAGAAAATATGCGACACCCACGCAAAGCAGCGCGCGCATAGGACTTCCGAGTTGAACTTGTCCCTGGTGCAGGGCCGGCCCATAGAGTCCCCAAGCGAGCGCAGCACCGAGAGCAAAAAGGATCCAGACCATCGATCCCCTCCAAACGAAACGATGTAGAAGAGCTTAAATCATTGATGATTTTAGATTGTTGATTGCAGATTGATTCTTGCTCTTCTTTCCTTAACAAAAACCGCACAAAACGTCAGGGATCTGACACAGTCATTTTCGTCTGACGTCCAATCTACAATCTACAATCTACAATCAACAATGTACTGAAACTCAACAAAGACTTTTGCCGTAATCTGACTGGACTCTAATGACTGTCGCATTCTATCAGTCAGTTTCTAAGTTTGAACAAATAAATTGTTAAGTTTCGCGCTCTTGCCTTAGACACTTGCTCAAGACATCTGGTAAGTTCTCGAAACCCAATCGTCATCCAAAAACTCGTACCTGGAGAACCTAACCTTGAATCAGAACTATAGACTGCCTCTTCTTGTGTTGGTGCTGCTCGCCTTCTTCACCTCTATTACCGCACAGACATATCGTGGATCCGTTAGAGGAACCGTCTACGATCCGAATCGAGCTGCTGTGCCGGGCGCCGAGATCAAATTAATCAGCACTGAGACCAACCAAACGAGAACGGTGGAATCCGACGCCGAGGGTAATTACACGATTAGTGAACTTCGACCTGGCGCGTACAAACTAGAGGTCACAAAGGACGGGTTCCAAAAGCAGATAATCGGATTCACGGTTGCAGTCAACCAGGCGGAGAGGGTGGATGTAGATCTGGCTCTCCGCGGTGCCAGCGACACTTTGGTGTTCATCGAACCGGAACCTCTTCAGGAAGAATCGGGTTCCTTGAGCACGGTGATCGAGAATACCCAAATCAAAGGTCTCCCACTCGATGGTCGTAACTTCTATGAACTCGCGCTGCTGGTTCCTGGCGCGGCTCCCCCGGCTCCAGGATCGGCTGGTTCAGTTCGTGGTGATTTTGCATTCAGTGTTAACGGCGCTCGTGAAGACGCCAACAACTTCCTGCTGGATGGTGTCTACAACATCGATCCCAAACTAAACACGTTCGGAGTTCGACCATCAGTAGACGCAATCCGCGAATTCGAAATGCTGACGAGCACGTACGACGCTTCGTTCGGTCGTAGTCCAGGCGCGCAGGTGAACGTGATCCTGAATTCCGGAACGAACTCCGTGCATGGCTCCGCCTTCGAGTTCCTACGCAACGCAGCGCTTGATGCGCGTAACTTCTTTGCTCCTTCCAACGAGCCAAAACCGAAGTACATTCGCAATCAGTTTGGCGGCGCGATTGGTGGTCCTATCAAACGCGATCGCACTTTCTTCTTTGCCGATTATGAAGGCACGCGCTCTCGTGAAGGTATTACGCGCGTTTCGAATGTTCCGACACTTGAGGAACGACGAGGTAACTTTAGCCAGAGCCTATTCGGCGTGCCGATCAATCCGTTTACGGGAATGCCTTTTACTAACGGGCAGATTCCTGACTTCTTCATACATCCGGTTGGACGCGCTATCGCAGCGCTTTATCCGCTGCCGAATCGTAATGTGCCATTTCAGAATTTCGTTTCTTCACCGACACAAGGGGACGACAACGACAGTTTCGATGTTCGTGTAGACCATCGTTTGACGGACCGCGCTGATCTCGCGTTTCGCTACAGCTTTGGTGACCGAGATCTGTTCGAGCCATTCACTGGTCCTGCGTTTTCTGTCGTACCGGGCTTTGGCGATTCCGTAAAGCGACGCAGCCAGAATGCAATGGCGGCGCTTACCCTTGTGCTGACGCCTAAGTTGGTCAACGAAACGCGCCTGGCTTTTAGTCGAGTAGCCGCCTCAGTAACACAACAGGCCAGCGTTCTGAATTCGCAGGTAGGACTACCAACTGTTTCCCCACGAGAGCGCGACCTGGGATTAAGCTTCATCACCATCACCGGCTTCTCTCCCCTCGGTGATGAAGGAAACAATCCGCAAAACAGTGTGACGAACGTATATCAAGTTCTCGACAATGTCAGTTACGCGCAGGGCGATCACCTCATCAAATTTGGCGGCGAGATTCGGGTGTCGCAGCAGAATGCGTTTCGCGATGTGGAGTCACGCGGACGTCTGCAATTCTCACCATTCGGACAAATCACCGGAAACGCGCTTGGTGATTTGCTGATTGGTTTTCCGTTTCTGACGAGTGTCGCGCGAGTCGATAACTCTCAGCACATCCGCACACAAAGTTACAACTTCTTCATTAACGATAGCTGGCGTGCTCGAAGAAACCTGACACTCACCGGAGGACTGCGCTATGAATACAACACCCCGCCGGTTGACGCCTTCGATCGCGCAACTCTATACGACGTTACGACCGGTACCCTGGTTCCTGTCGGCACGAATGGTGTGCCTCGCAGCGGTTTTCAGGCAGATAAAAACAACTTCGCGCCCCGTGTCGGATTTGCGTGGACGGTTGGACACGACGAGGCAACTGTTATTCGTGGAGGGTATGGTGTTTACTACGACCAGTCGCCTTTTGCACCAGCCGAAGCGCTGTACTTCAACTCGCCTTTCTTCGATAACAACATCTTCTTCTCGCTGCCTGGATTACCACTGACGTTAAGCAATCCGTTTCCGTCCTTCTTCCCATTCCCATTACCGGATTCTGCGCTTGCGATTCAGCGCGACTTGCGCACGGGATACATGCAGCATTGGAATCTGAACATTGGACGGGAAATCGGATCAAAGGGCCTTTTGGAAGTGGCGTATGTAGGATCGAAAGGGACGAAACTTCTAACTGCGCGCGACATCAATCAGCCGCAACCACGTGCTTTACCGCCCGGCACGTTCATTGTACCGCGACCGAATCCGCGGTTTGACGACATCAATCTGTTAGAGTCGCGAGCTAATTCGAACTACAACGCATTGCAGGCAAAGTTTCAGCAACGGCTGAGTCGAGGATTCTCTGCGCTCGCGTCTTATACATGGTCGAAATCGATCGACGATGCGTCGAACTTCTTCACCAGTGCTGGAGATCCAAACTTTCCGCAGAACAGTTACAACGTCAGGGCTGAACGTGGACGATCAAACTTCGACGTGCGGCACCGTTTGTCGGTCAGCTACTCCTACTTACTTCCATTTGGCGAAGGCCGAGATTATTTGTCTGACGATGGTTGGGTAACAAAAATCCTAACAGGATGGGAAACGTTTGGGATCGTGACGCTGCAAACAGGTCGTCCGTTTACAGTCGCGCTGCTTTCGGAGATTGATAACAGCGGAACCGGACGTTCCGTACTCGGCTTTGGGTTTAACGATCGGCCCAATGTTGCCGGCAATCCTGAATTGAGTGACCCGAGTCCAAGCCGCTGGTTTAATACGGCTGCGTTTACTTTTTCACCGCCGGGGACTTTTGGAAATGCAGGAAGGAATATTCTGGACGGACCGGGTTATCAAAACGTCAACGCATCGCTCGTCAAGAACACACATCTGACAGAACAGGTTAATCTTCAGTTCCGGGCGGAGTTCTTCAATCTGTTTAATCACCCAAACTTCAATCTGCCGGACAACTTCCTGGGTTCGCCAACATTCGGCGTAATCAGCTCAGCCAGAGAACCGAGACATATTCAGTTTGGGTTAAAGTTGTTGTTTTAGGTGTGTCTACTGCGCGTTTTCTGCGCTCTGCTCTCTGCGCTCTCTGCGTCTTTGCGGCCTCTGCGTTTTTCGTCGTCGATCGGACATAGTCAACCGTCGAATTTGTTGAGTGTGCTCGATCGACCTAGGAAAACGCAGAGGCCGCAAAGACGCAGAGAGCGCAGAGATCAGAGATTCAACGGTTGAGGCCAAGCCAATCTGACGCGTCTTCTTTAGTCGCCGGCTTCCTGTAATACCGGTCGATCGTCGTAGGTCTGATACTTCGCTGACAAGGTCTCTTTTTCGGACGCCTCGGGGGTAGCTACTGGCTTTCCATCCAGCTCCTCGTACAGAGGCGGAGGAATGATTGCGAAGTCGGCCATGGGATCGTAGATACTGTCCACGCCTTCCTTGAAGACCTGGCCCATCAATAGCGTGATGATGTTGACGCGCTGCTCCGGATACTTCTGAAGAAACTGCGAAAAACTGAAGCCTTCGTTGTAGAACGCATAGACCAGCTTCCGCATCGACTCAATGCCTGTGTCCAGCATCTCCTGATGCTGTCCGAGCCTTTCCGCTGAAAAATCATTATTCGCAAAGGCATCATGAATACTGTCCGCCGCCAACTCTGCCATCTTCAACGCGAGCAAGACACCGGATGAGTAAATCGGATCGAGAAAACCATACGCGTCGCCGATGATGATGAAGCCATTGCCCGCGTTTCGCATCGAACGATACGAGTAGTCGAGAATTGAATAGATCTTGTCGACGCGCGTCGCACCTCCTATGCGCTTTCGAACAGACTCAACTTTCTCAATCTCTTCATGGAAAATCTTTGCGAGATCCTGACCACGTCCCTTAACAAGGTACTCAGGATCAGCAACCACTCCGACACTCGTTATGTCATTTTCAAGAGGGATATACCAGAACCAACCATTGCTGCCCTTTGGCGTTCGCAATACGAGTGTTGCACCACCATTAAGATCGGGCTCTCTGTGCGCGCCTTTGAAATACGAGTAGAGCACAGCCTTCTTGAGTTTCGGATCACGCACCCGCCAGCCAAACTTGTTCGAGAGCATTGCACTCTGTCCCGTCGCATCAACTACGACCGGAGCTCTGAACTCCTGTAGGGAGCCATCTGTCATCAGTGCTTCCACACCATATGCACGATCGTTGTCGAACAACACGCGCTTGATCTGTGTCTGCTGGTAGACATCAGCGCCCTGCTCTGCCGCGTGTTCGATGAGCATAAGGTCGAATTGCGCGCGCGTTATTTGCCATGTCACAGCTGATTCGTGATGTTGAGCTTCAAAGAAATAAAAAGGCCGTGATTCCTTTCCCGCAGGATTGGCAAATTGCACACTGTACTTCCGCACAAAATCACTTCCCTTCATCTTGTCGAGCAAGCCCATCCGCTGGAAAGTGAAATAGGTGTCGGTCATTAACGACTCGCCGATGTGATGACGGGGAAAACGCTCTTTCTCAAAAAGCACGACCTTGCGCCCTTCGCGCGAGAGAATGCTCGCAATGGTGCTGCCAGCAGGCCCACCACCGATAACAATGACATCGTAATTATTGGTCTTTTCCATAAGTTCTAAACGTACCGTACCGCCTTTAATTCAGGTTCAAAGAAGTCTGATAAAAAATGATCCACTTGCAGCAGCCCTTTGCGGGTTAGCGAAATCCGTTCAAGTCCACGATCGAGAAAGCCATCTCTTCGCAGAGAGTCAAAAACCGGTTCGAACTCCTGCCAAAGGTCGACTCCAAACTTGTTTCTAAAATATGCGAACTCAACCGCGCCGGTCTTAAGCTGCAGGATTAGCTCCCGGATCAGTTTTTGTTTCGCTGTTAAGGTCAATGCGCGAAGCAAAGGAAGCTGGTTCTTCTCGATCAGCGCAATGTATTCCTCGAAACTATGCACATTCTGAAAATGAACCCCACTGAAATGCGAGAACGAAGACACGCCCAGACCGATCATGTCGCCACCGTGCCATAACGCGTCGGTATAAATAAATCGAACCGGTTTCTTCGTCGTTGCCAAAGTGTAGGCACTCGCGATTCTATAACCGCGCAATTGAAACTCATCGTAGGCGTAGTTCAACCAACGTTGCTTTGTGGGCCAATCTGCAATTGGTGATTCTGCGCCTTCTTTCAGTATCTCTTGCGAGATGACCGTGTTGTACGGCAATTCCATCTGATAGATCGTGACGGAATCCGGTTCCAACTCCAGACAACGCTGGACGGCATCGCGCCACTTTTCTTCTGTTTCGCCCACCATGCCCGCAATGAGGTCGATATTGATTTGCGGAAAACCGACTCGTCGCGCCATGTCGTAGACTTCGTAAATCTCACCTGACAGATGGGCCCGACCGTTTATCTGAAGGATCTGATCATCGAAATGTTCAGCGCCCAGACTCAATCGCGTGACGCCGATGTCCTTCAATGTCTCGAGTTTTGATTTGCGCAGCGTGCCTGGTTCACATTCAAACGTGACCTCTTCAGCGTTTCTCCAACTTACGTGGCGGTTAAGCCCGTCTACAAGCTGGTGTAGTTGCTTCTCGCTGATGTACGAGGGTGTGCCGCCGCCGAAATACGCAAACCGCAATTCGCGTCCCTGGAATGCACGTGTCCGGGCGTAAAACTCCGCCTCTTTGACGAGCGCATCAAGATAGACTTCAATCTCGTTTGCATTCTTGTCAGTGTAGACTTTGAAGTAACAGAACTTGCATCGCTTGCGGCAGAATGGAATGTGCAGGTACAGGCCGAATGGCGCCTCGGTGCGAGCCGGTTCGTCGAGAGCAGCCAGGGCCTGGCCGACATAGTCCGGCTTCCACTGCGAAAACGGTGGATAATTCGAAACAAAGTAGTTGCCAACCTGCGTAGTTGTCTGGGCGGTAGTGGTCATTAAGCTTCTTTGCTGGTTGCGCGCGCCAGCCTTTGATATTCGTAACGATTGTTAGAGGAGAGCTCCAGAATCTCGAATAGCGCTAAATCAGTAAAGTACTCAAGTTAACATGCGCCAGACGCTGGATCAATTATGCTCACTAGCAGCCAAGTGTCTTACGCACATATGCGTGAGTAAGTTGCGCGGCGTCCTGGCAAAGTTCGCCAAAGTTCGGCACTCTTTCTATTTGCGGGTTTCAATCCACTCTGATTCCAATTCGTGAGCTCCACTCTTGTCTAATCCGAACCGCCGTCGATCGGCCAATTACATCTACTATTTTGTGATGGTAGCGATCTTTGGCGTTGGCATCTGGTTGATATTGGCGACCGGTTCAAAGCTTAATTCCCCTCAAAACACACTAAACCCATCGGGTCAGGCAGCAGCCGCGCCTTCGACGCAAACACAAATGAGCCGGTTTTTTCGACTCGAGGACAGAACCCCACTCAGTATTCTGCTACTTCAAATCATCGTGATCATTGTGGTCGCGAAGTTGTTCGCCGCGATCTTTCGACGGATTGGGCAACCGCCAGTTATGGGTGAGATGGTCGCCGGAATCAGTTTGGGGCCATCGGTGCTAGGACTTCTGGCACCAGCGATATCGTCATTCCTCTTCCCTGGGACATCGTTCGGCACGCTTGGTTTGTTAAGCCAAATCGGTGTCGTGCTGTTCATGTTCATCGTCGGAATGGAAGTCGACTTAGAACATCTTCGGGAAAAGGCGTCATCGGCGATCATGGTCAGTCATGCCAGCATTATTGTTCCGTTTTTGCTTGGCGCGGCTTTGTCGTTGACTCTTTTTCCGGCCCTCGCGACACCAAACTCGGCCTTTACTCCATTTGCGCTATTCATGGGCATCGCGATGAGCATCACGGCGTTTCCCGTGCTGGCGCGAATTATTCGAGACCGACAGTTGACACAATCGCCTTTGGCGACGACAGCACTTGCGTGCGCAGCAGTAGATGACGTGTCCGCGTGGTGCATCCTTGCGATTGTCATTGCGATTGCTAAATCCACGGGGCTGGTCGGAGCTCTCGTCACGATTGGACTCACAGCGGTATTCATACTGGTGATGTTGCTGCTCGTAAAGCCGCAGCTTGACGGACTAATTAGTAACCGAATAGCCGACGCAAGATACTCCCGCAGGTTGTTGGCGAGTGCTCTCGCATTTGCGCTAGCGTCCGCATGGGTCACCGAGACGATAGGAATTCACGCTTTGTTTGGAGGTTTTCTTGCCGGCCTCGTGATGCCATCCGATCGCAAAATACAAACTTTTTTCGAGGAGAAGATCGAGGTATTCAGTTCGATCTTTCTGCTTCCACTGTTTTTCGTCTTCACGGGATTAAGAACAAAAATAACTCTACTGAATGATTGGTGGAGTTGGGTGGTGTGCATTGCGATTATCATCGTCGCCATCGCTGGTAAGTTAGGTGGAAGCATGCTGATGGCCAGGTGGACGAGGATGAGCTGGCGCGATTCATTCGGAATAGGCGTGCTCATGAACACGCGTGGCTTGATGGAACTGGTCGCATTAAATATCGGTTATGATCTTGGAATCTTATCTGACCGAATCTTCGCCATGATGGTGATCATGGCGCTGACAACCACGTTCATGACAGCGCCGCTGCTTTCTTTAGTAGGAATCGGCAAAGAAAAGGGGAAGAGGGGAAAAGGGTAAGAGGGAATCATTGGTCATATATCATTTGACATTTCTCATTTGTCATTTAGGAGCAGGTCCAGGTCTTCGGCCTTACATTGGTGGTCACTAAATTGGAACCAAAGTCCAGAACCAAAGACCCGAGACCGAAACCAAATGACAAATGAGAAATGTCAAATGATATATGACCAATGATTCCTTCCTTCTTTTTCCCTCTTCCCCTTTTCTTTGGGTTTGTCGGAACATTCTTTAGAATCAAACCGTCTAAAGGTTAATAAGTAGTTAGGCTAGCCGTTACTAGATAAAGATCTCCGGAGGTCACACGATGTCGTTCCAATCTCGGTCAGTCGTTTCCTGCCTTTGCCTTCTTGTATTTATCGGCTGCAGCAAGAGCCAGAACGACGCCCACTACCAGGCTGTAGAAGAGAATCGAAATCAGCAGCAACGCGAAGCACAGACGCAAACAGCAAACCCCGCTGCTTCACCCGCCGCTAGTGCTTCACCGGCAAATGCACAAGCCTCTCCGAGTTCGAATGCACCACAGACTCTCGCGGCTCACGCCAGTGGGAATTACTGGACTAGCTTTCGTGGTCCGAATCGTGATGGTCGTTACGATGAGATGCCCGTGCTGACTAATTGGCCCGCCCAGGGACTGCCGCTTGTTTGGAAAGAACCTGTCGGCGTTGGATACGCGTCTTTCACAATTGCCGACGGACGCGCTTACACGATCGAGCAAAGACGTCGTAAGGAGGTCGTTGCAGCATACGACGTCAACACCGGCCGAGAGGTTTGGACTCAATCGTGGAATGCGGAATACACAGACGAAACCGGTGACGGCCCGCGCACAACACCGACGTGGGAAGACGGCTGGTTGTACGCCCTTGGAGCCACTGGCGAACTACGTAGTCTCAATGCAAACACGGGCGCAGTCCGTTGGAGCAAAAACATTCTCTCAGATAACGGCGCGGAGAATCTGGAATGGGCCATGGCGGCGTCGCCATTGATTGTTGACGACAAAGTGATCGTTCTCCCGGGTGGCACGAACGGCAAGTCAGTGGTCGCTTACAACAAAGCGACGGGAGCGCCGATTTGGAAAGTGCAGAATGATCGACAGGCTTATGTATCGCCGATGCTGGTTGATCTTGCGGGTCGACGCCAGATCCTGGTGGTAAGCTCGGCGCGTGTGTTTGGTTTGGCTCCTGAAGATGGCGCGTTGTTGTGGAGTTACGGTTGGGACACTGACATGGGCATCAATGTATCGCAGCCCATCATCGTCGATAAGAATCGATTCTTTATCTCATCGGGATACGGCAAGGGCGCATCGCTAGTTGAGATAAGCGGTTCGGGAAATAGTTTTCAGGCGCGTAGTGTTTGGACCAACATCAACATGAAGAATAAATTCAACAGCTCAGTTCTTCACGATGGCCATGTTTACGGCTTAGACGAAGGCATCCTTACGTGCCTTGATGTGAACACCGGAACGCGGAAGTGGAAAGGCGGACGCTACGGTTACGGTCAGGTGCTCGTCGCCAGTGGTCACTTGATTGTGATCAGCGATACAGGAGAACTTGCACTAGTTAAGGCGAGCCCGGATGCTTATACGGAAGTAGCGAAGTTTGCGGCGCTCAAGGGCAAGACATGGAACTATCCAGCAATCGCAGGTGGAAAGTTGTTTGTGCGCAACGCAACAGAGATGGCTGTTTACAAAATCGCGGCCGAATAACGATCAGGAGCAGGAGCAGCAGGCAGGAGCAGGAAAAATTCGGCGCCGCCAGAACACATTTCCCGCTCCTGCCTGCTGCTCCTGCTCCTGATTTTTACTGCTTCTTCACAAAGATCCTCTTCGCCTCGTACGATCCGTTCGGTCCGTCAAC